>Ga0256841_1000274_pt1 | contig 56424 bp, 51 predicted proteins | sample 356308metaG_FD_185971 | JGI IMG/M metagenome (GOLD analysis project Ga0256841, IMG submission 185971) | Hydrothermal vent microbial communities from Mid Atlantic Ridge, Atlantic Ocean - 356-308 | ecosystem: Environmental > Aquatic > Marine > Hydrothermal vents | place: Atlantic Ocean: Mid... | reverse complement strand
TGGCGGCCCTCGTCGCGGGCCTGCCGCAGCCATTCGATCGCCTGCCGCACCTTGGCGATGTCGATCGCCTCGATGGTCTCGAGGAGCTTCTTTCTGTAGTCGCCGGCGAACTGCAACTCTCTGGAATTCATAGCGTTGGCACCGATGTCGAGTCGATCAGGCGGGTCAGGGCCAGAGCCCCGAACAGCACGCTGTCGTCCACCAGCAAGGCCGGGACGACGTCGATGCGCGCCCGGGACCAGGAAGTCATCTGGCGCTTCAACTCCTGTCGCAGCGGCTCGAACAGACGGTCGCCCGCCTTACTGATGCCGCCGCCGATGACGATGCGCTCGGGGTTCAGCAGCATGACGACCGTCTTGAGGCCGGCGGCCAGGTCCACCACGTAGCGGGCGACGAAAGCGGGGTCCCGGAGCAGTTCCTTGGCCGGCCGCTCGTAGTCGCGTTCCAGCCAGAGGCCCGAACAGATCCGCTCGAAGCAGCCGCGCGCCCCGCACAGGCAGAGGGGGCCGTCCGGCCGGATCACCGTATGGCCGATCTCGCCGGCGTAGCTGTCGGCCCCCCGCAGCACTTCGCCCCGCCAGACGATGCCGCCGCCGATCCCGGTGGAGAGAGTCATGTAGAAGAGCGGGTCACAGCCCACGCCGGCCCCGAAGACAGCCTCGCCGAGCGCGCCGGCGTTGGCGTCGTTGTCCATGATGCAGGGCACGCCGAGGACCCGCTCCAGCTCTCCCGGCAGATCGGCGTCGCTCCAGCCGCCGACGTGGGTGGAAAGGGCGACGCGCTGCCTATCGAACAGCACCGGACCGCCGAAGCCGATGCCGCAGCGGGAATAACCCGGCTCCTCCCGCCACTCGAGCGCCAGCTCCAGGATCCGCTGCATCATCCACTCGCGGCCGCCGGCGCGGTCGGTGGCCCGCGTCTCGCGCCGGATCATCCGGTCGCCCTGGAAGACGGCCATACGGAACTGCGTGCCGCCGATGTCGATAGCCAGCGTCTTCATGGCAACGATTCCACCGCTTGCAGCAGTTCTTCCGGACTCGCCGTGCCGGTACCCTTCTTCATGATGGTAATGGAAGCGACGAGGTTGCCCATCCGCACGGCCTCGTCGATGGATCCCGTCACGGCGAGGGTCAGCGCCGCCCCGGCCGAGAAGCTGTCCCCGGCGCCGCAGATGTCCACGGGCTTCTCGATCCGCCGCCCCGCGACCAGCCGCTCGCCGGCGTCATCGACGACGAGAGCGCCGTCAGCCCCTCGGGTGATGACCAGCGGCCGCTCCCCGATGCGCCGCCGCAGCGCCTGGAAATCCTCTTCGATGCCGAGCCGCCGGCAGGCCGCGCGGGCCTCCTGTTCGTTCGGTTTGACGATCACGTTGCGGAACAGCTCGGGGCGCTCCCGCGAGTCCACCCAGATCACCTGGCGCGGGAACCGCTCGGCAAGCCCGGCGACGAGGTCCCGCACGGCCGGGGTCACTACCCCGCCCTGGCTGGTCTCGGCCTGGTCGGAGACAATGAGGACGTCGAAGCCGCCGGCCTCCTCGTCCACGGTTTCGAGGATGCGCCGTTCGGCCTCGGCGGGAAGCGGCTCGACGTTGATGAAGTCCACCCGCGGCAGGTCCTCTTCCCCGGTCCTGCGGTTCAGCAGCTTGGTGTAGGTAAAGGTCTGGATCCGAGGGCTCTCGACCAGCAGTTCGGCGCCGATGCCGCGGGCCGCCAGCGCCGCCCGCAGCTCATAGGCGTAGCCGTCGCGTCCTACCGCGCCGCAGACGGCGACCCGGCCGGCCCCCAGCGCCGCCAGGTTGTTCGCCACGGTGCCGCCGGCCCCGGGCGTGACCTCGGTCTCCACCACGCCGATGCGCGGGATGCCGGTCTCGCGCGAAGGCTCGGCCACGTCCGGATCGTAGGTGCACCAGCGGTCCAGGCAGATGTCGCCCACCACCAGCACGGAGAGCTTCGGGAACGCTTCGAGGATCTCGGCCGCCGTCATGCCGCCTCCAGCAGCGCCTGGCGCAGCGCCGGGATCGTGGCCCGGTGAGGCCCCCGGATGTAGAAGCTTTCGCCCCCGTCGGCTACCGTGCGCACCAGGATCGTCTTGTGCGGGCGGAAATAGTAGCCCGGATCGGTCTTGTCCAGCTCGTGGTGGATGTCGCCGCGGATCTCGACGATGTCGAAGACGGCCGTCGTGAACCGCCGGATGGAGCGGCCCTCCTGGTGCGCCACGTTCCGCGCCATGGCCAGGGCTTTCAAATAGACTTCCGGGGCCATGATGGCCGAGCCAAAGCTCAGCAGCGCCCCGCCTTCGAGATTCTCCACCGCCCGGGCGAAGATCAGGAAGTCCCGGTAGCTGGCCTCGCCCAGCGCCGCCCCGTCACAGTTGGGATGCTCGTGGATGATGTCGTAGCCGATGCCCACGTGGGAAGTGACCGGGATCGACCGCCGCCAGGCGGCCGCCAGGATGCTGAGCTCGTGGTGGGGAAACTGCTCCGGCGCTTCGGCGATCGTCTTGCCCACGTACTCGCCCAGCCCGAAGCCGCCCCGGGCGGCTTCCCGGATCAAGTCGTTCAACTCGCCGGTCTCTCGCCACAAGCCGAACTCGCCGGTGCGGATGTAGCGGGCGACGCTCTCCGTGGTTGCGCCGATACGGGCCAGCTCGTAGTCGTGGATGACTCCGGCCCCGTTGGTGGCGATGTGCGTGATGAAGCCTCTATCCATCAAGTCGATCAGGTGCCGGCTCACTCCGGCCCGGACCACGTGGGCTCCCATCATCCAGATCCGCGCCGCGCCGGCCTTGCGGGCGCCGGCGAGGCGTGCGGCCACCGGCGGCAGGTCCGGGTGCGAGAAAGGCGGGGGCGGCTCGTCGAGCTTCAGCCACTCGGAGACGTCGAGATCGTGCGTCCGCTCGGCCAGGGGCCGGATCCGGAGCCGGGACCGGTCGAAGAGTGGGTATTTCGACATCACTCCGGGAACAGCTCTGCCAGCAATTCGCTCTTTTCCAGGTAATTAGGGATGATGAAGTCGGCCCCCACGCCGGCCAGGCGCTGGCGCTTCCATTCGTCTACCCGCCGGCACTCGGGCTCCTGGGTGGCGACCCCGACGGCCACCCCGCCGACCTGTTTGATGTTCTGGATCTCTACGTAGCCGTCGCCGAAGCCCAGGAACTCGTCGCCGCGGCATTCGGCCGAAGCGATGATTCTCTGGATCAAAATGGCCTTGGAGAATTTCTTGTAGTCGTCGAGCGCCCCGTAGACGCGGCCGTCGAAGTACTTCGAGACGCCAAGCAGGTCCGCCTCGCGCCGCATGTAGACCTGGTCGGTGCCGCTCGCCAGGTACATCTTCAGGCCGCGGTTCCTGAAAGTCTCCAACAGTTCGATCGCGCCTGGAACCAAGTACTTCTCCGGTGGCGCGTCGCCCTTCTCCAGCTCCTCGACCCGGCCCTTGATCTTCGCCCAGAGCAACTCCAAGTACTGCTTCTTGTATTCCAGGGGATCCTTCGGCGTGCCGCCGCGCTTCTTCACCTCGTCGGCCAGGGCGATCATCTGATAGATAGTCTGCTTGCCGGTGAGGCGATCGACGAACTCCCGGACGACGGCCGTGAGCTCCTCCTCGGTCTCGCCGGTCTTGAGATCCATCAGGATCTCCACCATCATCGGCACCATGACGTTCACCCAGCCGGACCGGATCAGGGAGATGGTGCCGTCGAAGTCGAAGAGGACCACCCGCGCCCGCGCGGCGGAGACACCGGGCCGCAACCGTTCGATCATCCTTCCTATTCTTGCAAAACCGTTGCCGGCGGGCCTTCCGCCCCGGTCCGCGGCCCCCGGGGCGAAAGATCGCCGGGACGATTGCACGCTCGGAGGCGGCGCGCGCGTCAGTATGATTAAGGACAGAGTGTTGTCGATGCGGTTCGCCATCGCGTTGTTGGCGGCCCTGCCTGTCTGGGCGGGCGACGTGGTCGTGCTCGCCTCCGGCTTCCGCATGGAGGCCGACCGGATCGAGCGCGGCGACGGCGTCGTGCGTCTGGTGATCGGCGAGGGCTCGGTCGAGCTGCCCGCCGGCCTGGTGAAGCGGATCGAGAGCGAGTCTGAGCCGGCGCCGGCCGACTCGACGCCGCAGAAGCCTTTGGTGCGCACCGATCTCGCCGCCCTCATCGACGAAGCCGCCGACCGCTACGGCGTGCCGGCCGAGATCCTGCACAGCGTCGCCGCCGTCGAGTCCGGCTACGATCCCCAGGCCGTTTCGCCGAAGGGGGCCGTGGGGGTGATGCAACTGATGCCCTCCACGGCGTCCGAGCTGGGCGCCGACCCAGCGGATCCGGCCGAGAACATCGACGCCGGCGCCCGCTATCTGCGCGATCTGCTGCTCAAATACGACGGAGGTCTCTACCGGACCTTGGCGGCTTACAACGCCGGCCCTGGCGCAGTGGACCGTTACCACGGCGTACCGCCGTATCGCGAAACACTTTCCTACATCGAAAAGGTGCTGCAACATTACCGCCGGCTGGCTGGAAGGACCCGCCCCACCGGCCGCTGAAGAAGGGCCCGTTGACCGCGCTTGTAACAATGTAAACTCCGTTTGAGCGGTAACGCGTCCGGCCCCGACAACGCATCACCTAGGCAGGTGGAGTGTATTCCATGAGCAACCGCAGGCGGGTTCGTAGCCTACAGCTTCTGGTGGCCGCTGCAGTGGTCCCATTGATGATCCAGGCCTTCCGGGGCGGGCCGCCGGCGGGCCGCACGGGGGCGCCGGGCGAGCAGACCTGCTTCGCCTCCGGGTGCCACCAGACGGCGACCGGAGAGTTTTTTCAGAACTCGGCAGCGATTCAGCTCAACTTTCCGGACGGGCCGGAGTACGAGCCCGGGGTGACGCAGCGGCTGACCCTGAATATCAACGATCCGGCGGGCCAGGTCTTCGGCTTCCAGGCGAGCGTCCGGGGGCCGGCGAACGAACAGGCGGGCACGCTGGCGCCCATCGACGGCACGACGCAGATCGTCAGCCAGGGCGGCATCGACTATATCGAGCACACGGGCCCCCGCGCCGACGGCATGTTCCAGTTCGACTGGACGCCGCCGGCGCAGAACATCGGCCGGATCACCTTCTACGTGGCGGCGAACGCGGCGAACAACAATTTCGCTCCCACCGGCGACCGGATTCATACGCGGCAGTTCACGGTCGAACCGGCGGCCGTCACAGACCCGAATCGCCCGACCATCCGAGAAAACGGCGTCGTCCACGGGGCCACGTTCCTCGCCGCCACCGGTTTCGCCCCGAACAGCTTCGCCACCGTCTTCGGCCGGAACCTGGTCGAGCGCACCGAGACGTGGAGCGAAGCTTTCGTAGACGGCCGCGCCCCCACGCAGCTCGGCGGCGTCCGCGTGCTGGTGAACAACAAACCGGCGTTCCTCTCCTTCACCGGAACGGCGGAAGACTTCAACCGCGAAGACGATCAGATCAACTTCGTCCTGCCGGCCGACGAAGCGAGGGGCGACGTCACTGTCGTCGTGGAGACGGCTTCAGGAACCACGGACCCGTTCGTGATTCAGCTCTCCGGCCGCGCCCCGGCGTTGTTCCCCTTCGAGCCCCAGAACCGCCGTTACGTGGCCGCCGTGCTCAACGACGGCTCGGCGTTCCTCGGCCCTGTGAATCTGTTCGGAGGGGCGGATCTCGGCCGGCCGATCCGGGGAGCCAGGACGGACGAGATCGTCCAGATCTTCGGCACCGGTTTCGGCCCGACGACGCCGCCCGTGCCCATCGGTCAACTGCCGGGCGGCGTGGTGTCGGAAACCGTCGATCCGGTCACCGTGCGCCTGGACCAAACGCCTGCCGAAGTCTTGTTCGCCGGTCTGTCGCCGTTCGTCGGCGTCTACCAGATCGTCTTCCGCGTGCCGGCCGTCCCCGACGGCGACCACGAAATCATCGTCGAGATCGCCGGACGGCAAACGCAAACCGGTCTGTTCTTCCAAGTGGACAACTGAGCCGGGCCGCCTCACGCCTCAGACGTCGGCTTCCTCCCCGAAACCAGGGGCCGGCGTAGCGGTGGCGACGGCGCCCAGCGCAAAGCAGAAGAGGGCGACGCCCATCACTACCAGCTCGCCGGGGATGTAGCTGACCGAGGCATTGGCGAAGAACTGGTCCACAGAACGCACGAACCGCGCCTTTCCGGTGCGCGGCTCCAGGACGATGGTCGAGACCTTCAGCCACCAGGCGACGAAGAGCGTGAGGTAGATCCACAGGTAGTTCCGCCGGAGCCGGTTCCGCATCGCCTGGAGCAACGAGTGCTGGAACCGCGGGGTGCGGAGGTCTTCGTGCAGCCGCTCTTTCCAGTCGGGGGGGTCGGACGGCGTCTCCGGGTCGAACAGCCGGGCGTGGTAATTGCGCTCGAGCAGGCGCACGCGGTTCCGCGAGACGTCGAAGTAGCGGTAACGGCGCGCTTCGATCAGCAGAAGCAGGAAGACGACGGCCATACAGCAGAGGATGACGGCGTGGTGGGAGTCCGGCGAGGAAAGGGTCACCGAGAGCATCGCCGCCGAAGCCGCGATGGCCCAGTTGGTCGTGTGGTCCAGCCGGTCCCGCCAGGCCACCATGCGGGTGAGCTCGCCGCGATAGAAGTGCGCGATCGCGTTGATCGTCTGTCCCGGTCCCGCGGGCAGCAGATCCCCGGAAAAGCCCTCGTGCGGTGTCTCGCTCATGTTTCATAGGATAGTGAAGCCATGAGAAGAGCGGTCCTGACGATGTTCGTCTTCTCTCTCGCCGCCGGCGCCGGCCTCGGCGGGGAACTTCCCGTGCGCGGCCTGCACGTCTCGGCTCCCATGCCGGACGATCTCGAGCTGGCCGAGCGGTTCATCAAAGAAGTCCTGCCGGCGCAGGGCGTCAACGTCCTGGTGATGTCGTTCGGCTACCGCGTCCAATACGAGAGCCATCCCGAGGTGGCCGAGGAGAACTCGCTGTCGCTCGAGCAGGTGCGCCGGCTGGGCGCCTGGTGCCGGGAGGCCGGCGTCCGGCTGATCCCGGAGATCAACCTGCTGGGCCACCAGTCCTGGCGGGAGCGGACCTACGGCCTGCTTCGGGCGCATCCGGAGTTCGACGAGACCCCCGGCAAGTACCCGAACAACGAAGGTATCTATTGCCGCAGCTATTGCCCGCGCCACCCGAAGGTGCACGAGGTGATCTTCGACCTGATCGACGAACTGACGCTGGCCGCCGAGGCCGATGGCTTCCACGCCGGCATGGACGAGGTCTTCATCCTCGCCGACCCGGATTGCCCCCGCTGCCAGGGCGAGGATCCGGCGGTGCTCTTCGCCGAGGAGGTCCGGCGCATCCACACCCATCTGGCCAGACGCGGCCTGGAGATGTGGATGTGGAGCGACCGGTTCCTCGACGGGGCCGTCACCGGCATCGGCAAGTGGCAGGCGAGCTTGAACGGTACCCAGGCGGCGATCCGCGACGTGCCCCGCGACATCGTCATGTGCGACTGGCACTACCGCCGCGCCGAGCCCACGGCGGCCTACTTCGCCTCTCACGGCTTCCCCGTCGTCTCCTCGCCCTGGCGGGACGCCTCGGTGGCGCTGGACCAGCTTCGGATGATCCGCCTGGCCCGGGAGAACGCCTCACCGGAACTGGCTTCGCTGTTCCGCGGCGTGCTGCAGACCACGTGGGCGCCCTTCCGCTCCTTCGTCGAGGCCTATGAAGGCAAGACCTCGGCGGGGCTGAACGCCCTGCAGGCGGCCGAGTGTTTCCGGGAGCTGTTCGCTAGGCTCCGGGGGGCGGGCCTGACGCACGCCACAAGCGCGCCGCCAGCGTCAGCGCCGCAATGAGAAAGCCGATCAAGGTGATCGGCGGCAAGCGGCCGGGCCACTCTCCGGGGCGGAACCAGCCTGGCAGACCCATCGCCGCCGTGTGCGCCGCGGCCATCGCCAGCGCCAGGTAGCCGCCTCTCTGGGCACGCTGCCACCAGCGCCGGCCCAGCGCCTCCTCCATGTTTGGCAGAGAGCCGAGGGCTGGCGCCGCCATCCACAGCAGTCCCAGCGCTCCGGCGAGCACTGCCACCTCTCCGGCGAACGTCATCCTTTCTCCGCCGAACAGCTTCGGGTAGTACGCAGGAGAGAGCAGCGCCAGAGAAAGGACCGCGTGGAGGCCGGCCGCCGAGAAGCCGCACAAGCCGAGGAACTTCGGCACGATGCGGCGCTGCGCCGGGTCGCGGGCTGCAGGCAGGAGCCGCTTGCCGGTCAGATAACTGCTCGCGAGCAGCGCCACCGCCGAAACGGCCACGGCCTTGTTCACGACGTAAAGGGGCAGATGCTCCCAAGGGACTCCTTTGAAGACGTTGTAGCGGAGGACGGCATAGGCGAGTGAACCTAGGCCCGTCAGGAGCACCCACAGTGGTCCGCGGGTCTCCCGCAGTTTGAGCGAAGTGGAGCGCGCATCCCCGGCCATCAGGTCTATAGCCTATCGCAATCATCTCGGGCGGTTCGGTGCGGCCCCGCGCGGGAAGTCCCACCGGCCTTTTGGGAGCGCTCCCGGTCGCCGACAGTCAGTTCGCCGCAAAGGCCAGGTAGACTTCGTCCTGGCTCGGCTCGCCGTCGACTTCGAGGACCACCGGCTGGTTGCCCGGCGGTACTCCCGGCGGCACCTGGATGTTCACCTGATAGACCCCGGCGTAGGTCAGCCCGGCCCATTGGACGGGCGCCTCGACGCCGCCGAGCGTCACCCGCACCTTGTCGAGATCCGCCAGCGGGTAGGCCTGGGTGAGGACCAATCCCGCCGGGGCCGGAGGACTCGTGGGGCCAAGCCCGGAAGCGAACAACTGGAGGTAGTCGCCTGCCTGAGCGGGCCGGCTGGGAACGCCCAACGCGCCTTCGGGGGCCACCAGCGTCCGTTCGCCGTTGAACAGCGCGGCGATGAAGCGCTGTCCGTTCAACAGGTACGTGAAGAAAGCCGGCACGCGCCTCTTCAAGGCGACCTGGGCGGTGGTTTTGCCGGCATCGGTGAAGACCTCCACCGTCGCGGTATCGCCGCTCACCTCCGGGTGGATGAGTACGTTGATCTGCCCCGGGCTCACGTAGGAGAGGTGGCAGTCCCGGCCGTTGATCCGCACCCTGACGCCGCCGAGGGCCACCGGCAGGCCGCCGGTCCACGAGGGGATCGCCCAGTTCCAGTCCATCGTCAGCCGGGACAGGTTCTCGCCGTAGATCGAAAGGAAAGCCCCCGGCGCGACGCGCGGCGCTCCGCTGGCGGCATCGACCACGCCGCCGGGGTTGACGGCCGGCGGCGCGCCTTCCCCGACCAATTCCCGGATGGCGCCGAACTTTACCGTGTTCCTGTTCAGGATATCTTCGGTGAGTCCCCAGCAGCCGTAACGGCTGTAGGCCCCGCTGAGGCTGAAGTACATGAAGAGGCCGCCGCCTTGCTGGAACCAGTTGTCGCGCAGATGGTGGAGGATCAGGTCCTTCATTCCCGCGTCGCGGTTCGCCAGGATCCGGTTACCGACGTTCACCCGGCTGCCGCCGCCATTGTCCGGCCCGCCTTCGTAGGCCAGGAACTTCAATCCAAAATCCCCCGCCACGTCACGGATCGCACGGACGAAGTCAACGGTGCTGTCACTGCTCTGTCGCATCTCCTGGTGGATCTGAGCGACGCTTTCTCCCTCGGCGGGGGTTTCGCCGAAGTAATCGCCTTGCGCAACGGCATAGAAAAACTGCGACGGTGGCCCGTAAGTGCTCTCGATCCACGCCAGTGTGCTACGGTATTCGCTCGGCCGGATCATCCAGTGGGCGAAGACCGGGCGGATGGTGGTGTTGATCGCCTCGGGCCCGTAGACCTCGCGAAACAGGTTGCTGATCTCCATGAGGCGCTTGGCGTGCCGCCGCCGCGCCCAGACCTCGGGGTTGTTCACGCCTCCGGAGTTCAGGGGCGAGTCGCCGGCGGAAACTTCGGCCACGGCCGCCGCACGGTTCCAGTGGTAACCGGTGAACAACGAGTTCCAGACCTCGTTCGAATGCTCAATGTAAACCTTCAGGTCCGGGTGCAATGTGCGTTTCAGCAGCTGCGCCAGCTCGCGGACGTAGTTGTCGTTGGCCGAGGCCGGCACGTTGATCCAGATGTCCTTGCCGGCCATGTTGGCCAGCAGGACGATGTACTCCCAGGCCAGGCCCTTCTTGCGGCCGGTATCGGACTGGGTGGCATCGGAGGGCACGTGCCGGTCGTCCCAGGTCTTCCAGCTTCCCGGCTCGTCGAAATCCAGATCGGCGGAGTTGGTGCTTAGCGCCTCCATGAACCGCAGCGTACTGAAGGGCGCAAGTGCGGCCAGGAACTCGGTGGTGAAGATCTGGCCCGTACCGGGGTCATAGCCCGGCCGGATCAGGCGGAGATCCGTGATGCCGCTGTTCGGCGGGCTCTCGGGCGTGCGGCGGGTGTTTCGGAACTCGAGAATCAGCACTCCCGCGCCCGGACCCACGTCCACCTCGGCCGTCGTCGTGTTCGAGGAAGCGTCGTAGGCCAGGTTCCGGACGGCAAGGTTGCCGGAACCGGTCGCGGCCACCTCGGCCGCTCCATGAAACGCCAAGTGGTAGACGCCGCTCCAGTCCGGCTGGAAGGCCGCCGGGTCGTCGATCTGGTCCGGCCCTGCCCAGGCCGCGATAGGCCGGATGTCGAAGATCACCGCCGCCGCGTCGCTCAACGGCCAGCCGTGGTCGTCCACCGGGACGGGATCGTCGCCGCTGAGGGGCATCCAAGGCCGGAAGACCCGCCCGAGATCGACGAAGGCCCGCGCGCGTGAACCCTCCTGCACCGGCTCGATTTCCACGCCGATCATTCCGGGATAGGTCTGCGCCAGCAGCGGCGCCGCTTCCAGAAAAACCGCCAGTAAAGTTACGGAAAACAGAGGCATCTATCAAAGTATAGCCGCCGTTTCAGAGGCCTTGCCTCCTTCGCTCGCGATTCCGGCACAGCAGCCGGAGAAGGAAAGGGTAGCGCGCCTTGATGCTCCATGCCGGCGGGAACTTGTGTGGAACGGCGTCTAGGCTACAATACGAATGATGCGGTGGGCGGCCATATTGACGATCTGCCTTGTCGTCGGCGCTACGTTCCTACCGGTTGTACTGGCTCAGACGAGTGACGGCGAGATCCACGACCATGTGCGGCTGAAGCTCGCCGGAGACCGTGACGTCCGCGGCACCCAGATTCAAGTCGAAGTCAAGGACGGCGTGGTGACCTTGAAAGGCCAAGTGCATAGCGAGAAGGCCAGGAAGCGGGCCGCCAAACTGGCCAAGAAGGTCAAGGGCGTCAAGAAGGTCATCAACGAGCTGACGGTCCGGGCGAAGTGACGGCGGCTTCAGACTTTTCCAGCGTCGCGATAGGCTTCGTCCAGCACTTCGACGACGTGCGCCACCCGCTGGCCATTCCCGTACAATGCGGCGCCGGCCCGTAGCTGCAACAAACACCCGGGGTTGGCGGTGATGATGAGCTCGGCGCCGGTCCGGTTGATCTGTTCCATCTTCTTCTCGAGCAGCGCCATGGCCATCTCGTTGTGCACCACGTTGTAGATGCCGGCGCTGCCGCAGCAAGTGTCCGACGCCGGCAGTTCGCGGAACTCCAGCTCCGGTACCGCCGCCAGCAGCTTCCGCGGGGCGGCCCGGATCTTCTGCCCGTGCGCCAGGTGGCAGGAATCCTGATACGTGGCCACGGCTCGAACCGGCCCCAGCTCGCCTTCCAGCCCGATTTCGGCCAGGAACTCGTTGACGTCCTTGACCAGCTTTACGAAGCGCCGGGCACGAGCCACGTAACTGCCGTCGGCCTCGAGCAGATGGTCGTATTCTTTGAGGGTCGAGCCGCAGCCGGCGGCGTTGGTGATCACGGCGTCGAAGCCGCCTTCGAGAAAGACGTCGATGTTCCGCCGCGCCAGGCGCCGCGCGTCCTCGGCCAGTCCCGAATGCACGTGCAGCGCCCCGCAGCAGGTCTGCCCGTCGGGGACGTGGACCTCGCAGCCGTTCTTCGCCAGCACCCGCACCGTGGCCTCGTTCAGCCGGGCGAAGGTCACGTTGGCGATGCAGCCGCCCAGCATGGCCACCCTGTACCGGCGTTTGCCCTCGGCGGGGAACACCTTCCCGTAATGGCGGAAGAACGACGGCAGCTCGGCTTCGGGAGCCAGCCGCTCCAAACGGTCCAGCTTCCCGAAGGGCTTCAACAGGCCCGTGGCGCGCACCAACCGTTGGAGTCCGCTCTTCTGGTAGAGCCACAGCCCGGCTCCAACTGTTCGCAGCAGGAAGCGGGACGGCAGCAGCGCCCGGAAAACGAACGCCCGCGCCAGCCGGACCGGCAGCGGACGCGGCGCCTTGACCTCGATCTCCGCCCGGGCCGCTTCGATCAGCCTCCCGTAATGGACCCCCGAGGGACAGGCCGACTCGCAGGCCCGGCAGGCCAGGCACAAATCGAGATGCTTCACATAAGAGGGTCCGATGGGCAGCTCGCCTTCGGAGACCTTCACCATCTGGTAGATCCGCCCCCGGGGCGAGTCCATCTCCAAGCCGAGTTCGCGGTAGGTGGGGCAGGCGTTCAGGCAGAGGCCGCAGTGGACGCAGTGGTCGAGGTCCACCTGCGAGGGCCGGTCGATGACGAGCAGGTCAGATTCGCCCATAGAGTTTCCCCCGGTTCAGCCGCCCCTCGGGATCGAACATCCGTTTGATGCGCTCCATCAGCGTGAAGTCGCTGCCCGCCGCCGGCCACCGCTCACCCGTGCAGCCATCGGAGCCGATGAACTCCACCACGGCCCGAATGCCGGCTTCCGCCGCTTCCCGCACCCAGCGGCACGCCTCCTCGCAATCCTGGAAGCAGCCGTACACCACGCCCGAACCGGCCCGGGCCACCGCCGGGCGGTCTCCCAGGCGCTCGAGAGCGGCGCCGGCGCCCTGGATGGTCGTCGAAACCCGCACGGAGCCGCCGGCAGGGTGTTCTTCGAGGAATGCCGGTACGAGTTCCCGGACCCGCTCCCAGAGCGCGCGCTCTTCGCCGCCTTCCAAGACCTCCGCCCCTGGGAAGGCCTCCCGGTAGCGGCGAATCACTCCAGCGTTGCCTTCCACCTGCAGCGCCAGGCTGAAGTCTTTGAGCCCCACGCGCGCCGCCCCGGCGGGGTTCAGCAGATCGACCGCTGCCGGCTGCAAGGCGCCCCGTAGAACCTCGTCGCGCCGCCGGCAAACCTCTTCGAGCGCGTCGAACCGTTCGACGAACGTGGCCGTTTGCGGCGGGATCGGCGCCAGCCGGAAATTCACCACGGCGATTGCCGCCAGCGTGCCCATGGAACCGATCATGAGCTTGGCCATGTCGAAGCCGGCGGCGTTTTTCACCACCATGCCGCCGGTCTCGACCAGCTTGCCCTCGACGGTGGCGAACTTCATTCCGATGACGGCGTCGCGGACGGCTCCGTAACGCCTCCGCCGCGGCCCGCACGTGGCTGTCGCCACCACTCCGCCCACGGTGGCGCTCTCGAAGAACGGTGGATCCAGCGGCAGCATCAAGCCGTCGGCGGCCAGACGGCCGGAAAGCTCGGCGAAAGACAACCCCGTCTCGACGCTGATGGTGAGGTCTCGGGGTTCGTAGTCCACGATGCGGCGCAGCGCCGAAGTCGAAATGCGAACCGCCGCGTCTCCGGCAGGCGGAGCCATGCGCCGCTTCGTCCCAGCGCCGTAAAGGTCCACGGCGGAACCCGCCCGGGCAGCCTCTCCCAACATCTCGGCGAGTTCTTCCGGCGTGCTCGGCTCCAGCGGCTTCATGAGTATTCCCTCATCATAATCCGAATGGTCCCACCGCCCGGTCCCGCTTGCCCGCGGCCGCCAACCGTCATACTCTCAGAAGTTGCCGTCCCGAACGAGACTACCGGATCCGATTCCCTGGCTCGGCGCGCCGGCCCGGGGGTTCGAGAGCACAGTTCCATGAGTGGTTCCAGTCCTTCCGCTCTCTCCCGCACCCGGTTCTATGTCTATGCCGTCTCGCTGGTCGCCGCCCTGGGCGGTCTGCTGTTCGGCTTCGACATTGCCATCATCAACGGGGCGCTCGTCTTCCTCAAGCGCGAGTTCGGGCTTTCCGACGTGCAGACGGAGCTGGCGGCCAGCGCGCTGCTGGCGGGCTGCATCTTCGGCGCCGCGGCCGCGGGCGCCCTGAGCGACCGTTACGGCCGCCGGCGCCTGCTGCTCGTTGCCGCCGCGCTTTTTGGCCTCTCGGCGGTGGCGGCGGCGGCGCCCCGGAACCTCACCGAGTTCGCCGGGGCCCGTTTCGCCGGGGGACTGGCGATCGGCGTCGCCTCGGTCCTCTCGCCGCTCTACATCGCCGAGATGTCGCCGGCCAGGATCCGCGGGCGCCTGGTCTCCATCAACCAGCTCGCCATCGTCATCGGCATCCTGCTGGCCTACTGGGTGAGCTGGCTGCTGGCCGATCTCGGCCTGGTGAGCTGGCGCTGGATGTTCGCCTCGGCCGCCGTGCCGTCGCTGCTGTTCTTCGCCGCCTTGATCCCGCTGCCGGAGAGTCCCCGCTGGCTCGTCAAAGAGGACCGCATCGCCGAAGCCGGTCGCGTGCTGGGCAGGCTCAACCCGCCCGAGGAAGCCGAGCGGGAGCTGGAATCGATCCGCCAGGCGGTGGCCGAAGAGTCAGGCTCGCTGGCCGAGCTGTTCCGGCCAGGGCTGCGCCGGCCGCTCCTGATCGCCGTCTCGCTGGCCATCCTCCAGCAGATCACCGGTGTGAACACGATCCTCTTCTACGGTTCGGTGATCTTTACCGAACACGTCGGCAACCAGTCGGCTTCGGCGGCGCTGCTGGCCAATGTCGTCATCGGCTTCACGAACTTCGTTTTCACCATCGTTTCGCTCTTCATCATCGACCGCATCGGCCGCCGCGCCATCCTTATGCTGGCCGCCGGCGGCATGGGCGCCTCGCTCACCGTCCTCGGGCTGCTGTTCAAGCTCCAGCCGGACGCAGCCTATCCGATCCTCGCCGTCATCCTCGTTTTCGTCGCCTTCTTCGCCGTGGGTATGGGGCCCGGCGTCTGGGTGGTCATGTCGGAGCTGTTCCCCACGCGGATTCGCGGCCGGGCCATGGCCATCGCTACGGTGACGCTCTGGTCCGCTTGCACCCTGCTCACCTTCACCTTCCTTTCGCTGGTGAACGCGCTCGGCCCCTACGGCACGTTCTGGCTCTATGCGGGGATCTGCGCATTTACTTTCCTGTTCGTTTGGAAGGCGGTGCCCGAGACCAAAGGCCGCACGCTCGAGGAGATCGAGCGGAGCTGGACCGCCTGAGCGCGCAAATCTTGCGCCCCCGCGCACCGGCAATCGCAGGATCTGCAGGCAAGCGACAGCCGCTGCTTCGACTTTTCAATTACTTACAACCGGAATCGGGTTTGCGCCTACCAGGGGCGGAGGTGGTTATGAAACGATTGGCTCTCATCGGAACGCTTCTTATGGCTGGGGCGCTCCTGCTGGGCGCCCAGCAGCCCCAACCCAAGCCGCGCGCTTTCGGCGACAAGGACGGCGACGGCATCTGTGACGTCACGGGCAAGCCCGTCGGCCAAGGCCGGACGGCCCGGGCCCGGGGGCAGACGCCGCCCTACGCCTTCGGCGACAAGGACAAGGACGGCATCTGCGACCGGACCGGCAAGCCCGTCGGGCAGGGCCGGGCCATGAGGCGAGGCCGGCGCGGGCGTCACTCGGCCGGCTGCGGCCACTGCCGGCGGGGCGGCAGAGGAATGCGGGGCCAGGGCCGCCGCGGCGGTCCGGCGCCGCCGGCCGGGAACCAGCCGGACGAGAAGACGGAAGTCCCGGCGGAGAACTCGGAATAGCGGTATGGAGATCGGCCGTCCAGGCGTTCGCGCGGCGGAGGAGGTCTGAGCCGCACGACCGCCCCGGCCGGCCAAGGGAGCCGGGCTCCCCCGCCCGGTTCCCTACCCCTTTTGTTGCGCCAGGGCTTCTTCGACGGTGTCGGAGAACTCGAAGACCGTATCGAGCCGCGTCACCCGGAAGGCCTCCCGCACCACGGTGCTGGCCGCGGCCATGCACATCGTACCGCCGGCCTTCATGACCTTGTTGAGGATCGAGATGAAGCGCCCGATGCCCGTGCTGTCCAGGTGCCGGACGCCGGAGAGGTCGAAGACGAAACGCTTCTTGCCCGCCGCCAGGAATTCATCGACGAGGCTCTCGACTTTCTCGCTCTCCTCGCCGATCATCACCCGCCCGTCCAGAGTGATGACGACGGCCCCGTCCGGGGTCTCACGGTGTGTAATTCGCAGTCTTGGCGGCACTATTTCCCCCGCACGCTGGTTCTCATGGTCGCGGGAAAATCCCGCGGAACCCGGATCCGCACCTTCCCCGTGGCCGCCCATTCCGTGCCCCGGAGAAACGTGGTGATGAAGCCCACGCAGCGGGTCGCTCCCACGTCGTGTCCCAACGTCGTGTGAAAAACCCTCCCTTTACCATAGCGGATCGTCATCAGCACCGGCTCGTCGCGGCCCGTGCCGCCGGTGTTCGGGGCGGAATAGGCCGTCGCCAGCACCTCCAGGTTTCGCGCCGGGCCGCGCAGAGAATCGTAGAGCTCGTCCGACGCGTGCATCCAGGCTCGGGGCAGGCCTTTCATGATGGGATGCTTGGGTTTGCGGGCGACCACCAGGAAGGGGTGCCGCCTTCCGTGGTGTCCGGCGCGGCCGGGCGAGAAGTCGAACTCGATGTGGTCACGGTCCCAGTAGATGCGCGGCCCGTGCTCTTCGTTGCGGCCGCCCCATCCGCCCAGGCCGATCATCTCGTTGTATTCCTTCCACTCCGGGAAGGCGTTGTCGGCGGCGTGGTAGACGACGAAGCCGCCGCCGGAGCGCACGAAACGTTCGAAGGCCGCGCGCGTGGCCTCCGGCCAGGGATCGCCATTGTAGTTCGACACCACGACGTCGTAGGAGGCGAAGTCCGGCTGGAACGCGCTCATGTCCGCGCCTTTGGGCGGCGCCGTCGCCACCTCCACGGTGAAACGGCCCGATTCCTCGAGGATGGCCCGCAGCGCCGGGGTGGTTTCCCGCCAGGCGTGATTGTTCTGGCCATCGACGATGAGCACGCGGATCGCTCCTCCCGCGGCCGCCGCCGTCGCGGCGAAAACCAGCCCGCAAAGCAAGACTCCCGCTCTGATTCCAGTTCCTCTCAACGCTTGGCCATGATAACCGCCGCAGACGAGGGGGAGCAAACCCGCCAGAGACGCCGCCCGCCGCTGCCATGCTAAGCTGCCAAGGGGGAAGAGCGAAGGCCCCAAGGAGCAGCTGGGGGGCTGGGAACGCCTCATCCCTTGATGGCCAAAGACGTGCTCGACAAGCTGATCACCGAACAACCGAACCCTGCTTCCGAAGCGATCGACGCCAAGCCCACCGAAGAGATCCTGCGGATCATCAACGAGGAGGACCGCAAGGTCCCCGATGCGGTGGCCTCTGAGATCCCGAACATCGCCCGGGCGGTAGACCTGATCGTGGACCGCATGCGAAGCGGCGGGCGGCTCTTCTACGTGGGCGCGGGAACCAGCGGCCGCCTGGGCGTGCTCGACGCCGCCGAGTGCCCGCCCACCTTCCAGGCGCCGCCGGATCTGGTGCAGGGCGTCATCGCCGGCGGCGAGGCGGCTCTGGCCCGGTCCACCGAGGCCAGCGAGGACGATCCGGAAGCCGGCGCCGCCGACCTGCGCGCCCGGGGGTTCTCTTCCCGCGACGTCGCCTTCGGCATCACCGCCAGCGGGCGCACGCCGTACGTTCTGGGCGCCGTCGCAGAGGCCCGCCGGCTGGGCGCCGCCACCGTGGGGCTGAGTTGCAACCCGGACTCCGAGCTGGCCCGGCGCGTGGACGTCGCCATCACCCCGGTCACGGGGCCGGAGATCATCGCCGGCTCCACCCGGATGAAGGCCGGCACGGCGACCAAGCTGGTGCTGAACATGGTGAGCACTACGGCCATGATCCGCCTGGGCTACGTCTACGGCAATCTGATGGTGAACGTCCGCCCGCTCAACGAGAAGCTCGCCGCCCGCGCCCGGCGGATCGTGGCCACGGCCGGGGGAGTGGGGCCCGACGAGGCGGCGCGCCTGCTCGAGGCGGCCGGCGGCGACGTCCGCACCGCGGTGCTGATGGCCCGTTTCGGGGCCGATGCGGACGAGGCGAGGCGAAAGCTCGAAGCCGCGGGCGGCCGGCTGTCGGAGGCGATTCAGAAATGGACCGGTTCGTAGTCCAGGGCGGGGCCCGGCTCGAAGGGGAAGTCGCCGTCTCCGGGGCCAAGAATTCGGCCCTGCCGGCGCTGGCGGCCTGCCTGCTCACCAGCGAACCGGTCACCCTGCGCCGCATCCCCGACGTCCGTGACACCCGCACGATGATGAAGCTGCTCCACCACAACGGCGCGGCGGTGGAAACCGGCGGCGGAGTGGTCCGGGTGACGGCCGAGGCCATTCAGAACCCCGAGGCGCCCTACGAAATCGTCAAGACGATGCGGGCCTCGAGCCTCGTCCTGGGCCCGCTGGTGGCGCGCACCGGACGGGCGCGGGTGTCGTTGCCCGGCGGCTGCGCCATCGGGGCCCGGCCCATCAACCTTCACACCAGCGGCCTGGAGCGGCTCGGGGCCAGGATCCGCCAGGAGCACGGCTACATCGTCGCCGAAGCCCCGCAGGGCCTGAAAGGGGGCGTGGTCTACTTCGACCGGATCACGGTCACCGGGACCGAGGACCTGCTCATGGCTGCCGTCCTCGCCGAAGGCGAAACGGTGCTCAAGAACGCGGCCCGCGAGCCGGAGGTCGCCGACCTGGCCGCGCTATTGAACAAGATGGGCGCGCGCATCCAGGGCGCCGGCACCTCGACCATCCGCGTCCAGGGCGTCAGGGAGCTGCACGGGGCGGACCACGCGATCATCCCGGACCGTATCGAGGCCGGCACGTTCCTCATCGCCGGGGCGATCACCGGCGGCGACGTCACCGTCACCCGCTGCGTTCCCGAGCACGTTTCCGCCCTCGTCGCCAAGCTCCAGCAAGCCGGTCTCGAGATCGACGAGACCGGCCCGGACGCCCTCCGCGTCCGCCCGCGCTCGCGACTTCGTTCGGTGGACGTGACCACTGAGGAGTACCCGGGCTTCGCCACCGATCTGCAGGCCCAGTACATGGCGCTGATGACCCAGGCCGAGGGCATCTCCCTCATCACCGAGACGATCTTCGAGAACCGCTTCATGCACGCCCTGGAGTTGAGCCGCATGGGCGCCAACATCCGCATCGAGGGCCGCCAGGCGATCGTCGCCGGCCCGTCGCAGCTCACCGGCGCCGCGGTGATCGCCTCGGACCTGCGCGCCAGCGCCTCGCTGGTGCTGGCCGGCCTGGTCGCCCGGGGCGAGACGGTGGTGGACCGCATCTACCACATCGAGCGCGGCTACGAGAACATCGAGGAGAAACTCGCCGCTCTGGGAGCGCAGATCCGCCGGGAGAGCCCTGGTTGAGTGGGCGAAACGGCGCCGGCAACAAGGTGTCCGTGGAGGGGCGCAGTTCACACGCCGGCAAAGCAACCACAGACCGTGCCGCGGTCCGGCAACGCAGTCGGCCCCGCCCTCAGTACAGCACCATCGAATCGAACGCCCAGTAAGCGATCACCAGCAGGACCAGAATGTCGATCGTCCGGATGATCTTGAGAAACCAGCCGCCCATGAACTCGAAACGCAGCAGCAGCGCGCACACCACGCCTGCGTAGATCCACGCTTCGTCGAGATATCCAGGGAATACAACGCTATAGCCGATCACGCCCGCGTAATAGTAGAGGGGCCAGTTGCTCTCCACGACCCCACGGATCCGGGCGATCAACACCCACAGAGTCAGTCCCAGCAGAACCGCCGTGGTGACGTTGAAGACGCTGAATCGGGGGTCCATGCTATCAGAATGACCATACCACGCTCACATAACCTGTGTGCGCCCGATATCCCTGAAGCGACGTGAAACGCTCCCGGTAGCCGTAATATTGGTAGCCCAGATTCCACATAAGGTCCGGCCGGAGCTGTACGGTCAGCCGGGCGAGGGGGGATTCGAACGTCATCGGGAAAGTCTGCACGGCCCGGAACAGTGGCGATTCCGAAGCCGGTGGAGAGCCGAGCGGCGGCTCGGCGGCCGTCCGGCGGCCGTCGCCCGTGTCCTCCACGCGGGAATAGCCGAGATAGAGCCTGAGCCGGGCGCTCAGAATCGTCTGCATGCCCAAATTCAGCGCGTGGACGTTGCTTACGTACAGAGACCGCTCCCCGGTGACAAACCTTCGCGAAGCGAAATAGGCGATACCGGTGAGGCTGTCCCAATGCATCTTGCCGTAGCCGGCGTCCAGCGCCAGCCAGCCGGAGGGAGCCCATGAGAAATCGAGCGTATAGTTGCGCGAGCGCGAGCTGTGCGACGACAGGCTAACCGAGTTGGTGTTGTAGTGGATGCGGGTCGCCCCGGAAAGCAGCAGCGAGCCGCGCTTGTACTGCACCCGTCCGCCCAGCAGATGGTAGTTCTTCTCGCTCACCGGAAGAAACGGCCGGTCCGCCCGGCCGATTTCGCCTTCGAGATTCACCGTCAGCCCCGCGGCGGGCTGTATCCGCACCCCGAGAAGGCCCGAGTGTACGGTGTTCTCCTGTTCGGCCGCGACGAGCTCCTCGAATCCGCCCGAGGAGAGGAACTCGCGGCTGCGGATGCGCCGGGTCGAGTAATGGTAGCCGCCGTAGACGCCCAGCCAGGCGAGGGCGCTGTAGTTGACGTCGGTGGCGTTGACTACGGTCCGGATGCCCAACGATTGGAACTGGAACTGCTCGAACTCGAAGGTGCGGTTCGAAAACTGCTGGAAGAGAGAGTCCCCTTCGGTCCGCACATTGTAATAGGCGGTGTGGTTGGCGATCGAGAGCCGCTGGGAGGGAAACACGCTGAGGGTGGCGTTGCCCGTGGCCACCGGCCGGCGTCCCACGCCGTAGACCAGGGTCTGGAAGTCGAACGGTCCGGCGGGGCCCGCGCCGGCCGCGCTCTCATCGACGATGAAGGTGCGCTCGGAGCCGGTATAGGTCCCGGCGGCGGAAACCGAGAGCCAGCGCTCGCGTTCCAGAAACAGCGCCCCGCGCCAGCCCGGCGAATTGCCGTGGTACGGCTCGCCGCGGCGGAACGTCTCGAGGGTGAGCGCGTCGTCCGGGTTCCGGCCGCCTTGGGGCGCCGGCAGTCCGGTGAAGGTGTCGTCCTTGAAGTTCTCCCAGGCGCGGATCAGCCGGAAGCGGAACCAGCGTAAGTCCACCTCGCCGCCGGCCCGGTGTTCGTTGCGTTCCCGCCGCACGTTCTGGAAGACGGAAAACTCGTCGCCGAAGGCCCCGAAGAAGTCCACCGTCGAGAGCGCCGGTCCTTCCTGGCGGTTGCGGCTGTAGCCGAGGAGCGCCTGGAACTTCGAGTCCGGCCAGAGGGTCAAGTCGTGGTCCTGCCAGCGTCGCGTCGTGTCCATCCGGTGCAGGCCTTCGGAAATGGTCAGGGCGGGATTGAAATAGGCGTTCCACCGCCAGAGCAGGTTGTACTCGTAGAGCCGGTTCTTGCGCAGACGCACGGTGGCCGACTGGTAGGGATCGTTTCCCAGCCCCTGTGTGGTGGCCACGAGCTCGTCGAAGTACCGCGCCTTGCCGTCGCGCGAATGGATTGCCAGCCGGCTCGCCAGGAGGCGGACGCCGTTGCCGAAGTTCACGTCGCTGCGGTACTTGCCGATGTTGCCGCCGGCGGTGCGGAACCGGTAGCCGAGCTCCCAGGAGTTCTCGATCGTGTACGGACCCGCGTCTTTGCGCACCATCAAAGGTTCCGACGGAGCGGCCACCGGCTGGGCTTGACAAACCCAGGCCAGCATCGCGCCGGCCAGCGCCGCCTCGAGAGCCGATCCGCCGCGGAAGCTCTTCATCTGAGAAACCTCCGGTCGGCGTTCGAGCCGTGGATCCGCACGTGGCACGCCGTGCAGTTCCGGTAGCGCGGATCGGCCAGGTTGTGCGTCAGCGACGTCCTGCGGATGCCGTCGCCCTGCCGCCCGAAGTTCCCCATCCCGGTGTGGCACTCCAGGCACAGGGTGAAGACCGCCGGCCGGCGCAGCAGCCGGGGATTCATCGAACCGTGCGGCGCATGGCAGACCTCGCAGCCCTCCACCCGCACCGGCGGATGCGCGAAGGCGAACGGCCCGCGCTTATCGGGGTGACATTTCAGGCACGGCTCTTCGTTGCCCAGCCGTGTGGCCGTCATCGCCGGCCGCTGCCCCATCCGCCACGTCGGAGCCGCGGCTCCGTGGGGGTTGTGGCAGTCCGTACACTTGACGCTGCCTTCGTTCACCCGGTGCTTGAAAGGCATGGCGAACTGCGTCCGGACTGACGGGTGGCAGCCGTAGCAGACCTCGCGCTGGGCGCCGGCGAGCAGGAATTGCGTCTCGGGAGAGGAATGGATCGAGTGGCAGCTCGTGCAAGCCACGCCGGCCAAAGTATGAGAGGAGCGGCGGATCTGGGAGCGCGGGAAGTCCTTGGCGTGGCACTTCAGGCAGGCCGCCAGGACTTGTTGCGGCTCCAGCTCCGGAAAAACACGGATCTTCGACTTGTCGCCCGCCCCGCGGATGTGCTCGCGGCCCGGCCCGTGGCAGCCCTCGCAGCCGGTCCGCTCGGGGGCTTCGGCTCCCGACGCCACGCTGCGAAAATGGGGGTTGGCGGTAAAGCCCGCCCACAAGGCCCGGTGGCAAGCGCCGCAAATCTTGCTGCCGATGTACTGTTTGGGCGGCGGCTGCGCGAAGGAACCGGCGCATAACAGCCCCGCAAGCAGGAAGCCCCTCCGAAACAACCACATCCTTCCTACTATACGGGCCGTCCGGGCGGGGCGGATGTGAAATCTTCCGCTCCCGGCGCGGCGGTGGTTTCGGGATACTGCCTTCCCCGGCGCGCCTCTCGCTTCCCCGCGGAGGCCGCGCTACCCTGGACACAGGGAGCGATGGTCACCGATCCCGTGCCTCGCCGGAAGGATCTCCGCCAAGTCTACCAGGAGAGCGACCGTCTGGCGGATCTCGATCTTCCCCCGGACGGCCGGCTGCCCGAGGCGGCCCGGGCGATCGAGCAGGCGATGGAGACAGGCGACATCGAGGCCGTCCGGCAGGCCTGCACCGAGTTCCTGAAGCGGGCGGCGCGCTTCTACAAGGTCAAAGCGCCGGAGATCGAGGTCCTCGAGGCCCGCCCCCTTCGTGTCCGCGAAGGCTGGGCCCTGGAGCTGTTCGGCGACTACCACCCCGAGACGAAACGGATCCGCGTCTGGATGAGGACCGCCGTCCGGCGCAGGATCACTTCCTTCGGCACCTTTCTGAGCACCCTCTGCCACGAGTTTTGCCACCACCTGGACTTCGAGCGCTACGGCTTCCCGGAGTCCTACCACACCCGGGGCTTCTACGAACGCGCCGGCGCCCTCTACCACCACGCCCGGGCCACCGCCCGCAAGCGCCTCTACTGGAACCGGATGCCCGCCGGGCGCTGGCGCATCGACTGGCAGAAGACGCGCAAGGGCGGCTGAAGCCCCCTTCGCCCGGCTCTACGCGCAGGGAAGGTAGTCCCGGCCGCGCCGGTAGCCCTTTTGCTGCAGCCTCTGCTCCACGTCTTCGCGCGCCCCGCGGCTGCCGACATACTGGACGACGAAGCACTCCCCCGGGGCGGGCAGCTCTTCGGGACCCAGCACCGGGGCGCCCGCGATCCGGTGGCCGATCTTGCGGGGGTCGATGTCGATGTAGGCCTTGACGCGCACCCCCAGCTCCGTCAAGTACCGCAGGCGCTTCCGCGTCGTGCGGCCGGCGCCCCAGACGACGACCTCCGGATGGTGCGGGTTGTGCGCCGCCAGCCACCGCTCGAGATACGGCGCCTTGACGCGGAAGAAGGCCTCCACCGAATACCGGCCGTCAGTGCGCGTCAGCCGCCGCGGGCGGTCCCGCCAGCCGAGCAGCGTCTCCGGCAGCTTCTCCATCCGGACGCCGGCCTCGAGCCACCGCAGCCACAGCTCGTAGTCCTCCGGGAACGGTCCGTCGCGATAGCCGCCGAAGCGCTCGACCAGCTCGCGCCGGAACATCACCGTCGGGTGGATCAGGGGCGACTCGACGAAGCGGTAGGCGGCGATCTCCCCGGCGCTGAGCAGCGAATTGGTCCATTCGACGAACAGCGCCAGCCCGCGGTGCCGCCGCGCGTCACCCAGGTACTCGGCGCGGCAGGCCACGAGACCCGTCTCCGGATGCCGGTCCAGATGGTCCGCTTGAAGCCGCAGCCGGTCCGGGTGGGCCACGTCGTCGGCGTCCATCCGGGCGATGTAACGGCCCCGGGCCTCGGCCACTCCCCGGTTGAGCGCGGCCACGATCCCGGCGTGTTCTTGCCGCACCGGACGCACCCGCGCGTCGCGACGGGCCCAGTCGGCCAGCAGCTCCCAGGTAGCGTCGGTCGAGCCGTCGTCGAGGGCGATGACTTCGAATTCGGGTTCGGTTTGCCCGGCCAGGGAGGCCAGCGCCTCGCCCAGGCTCCCGGCCTCGTTGTAGACCGGCATCACCACGCTGACTCTCATCCCGCCTGCACCCGTACGCCGCAGCCCCCGGCTAGCGGCCCAGACAACACTGTAAGATGATTGGCTCATCAGAGTTTCGAGGAGGACATCCTGAATGAACCGACGGACCTTCCTTCGCGCCGCCGCCGCGGGCTGGCTCGCTCCAGCCGCGCGTCCGGCTCCGGCGCCTGAGTTCGACCGTAACAAGCGCCGCCGCGTGGGCCTGATCGGCTCCGGCTGGTACGGCAAATCGGCCCTGCTGCGGTTGATCCAGGTGGCGCCCGTCGAGGTTGTCTCGCTGTGCGACGTGGACCGCCGGATGCTTGCCGAGGCGGCTGCAATCGTCGCTTCGCGCCAGAAGTCGGGCAAGAAGCCCCGCACGTTCAGTGACTACCGGGAGATGCTCGCCCAGCGGGATCTGGACATCGTCATGGTCTCCACGCCTGACCACTGGCACGCCCTGCCGATGATCGAGGCGGTGAAAGCCGGGGCCGACGTCTACGTCGAGAAGCCCATCAGCGTGGACGTCGTCGAAGGGCAAGCCATGCTGGCCGCCGCCCGCAAGTACGGCCGGGTGGTCCAGGTCGGCACCCAGCGCCGCAGCACCCCGCACCTGATCGACGCCAAACGCGAGATCGTCGATCAGGGCAAGCTCGGCCAGATCGGCCACGTGGAGACTTACTGCTACTACCACATGCGGCCCACCGCCAATCCGCCCGACACCGAGCCGCCCGATTACCTGGATTACGACATGTGGACCGGCCCGGCGCCCCTGCGTCCCTACAACCGGCTGGTCCACCCGCGGCGCTGGCGCGCCTTCATGGAGTATTCGAACGGCATCCTCGGCGACATGTGCATCCACATGCTCGACATGGTGCGCTGGATGCTGGGGCTCGGCTGGCCGGAGCGCATCTCCTCGAGCGGCGGCATTTACGTCCAGAAGGGCGCCAAAGCCAATATCACCGACACCCAGTCGGCCACCTTCGACTACGGCGATCTCACCGTCGTCTGGCAGCACCGCAGTTGGGGCCGGGCCGCCGACCCGGACTACCCCTGGGGCGCGACGATCTACGGCGAGAAGGGGACGCTCAAGCTGAGCGTCTACCGGTGGGACTTCATCCCCGAAGGCAAAGGCGCGCCCATCCACCGGGACGTCGTCTACGAGCTCGATAAGTACCCGGAGGACCGGACCGAAAAGGATCTGGAACGCCACGTCGCGCCCGCACTCCGGCGCCATATGGCCGACTTCCTCGCGGCCATCGACTCCCGCAGCCGGCCGGTGGCCGATATCGAAGAGGGCTACATCTCGACGGCGTCGTGCATCCTGGCGAATCTGTCGCTCCGGCTGGGCCGTACGCTTCACTGGGATCCCAAGAAGGGCCACATTATCGGCGACGAGGAGGCCAACCGGCTGCTGGCCCGGCGCTACCGTTCCCCGTGGGTGCATCCGGACCCCGCGGCCGTGTGAGGGCGATCGGGGTCAGTCGAGGCGCCGCAGCGCGACGCCCTGGACGTCGGCCACCTGGCCGCCGGGAATCTCCACCGCCCGTAGGGTGAGGGGTCCGCGGTCCACCTCGAGCCGGATCTTGCCCAACTTCAGTGGCTTGAAGTCTTTCGTGTAGGACTCCCAGCGCGGGTAACGGTCGTGCTCGGCGCCGATCAGCGGCGGGTCGTGCGCCTCGGAGATCTTCGCCTGCACCGCACTGCCGCGGAAGCTCAGCTCGATGATGGATCCCACATCGTTCTCCGGGCAGGTGTAGTAGACCGTCGCCTGGTACTCGCCGGCGTGGCCCACCTCGATGTCCCAGGTGATGCTGTCGGCGGTGCTCGCCCAGTTGACGAAGTAGGAGCTGTTCGGGAACCGGTTGCTGCGCTTGATGCCGCCGTGGGGGACGCCGTCCCGGGCGGGCAACCAGGTAAGCGGCGCGTATCCGACCGTGAAGGGCCGATCATCCTTGGGGCCGAGTTCCGCTTGGGCCTGCCGGATCCACTCCTCGAGTTCCGCCTTCAGCCGCGCGGCCAGTTCGGGATGCTCGGCGGCGACGTCATGGTCCTGACCGGGATCGCTGGGGATGTGGAAGAGGCGTCCTTCTTTGTCCAGCCGGTACTCTTGCGTGCGCAGGCTGGCCCGGCGGCGCCAGAAGTGGAAGATCGTGCGGTCCGGCCAATTCTCGGCCTCGCCCACGAGCAGCGGCTTCAAACTGACGCCGTCCAGAGGCTTTTCGGCCTTCACCGGGATGCCCGCCAGGTCCGCCAGCGTCGGCAGCAGGTCGATGGCCGCGGCGATCTGGGGGATCCTCTTGCCCGCCGGAATGTGCCCCGGCCAGCGCATCAGCGCGGGCACGCGGACGCCCCCCTCGTCGGTGGAGCCCTTGCGCCCCTTCATGCCGCCGTTCCACCGCCAACTGTTCGGCCCGTTGTCGCTGAAGTAGAAGACGATGGTGTTGCCGGCCAGGCCCAGCTCGTCGAGCTTCTCGAGCAGCCGCCCGACGTTCCAGTCGATGTTCTCCACCATGGCCAGCGCCGCCCGGGTGAACTTGACGTCCTCGCGTTCCGGGTCGCGGTTGCGCATCCGGATCTCGGCGTGGGCGAACTTCTCCCAGAAGCGGTCCGGCACCTGCATCGGCGCGTGCGGCGTGTTGTAGGGGACGTAGCAGAAGAAGGGCCGGCGGCGGTTCTTCTCGATGAACTCGATGGCGTGGTCGGTGAGGTCGTCGGTGATGTAACCCTTGCCGCGGACCATCTCGCCGTTGTGGTCGAGCGGCGGGTCGAAGTAGGTGGCCCAGTGGCCGGAGGTAAAGCCGTAGAATTCGTCGAAGCCCCGGGCGTTCGGATGATAGGGGTGCTGCGTACCGTTGTGCCACTTGCCGAAGGCGCCGGTCGCGTAGCCGGCGGCTTTGAAGGTCTCGGCGATGGTGTGCTCGTCCAGATCCAGGCGCTCGCCGCCGCTGCTGGTGTGACGGACGCCGCCGCGCCAATGGTACCGGCCGGTGAGGAACTCGGCCCGGGTGGGCGAGCAGACCGGAGAAACGAAGAACCGCTCGAACATCGCCCCGTCGCGGGCCAGCGAGTCGATGTTCGGGGTCGAGAGATTGGTGTTGCCGTGCAGGCTCAGGTCGCCCCACCCTTGATCGTCGGCCAGGACGACCAGCACGTTGGGCCTCGTAGGTTCCTTCTCGGACGTGCAGCCCGGCAACACGGCGAGCGAGGCAGCCACGACTGCGCCCGCCAGCCGCGCCTCGCGCCGCCAGAGCCGTCCTTTTCGCGTGAGCCGATTGGAATCGGCGCTTCGGATTCTCATCTGACTTGCCTCCGCATGAGCCGCGTCGCGGCGCTCCTCAATCAAGCCCAATCTTATTACGGACACGAACTCGCCGAGCGGATGGGCGCCGCCCCGCCCCTGTCTCGTAACCTCGTGCTCCGCGACTCCGAAGAAGACCAGCAGGAAGCTTCGTGGTTGTGTACCGAATAGCCGCTCTCGGCTTCGCGCTTGCCGGCGCGACGTCTTTCGCGGCCGAGTTGCGGCCTGCAACTGTCGAAGCGTTTCACCAATATGTTCAATCGGCGGGGGTGTCGGCGCGCCGGCCCCCGCAAGGCTGGGCCGCCGCTGGCGAGAAAAGCCCTCCGAACCGCCTTTTGATTTATCGTTCCCATGCGCCGCAGGAAGTTGCCGGGGGCTTGATTCACGATTGGACCGGCGCGGTCTTGGCGCCGCTCGCGCGGGTGGAAGAAGTGGCCGCCCTGCTCCGGGATTTCGACCGGCACCACGAGTTCTACTCGGAAATCATCGCTTCCGCCGGGCGCGGCGGCGACGAGGAACTCGCTCGGGGGTGGTGGCGCGTGCGCAAAAAGAAGGGCTTGACGGTTATCTTGGACATCGAAATCGAGGCCCGTTCCCAGCGATTGGACGTAGGCCGTTGGTTCATCGCCTCCCGCAGCACCAGCGTCAGAGAGGTTCGCAAGGCCGGCCGGACGATGGAACAAGCACGGGCGCCGGGACGCGGCCGGGGCTTCCTCTGGGCGCTGAACGCGTACTGGTGGCTGGAACAGGCCGGCAGGGGAGTGTGGGTTCAGTGCCGCACGATATCGTTGACCCGCCGCGCTCCCGCGATACTTGGCTGGCTCGTTACGCCTTTCCTCGAGAGCGCTCCGCGGGAAAGCCTCGAAACGATGCTCCACGATACGCGCTCTGCGTTTTCGAACCCGGGCGGACGCCCCCGGTTCACCGTTTCGCTGCCGCCCGTCCGGTAAGATCGCGAGTTTGCCGGGCGCGAGGCGGCGGGGCGTTACGAAAAGCGCTGTCCAGCCGGCGCCCTCCCGGATGGCGCCTCGATTTCTTGCGCGACGTCCAGGTCGCACTCCTGTGCAGCCGCTTTCAACGAATGGGTGAGACGGCCTGTGGAGCGGGCCCCCTCTGCTGCCCGGCTCGAGACGAGATGGAAGGCCATTCGCAATATGCCGGCCCCGGCCTCCCGGTCGTACGGGCAGGCAGTGCGGCCGAGGACCCCAGCAGCTCGGCCGCAACGGCAGCGTCTTCGAACCGGGAGATCCGCTGAGCCGCCTGCTCGGCGTAGGTGACGGCGGCTTGCCGCCGCGCCTGCTCGGCCTCGGAGCCCTTCCACAACAAGATGGAGCTGCTGAAACGTCAGGCCTACGGGTTCCGCAGCTTCAACAACTACCGGATGCGAGTGAAGATTCTATGTGCTGGAATGGATTGAGACTCAGCCCTGCCCCCATTTCTGGCGAAGAGCCCCCCCATTTCTGGCGAAGAGCCCGCGGCGCTTACCCGGCGAGGGAAGAGTGGCAATGACATGGCGGGGACGACGGGACTCGAACCCGCGACCTCCGACGTGACAGGCCGGCGTTCTGACCATCTGAACTACGTCCCCGCGAGCGGATAGAGAAGCCGTTTCCAAAGCCATGGTAGCAGATCCCGCCACGCCGGCTCAATCGAGCGTTTCCTCCCGCTTGTAGAGGTTGCCGAGCCCCCTCGTCCCGCCTCCCAAGGCGCGGCGGACCACTCCTTCCAACCTCGAAGGGGGTAGAAGCGGCGCGCTCAGACCACGGGCCTCTCCGGCCGCGGAGCGCATGGGCCGTCGTGGCGGCTGCGCCTTTGAGAACCCGGACCGGCCGAAAGCTTTTCGCCATCCCGGCCCCGGTGCGGGTGAGACAATGGCAGTGGTAACCATGAGCGAATCACTAATGGGACAACCGGCGCACGTACAAATCAACCGGACCGAGGATTACCGGGAGAACTACGCCAACAGCGTCCAGGTGCGCGTCAGCCTGTGGGATTTCTTCCTGATGTTCGGGCGGCTCAACCAAACCGGACCGGACAAAGTCGAGATCGACAGCTTCCAGGGAATCTACATGAGTCCCCAGCAGGCCAAGGCGCTTCTGAACGTGCTCGAGCAGAACGTCCGGCAGTATGAATCGACGTTCGGCGAAATTCGCCTGGAGCCGGCGCCGAAAGGCCACGCCGTGCAGTAGCGGGCCGCGGAGCTAGCCCATCAGGGCCGCCGCATCCTGATCGAGCACCAGCAGCGCCCCGGAGTGCCGGCGCAGCGCCGTGGCCGGGCAGGCCGTCGAGATCGGGTCGCGGAGCGTAGCGCGAACGGCCTCCTGCTTGGTCGGGCCCGGCACCGTCACCACCAGCCGCGGCACGCGCAGGATCGGGGGCAGGGTCACGGTCAGGGCGTAACGCGGCACGTCCTCCAAACGCGGGAACATGCCATCGTGTACCTGTTGTTCACGGCACCGCTGGTCGAGTTCCACCCGCTTCACCAGGGCCGGATCCTCGAAATCGGCCACCGGCGGATCGTTGAAAGCGAGGTGGCCGTTCTCGCCGATACCCAGCAGGCCCACGTCCGGCGGGAACTCCTCGAGAAGCTTCCCATAACGGATGCACTCGGCTTCCCAGTCCTCGGCTTCGCCCCGGATCCCGTGGAAGGCGCCGATGGAGACCTTGCTCACCAGCCGGTCGATGAGGAACTTGCGGAAGGAATGGGCGTCGGTCTCGCGGGCGCCCACGTATTCGTCCACGTGCAGGCCGATGACCTTCGGCCACTCGATGTCCTTGCGGGCGACGAGTTCCTCCAGCACTTCCTGTTGGGACGGAGCCGAAGCGAACAGGACCACCGCCCGGCCGCGGGCGGCAACGGCGGCGGCGATCGCTTCGGCGGCGGCTTCGGCGCTGCGCCGGCCGGCCTCCCGGCGGGTGGGATAGATTTCAACCTGTAGTGCGTCAGCGGTAAGAGTGCGAATTGGAGGCATAACTTCACTGTAACTTACGCCCTTGGAGAACCGGCGGCTGCTCCGCTGGGCATCGAGAATCCTCAGAAGTCGATTTCGAGCACGCCGGCGGCGGCCTTGCGCGACGGCTTCAAGTTCTCGAACGTGCGCCAGTCCCGGCCGGGCTCGCCCACCCGCAGGATGTAGCGGCCGGTCTTGCTGAAGACCCGGGGCTGCCAGGCCGTGCCGTGGATGCGGAGGGTGTAGACGTGCTCGCCGGTCGCCTGGCGCACCACCTGGATCACCGGATTTTCCATCCCGCGGACCACCACCCGGGGCAGCCACGCCACGCCGCGCTTCGGAAAATTGTCCTCCAGGCCGATCGTCAGCGGCCAGCCGGGAAACTGTTTCGCGCCGGGCTTCGACACGTCTACCAGCAGCGGCCAGCACTCGATGGTGATCTTGCCCGTCTTCTTGTGGAACCGGACCAGCCCGTAGCCCGACGCCTTGTCCATGAGCCGCTCCAGCGGGTGCGGGCGCCATTTCTTCTTTGGGTTGGCCACTGCCCAGACGGTGATCTTGTTGCCGAAGGGATCCAGGCGCTCGCCGGTGTAGTCCGGCATGCCGGGACGGCGGTTGCGCCCCGGCTCCTCGGGCTCGAACAGACGCGGGTAGCCGGCGGCGATCGAGGGCACGCAGAAGCTCCAGCCGGCGTCGTTGAACTCCTCGACGCCGTGGTGGATGATCGACGGCAGGTGCTGGTCGCCTCCGATCATGAAGACATAGCCTTTGCGCAGTTCCCGCAGCGCGCGGTCGCGCGCCGAGTGCGGCCAGCCGTTCGAGTCCATGTCGGCCACCAGGCGCATGAACTTCGGCCCGTGGGTGGTGGCGGCGTTGGCGAAGATGGTCTGCGTCAGCGAGACCTTGAAGTCGGCGCCCGCCCAATCTTGCGTCCAATGCCGGATGAACTCGATCTGGCGCTCGCCGAGGATCGTGGCGCCCGGCGGGTCGAAGGCGTCGCGGTCGAAGTTCGGATCGGTGATGTGGTCCGGCCGTCCCCCGGTGGGCGGCGTCAGACCCTTCGGGCCGGACTTGAACTTGCGGTCCTCGATGATGCCGAAGCTGACCCGGCCGTAGAGCATGTCCGTGTAGTAGACGGTGATGCCCTGGGCCACGGGGCGCGGGTCGTAGGGATCCGGCAGGTGGGCGGTCTGCGTGCGCTGCACCATGTTCACCCACTCAGCGGGCATCACGTAGCCGCCCCGCTCGTGCTCGGCCAGGGTGATCTTGCGCCCCCCGCCGCCCCAGATGTTGCCCTGGTAGACGTCGTGGTCGTCGGGCATGCAGACGGTGACGCGGTCGCGCATCAGATCGCCGAAGCTCCAGCCCAGCAGGTACCACTTGCGGAGGTAGTCTAGGGCCGCCGTTTCCACCGGAGCCCGCTGGATGCCGAAGCCGGCGACGTTCTCGTAGATCTGGTCGCCGGAGAAGAACAGGACGTCCGGGTCGTGGTGGCGCAGGTTGCGGAGGATGGGCGTATTCGGGAAGCCGGTGTCCTGGTTGCCGGTGAAGGCGGCCACCACGAGGGTCTCTTTCTCCACGGGGTCATGCCGGACGACGCCTTCCCAGTAATGCTCCACCGCGTTGCCGCCGGCGCCGATGAGCGAGTAGACGAGCCGGTAGGGGACGTCCTGCGAAGCATCCCAATCGGCGATGCGGAAGGTGGCCGTGCGGGCCAGGGTGTGGATCGGCTCGGTATCGATCGTCTGCCACTGGCCGTTCCGCTTCACCTGCAGCGCCACCGTCTGGCTGTCAGCCTCGCCGAGCGGCGGCATCTGGGCCGTCATCTTCAGCACGCCCCGGCTGAGGGTGTACATGGACCACAGGATCGGGCCCCAGGCGCGCTCGGGGTGCGCTTCGACCTTCTCGCCGGCCAGCCTCCAGTCGCGGAACCAGAAGCGCACGTCGCCGCCCCGGCGGTTGTTTTGGCGGCTGTAGCTGTTCTGGTTCGACGGCGCTCCCCCCGGAGCCCATTCGCAGACCAGGGCCACGTTGCCGTTGAGTTCGCCGGCCGCAACCCTAGCCGAGACCGCGCCCAACCGGCGGCCTGACCGCGGATCATGCGCGGTGAGGCGCACCCGGTAAACGTCGCCGGCGGGCGTGGCGGTGAGCCGGAGCTCGACGTCCCGGAGGGGGAGCCGCCCGCGGCGGCCCAGAGCCGCGCGGGCCTGTTCGTCGCCGATGAACAGCACGCCCGTGGTGGTGACGCCGGCGTTGAGCCCGCGCCCGCGGATGGCGGCGTACCGGTAGTCTTCGATGGGGCCGCGGATGCCGACGCGGAAACCGGCCCAGCCCGGATCGGCCGTCGCACTGGCCGGCTCCAGGCGCCCGAGGCGGACGGACATTTGGAAAGCGCCGCCCTCGGAGCCGAGTTGGTGCGTCAACAGGTTCACGTTGCGGTTCATGCCGCTGACGGCGCATTCCAGGCGGCCGTGGGCTATGCGCCAGTCCTGCAGCGGATTGGCCCAATACTCCGGGCCGATCCAGGTGCGCTCGGTGTGCACTGGGAAGGCGCTTTGGAACTCCGCGGCCAGGGCGGCCGCGGCGAGAAGACAGGAGAGCAGGAACATTCGCCGGATCATTTGCCGCTATCCTCTCACATCCGCGCCGCGGCGCACACGCGCCCCTTGGCATCGCGCTCCGGCGGGGGGAGAATTGCAACAGGTGCGTCTCTCACGTCCGGTCGGCATCGTAATTCTGGTCGGGCTGGGCGCCGCGGGCGCGGCGGCCCAGCGGTTGGGGGTCGGCGTGACTGGAGGCATGCCGCTCACCGCGCCGCTGACGGCGGAGCCGCCCGCGTTTCACGCCGACAGGAGCCGCTGGACGGCGGGACCCTCGCTCGACGTGGGTCTCGCCGGCGGCTTCTCGTTGCGGCTGGAGGCGCTGTACCGCCGGTTCGGCTACCGCTACGAAGCACCCGAGAGCGCCGGCCCGGCCGGTGAAATTGTCCGGCCAAGCGTCAGGCGCTGGGAGTTCCCCCTGCTCATCCGCTACCAGCCCGGGCGAGGCAGATTGCGGCCCTTCCTGAGCGCCGGGGTCTGCCTGAACCGGATCGCCGGAGCGAGCGAGCTACGGGACGGCCCGGCCGAGCTGCGCCACCGCCAGGCCCTGGGCTACGTCTTGGGCGGCGGCCTCGAGATCGGATCTGGGCGCGTCCGCCTGGCGCCGGAGCTCCGCTACACGCACTGGGGAGACCGCAACTTCGGCGTTCGCGACACTGCACTGCGCTCGAACCTCGACCAGTTGGACCTGCTGGCGAGCTTCCGCATCACCCTTTGGTGACGGGCCGGCTGCGCGGCCGAACGGCCATTCCTAGTACCGCCAGTATCTCGTCGTGGTACTTCTGGACCTGTCCAGGCGGCCGCCGCTGTGGCATAGTAAAGCTGTCAGCGTCAGCAAGTTGACTTGCACGGTTCGAGGCCGGCTCCTCGCAAGCGGAGGAGAGGGGGGCCGGCCTCGGCACCGACGGTTCTCGTCAGACTTTCTCGACAGCCGCCCGCGCCTCGGCAACGACTGATTCCACCAGGGAGCGATATTCGTTCAAGTGCGCGTCGGTATCCGCTTCGAACCGGAGCACGAGCACCGGCTGCGTGTTCGACGCCCGCACCAGTCCCCAGCCGTGCGGGAACAGGATACGGGCTCCGTCCACGGTGATTACTTCGTGCGTCTTCTGGAAGCGCTCGGCCACCCGGGCCACTACATCGAATTTGATCTCGTCGGGGCAATCCACCCGGATCTCCGGCGTCACCACCATCTTCGGCAACCCGGCCACCTGAGCTGAGAGCGGCTTGCCGGAGCGCGCCACGATCTCCATCAGCCGGCAGGCGGCGTACATCGCGTCGTCGTAGCCGTAATAGCGGTCGGCGAAGAACATGTGCCCGCTCATCTCGCCGGCCAGCTCGGCCTTCTCTTCCTTCATCTTGGCCTTGATGAGCGAGTGGCCCGTCTTGTACATGATCGGATTGCCGCCGAGCTTCTTGATCTCGTCGTACATCACCTGGGAGCACTTCACTTCGGCGATGAAGGTGGCTCCGGGCTTGCGCTGGAGGATCTCGCGGGCGTAGATCAGCAGCAGGTAGTCGCCCCAGATCACGTTGCCGTTCTCGTCCACGGCGCCGATGCGGTCCGAGTCGCCGTCGAAGGCGATGCCCAGTTCCGCGCCGTGCTCCCGCACTGCTTTCTTCAGCGCGTCGAGGTTCTTCTCGATGGTCGGGTCCGGGTGATGGTTCGGGAAGCGGCCGTCCATCTCGAAGAACAGTTCGACGGCGTCTACATTCAGCCGCTCGAGGAGGCGGTGCATGGTCGGGCCGGCGGTGCCGTTGCCGGCGTCCAGGACGACCTTGATGCGCCGGTCCCAGGAGAACCGGGAGGCGACGTCCTCGACGTACGGCGTTATGGCGTCTTGGTTGCGCCGGCTGCCGGCGCCCTCGGCCAGAACACCCGCCTCGATCATCCGCCGCAACTCCTGGATCTTTTCTCCGTGCAGCGTGGCGGTGCCGCACATGACCTTGAACCCGTTGTACTCGGGCGGATTGTGGCTTCCGGTGATCATCACGGCGCCGTCGGAGTTGCCCGTGTAAGCCGCGTGGTACAGCACCGGCGTGGGCACGGTGCCGATCTCGACCACTTCGCAACCCGACCGTTCCAGCCCCGCGGCGATGGCCCCGGCCAGACGCTCGGAGCTCAAGCGGCAGTCCCGCCCGACGATCACGTTCTTGCCTTTGTTTCGTTGGACGTAGGCGCCGATGGCCTGGCCTAGCACCTCGATGTCGGCGCTGAGCAGTTCTTCGTCGGCAATGCCTCGGATGTCATACTCGCGGAAGATCGTGGGCTTGAGCATGGTCTCCTCGTGGGTCTATTCAGTAACGTAACACGGAATGACGGCGGCTCCGGGGTCACCGGGTGCGGGGACTGACGGACCACCCGCCCGGGGAGAAGGAGCGACTGAACCCGAGGCCAACATTTTCGATAGGGGAGCTGGGCTCCCCCTATATATTGGGGCAAAATAGAAGGGTAATCCTCCCGCGTCCCGACCGATAGCAATGAGGGGATATCGATGTCTTTCCTGACTCGCCAGTTTTTCTACCTCCCGGCGCTGACTCTGGTTTGCGTTTCCCTGCATGGTCAGCGGCTGGAGATCGCTTCCGGCGATGGGCAGATCGTTCTCGAAGAGTTTCGCTCCACCTCACCGCTGGTGGTGCGGGCGGTGGACGGTGCCGGGCAGCCGATGGCCGGGGTCTCGGTCGAATGGTCTGTTCCGTTTGCACAGGGCGGCCTGGTCGGAGCGGAAACGCAGACCGACGCCGACGGGCTCGCCCGGGCGTTCTTCGTCGCCACGTCGTTCGAAGGAGGGCTCTCCTACAAACAGATTCCGGTCACCGCCACGGCGCCGATCGGCTCCGTCCAGTTCCGGGTAACCACGGCCATCATCCGTCTGCCCGATGGCGCGCCGGCCGCCCCGCCGCTGGTGGAGCTGCTTTCCCCGGGGCTGATCTCGCCGCCGTTCGAGGGCGTGCCGGGGGAGCGGTTCCCCGATGCCGTGGTCGTGCGCGTCACCGTGCAAAGCGGCATCCAGGTGGGGGATCGCATTCCCGACATCGGCGTGCGGATCGTCAGCGCCTCGGACGTAAACGAGCCGGTGCCCGTGGCCTGCGACGCGCCCGGCGGAATGGTGTTCACGGGGGCTGACGGCCTTGCCAGGTGCGACCTGGTTCTCCGGGACCAGCCCGGCCGGTACCGGGTGGCGGCTTACGTCGGCGAGATCGCGATCACGCCGTGGTTCCGGGTGGTGATCGAGGAACCCGGCGGCGGCGGACCGGGTCCCGGCCCGGCCGAGCTGTCGATCACCACGCCGCCGGTGCTGCCCCCCGCCCAGGTGGGGACGCCCTACTCTGCCCAGTTGACCGCGACGGGAGGCGCACCGCCCTACCTCTGGAGTGCGCTCGGCGCGCTGCCGGAGGGTTTGAGCCTGGACCAGGCCACCGGGGTGATCGCCGGCGTGCCCCAATCAGCGGCGACTACGGAGTTTCCGGTCACCGTGACCGACAGCGTCTCGGCGCAGGCTGCTCAGACGTTCACGCTCACCGTCGTGGCACAGGGAGCGCCTCCGGACACCCTTACGATCGTCACCGGCAGCTTGCCCGAGGCCACCTCCGGCCAGGAGTACTTTGCCGCGCTCATCGTCCAGGGCGGCTGCGTGTCACCGTTCAATCCCGCCCGTCTTTCGATCGTCTCTGGAGGCCTGCCTCCGGGCTTGGAGCTTTCCGGGGGCGCCATCCGCGGCAGGCCTTCCCAGACCGGCATCTTCCAATTCACGCTCGAGGCGCGGGACGTGTGCGCCGCCGTGGCCACGCGGACGTTCGTACTCACCGTCAACGGTCCCGGCGGGGAGCCGCCCAAACCCAGCATCAGCGCCGAGCCGGCGGCGCTGACCTTTGAAATGGACCTCGGCGGTCCGCCGCCGGCTCAAAAATCCGTCCAGCTTACATCGGCAGCGGCGCAAGGGTTTCACGCCGCCGCGAACACGGCAGCCGGCGGCGACTGGCTGAGCGTCACGCCCGGCGCGGGGGCGACCCCGGCCACCGTGGTCGCCTCGGTCTCCCCGGCTCAGCTTGCGCCCGGGACCTACCTCGGTGAGATCACGGTGCAGCCGGACACCGCCGGCGCCGCTCCCACCACCATCCCCGTCACCCTCATCGTCACCGCCGAGCCGGAGCTGATCGTCTCGCCGGCGACGCTGGGCTTCACCATCAGCCAGGGCGCGCCGCCCCCCACACAGCAGGTGATCTCGGTGGCCAGCAGCGGAGCCACGCTCGGCTTCACCGTCAGCGTGGAGACCGAGGCCGGAGGCGAATGGCTCTTCGTTACCCCCACGGCCCCCACCACCCCGGCGAACCTCTTCGTCGCCGTGAACCCGGTGGGGCTGCTGCCGGGAACCTACCGGGGGGTGATCACGATTCAGCGCACCGGTAAGCCGGAGGTGACCGAAGAAGTCATCGTGATCCTCCAGATCCCACAACCGCAGCCGGTCCTCCAGGCGGTGACGAACGCCGGCAGCTTCCGCACCGGCCCGGTGGCCCCGCATGAGATCCTGATTCTGTTCGGCCGGCACCTCGGGCCGTCCCGCCTGGCGGCGGCGGAGGCGGGCGAGAATGGGTTGCTGCCGACTGAACTGGCCGAAACGCGGGTGCTTTTCGGCGAGACCCCCGCCGCGATGGTCTACACCCTGGACGGGCAGGTAGCGGTGATCGCGCCCGGCGACATCGCAGGCAAGCAGAAGACAACGGTTCAACTCCTCTATCGCGGCCTCGCGTCGAACGCCGTCGACGTCCAGGTCGCCGAGGCCGCCCCCGGGGTCTTCACGCTCGACGGCGCGGGTCAGGGAGCGGTCGTCAATCAGAACGGTACGATCAACGGCCTTGCCAATCCCGCCCGTCCAGGCGAGGCGATCAGCATCTTCGCCACCGGAGCCGGCTTGATGGCGCCCGCGCATCCGGACGGGGCCATCATTCCCGTCCTAGAGCCCGACCTGCTCCCGCGGCCCGTGCTGCCGGTCACGGTCGAGATCGGCGGCCAGGATGCCGAGGTGCTCTACGCCGGGGCGGCGCCCATGCTGCCCAACGGGGTCTTGCAGGTCAACGTGATGCTGCCGGCGGGCCTGGCCCCGGGCGCCGTGCCATTGACGGTTCGGATCGGATCGTTCTCCAGCCAGGAGGGGGTGACGGTAGCCGTGGGCGAGGCCCCGTGACCCGCTAGCGGCTCACGAACCGGCTGCCTGCGATGTAGAACCGGAGCGGCCAATCGGCGCACTCCCGGATGCCTACCCTGGAGGAGACGGCGATCTCGAAGGCCGGCTCCTCCTCGAGTTCACGCACGGTGATCGGCCCGCGCGTGAGGTCGCAGCCGTAGTGGCGGCGGGTGATGGCCATGGCCTGGGTGAGCCGCCCCGGGCCCGAGGCCAGTTCCTCGATCCGCCGGGCCTTCGGCCGCCGCCGCCGCATCGTCTCCAGACCGCACAGCGGCTCCAGCGCGCGGATCAGCACGCACCCTGGCACGCCCTCCGGCTCGGCGACGATGTTCAGACATTCATACATGCCGTAGATGAAGTAAACGTAGGCGTGTCCCGCCGGCCCGAAGATCACCCGTGTGCGCTCGGTTACGCCCCGGGAGGCGTGGGCCGCCTTGTCGTCTTCGCCGAGGTAGGCCTCGACCTCCACGATCCGCCCGGCGGTCTTCCCGTGGACGAGAACCTTGCCCAGCAGGTCCGGGGCCACCTCCACCGTCGGGCGCTCGTAAAACGATCGCGGCAAAACCCGTGCCCGCTCCACCTGCCGGAAGGGAAGGCGATCCGACCAGCGCGCCTCGTTCCTGGACGTCCGACCTGTCCCAGGTCCGGGCGATTGACGCTCAGGAATCCTCGCCGTCATAGTTGGAATATATGCGCCTGTTCACGGCAATTGCGCTGCCTTCCACGGTAGTAGGCAACCTGGAGCGTTTGTTGGCTACACTCCGGCCGACGGCGCGAATCAAATGGAGTCCGGTGAAGAACCTCCATATTACGACGAAGTTCATCGGCGAGTGGGAGGAAGAACGGCTGGAGGAGCTGCGGGCGGCTTTGGAGGAGATCGAGCCGGTGGGGACGATCGAGATCGCCGTCCGCGGCCTCGGCTGGTTTCCCAGCGAGCGGGCCCCGCGCGTCTTCTGGGCGGGCATCGAGGCTGCGCCGGGACTGGCTGAGCTGGCCCGGCGGACGCAAGAGCGCCTGGCGCGATTGGGCGTCCCGATAGAGCGCCGGAAGTACTCGCCCCATCTGACTCTGGCGCGAATCAAAGGGCCGGTGAACCTGACGCCGCTCCGGAGCGCCGTGGCTGCTCTGCCTTCCACTGAGTTCGGCTCGTTCGTCGCCGACCGCTTTCATCTCTACCTGAGCGAACTCACTCCCGCCGGATCGATCTACACGGCGCTCGACGAGTTCGAGATGGCGCTTCCTCGGTCTGCCGGCGAAGCCCATGGGTGAGATCTGGAGCCTCGTTCTCGCCTATCTGCTCGGGGCCGTGCCCTCCGGGCTGCTGGTGGTCCAGGCTTTGACGGGCCAGGACGTTCGCCGCCTCGGCAGCGGCAACATCGGCGCCACGAACGTCGTCCGGGCGGCCGGGTGGAAAGCGGGCCTGGCGGTGCTCCTGCTGGATGCTGGAAAGGGCTATCTTGCGGTCTGGCTGGCCGGGCGGATCGGCGAAGACTCCGCCACCTGGCTGGCGGCGGCGATGGCGGCCGCGGTGGCCGGCAATACGCTCAACGTCTTCCTGCGTCTGCGCGGTGGGAAGGGTTTCGCCACGGCCGCCGGGGCTATGCTCGCGCTCGCCCCTCTTCCGGCCGCGGCGCTGGCGGTGGTCTTTTTCGTTACCGCCGCCGTCACCCGGCACGTCTCGGCCGGCTCGATCGCCGCTGCGATATCGGCTCCCTTCGCGATCTGGATCATCGAGCACCCCGGCCCGTCGCCCGTCGCCCTCGTGGCCGCCGCTGCGGCGCTGATCCTGTACCGCCACGCCGGCAACATCCGGCGGCTCCGGGAAGGCTCCGAGCCTGTTTTCAAAATCGGGAAGTGACGATGTCAGTCACGAAGGGGGCAGACAGCGTTGGCGCAACTTTTCACCGGCGGCCGGGTTGATACGGATATGGCAGCGGTCGCCACGCTGGAGCGGGACTCCGAACTCATGTTGCGGGTCCGCGAAGGCGATGGGGAAAGCTTTGCTTTGCTGCTGGAGCGGCACCGGCGGCCGGTGATCCACTTCCTGTACCGGATGTTGCAGGATCAGGCGGTAGCCGAGGAGTTGGCGCAGGAGGTATTCCTCCGGGTTTATCGGGCGCGGAACTCTTATGAGCCGACGGCGAAATTCACGACGTGGCTGTTCCGGATCGCCACCCACCTGGCGCTCAACTGGATTCGCGACAACCAGAAAAGGCTGGCCAACCACGCCAGCCTGGACGAGGAACCGGTGGACGGCCCGGCCCTGCAGGTCGCCGACATGCGGCCGAATGTCGAACAAGAGCTGCTCCGGCGCGCACGGCGTGAAGAGGTCAAACGGGCGATCGCCCGCTTGCCGGAAAAGCAGCGGGCCGCCGTATTGATGCACAAGTATTCCGAGATGGAGTACTCGCAGATTGCGGCCGTATTGGGTTGCTCGGAGTCAGCGGTGAAATCCTTGCTGTTCCGGGCCTACGAAACGCTTCGAAAGCGCCTGGCTCACTTGGCTGTCTCCCCCACCAAGGGGACGCGGAGCCGTGGCGGCAGGTCCAGTGAGCCTGGACTTGAGTTTAGATGAGGGAAGCAAACGATGCGGTGCCCAACGAAAACCGGACGGAGCTCCGACCTGGCGTTGGAGTATCTGAGCAGCCGGCTGGAGCCGGAAACCGCCCAAGAACTAGAGCGGCACTGTGCGGAGTGTCCGGCCTGCCGGGAGTATTTCGCGGCCCAACGGGCGGTCTGGCAGATCCTCGACGAGTGGGAAGCACCTCCGACCTCGCCGGGGTTCGACCGGGAGCTCCAGAGGCGTATTGCCGCTGAAAAGGCGCGAGGCAAGTGGTGGAGGACACTGTGGGCTCCCTTCACCCCGCGGATGTTGAAACCGGCCGCGGCCTTCGCCGGCCTGGCGGTGATCGTCGCGGCGGCCGTGCTGCTGCGGACCCCCGCGCCCGTGAGCCGGGAGGCTGCTCAGCGCGGTTCCGAGGCCGTGGACGTGGAGCAGATCGAGCAGGTGGTGGAGGACCTCGACATGCTGTATTTGCTCGATCCGGTCGTTCTGGATGAGACTGTCAAGCCCGCCGGAGCCGCCGAACCGGACAAGGTGGGAAGCCTGACCAACGTAAGGAGACGGGGCAAATGCGCGTAAAGGCCTGGATCTTCGGCCTGGCCCTGGCGTGGGCTTCCTTGACGTCTGCTCAAGCGGGCGTTCTCCAGGCACACCGGGCGAAACCAGCGGGGCAGCCGCGGCCGCAGGCTGGGCGCAAACCGCCCCAGGGCCGGGTCCACCCGCCCCAGGCAGCTTCGCGTCGGGCCCCGGCCAGGCGTTCCCGTAATCCCGGCGCGGTGCTGGACCGCTGGCGGCGGATGAGTCCCCAGCAACGCCAGAAGGCCCTTCAGCGCCTCTCGCCGGAGCGCCGCCGCATGCTGCTCGAAAGATTACGCCGCTTGGAGAATCTCTCCCCCGAGCAGCGCCGCCGTCTGCGCCGGGAGTACCAGCGGTTCCGCCGGCTTCCTCCGGCACGCCAACAGCACTACCGGCAGCTTTACCGGCAGTTCAACCGCCTCCCCGGCGATCGGCGCCGGCTGGTGGCCGCGGAGCTGCGCCGGTTGCGCCGGATGGCCCCGGAGGAGCGGCGGAAGCGCTTCCAGAGCGAGGAGTTCCGTAACAAGTTCGGCGACCGCGAGCGGCGGCTGCTCGAAGAACTCGCCGGGGCTCCTCTTCCTGACTGATCGGTGTGACGAGCCCTGTCAGCCCGTTTTGAGCGCCTCGATCAACGCCGGAACCACCTCGTAGAGGTCGCCGACGATCCCGTAGTCAGCCACTTCGAAGATAGGCGCCCCAGGGTCTTTGTTGATCGCCACGATCACTCTGGAACCCTTCATTCCCACCAGGTGTTGGATGGCTCCGGAGATCCCTACGGCGACGTAGAGCTTGGGCGCCACCGTTTGCCCGGAAGAGCCGACCTGGCGCGAGAGGGGCAGCCAGCCGGCATCGCAAACCGGCCGCGACGCGGCCACCTCGGCGCCCAGCGCCTCGGCCAGCTTCCGGATCATTTCCAGATCCGACTCGTCTTTGACGCCGCGGCCCGCCGCCACGATCCGCTCGGCGGCGGTGAGATCCACCGCCCCGGCTTCTTCCCGGAACGGCTCGCCCGGCCGCGTCCGCACCGCCTCCGCCGGGATCTCGACGCCGATCTCCTCCACTGCGCAGGAGCCCGCCGCGACAGCGTCCGCCCGGAAAGCGCCTGCCTGCACGGATACGAAATGGGGGGCATCGCCCGCGATCCGGACGTCAGCCACGAACTTGCCCTGAAACACCGGCCGGGTGAAGACAACCCCGTTGTCCTCGGTGCGGAACGCTGTGACATCGCTGACGAACGGCCGGCCGAGGCGCGCCGCCAGCTTCGGCCCAAAGTCACGGGTGCGGTAAGTATGAGGGAACAGGACGTAGTCGGGACGAAGATCGCCGATCGCCTGTTCCAGGGCGGCGGTGAAGGCGTCTGCGGTGTAGGGATCGAGAACCGGGTGGCCGATGGCGCAGACCCGCTCCAGTTCGTACCGGGCGAAATCGGCGGCGCGTTCCCCCGGGTCGGCGCCGAGCACTGCCGCCGAAGCCCGGCCGTCCGTGACCGCGGCGAGCCGTTGGGCCGCCGCGAGAGCCTCGAGCGACGCCGGATGCCATCCGCCGCCGCGCTCCTCCATCACGGCCAGCACCTTCATAGCACCCTCGCCTCGAACTTCAGCTTCTCCACCAGCTTCGCCGCCGCTTCGGCCGGCGGGCCTTCCAGGATCTGAGTCTGCTTCGTCTTCTCGGCCTCGCGCAGCCGGACGATCGGGGCCGCCGTTTCGTTCTGCGGCAGCAGTTCCCGGGCGTCGATTCTCCTGACTTCTTTCGAGCGCGCCCGCTTGATGCCCATCAGCGTGGCGTACCGGAGCCGGGCGATCCCCGACTGGATGGTGAGCACCGCCGGCAGCGGCGTCTCGACGTACTGGAACCAGCCGCCTTCCAGCTCGCGCCGCACCCTGAGCCCTCCGCCGGCAGGTTCGATACCTACCACGAGGGTCACGTGCGGCCATCCGAGCAGTTCTGCGGCCACTACGCCCGTCTGCCCGGCGCCGACGTCGTCCGACTGCAGGCCGGTGAGCACGAGGTCGGGGCCTTCTTGCCGGACGGCTTCAACGAGCAGCCGCGCGGTGGCCAAAGAATCGAGTTGCTCGGGCTGGTCGAGCGCTATGTGGATGGCCCGGTCGGCGCCTTTCGCGAGCGCCTCGCGGATTGCTTTGGAAACGCGGCCGGGCCCGGCGCACAAGGCGATGACTTCGCCGCCCTGCTTTTCTTTGAGTTGCAGGCCTGCTTCGAGCGCGTAGGCGTCGGCCTCGTTGATCTCGTAAGCGGCGTCGGTCTCGTCCACCCATCGGGCATCGGCGGACAACCGCAGGACGGAATCCCGGGCGATGACCTGTTTCAGGGCGACTACGATCTTCATGGTCCCTGCCAGTCCTTACCGGCCTTGCCGGGCAATCCGTTCAGGCCGGCGGTCACTCTTCGTACCGCTTGAAAATCAGGCAGCCGTTGGTGCCCCCGAAGCCGAACGAATTGGAAAGCGCGTAGCGGATCCTCATCGGCCGGGGCTGATTCGGGACGAAGTCGAGCCCCAGCGGCTCGATTTCCGGGTCGGGCGTCTCGTAATTCATCGTCGGCGGGGCGATCTGGTCGCGAATGGCCAGCACCGTCAGGCCCGCCTCGAGTCCGCCCGCCCCGCCCAGCAGGTGTCCAGTCATCGACTTGGTGGATGAGACCGCCACTTTCCGGGCATGCTCCCCGAAACATTTGGCCACCGCCAGGGCTTCGACGCGGTCTCCAGCGGGCGTGGAGGTTCCGTGGGCGTTGATGTAGTCGATCTCGTCCGGCCCGACACCGGCATCGCGCATGGCGTTCCGCATCACGCGGATCGCTCCGTCTCCATCTTCAGCGGGGGCGGTGATATGGAAAGCGTCGCCACTCATGCCGTAGCCGACGATCTCGGCAAGAATGGGGGCGCCGCGGTCCCGGGCGTGCTCCAACTCTTCCAGGATCAAGATCCCCGCGCCCTCGCCGACGACAAAACCGTCCCGGTCCTTGTCCCACGGCCTCGACGCCCGCTCGGGATCGTCGTTACGCTGCGAAAGCGCCCGCATGGCAGCGAATCCGCCGATCCCCATCGGCGTGATGGCCGCTTCGGCTCCCCCGCAGATCATCGCGTCGGCGTCACCCCGCTGGATGATCTTGAAAGAATCGCCGATCGAGTGGGCGCTCGTCGTGCAGGCGGTGGCTGTCGCTGAATTCGGCCCTTTCGCTCCCGTGCGGATCGACACATGTCCGGAGGCCAGGTTGATAATCGTCGCCGGAATGAAGAACGGGGAGATACGCCCCGGACCCTTCGCCAAGAGGTTCTTGTGTTCCCGTTCGATGATCTCGAACCCGCCGATGCCGCTGCCGATGTAAACCCCTACGCGCTCGGCGTTCTCCGGCGTGATCTCGAGTCGTGAAAAGCGGATCGCCATCTCCGAGGCGGCGATCGCGAAGACGATGAACCGGCCCACCTTCCGCACGTCTTTCCGGTCCAAGTAGTCCAGTGGATCGAAGCCCCGGACCTCGCCGGCGATCTGGCAATTGAAGCCCTCCGGATCGAACGCGGTGATTCGGTGGATGCCCGTCTTGCCGGCGCGGATGGCGGACCACGTCTCTTCCGTGCCGATCCCCACCGGGCAGATCAGCCCGACACCAGTAACGACCACTCTTCGAGACAAGGAACCACACCCCCTACGCCGGAAACTTGCGGAACGCCGGGCCTTCTGCTACTCCTTCCCGGACTTCTCTTTGATGTACTGTATGGCGTCCTTGACCGTGGTGATCTTCTCGGCGTCTTCGTCCGGGATGTCCAGATCGAAGGCTTCTTCGAAAGCCATGACCAGCTCGACGATGTCCAGCGAATCGGCCCCGAGGTCGTCTACGAAAGAGGCGGAATCGTCCACCTGGTTCTCGTCAACGCCCAGTTGTTCGACGATGATTTCCTTCACCTTTTCAGCAACAGCCATGAATCCTCCAAACGACTTGCAAAGCCGTAATTCTAGCGGTTTGGCGCCGCTCTCCGCAAGCCTGGATCCCTCGTCGGCCGGGCCGCGGCGCCCCGATCCGGCCGCCGTCGCGCCCCGGCCACCGGGGCCGGGCCGGAGCCGAGCGGCGCGGCGCTGGAAACCCTCAGTTCCGAGGCGCCAGGCTTGGCAACCGGCTCCGCAAATAACGTCCGGTATAGGAAGTCTCGCAGGCGGCGATCTCCTCCGGCGTGCCTGCGGCCACCACACGCCCCCCGGCATCCCCGCCTTCCGGCCCCAGATCGATGATCCAGTCCGCCGCGCGGATCACGTCCAGGTTGTGTTCAATCACCAGGACGCTGCCCCCCTGGTGGACGAGGTCCTGCAAGGCCCGCAGAAGCTTCGCGATGTCGTCGAAGTGCAGCCCGGTGGTGGGCTCGTCGAAGATGTAGAGGGTGCCGCCGCAGTCGCTCGCTCCCAGGTGGGCTGCCAGCTTCACCCGCTGCGCCTCGCCTCCCGACAGCGTCGTGGCCGACTGTCCCAGCCGCAGATATCCCAACCCAACCTGGTCCAGCAGCTTCAGGCGCTGGACCAGCCTGGGGTGGTCGCCGAAGAACGGCAAAGCCTCGCGCACCGTCAACTGCAGCACCTCGTGGATGTTCAGGCCCCGGTAGCGCACCTCGAGTACGCTGCGCTTGTAGCGTGTTCCGCCGCAGTCCTCGCAGACCAATTCGACGTCGGCCAGGAATTGCATTTCCACAGTGACGGTTCCACTTCCCTGGCAGGTCTCGCACCGCCCACCCGGGATGTTGAACGAGAAGTGCCCCGCCGTGTAGCCCCGCCTCTCCGCCTCCGGAGTGGCGGCAAAGATATGGCGGATGATGTCGAACGCCTTGATATAGGTAACCGGGTTCGACCGCGGCGTCCGGCCGATAGGCGACTGGTCCACCAGAACCACGTTGCGTAAATGCTCGATCCCTCTGATCTCGCGCCAGGCCCGCTTGCCCGCCTCTTCGCTCTCAGCCGCCAGGCCGCCTCGGCGTTCCGCAAGTTCGGCCTGCAAAGCTCGGTGGATCACATCCTGGACGAGGGAAGACTTCCCCGACCCCGAAACTCCGGTCACCGCCACGACCGCCTTCAGCGGGATCGTCACGTCGATGTTCTTCAGGTTGTGCGCCCGGGCGCCGCGGACCTCCAGCACCGGCCCCCCGCGCACCGGCCGGCGGCGCAAGACCCTCGCCGTCTCCAGTTCGCCGCGCAGATACCGGGCGGTAAGTGACCGCACACCGTTCTCGAGCATCTGGCCCACCGGCCCCTCGAAGACCACCCGCCCGCCGAGCTCGCCGGCCCCGGGCCCCAGATCCACGATATGGTCGGCCTCCTGCATGATGTCGGCGTCGTGTTCCACGACGATGATCGTGTTGCCGATGTCCCTGAGCTCCTTGAGGATGCCGATCAGGCGGCCGGTGTCCCGCGGGTGCAGCCCAATGGAGGGTTCGTCCAGCACGTAGGTGGCCCCCACCAGCCGGGAGCCGAGGCAGGTGGCGAGCTGGATCCGCTGCGCCTCGCCGCCGGAGAGCGTAGCCGAGAGCCGGTCCAGCGTCAGGTAGTCTAACCCCACGTCGTTGAGAAACTTCAGCCGCTGGCGGATCTCCTCGAGCACCGGCCCGGCGATGGCGGCCTCTTCGGGTTCGAGTTCCAGATCGCGGAAGAACTCCAGCGCCTGGGCGATGTTCATCCGCACCACCTCGGCCAGGTTCTTGCCCCCTACCCGGACGGAGAGCGCCTCGGCCCGGAGCCGGGAGCCGCCGCACACGGCGCAGTCGGCATAACCCCGGTACCGGCTGAGGAAGACCCGCACGTGGACCTTGTACTTCTTCCGCTCGATGCGCTCGAAGGACCGCCGCACGGCCGCCTCCACCAGCTTCTTCTCCTCCTCGGTGAGCTCGGCGAACGGGACGTCGAAGCGTACCTTCCCCCGGTGGGTCCGCCGGAACTCGGTGAGGAAATGCCGGTAGTGCGGCTTGTTCCAGGGATCGATGGCTCCTTGGCTGATCGAGAGGTACGGATCCGGCACCACCCGGCCCATGTCGTAATCCACCACGTTGCCGAAGCCCTGGCACCGCGGGCAGGCCCCGTAGGGGCTGTTGAAGCTGAACAGGCGCGGCTCCGGTTCCAGGAACTCCCGTTCGCACCGCGAGCAGGAGAACTTCTCGCTGAACTTGAGCCGCTGGGAGCCGCCGGCCGCTTCGAAGACCACCTCGCCGGCCTCGCGGTAACAGATCTCGGTGGTGTCTACGATCCGCTGGCGCTGGTCCGGGCGGATGACGAGGCGGTCCACCTGCGCGTAGACGGGCCGCGAGAAGTCGATGTCGAGCAGCGATTCCGGCGTCGAAAACTCGAACGTGCGCCCTTCCTGGAACAGCCGGTTGAAGCCCTTCTTGCGCAGCTCGAAGAGCAGGTCTCGCAGGGCCGCCGTCTCCAGTCCGGAGGGCAGCGGGAACAGAGCGTACCAGCGGGAACCCTCCGGCTGGGCGAGCATCTCGGCGGCCACGCGGTCCACCGTGTCCTTGCGCACCCGCTCGCCGCAATGGGGGCAGTAGGTGCGCCCGGCCCGGGCGTAGAGCAGGCGCAGGTAGTCGTAGAGTTCCGTCGTGGTGGCCACGGTGGACCTGGGGTTGCGAGAGGTGTTCTTTTGCCGGATGGCCACCGGCGGCGCAACCCCGTCGATCTCGTCCACGTCCGGTTTCCCCATCCGCTCCAGGAACTGCCGGGCGTAAGCCGACAGGGACTCGACGTAGCGGCGCTGCCCCTCGGCGTAGATCGTGTCGAAGACCAGCGACGACTTGCCCGAGCCCGAGACGCCGGTGACCACCGTCAGCTTGTTGTGCGGAATGGCCAGGGAGACGTTCTTCAGGTTGTGGACGCGCGCGCCCTGAATGATGATCGCCTCTTGCACGGTTCCGGGCCGAAGGAGGGAGAGAGTCATCTACAGTATAACAGTGGGGCGCAAGACGGCCATCAGACGGCGTCTCCGGGAGTGGTTCCGCCGCCATGCCCGGCCTCTGCCGTGGCGCGCGAGCCCGGATCCCTACCGCGTCTGGGTGAGCGAGATCATGCTCCAGCAGACGCGCGTGGCCGCCGTCGTCCCCTACTACGAGCGCTTCCTCCGGCTGTTTCCGGACGTGGAAAGCCTGGCCCGCGCCCCGGAAGAGCAGCTTCTGGCCGCCTGGAGCGGCTTGGGCTACTATTCCCGGGCCCGCAATCTTCAGCGCGCGGCCCGCATGATCGTCGAACAGGGCGGATTCCCCGAAGACTACGATGGCTGGCGGCGCCTGCCGGGCGTGGGGGACTACACGGCGGCGGCGGTTGCCAGCATCGTCTTCAGCCGGCCGCACGCGGTCGCCGACGGCAACGTGCTGCGCGTACTGGCCCGGCTCGGGAACGACCACGGCGACCTCCGCGAGGCACGGGTCAGGAAACGGCTGTCCGCCTTGGCCCAGGAGCTGCTCGACCCGCGGCGGCCCGGAGAGCACAACCAGGCGATGATGGAGCTGGGGGCGGTGGTCTGCCTCCCCCGGAACCCCCGGTGCGGCGCCTGCCCCGTGGCCGCGCTGTGCGCCGCGCACAAGGCCGGCACGCAGGAGGCCCTGCCGGTTCGCAGCCCGGGCCGCGCCCCTCAGCGCATCGAATCGACGCTGCTGGTGATCGAGCGCGGCCCGGAGATCCTGCTGCGGGTGCGCCCGGCGCACGAGGGCCGACTGGCCGGCTTCTGGGAGCTTCCCGATGCCGCGGAGCTGCCGGAAGCCCGGCTGGTGGGGATATGCGGAGAGTTCCGCCACGCCATCACCCACCACCGGTATCGTGTCCGCGTAGTGCGCGCGCAGTTGGAGCAAGAGCCGCCGGACGGGCTCCGGTGGGTGCCGAAGTCCCGGCTCGGCGATCTGCCCCTGACGACCACGGCCAAGAAAGCTTTGGCGTTGGCGGAAAAGCCGCCGCAACACGCCGGGCGCGGAAGTGTTGAAGAATGAAAAGGTCCATGCGTGAGAAACGCCCGTTCCGGTATGCCGTCATCGCCTGGGCGATCGTACCGTTGCTCGTGATCGCCTATTCCCGCTTCGGGCCGCCGCCGCGGAGCACCGGGGCGCCGGGAGACCAGGTCTGCGCTCGAGCGGACTGCCACGTCGGCACGCCGGATTCCGGCCCTGGCCGCGTGGAAATCGCGTTTCCCTCCGGGCTCACGTATATTCCCGGCCAGAAGCAATCCTGGCTCGTGACTGTCACCGATCCGGACGCCAAGGTCTTCGGCTTCCAGGCTACTGCCCGGCTGGCTTCCAATCCGGAGTTCGCCCAGGCCGGAACGTTTCACTCGCCGGGTCCGGATACCCTGGTCATCTGCGAGGACGGCGGCGAGAGGCCCGCCGGCGGCGCTTGTCCGGACATGTTCCCTGTCGAGTTCATCCAGCACAGCGACGCCAAGCCGGAGAACATCTTCCATGTCGAGTGGACCCCGCCGGCCGAGGACGGCGGTCCCGTAGAGGTTTACATCGCGGCCAATGCCGCCAACGCCAGCGGCACGCCTACCGGGGACCGGATCTACACCGCCAGCTACACCCTCCAGCCGGTCACCTTCACCGCCGCGCCCCTGATCCGCCAGGCCCAGCCCGTCCTGCAAGCGTTCGACAACAGCGAACGGCTCTCGCCCGGCACTTATGTCCAGATCTTCGGCGAGAATCTGGCCGCCACCCAGCGGCAGTGGGCGGGGGTGGACTTCACGCCCGGCCTCGAGCCCGGTGGCGTGGGGCCGATGGCGCTCGACGGCGTGGAGGTGCTGATCAACGGCAAACAGGCCACGGTGAGCTACGTCAGCCCCACTCAAGTCAACGCCGTCGTGCCCGACGACGATCACGAAGGGCCGGTCTCGGTGCAGGTCCGCCACCCGGGCGGGGAGAGCAACACCGTCCAGGTGAACATGTTCCGCCTGACGCCCGCGCTGCTCGAGCATCCGCTCTGGGAACGGGACGGAAAGAAATATGTGGTGGCGCTGTTTTCCGATTACGTCACCTACGTCGGGCCGCCGGATCTCGTAAACGGCGTCGCTCTGCGCCCGGCCCGCCCCGGCGAGACCATCATCTTCTATGCCCTGGGTTGCGGGCCGGTGGCGCCTCCGGTGCCGCCCGGTGAGATTCCTGAAGGTCTCTCACGGATCGTGGCCGACTTCCGCTTCACTTTCGGCGGCGTCGAGGCCGAGGAGGCGGACGGATTCCTGGCTCCCGGCTTCGTCGGCCTGTATCAGTTCCAGGTGAAGGTGCCGAACCTCGGACCCGGCGACCACCGCATCGAACTCTCCCTCGACGGCCAACCCACGGGCCAGGAGCTTTATATCACCACGGAATAGGCGGAGATATAGACCTCCCGCAGATCCAGCCGTAGACTAGGGGGCGGAAGGCACGTTTCCCGGTATGTGGGTCGCAGCTTGCCTGCTGGCGCTGCTGTGTCTCGGATCACCCGCTGCGGCCGAGAACGGTGGGAGCGGCTCGGCGCCCACCTATTCTTCCGCCAGCATCGTCAATTCGGCTACCAACGCCTCGGGTCCGCTGGCCCCCAATACGATTGCGTCGCTCTACGGCCAGAACCTGTCCTGGACGACCCGCGCCGTCTCGGCCGACGATCTGCGCCAAGGCTCCTTACCCACGATGCTCACCGGCACCGGCGTCTGGGTGCTCATCAACAACGTCCCGGCCCCGCTCTACTTCGTCTCGCCGACGCAGGTCAACCTGCTGATCCCCGGCAATCTGGTTCCCGGCACGGCTTATCTCCAGATCGTCCGCGACGGCCGCGCCGGCCCGAAGGTGCGCTTGCGGTTGCGCGAGGCCGCCCCGGCGCTCTATCTGCTCGATGAAACCACGGCCATCGCCGTCCGCCCCGACGGCTCGGTGGCCACGGAAGACAGTCCGGCCCGCCCGGGCGAAATCGTCGTCCTCTACGGCACCGGGTTCGGCCCCACCCGCCCCGGTTTTCCCCCCGGGGTGCTCGCGCCGTTCGCGGCGGAGCTGGAGAAGAAGGACGAGTTCAGCCTGTGGCTGGACGGCGCGCCCGTGGCGCAGGAGGACATCCTGTACGCCGGCGTCACGCCCGGCTACGCCGGTCTGTATCAGATCAACCTGCGCTTGCCCGGCGGCGTGGCCCCGCGCCCGGAGATCCGCATCGTGGCCGCGGGCATCCCCAGCCCCGCCGGCGTCTATTTGCCGGTGGAGCGGTGAGGCCGCCGCGCCGGGCAGCGGCCCGGCGGCGAAAATCCTCGCAACTTTCTGAATCCAGGAGCCGTTTCACTGTGTGTACGCTAGAATGGCGGAAGAAGAGGGAGGACCGGATGCAAGGGAAATGGCTGGTGACGGCGGGCGTGTTCGCAGCCATGTTGGCGGCTCAGGAGCCCGCCCGCCGGCAAGCCGGTGAGCAACGTCAGGAACTCGCCGGGCGGAAAGACTCCGCCCAGTACGTGATCGAGCCCGGGACGCGGATCCCGCTGGCGATGATCAACAGCGTCAGCACCAAGAACGCCGCCGTGGGGGACCGCATCTATCTGGAAACTGTCTTCCCGATCATGGCCAACGGGCGCATCGTGATCCCGCCCGGCTCCTGGGTGGCCGGGACCGTCACCAGCGTCAAGCGCCCCGGCCGCATCAAGGGCCGCGGCGAGCTTTATGTCCGGTTCGATTCCCTCACGCTGCCGAACGGCGTTACGCGGGACTTCCGGGCCCGCATCGGCAGCCTCGACGGGCGGGCGCGGGAGGATCTGGACCGGGAAGAGGGTAAGATCCGCAGCGAGGGCAACAAGGCCGGCGACGCCCGCACCGTGGGTGAAGCGGCCGCCGCCGGAGCCTCCGCTGGCACCATCGCCGGGGCGATCGGCGGCAGCACCGGTATGGGGGCGGGCATCGGCGCCGCCGCCGGAGCCACCGCCGGGCTCGTCGGCGTCCTGCTCTCCCGGGGTCCGGATGCCGTGCTGGCGAAAGGAACGACATTGGAGATGGTGCTCGACAGGCCCCTGACGTTCACGGAAGAGGAGATCGACTTCGGCCCCGCCATGCCCCGGCCGCGGCGGCATAGCTCCGGTGAGGGGCCGCAGCCGAAGAAAAAGCAAGGGCCTAAGATCCCTGTCCCGGGACGCCGCTTGCCGATCTGACCGCCGGAGCGTGAGGCCAGCGGGTTCGTGCAGGTCCCCTCGCACGGCTCGTCAGGGGAGGGGCCCCTGGTTTCTCCGGTCCTTCCACTAGAGAGGGGAGGGTTTTCTACCGAGAAATCAGCCATCCCCCCTATTCTGGAACGCTGTTTTGTCCGATTAGAATCTCAGCCGGCAATGGACTTAGGGACGCTAGAGATTCAGATCTTCGTGAGCTTGGCGCTTGTCCTCGGGGCGGTGTTCGTGGCGCTGCTCACGGACTTTCTGAAAGGCAACAATGAAGCGTTGCGGGAGCGCAACGTGGAACTCGTGGTCCGTCAGCAGGAGCGGGAACGCTGGCTCGGCCGCGCAGCGCCTTCGCCGCGGCAGCCACGCGTCGAGCCCGTGAATGAGACGGCCGAGGTCTCCGGCGGCGCCCCGCCGCCGGGCGCGGGCCCGGTGGCGCCGCAACCCAAGTTCGAGAAGGCTGAACCGCCCGAAATCCGCCTGGAGCCGAAGCCGCAGCGCTGGGCAACGGAGGCCGAACTGGGCGAGGTGGACGATCTGGCGGACCGGATCCGCAAGCGCGCCGCGGTGGATCCAGTCGAGCGCCCTATGCATTTCGATCCTTCTGGACCAGCGGCGCCGGAGCTAAAGCAGCCGGCGGCCGAACCGAAGGGTTTCGACGAGCCCCGGGCCGTCCACGACCTGGCCCAACCGGAAGAGGTCTCCAGTGGGCCGGTCATTGCGGAACTCGACCGAATGCACGAAGCGCCAGCGGCGGAACCAGAGGCCCGGCCGGTGGTGACGCCGGCCGGCTTCGAACCCTCCTCTGAAGAGCTTCCCAAGCCGGAGCCGCCTGCTCCCGCTGAGGGGATTCCACCGGAGGAAACCGCGCTTGAAGAGACCGGGGAAGCCGTTCCTCCCGCAGAAACCCAGGCTCCTGCGGAGCCGGGACGGTCGTGGATTGAACGCGTGGAACAGCAACCAGGGGACAAACTGCCAGAGGCTCCTGAAATCCAGCCTGCCGGGTCTGGCTCGGCAGAGCCCGGAGAATCGGTTGAGACGGCGGGAAGAGAACAACCACCTGAGCCCGCCCGGGCTCCCGGGGAAATTCCACCGGAGAGCCCTGCCTTCGGGAAAGTGACGCCCATCGACGTTCTGGCCGCCAATCGCATTAATCTTCGCGACTCTTTGTTGCCGGGCGGCGACGAGGACCGCTGGTCCGGCCTCACCAGCTCCACGGAGGCGAAGCCGGAAGCGGGCCAGGAGGCCGAGCCCGCCCACGCCGCAGACGAGGAAACCACCCCGCTGCCCACTGCTTCCGGCTACGAAGCCGGAGAGCCGGGCGGTGCGGAGCCGCCGTCCGGCCGGGAACTGGAACAGACGGGATCTTCGGAAAGTCCTACGGGCGGTGCAATGGAGGCCGAAAGAACCGTTCGGATCCCCACCGCACCGACGCGGTCGCTGGGTGAGCTTCAACTGCCGCCGGGTTTCCACGACTACTCCGTGTTCGCTGAGGCGCTCAGCTCTACCGCAGTTTTCCAAGGTACCGCGGTGGCCCTCTCCGTAACCGGGGCGGATGAGCCTGACGCGCTCACGCAGATTGAGGAGTTCCTCCGCTCGCTGCTCACCCCCGTCGATTTCGCCTGCCGCTCGGGCAAAGACGAGTTCCTGCTCATCCTCCCCGGTGAAACCGGCGCCGCGTCGCAACGGCGGCTCCAGTACATCTCGCAGCGCCTGTGGGATTACCAGATCCGCTCGGTGGCGCGGCATCCGATCATGTTCAGTTGGGGCGCCGCCGACATGAGCGGCGTGCCGTTGAGTGAGGTGGTCAGCGCCGCCCGCGACCGCATGTGGCAAACCCGCCGCAGCCGGGAGCGCGCCACCGCGGAACTGGCCTTCTACCGCCGCGTAGCCAACGAGACCTGACCTGGCCGCCCCGCCTCCGCGCCTCTCCGCCGAGAGGCCCCGCCCCGGGGAAGCGCTGCTTGATACGGCCGCCCGGCGGGCCGTTTCCTGAGGCTCCTCCGCCGGCCTCCCTTTGCCGCATCGAGGACGCGTATAATTCTCCCAGTGTTACCGATATCCCCGTCCATGGAGGTTGCCGATGAAAATCCGATCTGACGCTCTCGACCGCCGCACGTTTCTCGGCCACAGTGGCAGAGCCGCTCTGGCGGCGCTCGCCGCCGCCGCGATGCCGGAAGCCCGGGCCACCGCCTCCGGCAAGATCCGCCTCGCCACCGTCGGCACCGGCTCCCGTGGCACCGCGACTTGGGGCCGGACCATGATGAGAACCCACGGCGAATATGTCGAACTCGTCGGTTTCTGCGACATCAACCCGAAACGCGTCGCCAAAGCGCCCGCTCTAACTGGAGTGGACGCCCCCACGTATCTGGCGGACGAATTCGACCGCATGGTGAAGGAAACCCGGCCTGACGCCGTCATTATTACGACTACGGACTGCTTTCACGCCGGTTATGCCATCCGGGCCATGGAACTCGGCGTCAACGCCATCTGTGAGAAGCCCCTCGCCACTGAGGCCAAACAATGCCAGGACCTGCTCGAAGCCGAGGTCCGCACCGGCAAGAAGATCATCGTGACCTTCAACGCCCGTCATGGCAACCCGGACGAGGAGATCAAGAAGGTGCTGATGAGCGGCGAACTCGGCCGCATCATCTCCGCCGAGTTCGAGGAGTACCTGGACATACACCACGGGGCAGATTACTTCCGGCGGTGGCACGGCAAGATGCGCTTCTCCGGCTCTCTGCTCTGCCACAAGGCCTCGCATCATTTCGACCAGATGAACTGGTGGCTCGACGCCGATCCCGCCGAGGTGCACGCTTTCGGCCGGGTGGCGTTTTACGGCAAGAACCATTCGTTCCGTGCTTCTTACTGTCGCAAGTGTCCTTTCACGGATCGCTGTAAGTTTTACTGGGACATCACGAAAAACAAGAGGTATGTCCAGCTCTACGTCGAATGCGAAGACGCCGACGGCTACCATCGCGACGGGTGCGTCTGGGACAACGCCATCGACACCTACGACACCATGACCGTGGAGGTCCGCTACGCCAACGGGGTGCTGCTCAGTTACAGTCTCAATACCTATATGCCGTACGAAGGCCAGCGCATTGCGTTCAACGGAGAGAAGGGCCGCCTCGACGTGCGGATGTATCACCGGCAGCCGTGGGAAGTGAAGGGCGAAGCCGATTTCCGCCTCACGAAAAACTTCGGGGGCACGAAGACCTGGACCGTCCAGGCGAGCCAGGGCGAACACGGCGGCGCCGACGCCAAGCTCCGGGACTTGCTCTTCAAACCCGGGACGCCGGATCCGCTGGAAAAGGCCGCCGGTTCCCGCGCCGGCGTCATGGCCAGCCTGATCGGCGTCGCAGCCCGGCGCTCCATTCAAACCGGCGAGCGTGTCAAGATCGCCGACCTCATCAGCTTCCCGCTTGCCTGGCGTTGGAAATAGACCCTTCATGGCCGGCCGTAATCCGCCCTTAAGCAGCCGGCAGGCTGACGGTCGACGGGCTGATGGGCTCCGGTGATGAGGTGGGAGGACTCGGGCATCCTCCTGAGGCCGACTACCGGGGAGCCAAGACGCCGTTTCGGCG
>Ga0256841_1000273_pt1 | contig 56551 bp, 52 predicted proteins | sample 356308metaG_FD_185971 | JGI IMG/M metagenome (GOLD analysis project Ga0256841, IMG submission 185971) | Hydrothermal vent microbial communities from Mid Atlantic Ridge, Atlantic Ocean - 356-308 | ecosystem: Environmental > Aquatic > Marine > Hydrothermal vents | place: Atlantic Ocean: Mid... | reverse complement strand
CAGGCGCCTGCCAAGGCCCTGGCGTGGAGCGGCCGGTGGCCCTCACCGGTCGTCGCAATGCCCAGTGTCGCATATCGAAGGCTCCGTCGATAGCCGGGCTGGGTGTGTTCCAGGACTCCGTCATCTAACCGCCCCTCTGCCAGTGGCCTTCCCTGAAAAACGCCGTGAATACCTCCCTGTAGGCTTGACTGCGGCATCCCTGCCGCAGACATTTTCAGGGAAGGCCACTGGCGCGGTTTTCAATGACTTGAGTGGTTGGATGACGTGGTCCTGGGGTGTGTTCACGGCAAGTCCGAGCGCCTGAACCAGAGAAAACCGGCCCCCGCGAACAGGCTACCGAGCAGCGCCGGATAGACCAGGGCATAGACCATGTAGCCGATACGGCCGAAATGGTCGAGGATGACGTAGGCGGAGGGGCCCAGCAGCACCAGTTGCGGGTCGAACAGGAGCATGGAGGCGGTACGGAAGACCTGCATGGGGTTGGCCAGGGCGATGCCCACCGCCACCTCGGGGGGCAGGCCCTCGCGGATCATGACCCCGAGCAGGATCAGGTCGAGGAACAGCAGCAGGGTGAGCCAGACGATGAAGGCCCCGCCCTGGGCCACGTCGCTGGAGCGCGTCAGGGAGGAGATCAGAAAGCCGATGCCGAGGAAACACCAGGCCAGGGTCATGAGCAGGGCGGTATAGTACAGGAACAGGCCCCAGGGGACGGCGGCCCCACGCAATACGCCCCAGAGCACGCCCAGGACCATGGCCCCCATGACCGGCAGGAAGACCACCAGGAAGCGCCCCAGGAACTTGCCCCAGTACCAGGCGCCCAGGCCCACGGGCAGGGACAGCAGATATTCGAACACCCCGGCCTCGCGGTCGCCGGCCACCGAACGGACCGTCGTCACCAGGACGAATACCGGCAGGATGGCCATGGTGAGCTGGATATAGGTGAGCAGCAGGCGGGTGAGGCCGGTGAACCCCATGACCCGCGACTCGGTGACCCCAAACAGGAACAGCAGCACGATGATGCCGCCGAAGACCAGGCTGTAGACCAGGAACCAACGGGCGCGCAGGGATTCGACGATGTCCGCCCAGGCGGTGAGCCAGAGGTGTCTCATGGGGTGGCCTCGGACGCGGGTGGGGCAGCCTTTTCGGGCGGGGCATTGAAGCGGCGCTCGACCTCATAGATGTGCTTGCGGGCCTGGGCGAAGTCCAGGGCCCCCGGGGCCGGATCCTTCTGCGCCCCGAGGCCGTATCCCATGGGGGTGACCTGGCCCGGGACGTACCAGGCCTTGCGGGCGTCGATCCATTCGCCGGTACGCCAGTCGTTCACCCAGATCCCGATCTCCGGATCCGCCTTCCACGGCTGCTGGTCCAGCCAGATGAGGGCGCACCCGATGTCATCGAACTCGTACACCTTGGAGCGCCCCCCGGCCAGGCGATGACGGATCTCGGCGCCGTGTCTGCGGTCCGACAGGACCATCCGGCAACGCTCGCAGACATCGCGGTCCCAGTGCGGCTCGATGGGCCCCACATCGCGCTGGCCACAGGCGGCCAGGAGGGGGATCAGGGCGGCCTGGAGCAGCCATTCACGGCGGGTCACGATGCACCCTCCACGGGTTCGTCGAGGTGGATATGGGCGAGCAGGGCGGCATAGCGCGAGAGCAGGCCGAGGAAACGCAGACGGTCGGGACCGGCCACCCATCCGGCCCAGACGAGGCCCTCCCGGTCGCCGCTGAAGCCCCATTCGGCGATCGCCCGGGCGAAGGCGGGCTCGGGGCGCAACAGGCCCACCCGGCAGCGCAGGCGGCTGCTCATGTCCACGAGATCGGCCACCCGGTCGTCGAGGACCACCGCCCCCTGATCCATCTCCACCACCCGGTTCACCAGGGTGGCGACCTCGTCCAGACGGTGGCTGGAGACGAGCATGGCCGCATCACGCTTCTCCGCCAGCAGGCCGAAGAAGATGTGCCGCGCCTCGGGATCGAGATTGGCCGCGGGTTCGTCCATCACCAGGAGTTCGCTGTCCCGCCCCAGGGCGATGGCGATGAGGAGCTTCTGTTTCTGTCCGCCGGAGAGGCGGACGAAGGGCTGGCGGCGGTGCCGGTCCAGATCCAGGCCGAGGCGCGCCGCCACCCCCTCCATGCGCCCCGGGTCGGCCCGGCACAGATCGGCGGCGAAGTGGATCAACTGCCCCACCGGCATCTTCAGCGGCGGTGGCAACTGGGGCACGAAGCCCACCAGGGAGAGCACCTCCCGCCGGTGGCTGCGCGGGTCCAGGCCATTGATCCTGACCCGGCCCTCGCACAGGTACTCCCCCAACAGGCAGCGGATCAGGGTGGTCTTGCCGGCGCCGTTGGAGCCCACCAGGGCGACCCGGTGACCGCGTTCGATCTCCAGGTCGATGCCCTTGAGCACCCGATGCCGGCCGAAGCGCTTGCCGAGTCTCTCGAAGCGGATCACAGCAGCCTGTCCAGGCCCTTGACCTTGAAGGTGAGGGAGTGGGTGGGACAGACCTCCACGCAACGCCCGCAGCGGGTGCAGTCCGCGGTGATGTCCGTCTGTTCGTCGATGGCGCGCCCGCGGATGGTGATGTCGAGGACATGGGGCACCATGCACACCGCCCGGCAGTCGCCCTCGTGCTTGCACTCGTGCACGTCGTATTGCACCCGCAGCGGCGAGAAGACCCCGACGATGGCGTAGGTGAGGCCGATGGGACAGACGTAGCGGCACCAGGCTCGGCGGGAGACGAAGATCTCGAACAGGAGCAACAGGGCGACCCAGCCGAGGGCCACACCGGGGCCATAGATGAGGGCGCGGCTGAGGATACCCGTGGGGGAGATGGTCTCGAACACGGTGTAACCGGTGACCAGGGCGAGGACCGCGAACAGGACCCAGAAGACCCCGCGGACCCCGCGATGGAAGCTGTGGTTCCTGATGAACCGCTTCTTCGCCAGCCACAGATGGATGGGCTCCACCCACTCGGCCAGAAGGTGGTAGGGACAGACCCAGGAACAGAAGGTGCGCCCGCCGAGCAGCCACCAGAGCACCAGGACGGTGCTGGTACCGATGACGAGATTGAGCACCACGTGCTTGTAGGCCAGCATCACCTGCAGGGCCGAATTGAGGTCGGCGAAATGGAAACCCACCACCCGCGAGGCGGTGAGGGCGCCCTCCACCAGCTGCACGTCGAACCGGTAGGACACCACGAACAGCAGATTCACCACCACCAGGGTGATCCAGCGGCGGATGCGCCAGCGGTTCCGTCCCTCGTGGGCCTCGTGCAGCACCTCCAGGTGCTGACGGGTGACCTTGGTCTGGCGTTTCCGCGCATAGATATCCTTGACCGCCACCTTCACCTGATGGGGTTCCGGCTTGGTGGGCCGGGCGCCGAAGATCTGGCGCAGGGACTCGACGATGTAACCCATGCTCATGCCTCCAGGTGGTCGGCGTCACGGTCGATGTCCACCACGATGGCGGCCCCACCCTCGGCCGGACAGATCATCTCACACACCCCGCAGCCCACGCAGCCTTCGTGCAGGGTCGGTTTGCGGCCCCGGCCGTCGGGCGCGGGCTCCAGGGTGATGGCGTGCTTCGGCGGGCATTCATGGCCGATCTTCCTGGCCACCCGGGCCTCGTTCCTGGGGGCCTCCCGGGCCTCCGCCGCGCACTGGGCGATGCGCTGCTCGATGGGGCATTGGCGCACACAGAGATCGCAGATCTCGAGATCGTAGGGGTGGTCCGCCACCGGGATGGGGTGCCAGCGGTCCACCTCGCTGTAGCGCAGGATGCCCTTGAAATCGGGGCCCCGCGCCTGCCCCTCGAAGCCCTTGCCCTGGACCGCCAGGCAGGCCTTGGGGCGGGCCAGGCGGGCGAAGCCCATGCGGGCGTCGGCCGGAAAATCCAGGTGATGGGTCAGGGCCCCGGTGGGACAGGCCAACACGCACTGGAGGCCGTCACAGGAGAAGTCGCAGGCCTGGTCGCGTGGGGCGATGTAGGGCACGCCCACACCGAAGCCCTCGTCGAGGTCGGACAATTTGATGGCCTCCACCGGACACACCTGGACACACTGGCCGCACTTGATGCAGGCGGCGAGGAATTCATGCTCGTCGAGACGGTCCTTGATGGCCCCTGGAGGGCGCAGGCGCGCCGCCGATCCGCTGAGCACCGGCACCATCCCGGTCAGGGAGAGGGCGGTGACCCCCACGGCCAGGGCGCCGGTACGCAGGAACTCGCGGCGGGTCTGGGCGCGGCGTTTGGCGGTGGTGGGCATGCGCCCGGACCGCCTCTTCGGTTTCTGGTCGTTCATAGGCAGGACTCCGAAGGAATCAGGGGGCCTCGAGGGCACGCTGGAGCAGCTCCAGGGCGCTCGGCTTGCCTTTGGCCCGGGCCTCCTGTTTGCGCCGGGCCTCGCGCTCGATGTCCTTGCGCGCCGCCGTCAGGGCCCGATCCGCGGACATGACCGGGTGGGCGTCACGCAGCAACAGGCGCGGTTCGCTGAGGGGGGCCAGGCGTTCCAGGAAATCCAGGGTCTCCAGCATGGGCGTGCCCTTGAAGAATTGGGCGTCGGCCACGTCCATCCACAGGCGGTCGGCGTAGGCGTAACGGGTGTAGGGGGCATCGCCGATCCCGTCGTGATCGCGGTCGAAGCCCACGTAGTCGTCCCAGAAGTTGCCCTCCCAGTTGTTCGCCCGGGCGCTCTCGCCGCCGGCCACGGAGACCTGGACCAGGTTGCCCTGGAAGGCGTTGTGGTCGAACACGCTGCCGTGCCAGCGGGTGTTCCAACTGGCACCGATGCCGTTGTAGGCGATCAGGTTGCCACGAAAGCGGTTGATGGTCCCGGGCTGGAAAGGCGACAGGTCGATGTACAGACCCACGGCATTATAGAGGATGCGGTTGTCCTCGATGGTGAGCGCCGAGGTCTCCTTGAAGCCGATGCCGATGCCGGTGGGGCCGGCGGCGCGGGCGATGTAGTTGTTCACCACCTCGACCCCGTCGCTGTACATGAGAAAGATGCCCACCGTGTTGTTCTCGTAGTGGTTGGCCTCCACCCGGTTGGTCTTGGAGTACATGAAATGCAGGGCATAGCGCCCGCCGCGGGCATCGTTGCGGGCGATCAGATTGCCGTCGGAATACCAGACCACGGTGTCCCGGGCGTTGCGGATGACGTTGTCCGTCACCTGGTTGTCGAAGCTGTACCAGAGGCGGATGGCGTCGCCCCGCAGGCCCAGGGGGGCCTGCTTGGAGGCGATGTGGTTACGCCGCACCACGTTGTGGTTCGACTGCTGCATGTCGATGCCGAACAGGCAGTCCTCGATGCGGTTGTCGCGGATGATGTTGTAGCTGCCGCGGACCTGGATGCCGGCGTCCAGATCGTTGTGATAGCCTCCGGAGTTCACCAGCCGCAGATTCTTCAGGGTGGCGCCGTCGGTCTGCAGATGGATCACCGAGCCCTTGCCTCCCCCATCGATGGTGACCCGGCCGCGTCCGTCGAGGACCAGCGGCTTGTCGATGGTCACCGGGCCGGCATAGATGCCGGGCGGCGGCGCCACGACGGCATTCTCCTCCGCCCGGTCGATGAAGGGCTGCAAGGGGGGCAGGGCCGCCCGGGCCAGGCCCAGAGGCAGGACCCAGACCACCAGGGCCACCGTCCGCCAAGGGTGCATGTGCCCGCTCAGGAGGCCCCCCGCAGTGCCTTGCGCCGCAGCAGGGCGATGAGTGTCCCCACCAGGGACAGGGCCAGCATCAGGAAGAAGCCGATGTAAGGGTAGGAATGGGTGGTGAACTGGGCCACCTTGCCGTTGCCGAAGACCGTGGGCATGAAAGGCTTGACGGTGAAGGCCCCCATCTTGTTGAGGGTATGGCCGAACCACCACAGCCAGGCCGAATAGTCGATCACGAAGAAGACCGGCAGGGCGATGGGCACCAGGATCAGCAGCCAGTACAGGAGGCCGCGGTTCTTGCGTGCCCCCCAGAGCAACAGGAGCATGGCGCCCATGAGACCCCAGATCACCCCCTTCAAGGCGGTCTCGAGCCTGGCCACCATGGGCTCGATCTGCCGGGGATCGTTGAAATAACGGCCCAGGGTCTTGCCATAGTGCCAAGCGATGACCTGATAGGCGCTGCCGTTCCAGGGCGCCATCCTGCCACCCGAGACCACGCGGTCGTGCTCATAGGTGGACTTGAGAAAGGCGATGGCCTTCTCTCGCTCGCTCAGATGCGCGGTCTCTTCCTGCAAGGCCTTGTGCTCGCTCTCGGCGAGAGAGGCCTTGAGGCGGCGGATCAGCTCCTGCCCCGGGCTGAGGTCGGCATTCGACTCGTCGTTGGCCTCCTGATCCAGGGCCGTCACCAGGGCCGAGAGGTAGCCCTCGTTCTCGTACTTGAGTCCATCCGTCCCGAAGAAGGTGAGGTACATCCACAGGGCGAGAGCCGCGAAGGCGATGCCCATGACCACCAGGCGCACCCCCGGCCGGGGTATGACGAAACCCACCACCATGATCCCCAGGAAGACCATCAGGAATTGCCCCAGGGCGCGTTCGATGGGGGCGCCGGCGGCGATGGGATACATGCCCACATAGTGGTTGATGGTGTCCATCTCATGGACGCAGTTGAGGGCCTCCTCCTCCTCGATCTCGGTCTTCTTGACCTTCTTGCAGCCATTGAACACCCCGTTCACGTGGAAGTGGATGCGCACCCCGTCGGGAAAGGCCTCGGGCGGATAGTTGGGGGCGGTCAGGGACACCCACCACACGGGGGCGTAGAAGATGGCCACCAGCAGGCCTACGGCCACCAGCCCCAGGAGCCAGATCAGGGGATTCGTGCGCGTTTCGGCTTGGGCGTTCATAGGGGTCACCGGACGGAATCAGGGGAAAGGGGGGATTCGGGGGCGCCCCCGGGACCGGCCGCCCCAAGGGCGTCCGGCGGTCCGGAGGGGATCAGTCGAAGTCGGGGTTGCGCCAGTCCTTCGAGGGCGCGAGGTCCTTCTTGGGCACCGGGATGCGGGACACGTAGTTGATCACCGCCTTCTGATCGTCGGGGGTGAAGTTCTTGATCTGCTTCATCATGTCCGGGTTGGCATTACGCCGCTTGCCGGCCTCGATCCACTCGAACTGACGCAGCATGTACTTGTAGTGCTGACCCTGGATGCGCGGATAGAACTTCTCCGCATCACCCTCCCCGTGCTCACCGTGGCACTTGACGCAGTTCTCCTTGAACAGCTTCTCCCCCTTGGCGTATTGGGGCGTCCCCTTCGGCCAGGGGCCCTTGCCATTGTCGGGATTCATGGGCAGCTTTTCGATATAGGCCACCACGTCGGCCAGGGCCTGGGGGCCCCCGATCTCGCGCGGCAGGGCGAAGGGGTACATGGTGGGGTTGTCGCGGTTCTTGGCGCGGATGTCCTGCAACTGCTTGAGCAGCACCGACTTGTGCTGGCCCGCCAACTGCGGGAAGGTGCCGTCCTTGGTGCCCCAACCCTCGGGCTGATGGCAGGCGGTACAGACCTCGAATACGTCCATGCCGTTTTCCACGTTCGGGGTCAGGTGCATGGCCTCGTCCTTCTCCCCACCCCCCTCGTTCCAGGCCCAGACCGAACAACTCAGGGCCAGGCCCGCAGCGGTGAGCAACGCCTTGGCAGAAACATGTGTCTTCATACAGGGTCTCCAATGATCGATGAGATGATCCTTGCCATTTATAGCGGGAGGACGGAACCCGGGCCTTGATGTCGCTCAAGGCGCGGATGTCCGGAGAATCCAGGTCGTCATCTCCGGCCATCCAGCGCGCGCTACTTCAGGGTCGCGATCCACTCGGCGATGGCCTGCATCTCCTCCTCGCTCACCAAGTGCATGACGCCCTTCATGGCCGCGGTCTGGCCGTTGTTGCGGGCGCCGCTCTTGATGTCCTTCATCTGCGCCAGGGCGTAGGCGGCGTTCTGCCCGGCGAGCTTGGGATAGTTGGGCATCACCGGGGTCTTGGCGTCCTTGCCGTGACAGGCCCAACAGGTCTTCTTCTTGAACAACTGGGCACCGTCCAGGGCCTGGGCCGGGGCGGCCATGGCCAGACAGGCGGCGGCCGCTACGATCAGTCTAATGGCTCTATGCATTTCATCTACCTCTGAAATATAACGGTTTCGGAATCGGACAATGACGAAGGGGGCCTCGCGGCCCCCTCCAGATACACCGGATTCAGATCAGGTCACTTGATCTTCTTGGCGCCGTTCTGCTCCAGGTGGGTCTTGGCGCGCAGACCGAGGTCGGCGGCCTTCACCTGGTACTGCCACCACTGGTTGGCCCAGAGCATGGCGTTCTGCCAGTCCTTCTTGGCCGCCGCCGCCTCGGCCTTCTTGCGCGCGTCCTTGGCGAAGCCGAGCTGGGCGGTGGCGTCCTCCACCAGGGCGACCGCGGTGGGGAAGTCCTTGAAATTGCGCGCGGTGATGAAGCCCACCACCTGGTCGATCACGGCCTGGGTCTCGAGGTTGGTCTTGACCTGCTTCTTGTAGTCGGCCTCGGTATAGGTGGTGCCGGTGGCGATGCCGGCCGCCTCACCCTTGTAACCCTTGGGCTTGATCAACAGGATGCCTTCCATCTCCAGGTGCAGCGCCGAACAGAACTCGGTGCAGTAGTACGGGAACACGCCGGGACGGTCGGCCTTGAAGGTGACCGAGGCGGTCTTGCCCGGCTCCAGCGAGAGCTGGACATTGTGGCCGTACATGGCGAAGCCGTGCACCTCGTCCTCGGCCCGTTCCAGGTTGGTGAGATGGATGGAGACCGTATCGCCCTGAGTCACTTCGATGATCTCCGGGGTGATGTGGGAACGGATCACGGTGCCATAGACGTTCACCGTGCAGTGGCCCTGGGCGTCGCAGGTCCGCTCGGTCTTCTCACGCCCGGCGCGGGTGCGCCACTCGGAACGCCGGTCCTCGCGGCTGTTCCAGCCCGAACGGTAACGGATCACCGGCTTGAGCTTGTCGGCCTTGATGGCCACCACATAGTGGGGTTCGCCCAGGGGTATGGGCATGTCGTAGAGCAACTGCATCTTGTCGCCGCTGATGTCGATCAACTGATGGTTCTGGGGATGCAGCGGTCCGACGGGATTGAAGCGGTCGATGGCGAGCTTGTTCAGGGAGACCAGATACTTGCCGTCGGGCGAGACGGTATCGCCCTCCATCGTCAGGAGATGCCCGACGTTGTAGTGGATGTGGATCTGATCCAGCACCCGGCCCTTGCAGTAGTCCCACTTGGTGATCATGGAGTCCACATAGATGGACGTGTAGGCCACGCAGGGCTTGGAGTCGAACTGGGTGTGCAGGGGTCCGAGGCCCACCGAGACCTGGGTATGGAGGGTGCCCTTCATGCTCAGGATCGGAATCCCGTAGGGGTCCTTGCCCTCGAAGTCCTTGTTCTTTATGGCCTTCATGATCTTGGCGAAGCTGTACACCGAGGTGTGGGTGTCGAGCTTGCCGGAGACGATGATCTTGGTGCCGTCCGGGGTCACGTCAACGCCATGGGGGCTCTTGGGCTCGGGGATCAGGTAGAGCAGGCCGTTGGCGATGGCCTCCTTCATGGTGATCAGGGTCATGCCCTTGACCTTGTGGCCGATCTTGCCCGCCTTGACCAGTTCCGCGGCCTTCTGCCAGTGGGTCACATGCAGGAAGTCGGTGTCCTTGGAGGAGCACCCGGCCTCGAAGGGCGGACGCCCGCGTTCGATGCCGCCCACGTAGCGCTCGCTGCAGAAGGAGTTGGTGAAGCCCCAGCCGTAGCTGTCCTTCTTACCCGCGTCGGAGAGATCCTGACTGTAGGGCGGCAGCTCGAAGGTGAAGGACTGGCCGAGTTTGAGGCGGCCCTCCTTGCGGTCGAACTTCCAGTAGGTGAGTCCGCCCCGGAACTTCTCGTTGAACTGGGACAGGGGCACGTAGTCGTCACCGTAGGGGGCCGGATACTGGGTGGCCTCCATCACGTATTCGGTATTCGGGGTCACGAAGGCGCCGCCGTGCTCGGACTTGAACAGGGGGTTGACCACGATCTGCTTGGTCTCGAAGTCCTTGAGGTCGATCACCGCCACCCGGGGGTTGGCCTTGTCGTTGATGAACAGGTACTGACCGTCGTAGTCGCCTTTGGTCTCGGACAGGGCCGGGTGATGGGTGTCACCATAGGTGATGTCCTTGCCGTTGATCCGGCCCATGGCCAGGACCTTCTTCGATTCGTCGTCGAAGCCGTAGCCCTGCCAGGGCTCGGGGGTGAAGACGCCGATATATTTGAGGATGCGCATGGACGGGATGCCATACACGATGATCTGGCCGCTCTGCCCGCCCGAACTGAAGGCCAGGTATTCGTCCCGCCGACCGGTCGGGGTGTAGGTCTTGGCGGCGGCGAGGATGTCCTTGTCGGTCAGGCCGCGTTCCTTCATCACCTCTTGCAGGGTCGCCTGGGACCAGGCGGTGCCCGCCACCCCCAGACCCAGGCCCATCCCCAGGGCCAGGGACAGGGCGCGTTTGGATCTTGCTTTCATGTAAGCCCCTCCACAGATTACACAACGGATACGCCCGGAATGGGCGCACCCGCGAACCTTAGGCAGGGGAAGGGCAAATAACCTTGATGTGCGTCAAAAGACACAACCTTATGCGAAAGCGTGCCAACACACCCAACGCCCAGACGAATTGGAACCAGACGCCTGAAAAAAAGCCGGGCACTCGGGCCCGGCTGCGAAGACGAAGGGATATCCCCCGTCCCTGGACGGGGGATGAGTGGATCAGGATCAGGCCTCGGCGGGCGCCGCCTCCACCGCCTTCTCCGGGTCCCTCTGGCCCACGAAGAAGCTGGCGACGTAGAGGATCAGGCCGATCAGGAAGACCACCCCGGTGATCTCGCGCAACCAGTAGAACAGGGAGATCTTCTCCTGCACCGCGAGGAAGGGCATGGGGTTGTCGGAATACCTCTGGAGATAGACCTGGAGGATGCCCGCGCCGGTGAGGAACAGGGTGATGAAGACCATGGAGACGGTCATCAGCCAGAAGGACCACATCTCCAGCACCTGGGAACGCGCCGGGTTGGCCGCCTCACGCCCGCGCAGCAGGGGCATGGCGTAGGAGATGATGGTGAGGGAGATCATCACATAGGCGCCATAGAAGGCCATGTGCCCGTGGGCGGCGGTGATCTGGGTGCCGTGGGTGTAGTAGTTCACCGGCGCCAGGGTGTGCAGGAAGCCCCACACGCCGGCCCCCAGGAAGGCCATCACCGCGGTGCCCAGGGCCCACAGGGTGGCGGCCTTGTTGGGGTGGTTGCGGCGGCGCTTGTTCACCATGTTGAAGGCGAACACGGTCATCATGAAGAAGGGGATCGGCTCCATGGCGGAGAAGATGGACCCCCACCACTGCCAGTACTCGGGGGTGCCGATCCAGTAGTAGTGGTGGCCGGTGCCGACGATGCCGGTGATCAGGGTCATGGCGATGATGACGTACAACCACTTCTCGATCACCTCGCGGTCCACACCGGTGACGCGGATCAGGACGAAGGCGAGGATGGCGCCGAGGATCAGCTCCCACACGCCTTCCACCCAGAGATGCACCACCCACCACCAGTAGTATTTGTCCAGGACCACGTTGTCGGGGAGATAGAAGGAGAACAGGAAGAACACCGCCAGGCCCAGGAGACCGATCAGGAGCACCAGGCTGACGGCCGTCTTGCGGCCCTTGAGGATGGTGATGCCGATGTTGGCCAGGAAGGCCAGGGCCACCACGACGATGCCCAGTTTGGTGACGGTGGGCTGCTCCAGGAACTCACGCCCCATGGTGGGCAGGAGATCGTTCATGGTCATCTTCGCCAGTTCCGCATAGGGCACCAGCAGGTAGCCCGCCACGGTGAGGCCGGCCGCGATCAGGAAGATCCAGAACATCAGGGTCGCCAGCCAGGGCATGGCGAGTTCGGTCTCGGATTCCTCCGGGATCAGGTAGTAGGCCGCACCCATGAAGGCCATGAGCAGCCAGACGATGAGGGCATTGGTATGCACCATGCGCGCCACATTGAAGGGGATCTCTGGGAACAGGAAATCGCCGACCACGTATTGCAGCCCCATGATCAGCCCGAACAGGATCTGGGCGACGAACAGGGCGATGGCCGCAATGAAATAGGGTTTGGCGACGGCTTGGGATTTGTATTTCATCTGTGCTTCCTCCAGTTCAACCCTGCTTCGTCGGGGGCCAGTTGCGGTTGGTCTTGATTTCCGAAACGTATTTCAGGAACTGGGCCAGGGCGTCCACCTGCTCGTCGGTCAGCGGGAAACGCGGCATCCGGCGGGTGGGTACGCCCGTGGCGGGCATGTTGATGAGGCCCTTGATGCGCGCCTTCAGGGTGTCGATGTTGCTGCCCAGGCGCACATAGACGTTACCCAGTTCGGGCGCGAAATAGGCCCCCTCGCCGAGGAGGGTATGACAGCCGATGCAGTCGTTCTCTTCCCAGATCTTCTTGCCGAGGCGGATCTGCTCTCCCACCTGCGGATCGTCCAGCAACTGGTGTCGATCCCCCTTGGAGATGTCGGCATGGGTCTGGTAGGTGAGGGCGAGAAACAACAGGAAGAAGAACAGACTCCCCCCGTAGAAGATGTTCCTCGCCATCTCTTTGGTCAATATCTGCGACATACAAGTCCCCTCCTCGCACTGTTTTCAGGCGGGGCCTATTTCATAGGTGAAGACCCCGGAACACCTTGATATCGATCAAACATCGAGCGTGGAAACGAACGTCTGCATCCTCACCGTTCGTCCCCCATCCTTGCCCCCTGGCCCTGACCTTCTCCCGTTGGGAGACGGGACTCCTGGGGGACCCAACGGTCGCCCCGCGTCTCACCCGGGCTCAGTGGCTGGTCCCGCGTGAGCGGGTGATCTTGTTGTAGACGTTGTACTTGCCCGAGGGCTTGACCATAGGCAGGCGTTTCACCTCCTTCAGGGTGCGCGCATCATACACCACCAGGGCGCCATCCATGGCCCAGACGCTCACCAGGGCGTAGCGCCCGTCACGAGTGAATTCCACGTGCGCCGCGGTCCGGCCCGGGGCCGGGCGCAGGGTCTTCACGATCTTCAAGGTGGCCTTGTCGATCACGTGGATGGCGTCCCGGTCCGGGCCGAAGAAGACATCGGTCCAGGCATAGGGGGTGTCCTCGTGGCTGCGCATGAAGAAGCCTGGCCCGAGGGTGGGGATGCGTTTGATGACCTGCCAGGTGGTGGTGTCGATGACGCTCACCACCCCTTGCTTGAGATTGGGGGTGGCGATCACCGGGCGCCCCCGGTAGTCCCAGGTGATGCCCGAGGCCAGGTGCGGCATCCCGGGCAACTGGAGGCGGGCGATGCCCTTGCCGCTGTCCAGGTCGATGACCTCGGTCCGGCCATCCTGGGAGGCCGCGAGGAGGTGACGATAACCGGGATCGAACAGGAAATCGTCGAGGAAGACGTCGCTGTGGATACGCCGGATCCCTCCCCCCGGCGGCTGCGCGCCACCGTAGGGGATCTCCCAGACCTCGGGGATGTCCTTGAGGGCGGCGATGAAGGCGTGCCGGGGATAGGCGGTATAGACCGCGCTCACCCGCGAGCCCTTGCCGCCGGTCCGTACCGGGATCACCCGCACGGGGCGCAGGTCCAGGGCGTCCAGGACCACCAGGGTATGGGGCAGGTAGTTGCCCACCAGGACCCAGCGGCCGTCGCCGGAGACCGCCAGGTTGCGGGTGTTGATGCCGGCGCGGATCTCGGCCACGTATTGCAGGGACCAGAGATCGAGCTTCTGGATCCAGCCGTCGCGCGAGGCGATGTAGACGAAGCGCCCGTCGGGACTGAACTTGGGCCCGCCATGGACCGCCCGGTGGGTGGGCAGGCGCGCCAGGGGCTCGAAGCGGTCACCGTCGAGAACGGTGACGTGGTGATCGCCGCTCTCCACCACCACGAACAGGTTGAGGGGGTCGGCCTTGAAGACCGGCGCCGAGGGGAGTTGCGCGGGGGTGCGGAAGACCTTGTGGCTGGCCCCCATCGCGTCCGTTCCCCAGGCCAGGGAGCGGCCCGGGGGGGTAAAGATCCAATGGGCCAGGGCAAGGATCTCGCCGGCGTGGAGGCGGTCTCCGAAGGCCGGCATCTGGGTGGCAGCGCGGCCCTTGTCGATGACCCGGGCGGCCTTCGCCGGGTCCAGACGGGAGAGGTTCTCGGGGACCAGGGCGGGGCCGGTGCCGCCGAGGCGGTCCTTGCCATGACAGGCGGCGCAGTGCTGCTGGAACAGGCGGGGGGCATCGGTCGCCACCGCGAGCGTCCAACACAGCGACAGCGGGAGGACGAGGAGCCAGCGCCTCATGCCGTGGCCCCCAGGGCCTCGGATGGGAGGCCGATCTCGGCGTCGTCCAGATAACAACCGGGGTCTTCGGCCCAGGGATTGCCGGTGAGGCGCCAGGCACGGGTGCGGCTGTTACCGTTGCAGATGCCGCGGTGGACACACGCGGCGCAACGCCCCTCCAGCGGGCGGGGCGAGGCCTTGAGCCCGGCCATGAGGGGGTCGGAGCGGTCCTCCCATATCTCCGAGAAGGGACGCTCGCGCACGTTGCCCAGGTCATAGTCCCACCACATGGTGTCCGGATGCACCCGACCCTCGTTGTCGATGTTGGCGATGCTGACCCCCGAGGCATTGCCGCCCCAACGCTCCAGCATGAGGCGCAGGCGCGGAACGCGGTCGGGGATGTGACGTTCGGCCCAATGCAACAGATAGGCCCCGTCGGCGTCGTTGTTGCCGGTGACGAATTCACGCCAGCGGCCGGCCAGGGCATCGTCCCAGCAGCAGTCGAACAGCAGGTCCATGGCCGCCCGGGTGATGCGGTGATGGGCGTCGTCGCGACGGTTCCTGCCGCCCCGTCCGGCGTAGTTGAGATGTGAGAGGTAGAAGCGGTCGATGCCCTCGGCGTCCATCAGTCGCAGGAGGCCGGGGAGGTCTCCGGCGTTGTCCCGGGTGAGGGTGAAACGGATACCCACCTTGAGGCCGGCGTCCCGGCACAGGCGCAGGGCCGCAAGGGAGGCCTCGAAGGCCCCCTCGCGGCGGCGGAAGCGGTCGTGGGTCTCGCCCAGACCGTCCAGGCTGATCCCCACGTAGTCGTAGCCCACCTCGGCGATGGTGGCCAGATTGCCGGTGTCGATGAGGGTGCCGTTGCTGGACAGGGCGGTAAAGAAGCCCAGGGCCTTGGCGCGGCGCGAGATATCGAAGATATGGGGGTGCAACAGGGGTTCGCCCCCGGAGAGCACCAGGGCGGGGACGCCGTAGGCGCGCAGGTCGTCCATCACCCGGTAGATCTCGTCCAAGCTGAGTTCCCCCGGGAAGTCCTTGTCCGCGCTGGTGGCATAGCAGTGCCGGCAGGTGAGGTTACAGCGGCGCAGGAGGTTCCAGATCACCACCGGGCCCCTGGGCGCGGGCCCTGTCCGCGCCTTGGCCGCCGGGGCGCGCAGGGCGTGGAGGATACGCGAGATTCTGAACATGGACGTCCTCAGGCAGGCATTCAGGCGACCAGGCGCAGGCCGGTCTTTTTCAACAGGGCGCGACTGTACAGGGTCGCGTGCCCCCCGGCCAGACCGGCCAGCTTCCCTTCCAGCCTGCGGATCCGCCGATCCACCGTCTCCCGGTCGGGTCCGTGGACCATGGCGAACAGATTGTAGGGCCAGATCGGCGGATGCCGGGGGCGTTCATAGGCGTGGGTGACGAAAGGCAGCGCCGCGAGGCACGTGCCGGCCTCGGCCACGGCCGGATCGGGGACATCCCAGACGGTCATGGCATTGGCCCTCAGGCCCAGTCGGTAGTGGTTGGGGACCGCCCCGATACGCCGCACCGCCCCCCCGGCGAGGAGGCGCCGGAGACGCCCGCGGACCTCGGCCTCGGCCATCCCCAGACCGCACCCGACGGTGGCATAGGGATGCGGATCCAGGGGCAGGCCGGCCTGGGTGGCGGTCAGCAGACGGCGGTCGGCCACGTCCAGGTCCACCCCGCCCCTCCCCGGGGCACACGGCAGGGGCCGGACATCACAACGGCCGTGGTCGTCCACCACCAGCCACAGGCCGAGGCGGAACTCACGCAACTTGGGGAGGGCCAGGACCCGGCAGCCGGTCACCGCCTCGATCTCACCCAGGGTCTGTTCGACCCGGCCCCGGTCGGGGGCCGCCACCACGAACCAGAGGTTCAGGCGATGCCCGCGACGGTAGTTGTGGGCCACTTCGGGGAAGGCGTTGACCTGCCCGGCGATGCGTTCGAACTCCGCCTCCGGCGCCTCGAGGGCGGCCAGGGTCTGGGCGCCACCCAGGGCGGAGGCGTCGTAGAGGGGACCGAAGCGGCTCAGCAATCCGCTCTCCAGCAGGTCTCCCACGGCCCCCAGGAGCCCCAGCTCGGTGCAGCCGATCCGTTCGGCGACCTCGGCGAAGGGGCGCTCCGCGAGGGGAAATCCGCCCTGCCAGCCATTCAGGAAGCGGCGCTGGACCTCAGTCAGGACGGGTCTCATGGCGAACCTTCCGGCGATCCCGTGCGATCGTATCCGGGGACAGATAGCGCGCCCCGCACTGTTTGAAGCAGCGGCGGCTGAACAGCACCCGGTGGGGGATGTCCTGGAGCCCCAGGCACCGCACCCGGTCCGCCAAGTTGGCCAGGACCTCGTCGCGGTCACGTCCATGGATCATGCAGAACAGGTTGTAGGGCCAGGCCGGAGGACGCCGTGGGCGGCGATAGCACAGGGTGACGAAGGCCTGGGCCCCCAGGAGGCGGCCCAGTTCCGCCACCCGCCCGTCGGGCACGTCCCAGACCACCATGGCGTTGTGCCGGTAGCCCAAGGCGCGGTGGCGCACCACCACCCCGAGACGGCGGATGTCGCCACGTTCCAGCAGGCGGCGCAGGCGCTCGCGCACCTCTCCCTCGGACAGGCCGACGCGTTCGCCCACCGCGGCATAGGGCCGGGGCACCAGGGGCAGCCCGCCCTGCACCGCCTGGATCAGGGCCAGGTCACGCGGATCCGGGGTCTCGAAGCCTGGGGAAGCGTTCATGTCCACCTCAACGGAAATCCGAGATTGATGAAATAGTCCTCCACCATGGGCAGGTCCATGACCTCCAGGCCGGTGGCGGCGGCGATCTCGTCCAGCACGGCGCGGACCCCCTGACGGTCGGCCGCGGTGACCACGAACCAGAGATTGAACTCATGGTCGCGTTCGTAGTTGTGGTTCACCTCGGGACGGGCGCTGACCCGCTCGGCCACCTCGGCCAGGCGCTCGGGCGGCACCCGCATGGCCGCCAGGGTGCTGGCCCCCACCCGGTTGGGGCGGAACACCGGCCCCACCCGGCTCACCACCCCGTGCTCCTGGAGGCCCCGCAGGGCCTCGATCACCTCCGCCTCGGTCGTCCCCAGGCGCTCGGCGATGACCCGAAAAGGCCGCTCCTCCAGGGGGAATCCCCCCTGGAACTCGTCCAGCAGGCGGCGTTCCAGGGAGGATGGCCGGTACATCTCAGAGGCCCGTGCGCGCGGCGCGGTCGGTGAGGAAGATGCCGGAGGGCTTGCGCGCCGGGAGTTCCTTCACCAGCCCCAGGGTGGCGGTGTCGTAGACCTGAATCAGGTCGCGGTCGCGCACCGACAGCCAGACGGCCTCGCCCCGGGGCTCGAACTCCATGTGCAGGACCGCCCTGCCGGGTTTCAGGGTCTTGACGATGCGCATGTCCCGGGTGTCGATGACCTGCACGGTATCGTTGTCGGGAAAGGCGAAGTTGACCCAGACCTGGCGCCCGTCGGGGCGGGCCATGACGAACACCGGCTGGCCGTATACCGGGATGCGCCCGGCCAGGGACCAGTCGTCGGTGTCCACCACCAGGACCTCGTGATGCCCCACCGCGGGCACGAAGGCGCGCCGGCCGGCCACCGCCCAGCCCTCCAGATGGGGCATCTTGTATACGGGCAGGCGCTGCTCGCCGCGGCCGTAGTGGGGCAGTATGCGGCGCACCCCGGCGTCGAGGTTCCAGAGATCGAGCAGGGCCATGCCGTCCTCGCCGAACAGGCCGGCGATATAGTAGCGCCCATCGGGGGTGATGAGGCCGTCGTAGGGCTGTTTGCCGATACCCTTGAAGCGCCGGACGCGCGGATGGGCGGGATCGCCCATGTCCGCCACCCAGATCTCGCCCGCGTCCCAGAGACTGAACACGAAGCGGTTTCCCGGGGCATCCACCAGGCCCACGGTCTTGGAACGCCGGCCGGGGGCGTATTCGGCCGGGATCTCGGCCACGGGATCGAGGGTCCGGGCATCGAATATCCGCACCCCACCGGGTTCGTAGTTGGACACGGCCACCAGACGGCCGTCCTGGGAGATGGCGCCGCCGATGGAGTTGCCGGCCTGCATCACCCGCTTCACCACCCGGCGGCAGAGCAGATCCACCTGGGTGAGGCCGCCGTCGCGGCCGAACACGTAGGCGTAGCGGCCGTCGCGGGAATAGACCACGGAGGCGTGGGAGAGGTCGCCGAGGCCCTCCACCCGGCCGCGCAGGCGGTCGTGGGTGGTCTCGATGAATTCCAGGCTGCCGCTGGCGCGTTCCACCACCACGCCCAGATCGCCGGTGCCGCGCAGCTCGCAGCCGGCCTCCGCGAGGGCGGCCAGGGGCCAGAGGCAGATCAGCGACAGGAGGATCTTCGTGCTCATGGCTTCATGACTCCCAGCAGGCGATCGAGGATCCAGTCCACGTCGGCGTCGGAAAGGAAGGGCCGCCAAGGGGGCATGGGCGTGCCCGGGCGGCCCTGGAGGATGGTGGCGCGCAGAAAGGCGCGCGGATAGCGGCGCAGGCGTTGGGGCAGGAGCGCCGGACCGAGGCCGCCCTTGAGGGTCATGCCATGGCAGGCGCCGCAGTCTTCGTGCAGAAGATCGTCCAGATACCGCTGGCGTTCGGGGGAAGGCCCCGCCGCCTGGACAGTCAGGGTGAAACCCAGAATAGCGGCGAATGCCATCCCGCTTCTGACGCACGGTCTCATGGATACCTCAACGCATGGGGCCCGACGGTCGGACGACCGTCGGGGAGAAGGTTCGTATGGCGATGGAACCGGGGAGACCCGTATCGGCCGTCTCCCCGGATGGCCGGTCAGTGGCCTTCGGTCTCGTGACGGCGATTGACGCCGAAGATGCCGGTGGGGGTCTTGATGCCCTCGATGGTCTTCACCCGCTTCAAGGTCTCGTCGTCATACACCCGCACCACGTTCTCCTTCCAGTCGGAGACGTAGACGAACTTGCCGTCCTTGTCCGGCTCGGGATGGACGGTCTGGGTGCCGTCGTCGATATACTTCACCACCTTGAAGGGCGGCTTGCGCTCGAAGACGGTGATCTCCTGAGGCTTCGGCGGGAACACCGAGTCGGCCCAGACATACTTCATCTTGTGGTTGGCGCGGATGAAGAGCCCCGGGGCACCGGTCTTGACCGTGCCGACGATCTCGTTGGTGTCGGTCCGCCAGACCGTCACCTTCCCCTCACCGATATGGGGCGTGGCGGCATACTCGACACCGTCCTCTTCCCAGATCGCGCCCTCGCCCGGATGAGGCTTGGTGCCGGTCTTGATCTTCTTGATGATCTTCATGTCGGCCACATCGATGGCCGCCACCCAGTTGGAGGACTGGGAGGCCAGATAGAAGACCTTGTTGTCGGGACGCAGGAAGCCGTCATGGAGGATCTTGCCGACGTTGGCCACCTTGGTGACCGGGAAGTCGGGTTTGCTCCAGTCGATGCGCCACACCTGACCGCCCTCCTTGAGGGCCATGAGGAAGTAGGGCCCGACCTTGTTGGGATCGACATCGTTGACCGAGCAGATACGGGAGTCCACGAAGTCCCCATCGGGGTCCTTGACGTGGTGGGTGTCGATGATCTTCAGGGGCTTGAGGCTGTGGGCATCCACGATCACCGCCTGGGTGGGGATGTACATGCCGGTGAGGACGTAGTTGCCATCGTCGGAGATGGCGATGCCGCGGGCGTCGAGGCCCAGGCGGACCTTCTTCTCGGCCAGGAGGGTCTTCAGATTGTATTTGTACAACCAACCGTTACGGCCCAGGTTGTAGGCGTACTTGCCGTCCGGGCTGAAGGTGTAGCCATGGGCGCGGGCGCCGGCCGGCAAGTGCGCCACCACCGCCTGCTTGGTGGTGTCGATGACCGCCACCGAGAAGTTCTCACGCTCGGTGACGAACAGGAGGTCGTCCACGTCCTTGGCCGGAGTGACCTTGCCGTTCTCGGAGGGCTTCACGTCCTGCAGGGTCTTCATCATGTCCGCCATGCCCCAATGGAAGTCCTTGGGCGGCGGCTCGTTGTAGATGTGCTGAGCGATGGCCTTGATCTCACCCTCGGTGAGGGGCTTGCCGATGGGGTTGGCGGCGGAACTCCACTTGGGCATGGAGGTGCCGGCGCGGCCATGATAGATGGTCTGGTAGATGAACTCCTCGTTCATCGGATAGGTGTAGCGTCCGGCCTTCTTCGCGGCCTTCCCCTTGAGGCCGTGACGCAGGCGTTCCATGGTGATGTTGGGACCGGTGGCGCCGGTCAGTTTGGGGTTGTGGCAACCGCCGCACTCGGAACTCACGAACTCGGTCACGCTGCGGCCGTTGACGTTGTCCGCCGGTTTGATGTCCTTGTAGGCGGTGGCCGCGAAGGCCGCGCCCGTGCCCAGGGCCAGGGCGACGGCCAGGGCCAGGCGGCCCGCGCCGGACCTCGTCTGCTCAGTCATCTTCATAGAACTTCCCCCTCGATTCCGGGACCTTGAAATGGATTGACGGCCGGATCATGCAGGCAGGGCGCGACTCGCCCCGCCGCCGATCCGCCGGGGCCCATGGAACCCTGGAAGGTCCTCGAGGGCATTGACGTATATCAAGCTACTCTCAGCCACCCCGCCGCCCGGACCCGGCAGGGGTCCGGAGGGATCGCCGCTCAGCCCCCTCCCATCTCGTCAATCCAGGGCGCGTTTCAGGGTGAAGGCGCCGCGGATGTCGCCCTCTTTGAAGCCCCGCGCCTGATCGAAGGGATAGGAGGCGTCCAGGGCCTCGCGCACGTCCTCGGAGATATCGCCGCCGTGGCACTTCAGACAGACCTTCTGCGTGGGGATGGCCTTCATGTAGCGAAACCATCGCCTGCCCTTCTGGGTCACCACCTCGGCATGGTCGATCCGCGCCACGGGCTCGCCGGCGGCCTTGCGCCTTTCGAAGGATTCCAGGACCTTCACCTCCCATTTGTCCGGGACATCGTCCAGACTGCGCAGCTTGAGGCTGGTGCGGCGCACGCTCCAGCCGGAGGCGTCCGACACCTCGGCGCCGATGTCGGGGGCCTTGACCCGGCAGGCCTTGATCGCCCCCGTCACCCCCTCCTCGGAGAGGGCGTGCTTGAGTTCGTGTTTGAGCCTATGGGCATATTGTTTGACCAGCGCGCGGGCCTCCCGGGTGAGTTCGGCCTCGGAGGCGGCCAGGGCGGTCAGGGTCATCCCGGCGAGCGCAGCCGCCACGATCCAACGAATTGAACTCATGAATCCTCTCTCCTAAGATCAGGTTGGGCGAAATCGAGAGAAGTTTGCCCCAACCCGCCCGCGAACACGTTGATTTTTCTCAAGCCCGTCGCGGCCGCCATTTCCCCTTCTGCGGATCCCTCCCGTAGAATGCCCCTCTCTCCGTCCCAATCCGGCAGACCCCATGGACTTCGACATACGCATCGCCCACCTGTTCTCCGCCCTCGACGATGCCCAGCTCCAACAGGTCTTGAGATCGAGTCACCGCATCGACCTCGACGACGGCCAGTCCCTGTTCGAGACGGGCGACCCGGCGCAACGCTTCTTCCTGGTGACCAAGGGCCAGATCAAGCTGTTCCGGCTCTCGGCCGAGGGCAAGGAGAAGGTCATCGACATCATCCAACGGGGCAACACCTTCGCCGAGGCGCTGATGTTCCTGGAACAGGGGGGCTATCCGGTGAGCGCCTCGGCCCTGGGGGCCGCGCGGGTGATCTCCTTCGACAATCACCAGTTCCTGAGTCTCTTGCGCGAATCCACCGAGACCTGTTTCCGCCTCATGGGGACCATGAGCCAGCGCCTTCGGGGCCTCATCAAGGAGATCGACGACCTCACCCTGCAGAGCGCCACCGCCCGCATGGCGGCCATGCTCCTCCAGCATCGCGCGGATGCGGGCCAGGAGTGTTTCAGTCTGCACGCACCCAAGGGGGTCCTGGCCTCGCGCCTGTCGGTGAAGCCCGAGACCTTCTCCCGTATCCTGCACAACCTGAGTGCAGACGGCATCATCGAGGTCAAGGGTCAGGAGGTGCGGGTGCAGGATGAGGAACGCCTCACCGAACTCGCCCATCTGGAATCCCTCATCGGCCTGGCCGACCTACCCTGTATCAACCCCTGCCCTCAAACCGCCCCCCGCGGCTGACCCGGAGAATCACCCATGAGCAACAAATACATCCGTTGGTTCGAACAACTCGGCATCGAGGACGTCCCCCTGGTGGGCGGCAAGAACGCCTCCCTGGGCGAGATGTACCGAGAACTCGCCCCCAAGGGGGTGCGCGTACCCAACGGCTTCGCCATCACCGCCGAGGCCTACCGCTACGTGCTCGACTCGGCCGGGGCCTGGAAGGGCCTGCACCAGGCCCTGGACGGGCTCGACCCCGACGATGTGGAGGACCTCGCCCGGCGTGGGGCCGAGGCCCGCCGCATCGTCTATGAGGCCGGTCTGCCGGAGGATCTGCGGGCCGCGATCCTGAGCGCCTACCACCGCTTGCAGGAACAGTACGGCGAAGGCCTGAGCCTGGCGGTGCGCTCCTCCGCCACCGCCGAGGACCTTCCCACCGCCAGCTTCGCCGGCCAGCAGGACACCTACCTCAACATCTCCGGCGACGCCGACCTGCTCGACGCCTGCCGCCGCTGCTTCGCCAGCCTGTTCACCGACCGCGCCATCCACTACCGCATCGACCAGGGCTTCGACCACTTCAAGGTCTATCTCTCCATCGGGGTGATGAAGATGGTGCGTTCCGACCTGGCCGCCAGCGGGGTCATGTTCTCCCTCGACACCGAGACCGGCTTCCGCGACGCGGTCTTCATCACCGGCGCCTGGGGCCTGGGCGAGAACGTCGTCCAGGGGGCGGTGGACGTGGACGAGTTCTACGTCCACAAGCCCACCTTCCTCCAGGGCCACCGCGCGGTCCTGCGCCGGGTCTTGGGGGGCAAGGCCATCAAGATGATCTACGCCGCCGAGGGCCAGGGTGGCGAGACCCGCAACGTCCCCACCCCGGAGGCCGACCGCCGGCGCTTCTGCATCAGCGATGCCGAGGTCCTGACCCTGGCGGGTTACGCCATCGAGGTGGAGCGCCACTACAGCGCGAAGGCCGGCGGCGACCGGCCCATGGACATGGAGTGGGCCAAGGACGGCATCGACGGCCAGCTCTATCTGGTCCAGGCGCGGCCCGAGACCGTGGCCTCCCAGGCCCGGGGCACGGTCCTGGAGCGCTATGTGATCTCCCCGCCCGAAGGGGCCGAGGTGCTGGCCACCGGCCGCTCGGTGGGGACCAAGGTGGCGAGCGGACGCGCCCGGGTCATCACCGACCTCTCCCAACTCTCCACCTTCCAGCCCGGCGAGGTCCTGGTCTCCGTCACCACCACCCCCGACTGGGAACCGGTGATGAAGGTCGCCGCCGCCATCGTCACCGACCGCGGCGGGCGCACCTGCCACGCCGCCATCATCTCGCGCGAACTCGGCATCCCGGCGGTGGTGGGCTGCGACGACGCCACCCGCCGCATCCACACCGGGGACCTGGTCACCGTCTCCTGCGCCGAGGGCGACGTGGGCCGGGTCTACGCCGGTACGTTGCCCTTCGAGGTGGAACGCACCGACCTGGCCACCCTGCCCCGCCCGGCCACCCGTATCATGCTCAACCTGGGCAACCCGGAGATCGCCTTCAAGACCCACTTCCTGCCCAATGACGGGGTCGGCCTGGCGCGCATGGAATTCATCATCAACCAATATATCGAGGCCCACCCCCTGGCCCTGCTCCACCCCGAACGGGTGGAGGACCCCGACCAACGCGCCCGCATCGAGGAACTCACCCGCCTGCACCCGAACCCCGCCGATTTCTTCGTCGAGCGCCTGTCCGAAGGGGTGGGCACCATCGCCGCTGCCTTCTGGCCCAAGCCGGTGGTGGTGCGCATGTCCGACTTCAAGTCCAACGAGTACGCCGCCCTCCTGGGCGGGCGCGCGTTCGAGCCGGAGGAAGACAACCCCATGATCGGCTTTCGCGGCGCCGCCCGCTACACCCATCCCGCCTATGCCGAGGGCTTCGCCCTGGAGTGCCGGGCGATGAAGCGGGTGCGCGAGACCATGGGCCTCACCAACGTCAGGTTGATGATCCCCTTCTGCCGGCGGGTGGAGGAAGGGGCCCGGGTGTTGGAGGCCATGGCCGCCCAGGGCCTGAAACGGGGGGAGAACGGCCTGGAGATCTACGTGATGTGCGAGATCCCCAACAACGTCGTCCAGATCGACGCCTTCGCCGAACTGTTCGACGGCTTCTCCATCGGCTCCAACGACCTCACCCAGCTCACCCTGGGGGTGGACCGCGACTCCGAGATCGTCGCCTTCGACTTCGACGAGCGCGATCCGGGGGTCAAAGAGATGATCCGCCTGGCCGTGGAGGGGGCCCGCCGCAACCACCGCCACTCGGGCCTGTGCGGTCAGGCCCCCTCCGACTACCCGGAGATGGCCGAGTACCTGGTGGAGATCGGCATCGATTCCATGAGCCTCAACCCCGACACGGTGATCCCCACCACCCTGCGCGTGCTCGAACTGGAGCGTCGTCTGGGACGGGCCCCACGCGGCGCGGGGGACTGACGGCGATGCGCGCCCTGCTGCTGTGGTGTCTGTTCCTGATCGCCCTGCCCGCCCCCGCCGGGCAGGTCGAGGGCCTGTACAGCGCCCAGGCAGCCGTGGCCGGACGCGATCCCGACAGCCGCAACGCGGCGCTCCGGGAGGCCCTGAAGAAGGTGCTCGTCAAGCTCACCGGGCGACGCACCACCGAGGCGCCCCAGGCCCTGCTCGACCAGGCCCCGGACTGGGTGGAGACGTTCCGCTACCGGGACACCCGGGATCCCGAACACCCTATGGCCCTGGAGGTACAGTTCGACCCTCGAGCCCTGAACCGGGCCCTGCGGGCGCAAGGCATCCCCCTGTGGGGGCCCGACCGCCCCCTGGTCCTGCTGTGGGCGGCGGAGGAACGCCATGGACGCCGCCACCTGCTGCAAAACGATACCGATGCCCAGGTCTTCGCCGCCCTCGAGGCCGCCGCCGCGGACCGCGGTCTGCCCCTGCTGCTCCCCCTCAACGACCTGGAAGACCGCCAGCATCTCCAGGCCGGTGACCTCTGGGGCGGGTTCGACGAGCGCATCGAGAGGGCCTCCCAACGCTACCGCCCCGACCTGGTGATGGTGGCCCTGGCCCGGATACGCCCCAGCGGGGCGCGTGTCCAATGGCGCCTGACCGGCTCCGAAGACCAGGGCACGGCCCGCGCCCAGGCCCTCGATACGGCCATGGCCCAGGCCCTGGACCAGGCCGCGGACGCCATCGCCGCCCATTATCTCACGCCCGTGGCCGCGCCCGGCGCCGGCAATGCAACCACTCCCGGCCTGCGCCTCGAACTCACCGGGGTGACGGATCTCGACGACCTGCACCGCTTCGCCGCCTTTCTCGACGGCCGCCGGGCCGTCACCCATTGGGCACTGGAGGCGGTGGAGGACGATCGCGCCTGGTTCCGCCTCCGGGTGGCCGGCGGCCGTGACGCCCTCACCCGCCTGCCCGGTCTGAGACGCCTGGCCGACCCCGAGGCCCCGGCCCAGGACGAGGCCCCCCCGCCCGATCTGTGTCTCCGCCTGCGGCCATGAGACTGCCCCTGCACCCACGCGACATCCCCAACATCATCAGCGTGTTGCGCATCCTGCTCACCCTGCCGGTCATCTACTTCCTGGTGGAACGGGACTACGTCACCGCCCTCTGGTTGTTCGCCATCGCCGGTTTCTCGGACGGGCTCGACGGCTTCCTCGCCAAGCACTATCACTGGCAGAGCCATCTCGGCGGCCTCCTCGACCCCCTCGCCGACAAGGCCCTGCTGATGAGCGCCTTCCTGGTGCTGGGGGCCACCGGACTCATCCCCATGTGGCTGGTGGTGCTGGCGGTATTGCGCGATCTGGTGATCGTGGGCGGGGCCCTCTACTACCATTTCCGGGTCGAGGACCTAGAGGCCGCCCCGACCCTGGCGAGCAAGCTCAATACCCTGTTGGAGATCATCCTGGTGCTCGCCGTGACCCTTGACGCCGGGCCCGTGCCCCTGCCCGCGGGGGCCATCTCCACGCTGGAGTGGGCCCTGGTTGTCACCCTCCTGGGCAGCGGTGGCCAGTACGTCTGGGTGTGGACACGAAAGGCCCTGGTCAAGGGCTGGAAGGAATGAGAACGCCGTCGGAAGATGGTCTCATCATGCCGGCCGAACCCATCCGCAGGCCGCCGTGGGCGAAGGTGTCCGTCATCGCTCTCCGGCCCGTTGCACCGCGAGCAACAACTGATTGCGCAGGGCCTTGAGGAGATTGAGGGTCCGCGGACCGACATCGAGGCCGTGAGGCTCGGGACGATCGGCATAGATCAGCCCCAGGGGCCTGCCCTTGAGCAGGAGGGGGAACAGCAGAAAGCTCCCGGCCACGCCGGCACGGCGATACCAATCCGGGAGGTTGTCCTGGAGTTTGGGATTGCTAGCGTCCTCGATGTGTACATCGACCCCATTCCTGATGGCGGCGTGAAACACATCGTTGCGCCAGGCCAAGGGGATACGGAACCGTGCCGCGGCCTCCTTGGCGCCCTCGCCGAAGGCGAGCCGGCCCTGCAGATGCGCGCCCCCCGCGGCGCGCAGGCAGAGCACCACCCGCCCGCACCCCAGTGCCCGGTACAGGGTCTCCAACACCACTGCGCAGAGTTCCGATAGGGGCGGCTCGCTCACCATCAGGGCGGTCAGTTCCTGGAGACCGGCGGTGAGCACGGATTCGGCGTCAATCGGGGTATCTCCGTCGTCGGCCAGCACCTCGGCCGTCCCCATGCCCTCCAACGGCCGGACCGCTGCATCCGGCCGGGTCTCCGCACCGGCCAGGGCGCGCATGAAGGGATCCGGAGGCCGGGTCTCGCGCAGTTCGGCGGTGAGGCTCAGGAATTCGTCCGTGGCCCCGGCCAAGAGCCGATCCAGGCCTTCGCCATCCAGGCCCAAGGCCTGGCCGAAGCGCTGCAGCAGGCGTGCGCGGCCCTCGGGGTCCCGGCCCTGTTGCACCCAGTCCGCGGTCTCCGCGGCGAAACCCGCCGCCAGACGGCGCTGGTCGAAGGCCCGGCTCCCCCCCGCAAGCACGGCCTCCGGGGGCAGTTCGCCGAGACTGGCCACCAGCTCCTGGGGGAAGTTCCAGCTCCGCGCAACGGCCTGGCCGATGCTGTCGTAGGTCTGCCCCAGGGTGCGCACCTGGGCCTGGCCCCGGGGCAGGCCCTGGGCCTCCAGGGCGGCGATGCCGGCGGCCTCGTCGGGGAGATAATAGGCCACCAGCAGTTCCCCCAGGCGATAGAGCATCCCCGACAAGAAGAATTCTTCATGCGCATCCGGCGCCCCGGGAGGGGCGAGACGCGAGGCCAACACGGCGGCAAACAAGGCGGCGCTGGCCCGGGCACGCAGTCCGTCCGCCCGCTGGCGGTCCTGGAGGTGTTCGAAGAAGATGAGAGAGGCGGCCAGGGCACGGATCGGCTGCATCCCGAGCACCACCACCGCCCGCGAAACGGTACCCACGTGCCCGGAGAAACGCCCGTAATAGGCAGAGTTGACGACCTTGAGGACCTTGTTGGTGAGGGAGAAGTCGCGGGCGATGAGGGCGGCGATCTCGGACAGGTCCCGGTCGCTGGTGGCGGCCAGGGCATTCAGGCGACGGATGGAGTGCGCCAGGGCCGGAAAGTCGTTCTTGCGCTGCATCCGCCGGAGAAGGAATTCCACCGTCCCCTGTCCCCGCAAGGCATCCTGCTCCACAGCGGGCTCCAGGCCCGCCTGCAGGGCGGCGAGAAAATCACCGGCATCGGCGTGGCGGGCCTCGGGATCGGGCTCCAAGGCCTTGAGCACCAGCCGGTCGAGGCGCTCGTCCAGGTCCGGGAGGAGGCTCGAGGGAGGTGGCGGCGGACCCGCCAGCAGCGCCTCCAGCACCCCGCGGGTATCCGTCTGCGGATAGCCCGGACGCCCGGTGAGCATCTCGTAAAAGATCAGGCCCAACGCAAAGACGTCCGCCGGCGCACCCACGCGGCCTTCGCGCACGTACTCCGGGGCCATGTAACGGGGGCTGCCGCTGTCCTCGGCAAGGCGGCGCGACGGGGCCTCCAACATCCTGGCGATGCCGAAGTCCATCACCTTGGGGATGCCCTCCGCGGTCACCAGGATATTACCGGGTTTGAGATCGCGATGGACCACACCCTGCCGGTGGGCCTCCGCCATCCCAGAGAGCAGGTCAGCGAACAGTTCCGTCGCCTTGTCCACCGGCATCCCCGTGGCCGGGATCAGTTCCTTGAGGAGGCGGCCGTCCACATATTCGAACACCAGGAAAGGCCGCCCCTGCCAACGTCCCGCCTCGTAGATGGTCACGATATTGGGATGTTGAATCCGGCTCAGGGTACGGGCCTCACGGCGGAAGGCGGCCGTTACGGCCTCATCGGATCCACCACGGTCGAGCACCTTGATGGCCACTCTCCGCTCGAGATCGTGATCCCGGGCCAGCCAGACGCTACCCTGTGCCCCCGCACCCAGCTTGCGTTCGACCTGAAACCGCCCGATCCGACCCGGCACCTTGCGCCTCACTGAAATTCATGGCCATATGGCCGACGAGGGGTAGCGGCCCGATATCGGGATCCTTGACCGAAAGGGAAAGGCTCAATCGCCGGCCACCATCGCCGCCACCCGGGCCTCCAACCGATCGAGGTCGGGGACCCAGGCCGGCAGGCCCTCGAAACGCAGGGCCGCGGTCACGAGATCGGATTCAGGGAGTCCCTCGGGGTCCGGCTGGATCTGTCTCCGGGTGATGCGCGCCAAGCGCGGCGATGCCAAGGCATGCAGGCCGATATAATCCAGATCGCTCTCGCCCAGGGCGTTGAGCACGACGATACGCTGACGCCCCGATCCCCGCAAATCTGTCTCACCGAGAAGGCCGGAAAAGGAAGTCACCGGCAGCCGCCGGCCACGCCAGTCGAGGAATCCCAGCCACCCCGGATGGGAACGTCCCTCGGCGGCGGGAACCTGAAAACCGATCACCTCGGCGACGGCGGCATTGGGCAGCAACAGGGGTCGCGAGGCGACCGGCAGCAACACCCCACGCATCTCGTGGCTGTGGGCGGTGGCCGCGTTCATGCCTCGACCTCCGCCAGCACCCCATGGATGTTCTCCAACAGCTCCGTCTCCTGATAGGGCTTGCCGAGATAACGTCTGACCCCCAGGGACAGGGCCAGGTCACGGTGCTTCCGGCCGGCCCGCGAGGTGATCATGATGATGGGGATGGCGTTGAGATCGGGGCTCGCGCGCATGTGACGGGCCAGCTCGTAGCCATCCATGCGCGGCATCTCGATGTCGAGCAGGACCAAATCGGGCAGCTGTTCCTGCATCACCGCCACCGCATCCACCCCATCCTTGGCGGTCAGCACGTTCATGCCGTGCCGGGTCAGCAGGCGACTGGTGACCTTGCGCACGGTGATGGAGTCGTCCACGACCAACACCGTCGGCCGCTGGGGCCCGGCGGGAGCCGCCGCCTCGGGCCGTGGCGGTTCCGCATGGACCTGTCCGTGGACGAGGGCCGCACGCACCAGGGCGCCGGGGTCGAGGATCAGGGCCACACGCCCGTCGGCGAGGATGGTGCCGCCACTGATCCAGCGCACGCTGGCGATCTGAGGGCCCACAGACTTGACCACGATCTGTTGATTGCCCAGCAGCCGGTCCACTTGCATGGCCATGCGGTGCTCACCGGTACGTACCAACAACAGCGGATACCACTTGCGCCCCTCGGCCAAGACCGGCTCGCCCAGGCCCAGCAGTTCACCCAGGAAACGCACCTGATAACGGTGGCCGGCATACTCGAACCCCTCGGCCCGGCCTTCATAACAGGCCGCCAGGTGGTTGGCGGAGATGCGCACCACGCCCTCCATACCGACGTGGGGGATGGCAAAGATCTCGTCAGCGGCCTCGGCGAGGAGAGACTCGCTGATGGCGAGGGTGAAGGGCAGGCGGATGGTGAAGCCGGTACCGCGTCCGGGTTGGGATTCGATCTCCAGGGTGCCACCCAGGTGGCGTACCTCGTTCACCACCACGTCGGTGCCCACCCCGCGACCGGAGATCTGGGTGACCTCGCCGGCGGTGCTGAACCCTGGTTCGAGAATGAGCTGCATCAAGTCGTCGTCGTCGATTTGCGCCCCTGACTCGATGAGGCCCCGTTCCTCCGCCCGGGCCCGGATCATGGCCAGATCCAATCCGGCGCCGTCGTCGGAGACGACGATCACCACCTCGTTACCCTCCCGGGCCACATAGAGGGAGATCCGCCCCATCGGCGGTTTGCCGGCGGCCTGGCGCTGGGCGGGAGACTCGATGCCATGAGAAACGGCGTTGCGCAACAGATGCTCCAGGGGCGCCCCCATACGTTCGAGGATGTTCCGGTCCATCTCCCCCTCGGCGCCATGGATCTCGAGTTCCGCCTGTTTCCCCAGGGAATGGGCAGTCTGGCGCACCAGGCGGGCGAGACGTGGGACGATACGCTGGAACGGCACCATACGCGTGCGCATGAGTCCATCCTGAAGGTCGTTGGCGACCCGTGACTGCTGCACCAGCAGAGTCTCGGTACCGCGCTGGAATTCACCCAACATGTCGCCGATGCTGCCGAGGTCGGCCACGGTCTCCATCAGGCTGCGCGAGAGTTGCTGCATGGTGGAGAAGCGATCCAGCTCCAGCGGGTCGAAGCCCTCTTCGAACTTGCCGCGGCCCTCCTGTCCACCCTCGCGTTCGAAGCGGTAGAGGATCTGGGCCTCGGTCTCGATCTCCAGTTGGCGCAGCTGCCCATGCAGCCGTTCCACGGTCTGTGCCAGCTCGCCGAGGGTGAAACCGAGATTGGTGTTGTGTTCTTCCAGACGGGCACGGTAGATGGCGATCTCGCCGGCATCGTTGACCAGGCGGTCGAGGAGTTCCGGACGTACCCGGACCTGTTCCCGGGTGGCCACCACCGGTGCCTTCGGCGCGGGCCGTGCCTCGGGAGTCACGACCTTGCGCAGGGCGGGTTCGAGTCCCCCGGCGGCGGGCTGGGGCCCTGCGGTTGCCGTGGGCCCGGCAGGGACCTCCGCCTCCGCAGTGATCGGCCCGCCCTCGCGGGCCTGCTGCAAGCGCTCCAGCAAAGGCAAGGCACGGTCCACCGGCTCTCCGCCACGCACCGCCTCGATCTGCTCCGAAAGGCTGTCCACGGCCTGCTGGGCAAGGGCCAGCGCGGCCTCGTCACCACCCCGTTCGGTGACGGCGGTCAGCAGCGTCTCCAGGGCATGGCTGAGATCCCCCACGGCACCGATCCCGGCCAGACGGGCACCCCCCTTGAGGGTGTGCAGGGTACGCTGCATCTGTGCCGGAACATCCGGGGACGCCGGTGCCTCACGCCAGGCGCGCAGATCCGAATCCAGGCGTTCGAGCAGGTCCTCGGCCTCTTCGAGGAAGATCTCCAGCAGTTCCGGGTCCGCATCGATCTGCTCGATGGCCTCTTCGGGAACGCCAGGCCCGCCTTCCGGGACCGGAGGAGCGCCGGGGATCCCTTCGGCCTCGCCAGTGGGGACGGGGATCCCTTCCGGGGGCGCGAGGGGTGCGTCCTCCGGCGGGGGCACCTCCTCCACGGGCCCCGACACCGGCTCGGAGACGGCCTCGGCAGGCCCCGCGGGCCCGCCCGGCGAAAGCCCGGGGACCTCTTCGGCCTCGCCAGCAGAGACCGGGACCTCCTCCGGGGGCGCGACCGGTGCTTCCTCGGGCGGGGACACCTCCTCCACGGGCCCCGACACCGGCTCGGAGACGGCCTCGGCAGGCCCCGCGGGCCCGCCCGGCGAAAGCCCGGGGACCTCTTCGGCCTCGCCAGCGGGGACCGGGACCTCCTCCAGGGGCGCGACCGGTGCCTCCTCGGGCGGGGACACCTCCTCCACGGACCCCGACACCGGCTCGGAGACGGCCTCGGCAGGCCCCGCGGGCGCGACAGGCGGTTCCGAGAACTCCACGGGCGGCGGCAAGATCTCGATCTCCTCCTCGTCCTCGATCCCGGTCGCCGATCCCTCGCCCACCTCCTCCATCTCCGGAGACACCTCCGCTCCCGGCTGTATACCGCGCACCCGCTCCAGCAGGGCGTCGGCCCCCGCCTTCCCGCCCCCTTCGAGTCCCCCCCCCACCAGGGCCCCGATCACCTCCACCGCTCGCTCGCACAGGCCAAGGAACTCCCCGCCCATTGCGCTGCCGGCCTCCTGCCATTCGAGCGCCTTGAGTTCGAACGCCTTGGCAAGGTCTGCCAGGGCGTCCAGACCGGTCATACGCGCACTGCCGGAGAGAGTATGGAAGTCCCGCACGAGGGAGTCTTCCACCACACAGGCACCGCGGTGCTCCCGGCATCGGGCGAGAAAGGCCCTGAGCGCATCGAGATGTTCGCCCGCCTCTTCCCGGAAGATCTCGCGCAGTTCACTGTCTTCCAGACCCGGAGCGGAAATCTCTTCCGGAAGCGGAAGCGATTCCGGCGCCGAGGCCTCGGAAGAGGGCTCGGAAAGGGATTCTGCGGCCTCTGCGGGCTGCTCGGCGAGCCGATGCCCCGTCTCGATCATGTCGTCGAGGTTCAGTTCGGGCGCTGGCTCCCCCGCGAGCGCGGATATGAGGCCGGGTAGCGCCGCGACCGCCCGATCCAGGTATGCGAGGATCTCCGGTGTCGCCACGCGCGTCTGGTCGATGATGCGATTGAGCAGATTCTCCACCGCCCAGGCGTACTCCCCGATGGCCTCGGCGCCGACCAGACGACCACTGCCCTTGAGGGTATGAAACGAACGGCGGATACTGGCAAGCGCGGCCTGGTCCTCGGGATCCTCCCGCCAACGAGGATAGTTGCCGGCGATGGCCTCCTCCTCCTCCCGCGCCTCTTCAAGGAAGATCTCCAGAAGTTCGCTGTCCACCTCGAGTGGCAACAGATCCACGCCACCCGTCTCGACGACCGGTTCGGGCTCGGCAACCGCGACCTTTCCGGCCGGCGCTGCCTCTTGCTCCGGCAGGGAGACCTCGGAAGACTCCCGGGCTTGGGCTCGCTCCATCTGGGCGAGGGCGTCTTCGGCCATGTTTAGGATCCGATCCCGGTCGGCACGTTCCTCGGCCAGGGCCTCCATGAAGTATTCGATGGCACTGATGGCATCCGCCAGGGCCTCCAGCACGTCGTCTTCGGGAACCCGGCCACGGGCCAGAAGCTGGTCCCTGATGAAGGCGTTCACGCGCTCCAGTTGCCCCGCCGCCCGTTCCTGGGAGAGTAATCTCAGGACCCCGGCGACCCGCTGAAACAGCCCGGAAACCAGAGCAATGCGCTCGGTATCACGGCTGTCGGTGATGAAATCGGTGATGGCCTCCTTGGCCTTGGTCAGGTCGATCTTGGCCTCGCCAAGGGTCTGAGTCCGCAGTCGCGCCAACTCGGCGGGTGAAGGTGCACCTCCCTCACCCTGCTCCGCTCCATGATCACGCGCCAGGTCGTCGAGGGTGGACTCCACCGCCAGAAGATCTCCCGCGATACTCATGAGCAGAGATTCGGCCGGCGCCTCACCGTCGGCCAGGGCGCGCAGCTCGCCGGCACGCCGCCTCAGGCGTCCGGAAAGCCCGTCCAGGGCCACCATGTCCAGGGTCTTTGAGAGGCGCTCGATAGGGTCACCGAGTTCGCGCAGCCGAGCGATATCCTGGACCCCGCCACGGATGTAAAGGTCCAGCGCATCCTTGATGGGCAGGAGTTCAGTGGCGGCGGCATCGCGTATACTCGCCATCACCCCGCTGCCGGGGCCGAGCAGCTTACGACGAGACTCGGCCAATACCTCCGGGGAAGGAAACAGATGATCGAGATCGAGGTCCGCGCGCAAGGCGATGGCCTCCGGGTGGCTGCTCTCACTGTGCGCCACCCGCCGCAACAGGTCCCGAATCAGCCCACGCTCGTCCTCGGCCGTCTGCCGCGGCGTGTTGCCTTGCAGAAGGTGCTTGAACACATGGTCCATGCGCCCCACCAGGGTCTTGACCTCTTTGTCGGCAGGCACATCGCCACTCACAACTTCTATCATCAACACACGTGCGGCCCGCACCCCGGCCCGCAACAGGCCCCCGGGGGCCAAGGCCTCTTCCAGGTCGGCGAACAGATCAGCAAGGGCCTGCTCCGCATTCTGGCCCTTGAACCAGGCGAGCAGATGTCTGTGGAAGACAGGACGCAAGCCACGGACCTCCTGCCGCAACCCCGTCGCACCTGCTTCTGCTTCCCTGTCCGCATCCACGGTGTCGCGGCCCAGATCGGCCAGGACCAGATCGGCCTCGGTGAGCGGCGGCTCACCGCGGGAGACCCGCAGATCGTTGATCGCCGGCAACAGCAACAGGGGCATATCCTCCCCTCCCGTCCCCAGCTTCTCCAGATAATCGGGAAGCTGGATCAGGGCGAGGACCAAGGCCTCGGCGGCCTCACGCGGATCCTCGGGAGTTCGCTCGATAAGGGCGGCCACCGACTGGCGCATCTCTTCGGCCAGATGCATGGCGCCCGTGAGTTCCAGCATCTCCAGTACCCCGCGCACCTGTTCGAGGTAGGCGGCACAGGGCTTGAGGACCAGGCTCTGCCCCCCACCCTCGATATATTCCTCCAAGGCGTCCCTGGCCTTGCGGATGACTTCAGCCAGTTCCTCCCGCACCCAGGGCAGGCCGGCCACGGTTCTATGCTGCGCCATGAAAGGCTCCGTCGTTCTCCTTCAGGCCGCTCAGGCCGGCAACCGGAAGCCAGCCACCGTCCGTTGCAACTCCACCGCCAAATCCACCAGTTCGCCGACCTTGGCCGCCGTTTCCCGGGTGCCTTCGGCGGTCTGGGTGGTGATCTCCTGGATCACGGTCATGTTGGTGTCGACCTCGCCCGCGCGTAGCGACTGGCGCTCGGCCGAATCGGCGATCTTACGGGTCAGATCCGCGATGTAGTTGGACACGTTCTCGATCTCCAGCAGGGCAGCGCCGGCCTCCTCCGCCAGCTTGGCCCCACTCACCACACCCGAAGTACTGGCCTCCATTGAGGCCACCGCCTCGTTGGTGTCGGCCTGGATGGTCTTCACCAGGGCCTCGATCTGCTTGGTGGCGTTACTGGAACGCTCGGCGAGACGTTGGACCTCGTCCGCCACCACCGCGAAACCGCGCCCGGCCTCGCCGGCCATGGCTGCCTGCATGGCCGCATTCAAGGCCAGGATGTTGGTCTGGTCGGCGATGTCGTCGATGAGTTCCACGATATCGCCGATCTCCTGGGAACTCTCACCCAACCGCTTGATTCGCTTGGAGGTCTCCTGGATCTGCTCGCGGATGGTGTCCATCCCACGAATGGTGTTGCGCACCGTGGCACCGCCCTTGCCGGCGATCTCCACCGAACGCTGGGCCACATCGGCCGATTCCTTGGCGTCTTTGGTCATCTGCTCCATGGCCTCTGTCATTTCCTTGATGGCACTGGTGGTCTGCGTGATCTGCTGGGTCTGCATCTCGCTCGCCTCGGCCAGATGCATGGCAGTCGCCCGTGTCTCCTGAGAGGCCCCCGAGACCTTCTCTGAGGTGCCGTTGATGGTGGTGACCAGATTACGCAGGGCCTCGATAGCGTAATTGATGGAATCCGCAATGGCTCCGGTGATGTCCTCGGTCACCGTCGCCTGCACCGTCAGATCACCGTCGGCGAGATCGCCCATCTCATCCAACAGGGTGAGGATGGCCTTCTGGTTGGCCTCGTTGATGGCCCGCGATTCCTCCTCCCGGCGGCGGGCATGCAGCAACAACTGCCCTCCCATGATGATCAGGAAGATGACACTGAGACCACCAAGGATCAGCACCGTAAAGGGACCGACTCGATACCCCAGAACGGTTAAGCGTCCGGGCTCGGATCGATAGGCGGCGATCAGCCGTTCGAGCACGTCGCTGAGTTCATCACTGGCGCGGTTGAGGCGGTTTACCGAATCCAGGGCGGGCAGCACATCGGGCGCCAATGCCACCAACTTGGTGGCATTGTCCCTGACCTGGGCGAACACCTCGGTGGCCTCGGACAGAACCTTCCGTGCCTCTTTGTCCTTTAACGCCGAGATTCCCAGGTGGTCGTTGCCGTTCCGCATCGCATCGAGCACTTGGCCGAAGCGATCGGCATCCTGACTGAAGCGGTCGATGGCGGTGAGTGTGGTATCACCCCCTTCCAGAACAAGGCGCAGATTGTTGGCGATGCGTTCCGCCAACATCAGTTGCAGGGTCGCCTGATAGACTTGGCGACTACTGGCACCTGTATCCAACAGGTGCTGCACCACGGCATTGGTGGTGTCGTAGAGCTTTGGAATGAGGCCCGTGGTGTCCCGGGTCAACCTGTCGACGTTCAGGATCGCATCCTGGCTGCCCAGGATCTTGTCGACCTCTTCACGCAGACCGAGCCAGGCCTCTTCGGCCTTGCTCAGGGGTTCGCTCACCTCGGGGGGGGAGGGGGGCAGGCCGTTGCCGCCCTTCTTCAACCGCCCGATCTCCTTGTCGAACCGGGTGCGGGCCTCTCGCAGCATCTTGAATGCCGAGGCATCGCCCTGGATCGCAGCGACCCCATACCTCGCCATACGCTGTGCGAGGATCTGTTCATCGGCCGCGATGGAGAGATACTGGGAACTGTAGCCGGCCCAACGCTGGACATGAAAGAAACTCACCAACGCCAGCACCAGCGATGCCAGCAATAGAACGGCCAATAGCACCACCCCCCGAGGGGTACCGTCACCTTTCCTGGAAGACCTGGGTTTCATATTGAGACTCTCCTACCCATGATTGAATTCTCTCCACGCTACGGCCTCAGCCAGCGGCTACACGAAAACGAGGATCGGCGGCGAGCTGCTGCACATCGAACACGGACCAAAGTTCGTCGCCCAACCCGTAGGCCCCGGTGACATAGGGGGCAAGTACCGGGTCCAGATCCGTGCGGACAGCCATCCTGGCGGCCCTGGAGAAATGCCGGATACCCACCATCTCCCCCACGAGCATGCCCACACGCTGACCCGCGAACTCGATCACCAGAATCCGGCTTCGGCGACGGATGGATGCACTGTGCCCCCACAGGAACGACTCGAGATCGATCAACGGCAGCAGGTCGCCACGCACATTGGCGATCCCCTTGACCCAGCCCCGGGTACCCGGGACCCGGGTCACCACGTCGGGATAGTTGAGGATCTCCTTGACCTGGTCCAGCGCGGCCACCAGGCGCTCCCTGCTCAAGGTGAACAGGACCCCTTCCCAAGTGACCTCGATCCGACGCTGCTGAGGCAGGCCCTTGGCCCCCGCGATTGCCCGGTGTTCGATGCCCTCCAGCAGCCCATACAGGCCCTCTGCATCCAAGGTCCGACCCACCGAGGCCTCAACCACCCATCACCTCCTCGATCCGGGCCACGAGTTCGGCCGGGGCCACCGGCTTGACCAGATAGGCCTGGGCACCCTGACGCATGCCCCAGCTCTTGTCGGTCTCCTGGTCCTTGGTGGTGACCATGATGACGGGAATGGCCCGGGTCTCGGGATCGTTGTGGAGTCTGCGAGTGGCCTGAAAACCATTGAGCACAGGCATCACCACGTCCATCAGGATGACGTCCGGATGGCCGGTGCGCGCCGCCTCGATCCCTTGCTCCCCATCCAATGCCGCCTCCACTTCGAAGCCCGCCTTCGTCAGGATCCGGCTCAAGACGTGAACCTCCGTCGGAGAATCGTCCACGATCAATACACGGCCCTTGGACATGGCCGCTGGTGGAGATGATGGCCCGTCACTCCCCTTCAGTTTTTTCAGAAAACGTTTCATCGTCTGAGTGTCATCCACCTGAAGTCTTAGTGATCGCCCCCGGAATCCCTGTGCCGATCCCAGCCGCGCCGGTAGCGCTCCACCATCCCGAGCAGCTCATCGCGGGCAAAGGGTTTGGTGAGGTAGGCCTCGGAACCCACGATCCGGCCGCGCGCCTTGTCGAACAGGCCGTCCTTGCTGGACAACATGATCACCGGGAGGTCCTTGAAATGGGCATTGTTCTTGATCAAGGCACAGGTCTGGTAACCATCGAGGCGGGGCATCATGATATCCACGAAGACCAGATCGGGTTCTTCCTCCACGATCCTGGCCAGGGCCTCGAAACCGTCATTGGCGGTGACCACATCACAGCCCGCCTTGCGCAACAGGTTCTCGGCGGAGCGCCGAATGGTCTTGCTGTCGTCCACCACCATGACCTTCGTGCCCTGGAGATCCACCGCCCCTCCCGTCATGTGCACAACCTCCGCGTACCCGAATTCACGGCTTCTCCGAGGGAACCACCGTGGTCAGCCCCCACAACTCCCAAAGCTGCATTCCACCGCGATAATAGTGCAGTTTGGAAGCGGGATAACCCAGCGCAACCAACCCACGAATGGCCCGTGGCGACTGGCCACAGGCCGGCCCGTTGCAGAACAGCAACAGATCCTTGGCCTGATTGAAATCCCAGTGGGCATCCACCAGCCCCGGATCCACCAGCCCCCAGGCCTCCAGCTTGCGCCGGATGAACCCCAGCTCACCCCTGGGCTTGGCGCCGAACTGCTTGAACAACCTTGCAACCTCCGGATCCGTATCGGTCTTGTCGACGAACAGGGTGAACGGATAGTTCACCGCCCCCGGGAGGGTGCCGCGGTGGAACCAGGAGGGCAGGCGGGCATCTATCAGGATGCCCGTGCCATCGCGCAGATCCCGCTCCATGAACTTCAGGACCTCGATCTCGCCCACCGTCTCCACCCCGGGGGCGGCGTGCTCGGGCTGCAGGCAATAGGGCGGGCACTTGCGTGCTGTCTTGGCATAGTAGCCCTTGAGTTCGTAGTCCGGGTCCTGGATCCGTTGCACCCGGATCGAACGGCCCTGGAACATGACGTGTATATAGGGCTTGCCCGGGTAGAGCGGGATCCCGATCCCCGTCGCAGGTCCCTCCGCGAACCCGCAGCCGGCGAACAGCAGGATCAACGTCCCCCACACAGACTTATGGAGTGTTTTCACGTTTTTCTCCGAAACAGTCGTTGCATCGGTCAGACCTGCACGGGACCCGCGCCCCATGGACACGATCAACGCCCGTGCAGATACCGCTGCAGGATCTTGGTACGTATTTTTGCTGTGGAGGCCCCGCGCAGGTGATCCTCGAAGACCTCGTCGCGATACCTGCGCGGCAGCCTGCGGTAGAACAACCAAGTCCCCCGATTGTTTTCCTCCAACGCGGCCTCGAAGGCCTTGCGCGCCCGCCTCCGATCCTCCACAGAAACCGGCATCGCGGGGACCGGTGCCGCCCCCAGCGGCCCTTCGACCCGTGCCGCATCCGCTTGCAGCGTGTCGAGGAAATCCTCCTCGTCGCCAGCGGCGGTCATGCCTCCAAACAACATCGCGCCTGTCAGGGCCCAACGAACGGCCAACAAGGGCGTGCCGATCACGCGGGAACCGGACATACTGCATTTCCTCCTCGGTGAGACCCCGACGAACGGGGATGCCGGATATTCTCGCTCTTCTGGTTCCGGGCATCTGGGAAGGCATTTCAGGGGAGACGGCGACGAGGCTGCGGTGCCGAAACAGCCACCCCCGTCTCCCTGGATACTGCTTCGACCATAGCAAGGCCAAGGTAGACTGACAAGGACAGGAAACCGCCGATTGCCCTGGATTGACGGATTTTTCAACCCCCGCCCCGAATCCAGTATCATCCTCTACCCATGAGCAGCCTCCACCTCGGGATCCTCATGGACCCCATCGACCACATCAAGCCCTTCAAGGACAGTACCCTGGCGATGATGCTGGCGGCCCGCCGCCGTGGCTGGGAACTGCACTATATGGAAGGTCGGGACCTGCGTCTCGAGGCCGGCCGCACCTGGGCGCGCACCCGGACGTTGGAGGTCTTCGACGATGCGGACCGCTGGTTTCTCCCCGGTCCGGAAGAGGACCTGCCCCTCGACCGCCTGGACCTGGTGCTGATGCGCAAGGATCCGCCCTTCGACCTGGAATACCTCTATCTGACCCACCTGCTGGAGTCTGCCGAGGGTCGGGGCCTGGCGGTGTTCAACCCCCCCGCCGCCCTGCGTGACGCCAACGAGAAGCTGTTTGCCCTGCGCTGGCCGGAACTGACCCCGCCCAACCTGGTCACATGCGACTTGACCCGAATCAAGGCGTTCCTCTCGCAACAGGGGGATATCGTGCTCAAGCCCCTGGACGCCATGGGCGGGGCCTCGGTGTTCAGGATCACCGCCAGCGACCCCAACCTGACCGTGATCTGGGAGACCCTCACCCAGCACGGCAGACGTCTCGTCCTCGCCCAGCGTTTCCTTCCCGAGGTGCTGGAAGGGGGTGACCGGCGTATCCTGTTGATCGACGGGGAGCCGGTCCCCTATGCCCTGGCACGGATGCCCCCGCCCGGCGAGATCCGCGCCAACCTGGCGGTGGGTGGGCGTGGCCACGGGGTGGAGTTGAGTGACCGGGACCTCGCCATCGCCGAACGCATAGGCCCGGAGCTGCGCCGACGCGGCATCGTATTCGCCGGCATCGACGTGATCGGTGGGTACCTCACCGAGGTGAACGTCACCAGCCCCACCTGCATCCGTGAACTCGACCGCGCCTACGGGCTGGATATCGCCGGGCGGTTGTTGGATTGCATCGAACGCAGGCTCGCCCCATGAACCAGGCCATTACCGTGGAAATCGCACTCCCGGCCCCCCGTCCGCAGAGAAGCGGGCAGACGAGGCCCGCGAAGCGCCCGCATCCATTCGTTGCCGCGGGAGGCGCAGGCGCCCTGAAGCTCGTCCTGGCCCTCACCCTGCTCCTGGGCCTGGTCGCCTGCAAGCAGGAACAACCTGTATACAATGCCCGTTTCCTCGCCTTCGGGACCCTGGTGGACATCAGCCTCATCCGCATCTCCCGGGCGGACGCGGAACGGGTGGTGGCGGCGATCGAACAGGATTTCACCGCGATGGACCGGGCGTGGCACGCCTGGCGCCCCGGACCCCTCGGCCGGGTCAACCGCCTCCTGCCCAGCGGTGACTGGTTCGCCGCCCCTCCCTCGGTACTGCCCCTGGTGAAGCTCGGTCAGCGCTATGCCCGCCAGAGTGACGACCTCTTCGACCCCGCCATCGGCCGCCTGATCGCCCTCTGGGGGTTCCACAAGGACCACCCCGAATGCCGGCCTCCACCGCCGAAGGAAGAGATCGAACGCCTGGTACGAGCGCATCCGCGCATGTCAGACATCGATGTGAAGGGAATCATGATGAGGTCCCGCAACCCGGCGGTACAGCTCGACTTCGGGGCCTTCGCCAAGGGCTATGGCATCGACCGGGCGATCGACCACCTGCGTGAGATGGGAGTGCGCAATGCCATCGTCAATGCCGGCGGGGACCTGCGCGCCATCGGCTCCCGGGAGGGCCGTCCCTGGCGTATCGCCATCCGCGCGCCCAGCGGTGGCAGCACCTTGGGCTTCGTGGAGGTCTCAGGTGACGAAAGCGTGTTCACCTCGGGGGACTACGAGCGCAACTTCATCTATCGGGGCCAGACCTACCACCACATCATCGATCCGCGCACCGGTTATCCGGCACGGGGATTCCACTCGGTGACCGTGATCCATACGGACGGGGCGACGGCCGATGCCGCCGCCACCGCCCTGTTCGTGGCAGGACCCAAGCGTTGGGTGGAGATCGCCCGGCGCATGGGCGTCCATGAGGTCCTGGCGGTGGACTATGCCGGCACCCTGCATATGACCCCGGCCATGGCGAAACGGGTACGACTGCTGGAGCACAACCCGGATATCTCGTTGAGCGAACCGCTGTGAGCACGTGAATCAGAGCCTGACTGCCTCCGTCCTGCCTCCGCCCCGCTCCCGGCACCGGGAGCTGCTGCCCTATACCCTGCTCCTGGCGTTGGCGATCCACGGTCTGGTGATCCTGGGCCTGGCCTTCGTTCCGGAACCCCCCAAGCCCCACCCACGCCAGGACCTGGTACGCATCACCCTGGTCCGCCCCGCGCGCAAACCCCCACGGCGAGTGGAGAAGCCCGACCTCCTCGCTCAGGCCAACCGCGAAGGCGGGGGCGCCCCCAAGGCGAGGCCGGCGCGTGCCCAACCCATTCCCCAAGGCCCCGCCAGCCCATCCCCTGCCAGGACCGTTGCCTCCCCCCCGGAGCGGGCCGCCCATCTTCACAAGATCACCCCCAAGGTCGTCGAAAGCCGCGCGGCGCGGGGCAAGGCCGCTCCGGCGCGGCCGACACCCCACCGCCCCAGGGTGGATGCCGCGCATATCCTCCGCAGCGTGGATCTGGAGATCGCCGAACTCAGCCAGGAGATCGAGCGCAAGGCCCATGCCTATGCCAGGCGCCCCAGACGCAAGGCCATCAACGCCAGTACCCGTGAATACAAGTATGCGGCCTATCTCGAGGCCTGGCGACGCAAGGTGGAACGCATCGGCAACCTCAACTACCCCGACGAGGCCCGGCGCAGGAAGCTGCATGGCAACCTGCTGTTGCATGTGGCCGTGCGTGCCGACGGCAGTATCGAACGCATCCACGTCATCCGCTCGTCCGGTCATCAGGTGCTCGACGATGCGGCCGTGCGTATCGTGCGCCTCGCCGCCCCCTTCGCCCCCTTCCCCCCGGCAATCCGCAAGGAGACGGACGTCCTCGATATCACCCGGACCTGGCAGTTCCTGAGCAACAACCGTCTGCGATGATATGTGAATATATACCCGTCGCAGATGGATTTTCGGCCACGGCGGGCCCCCTCGCCCCCTGGACGGGGGGCGGTTGCCCGCCAACGTGGCGCTATGACTCGCTTCCATGCCTTGTGCAGGGACGCGAGGAACGGCCTCGAAAAGCAGAAGCCCGGGTACGACAGGTATAATTTCGATCGACCAGCAAAGGAGATCCTCGATGAGAAACCGAGCATTTATGGCACTGCCCCTGCTCGCCAGCCTGTGGGTGGCTGCCCTTGCAAGCGACGCCAACGATGGCGCGAACAACGAACTCACGAACTGCATCCAGGCCCTGGCCAACGCACGTCAGACCACGGCGGCGGAACGTGCGCGGTTGGCAAGGGATCTGGCCACCTGCCGGGACAAACAGGCCGAACAGGAAGACACCCTCTCCGGCTTGGTGAAGCAGGCAGAGCGCTGCGAAGCGGGCAAAGAGCAGCTGAAGACAGCACTGAACACGCTGCAAGGCGATCTCACCCGTGCCCGGGTAGCCACCCAGGCCTGCCAGAGCCTGCATCGGCAACAGGCGCAGGATCTGGCCGATCTCAAGGCGCAGGACGCGAAACGCATCGCCCGACTCCAGCATGAGTTGCAACAGGCTCAGGCCCAGGCGGCCCAGGCCCGGAGACAGCTTGAGCAGAGCCAGGCCGACCGGGAGCGATTGGAAAAGACCCTGGCCGATCTCAAGGCGCAGGACGCGCAACGCCTCACCCAACTCCAGCATGCGCTGCAACAGGCTCAGGCCCAGGCGGCCCAGGCCCGGAAGCAGCTCGATCGGAACCAGGCCGATCGGGAGCGGGTGACACAGGCCCTGGCCTCCTGCTCCACGAAACTCGATTCGGCACATGCAGCCATCCAGAGACTGCGCAGCGAACATGCTCAGCTGCAACAGGCCTTGGCCGACACCCGCCAGGGAATGCGTTCCTGCCAACAGGAAAAGGCGCAGATCGCGGCCGCCCTCGAAGACAGCCGCAAATCTTCAGCCGACATGAAGCTCGGCCTGAGCGAGGCCGAAGGCGAAAACAAACGCCTATCCGACCAGTTGTCCAGCGTACGCGGGGCATGGGAACATTGTCAGGCCCTCTATGACGGCCTCGAATCGGAGGCGGCGGGGATCCGTCACGAAAAGGACACCTGTCAGCACAGGCTGGCCGCCATCGAGGCAGATTTGGCCGCACTCCGCGCCCGGGTGCCCAAGGCCGAAGGTGGAGACCTCGAACTCCAAGACCTGAAGGCCGCCGCAACCCAGGCCTCCGAGGCCCTGACCCAGGCCTTCAAGGCAAAACACCGGCGCAAAGCCGCGGCGGATGCGGATGCGAACTACGCCAAGGCGCGCGCAGCTCTCGCGAACCTCCAGTTCCAGATCGCCCGCAGCGAGGGCGGCAGTGGCATCTACCGGGTGCATCGACACGATACCCTCGCCTCTATCGCCCGCTGGTATTTCGGCCAAAGCGGCACTTGGCAGCCCCTCTACGAGGCCAACCGCCATGTCCTGCAGAACCCGAACCGCCTCATTCCAGGCGTCACCCTGATCATCCCCTGACGGCCCCACACCGCCTTTCCCTGACCCCCGGGGAAAGGCGGCAGGGTCAGCCACCCACAGAAGACCCCCTCAGCCTTCCTCCAGGTATACCACCCCGCCCCTCAAGTGGCGGTATACTCACCCCACGGACCCGTCGCCCACCCGGACCTCGCCATGACCCCAGAGCACGACCTGACCGACCACTTCCTGATCGCCATGCCGGGCCTCAAGGACCCCAACTTCTCCCGGACCCTGAGCTATATCTGCGAGTACGGGGAACAGGGGGCCATGGGCATCGTCGTCAACCGCCCCACACCCATGCACCTGGGAGAGATGCTCGATCAACTCGGTATCACCATCGAGGATCCGCACGCGGCGGAGATCCCTCTGTACTGGGGTGGCCCGGTCCAGCCCGAACGCGGTTTCGTGCTCCACAGCGGGGAGTCCCGCTGGGACGCCACCCTGGCCATCACCCCGGAGGTCTGCATCACCACATCCAGGGACGTGCTCGAGGCCATCGCCCGTGGCGAGGGTCCGGCGCGTATCCTGGTCGCCCTGGGCTACGCCGGCTGGGGGGCCGGTCAGCTGGAGACCGAGATCACCTCCAATGCCTGGCTGAGTGGTCCGGCCGACGAGGCCATCCTGTTCAAACTGCCGCCCGAGGCCCGATGGCAGGCCGCCGCATCCCTCCTCGGGGTGGACCTCAACCTGATTGCCGGCGTCGCGGGTCACGCCTGACATGACCCTGCTCGGTTTCGACTTCGGGCCACGCAAGATCGGCATCGCCGTGGGCCAGACCCTCACCGCCACCGCCAGCCCCCTGACCACCCTGCGCGCCCGCGGGCAACGCCCGGACTGGAACGGCATAGAGGCCCTGATCCACGAGTGGTCCCCCGACGCGCTGGTGGTGGGCCTGCCCCGCAACATGGACGATAGCGAGACCCACCTGGTCCCACGGATACGCCGCTTCGCCCATCGGCTCGAGGGCCGTTTCCGCCTGCCGGTCCACCTGGTGGACGAGCGCCTGACCACCCTGGAGGCGCGCCGGCTCATGGGCCGCCGGACGCGCGCGCGCGAGGGCGTGGACGCGGTGGCGGCCCAACTCATCCTGGAGACCTGGCTGCGTGGGCACTGAGATATGGATGAACCCCGCGGGGGTCGATTCGCTGCTCCAGGGCATGGCCGGCAAGCTGGAACGACGCCTCGAGGCCGAGGGCATCGAGCGCCCCCTGGTGGTGGGCATCCACCGCGGAGGGGTCTGGGTGGCCGAACGCCTGCTGGAGATGCTTGCCCTGGAAGGCCCGCTGGGGCGCCTCGACATCGGCTTCTACCGGGACGACTTCAGCCGCATCGGTCTGGATCCGGAGGTGCGCCCGTCCCGCCTGCCGCTGTCCATCGACGACCGCACCCTGATCCTGGTGGACGACGTGATCCAGACCGGACGCACCGTGCGCGCCGCCCTCAACGCCCTCTTCGATTTCGGCCGCCCACGGCGGGTACTCCTGGCCGTCCTGGCGGAGCGTGGGGGACGCGAACTGCCGATCCAGCCCGATCTGAGTGGCATTCGCGCCGAACTCCCGGCCACAGACCGCATCCACCTGCAGGGCCCTGCCCCCCTGGCGCTGCACATCGTCCGTGCCCACCCTTGACTTCATGACCCCCTTCGGTCCCATCCAGCGCGACCCCGAAGGCCGCCTGCGCCATTTCCTCTCCATCGAAGGGCTCGACCGCGCCCTGCTCACCCGCATCCTGGACCTCGCCGAGGGCTTCGCCGGGGTCGGCGAACGCCTGATCAAGAAGGTCCCCCTGTGCCGGGGGCATACCGTGGCCAACCTGTTCTTCGAGACCAGCACCCGCACCCGTACCACCTTCGAACTGGCCGCAAAACGCCTCTCCGCCGATGTCCTCAACCTCAACATCGGCGCCTCCGCCACCGCCAAGGGCGAGACCCTCCTGGACACCCTGCGCAACCTCGAGGCCATGCAGTGCGACCTGTTCGTGGTGCGTCATCAGGCCAGCGGCACGGCCCATTTCCTGGCCCAGCACAGCGCCCCCGGGGTGCGCATCGTCAATGCCGGGGACGGCCGCCACGCCCATCCCACCCAGGCCATGCTGGACATGTTCACCATCCGCCGGCACCGGGGAGGGTTCGCGGACCTGCGGGTGGCCATCGTGGGCGACATCCTCCACTCGCGGGTCGCCCGTTCCCAGATCCATGCCCTCAACGTCCTGGGGGCGCGCGAGGTGCGGGTGGTGGGCCCCCGCACCCTGATCCCCACCGAGGCCGCCGCGGCCCTCGGGGTGCGCGTCTTTCACGACCTCGCGGCCGGCCTCGACGGGGTGGACGTGGTGATCATGTTGCGCCTGCAGCGGGAACGCATGGCCGGCGCCCTGCTGCCCAGTGAGCGCGAATACTATCAGCGCTGGGGGCTCACCCCGGAACGGCTCGCCGCGGTCGGAGAGGGAGCCCTGGTCATGCATCCCGGCCCCATCAACCGGGGGGTGGAGATGGCCTCGGAGGTGGCCGACGGCCCCCAATCGGTGATCCTGGAGCAGGTCCGCCTGGGCATCGCCGTGCGCATGGCGGTGATCGCCCTGCTCCTGGGATACGACGAGGCGGGCCCATGAAGATCGCCATCCGCGGCGGACACCTGATCGACCCCGCCAACGCCCTCGACGCCCCCCTCGACCTGTACCTGGCCGAAGGCCGGGTGGCCGCCGTGGGCAAGGCGCCCGACGGCTTCCACGCCGACCGCGGGATCGATGCGCGCGGCCGCGTGGTCTGCCCGGGCCTCATCGACCTGCGCGCACGCCTGCGGGAACCGGGCGAGGCCGACCGCGCCGACATCGCCAGCGAGACCCGCGCGGCCGCGGCGGGCGGCGTCACCACCCTCTGCTGCCCCCCCGACACCGACCCGGTGATGGACACCCCGGCCGTCGCCACCCTGGTCCAGCGCCGCGCCCAGGCCGCCGGTTCGGCGCGCGTCCTGCCGGTGGGCGCCCTCACCCGCGGCCTCGAGGGCCGGCAGCTGAGCGAGATGGGCGCCCTCGCCGAGGCCGGCTGCGTCGCCCTGGGCGACGGCGGCCGGCCCACCGCCGACAACCGCGTGCAGCGCCGGGCCTTCGAATATGCCGCCACCTTCGGCCTGCTCTGCATGACCCAACCCCAGGACCCGCAACTCACCGCCGGAGGCTGCGCCCACGACGGCACGGTGGCCACCCGCCTGGGGCTGCCCGGGATCCCCGAATCGGCCGAGACCCTGGCCCTGGCCCGTGACCTCGCCCTGGCCGAAGAGACCGGCGTGCGCCTGCACTTCAACGGCCTCTCCAGCGCCCGGGGGGTGCGCCTGCTGGGGCGCGGCCGTTACGACAATCCGCGGGTGACCGCCGACGTGGCCATCCACCAACTGCATCTGGACGAACACGCCCTGGAGGGCTTCGATCCCAACTGCCACGTCCTCCCGCCCCTGCGCACCGGCGCCGACCGCGACGCCCTCAGGAACGCCCTGGCCCAGGGGCACATCGCCGCCATCTGTTCCGACCACCAACCCCACGACCGCGACGCCAAGACCGCTCCCTTCCCCGATACCGCCCCGGGCATCTCCGCCCTCGAGACCCTGTTGCCCCTGACCCTCGCCCTGGTGGACCTGGGCCTGCTCACCCTCGCCCAGGGTATCGAACGCCTCACCCTGGGGCCGGCGCGTGTCCTCGATCTGCCCTACGGCCGCCTCGATCCCGGGCGCAGCGCCGATATCTGCATCTTCGACCCGGAGCGCCGCTGGACCCTGCGCCCCACGGACCTCCTGAGCCACGGCCACAACACCCCCTTCATCGGCCGCGAACTGCGCGGCCGGGTGACCCACACCCTGCTCGCCGGCCGCCTCGTATACGAGGAATCCAAACCATGAAGGACCCCGCCCCGATCGCCCTGGAACAGGCCCCGATCCTCGCCCGCGAGGCCTTTGCCGACGGCCAGGTCGTCCTCCGTCTGCACGCCCCGGCCTGCGCCGCCCGGGCCCTGCCCGGCAACTTCGTACACCTGCGCTGCGATGCCCTGCTCCCCCTGCGCCGCCCCCTCTCCCTGATGCGCGCCGACCCTGAGGCCGGCTGGATCGAGATCCTGTTCAAGGTGGTGGGACGAGGGACCGCCCTCCTCGCGGCCAAGGAGGTCGGCGAGGCCATCGACCTGCTCGGCCCCATCGGCCATCCCTTCATCCCCCATCCGGAGCGCCCCAGGCCCCTGCTCGTGGGCGGTGGTGTGGGCATCCCGCCCTTGGTGTTCCTGAGCCAACACCTCCGGCGCGATTCCCTCTACCTGCCCCTGGCCCTGTTCGGATCCGAATCCCCCTTCCCCTTCCAGCCCCGGCCCTCCAACATCCTGGTGCCCGCAATGCCCGCGGGGGTCATCGCCTGTCTGCCCCTCCTCGACGATTGGGGGATCCCCAGCCGCCTGGCCAGCGGGCAGGGATTCCCGGGCTGTCACCCGGGCCGGGTGACCGAATTGGCGCGCCTCTGGCTGGAGGGCCTGGACGCACCCGCGCGCCGCCAGGTCGAGATCTTCGCCTGCGGTCCCCACCCCATGCTGGAGGCCGTGGCCGCCCTGGCCCGTGAATTCGCCGTCCCGGCCCAGGTCTCCCTGGAGGAATTCATGGCCTGCGGGGTGGGCGGCTGCGCGGGCTGTACGGTGCGCGTAGAGACCGCCCAGGGACCCGCCATGCGCCGGGTGTGCGTAGACGGACCGGTGTTCGCCGCCGAGACGGTCTTTCCCTGAGGGCCGGCACCCTCGCCGGCCATCGCAAGCGCAGCCGCCGCGTGACCGTCACCCTGGTCTTCTTCCTCTATCTCCTGGGCGCGACCCTCGCCGGGGCCGGCCTGTGCGCCCTCACTACCGCGCTCTGGCCGGATCTCGGCGGCCTCGCCCCGCACCGGGTGGTGAACCGCCTGGGCCTGCTCCTGGCCCTGGCGGGGCTCTGGTGGTTCCTGCGCGCCCAGGGCCTCGGCCGGGCGGCGGCCCTGGGCCTGGACCTGCGCGATGGGGCCTTCTGGCGAAGGTTCGGTCTCGGCTATCTGGCCGGGCTCGCCATCCTGGGGGGCCTCCTGGGGTTGCTTCTCGCCCTGGACCTACGCCATCCAACCCCCTGGGACGCCCCCTGGCCCAAGGTCCTGGCCCAAGGCCTGTTCGGCGGCCTGGCGGTGGCGGCCATCGAAGAGGTCTTCTTCCGCGGCGCCCTGATGAGTGCCATCCTGCGGCGTGGCGGCGGCCCGCTCGCTGCCGCCCTGTGGTCGAGCGGGCTCTTCGCCCTGCTCCATTTCCTCAAGCCCCAGCCCGCCGGGGGCTGCCTGACCTCGGTGGGCGCGGCCTTCATCGGCCTATTGCGCAACACCCCCTGGGACGCCTTCGCCGCCCTCTTCGTGGTGGGCCTGTTCCTGGCCTGGACCCGCCTGCGCAGCGGCCATCTGGCCTGGGCCCTGGGCCTGCACGCGGCCTGGGTGCTGGTGATCCGCATCGCCCATTCCACTTCGGACCTGACCCCGGGGGCACCCCTCGGCTTCCTGGTGAGCCCCTATGACGGCATCACCGGCTGGCTGGCGGCGGGCTGGCTGCTGCTCCTCATGGGGCTCGCCGGGATGCGGAGACGGCCGCGGCCACCATGAGCCCGCGGCCACCCCCAGGGCTGTGGGAGCGGCCTCAGCCGCGATGCAGGGTGGCCACTCTGTGATGAAGTCGTCGCGGCCGAAGCCGCTCCCACATGGTGTATACCCGTCGCACGTGAATATTTCCATCCTTCGGTCCGTAGACGGCACTTCCCTGTGCCACTCCTCGCTACTGCGGCCGCCCCTCGCACCCCTGGGCTGTGTTGCGAAAGCTCGCCATAGTTCCCGCTATGACTCGCTTCCGCGCCTTGCCCAGGGGCACGAGGAACACCCTCGAAAAACTAAATATTCACGTGCGACGGGTATAGAATCGGCCATCATCCATCCGAGGCACCCGGCCATGGCGAACGAACGACCCGACACCACCCATTTCGGTTTCCAACAGGTCCCGGTGGAGGAAAAGGCCGAGCGTGTGCGCCAGGTGTTCGACTCCGTGGCCGACCGCTACGACCTGATGAACGACCTCATGTCGCTCGGCATCCACCGTCTGTGGAAACGCCAGGCCATCGCCCTCGCCGGGGTCCGGCGCGGTCAGCGGGTCCTGGACCTCGCCGCCGGCACCGGCGACCTGGCCGGGCGCTTCGCCGAGATCGTCGGCCCTTCGGGCCTGGTGGTCTTCTCCGACATCAACGGCGCCATGCTGGAACAGGGACGGATCCGCATGGCCGACGCCGGCCGCGCCGGAAATATCGAATACGTCCAGGCCGACGCCCAGGCCCTACCCTTCGCCGGCGCCTGTTGCGACTGCGTCACCATGGCCTTCGGCCTGCGCAACGTCACCCACAAGGAACGGGCCCTGGTGGAGATGCAGCGGGTGCTGCGCCCCGGCGGACGCGCCCTGATCCTGGAGTTCTCCCACCCGCTGAGCCGCCCCCTGAACACCCTCTACGACCTCTACTCCTTCAACGTCCTGCCCACCCTCGGGCGCCTGGTGACCGGCGACGCCGACAGCTACCGCTATCTGGCCGAATCCATCCGCATGCACCCCGACCAGGAGACCCTGAAGGCCATGATGGAGGCGGCCGGATTCGAACGCTGCGAATACTTCAACCTCACCGGCGGGATCGTGGCCATCCACCGCGGCTGGAAGGTCTGACCCCATGAGCGCCGAAGACGCCCTCGTCGCCCCCCTGGAGGCGGCCCTCAACCGCCTCCTGGCCCTGGACCCCGAGGCCCGGCGCGATCTCGCCGACCTCCAGGGGCGGGTGATCCGCTTCGACATCCTCGGCCTCGGCCTGCAACTCTGGCTGGTGCCCGGGGCCCAGGGGGTCCAGGTCTACCCCCGCTACGACGCCGAACCGGACTGCGTACTGCGCGGCACACCCCTGGGCTTCGCCCGCCTGGGCCTGGGCGAGCGCGCCGACGAACTGTTCAAGGGGGCGGTGGAGATCGAGGGCGACACGGCGCTGGGCGAACGCCTGGGGGCGATCCTGGCCAGGCTCGACATCGACTGGGAGGAACTCCTCTCCAAGGTCACCGGCGATCCCATCGCCCATACCCTGGGGCAGGGGGCGCGGGCCATGCGCCGCCAGCTGGCGCGGGACGGCGATGTGCTGGTCCGCGACCTGAGCGAATATCTCCAGGAGGAGGCCCGCCTGCTCCCCACCCGCTACGAGGTGGACGAATTCGCCGACGCCGTGGACCGCCTGCGCGACGACGCCGAACGCCTGGCGGCCCGGGTCGAGCGCCTGCAACGGCTGCGCCCGAAGCCCGGCGACGCATGATCCGCCCCGGCCAGGCCCTGCGCCTGCTCCACATCAACTGGATCCTGCTGCGTCATGGCCTCGACGAGGTCATCCTCGCCTTCCATCTGTTCCGCCCCCTGCGCTTCCTCACCTATCTCTCCCCCTGGTACTGGCGCCGCCGCGCCGCCCCCCTGCCCTATCCGGCGCGGGTCCGGGCCGCCCTGGTGGACCTCGGCCCCATCTTCGTCAAGTTCGGGCAGATGCTCTCCACCCGCCGCGACCTCCTGCCCGACGCCTGGGCCGACGAACTGGCCAAGCTCCAGGACCGGGTGCCGCCCTTCCCCGGCGAACAGGCGCGGGCCATCATCGAGCGCTGCTGGGAGCGGCCCATCGAGGACCTGCTCGACGGGTTCGACGACCACCCCCTGGCCTCCGCCTCGGTCGCCCAGGTCCATAGCGCCCGCCTCAAGGACGGGCGCGAGGTGGTGGTGAAGGTCCTCCGCCCCGGGATCGAACGCACCATCCACCAGGACCTGGCCCTCATGTACCTGGTGGCGGAACTGGCCGCACGCTACTGGAAAGAGGGCCGCCGCCTGCGCCCCCTGGAGGTGGTGCGGGAATACGAAAAGACCATCCTCGACGAACTGGACCTGTTGCGCGAGGCGGCCAACGCCTCCCAGCTCCGGCGCAACTTCCTCGACAGCCCTGCCCTCTACATCCCCGAGGTGCACTGGGACTATTGCCGCAAGTCGGTGCTGGTGCTGGAACGCATCCACGGCACCCCGGTGAACCAGGTGGAGGCCCTGCGCGCCCAGGGCATCTCCATGCGCCTGTTGGGTGAGCGGGGGGTGGAGATCTTCTTCACCCAGGTCTTCGAGCACAACTTCTTCCACGCCGACATGCACCCGGGCAACATCTTCGTGGAACCCAATGGGCGCTACATCGCCGTGGACTTCGGCATCGTCGGCACCCTCACCACCGAGGACCAGCGCTACCTGGCCGAGAACCTCCTGGCCTTCTTCCACCGCGACTACCGGCGGGTGGCCGAACTGCACGTGGAATCCGGCTGGGTCCCCCCCGGGACCCGGGTGGAGGAGTTCGAAGCCGCCATCCGCACCGTCTGCGAGCCCATCTTCGAGCGCCCCCTGGCGCAGATCTCCTTCGGCCACTTCCTGTTGCGGCTGTTCCAGACCGCCCGCCGCTTCGACATGGAGGTCCAGCCGCAACTGGTGCTGTTGCAGAAGACCCTGCTCAACATCGAGGGACTGGGGCGGATGCTGTACCCCGAACTGGACCTCTGGGCCACCGCCAAGCCCTTCCTGGAGCGATGGATGGAACGGCAGGTGGGGCCGCGCGCCTTCCTGGAGCGGATCAGGAAGGCCGCCCCCCAGTGGTCCGAGCAATGGCCCGAACTGCCCGCCCTGGCCTACCGGGTGCTCGACGACAGCGCCCATGGACGTCTGGAGATGCGCTGGCGGTCGCAGGACCTCGACGCCATCCGCCGGGAGATCCGCAACGGCTACCGGCGGATGGCCTGGATCCTCTCCCTGGCGGCCTGCGCCATCACGGCGGCCATCCTCTTTTCTCATGCGGCCTGAGCGCGTTCGGGGCCGCCGACATCGTTGCTCTTTCCGGAGTGCGCCGGCCCCCTTTCAGCCCTGCGGCCACAGCCGCCACAGGAGCAGGAGGATGGCGCTGAACTGGGTCAGCCAGAACAGGAAACTCCATTTCAACCAGGCCGCATGACTGCGGGCGATCTCCACGCGGACATCGCCGCGCACCTGCTCGATCGCGACCTTCAGGTCCGCCCGTACCTTCTCGACCTCCGCCCGCACCTGCTCGATCTCTATCTTGAGATCAGAGCGTACCTTCTCGGTCTCCGCCCGCACCTGCTCGATCTCCCGGGTCAAACGCAGCTCGGTCTCGCTCAGCTCGGCCCGTACCTTCTCGGTCTCCGCCCGCACCTGCTCGATCTCCTTGGTCAAACGCAGCTCCGTCTCGCTCAGCTCGGCCCGTACCTTCTCGGTCTCTGCCCGCACCTGCTCGATCTCCTTGATCAGACGCAGCTCCGTCTCGCTCAGGTCCGTCCGCGTGGCGGTCTCGGAGAGGTGGGGGTAACGGGCCTCCAGGGCCTCGAAGGCCTCCGCCACGATGCGCGCGCGGGCCTTCTCGTCTTCCGCCGTGGACAGGCGTTCGTACAGGTCGATCACAGAGGACATGGCATACTCCGGGCCGTGAACAGTCGGAAAATCACAATGTTCAGCCTTGCGGCCACAGCCGCCACAGGAGCAGGAGGATGGCGCTGAACTGGGTCAGCCAGAACAGGAAACTCCATTTCAACCAGGCCGCGTGACTGCGGGCGATCTCCACGCGGACATCGCCGCGCAGCTGCTCGATCTCCTTGATCAACCGCAGCTCCGTCTCGCTCAGCTCGGCCCGCACCTTCTCGACCTCCGCCCGCACCTGCTCGATCTCCAACTTGAGATCAGAGCGTACCTTCTCGGTCTCCGCCCGTACCTGCTCGATCTCCTTGGTCAAACGCAGCTCGGTCTCGCTCAGCTCGGCCCGTACCTTCTCGGTCTCCGTGCGCACCTGCTCGATCTCCTTGATCAACCGCAGCTCCGTCTCGCTCAGGTCCGTCCGCGTGGCGGTCTCGGAGAGGTGGGGGTAACGGGCCTCCAGGGCCTCGAAGGCCTCCGCCACGATGCGCGCGCGGGCCTTCTCGTCTTCCGCCGTGGACAGGCGTTCGTACAGGTCGATCACAGAGGACATGGGCAACCTCGGACAGGGGCCGGCGGGAAAATTATAGCAGGGGCCGGGAGAGAGGCGTCGGGAGTGAACGGGGGTAAAAAGGCAAAAGGGCATCATGCGACACGTACCACGCCAGCGGGTCGGTGAACCGGCACGCGGCATCCGCGGGGCGGGTATATCAATAGATATCCACGTCCCCGAACGTGTAGTACAGGGTCCGGCGGACCCTGGCCGTAGTCAGGAACGTCTTCCATACCATGTGGGTTACCACGATATCCGTCTTCGTCACCTGGGCATTCCCTGGCAGAGGCAAGGTCCTGGGCCACCAGGCCTCGATCTGGTCCATACCCATCGCCAAGGCCTCCGCATCCAAGGCTGCAAGCGCCCTTTTCCACCAAAACGGATGAAACAGGGCATCCATCAAGGTCAGGGTCCCTGCTCCCGCGCGTGTCACCATCCATCCCCTGCGGCGCCCCCCCAGGACCAACCACCAAGGCTGGTAGACGAAGAAGGGGTTGTCGCGGTAACGCCACACCAGGTAGTTCCGGTCACGCGCCACGCCCAGGGGGACATGACGCCGCAAACGGCGCCATGCGGAGTCGAATTGCGGATCTTCCCAGGTGGCAGGGAGTAAACGACCCATCCGTAATAAGGCCGGTCGTGGGACACGGTGAAACGTCCGGGCATCCTCGATGCGGTCGTATACCCTGGCCCTTGCGCCGAGCAGGAAGGGACGCCGCCCGGGGAAACCATAGGCGAACACCGGTTCGGGGGTATCCGCCAGGGCCTCCAGCAGACTACGCACCAGACGTGTGAACAGATTGGAGCGGGCATGATGCCCCCGGGCCCGCGGATGGACCATGACATCCGCGATCTGATACATGCGGCAAGAGGCGCCGTCCAGCCAGCCATGGAGGGGTACCGCCCCCGCGTGGCCCAGTATCCGGCCGGTGTCATCTTCAGCCACCATCCCGACCGGCGTGCTGAACAGGGGCGTCTCCAGACGGTACTTCCAGGACCATTGCACCGGCGTCCTCGCGGTACCGAAGACCTGCTCAAACAGATCGCAGACCGCGGGGAGATCGCCAGCGCGCAGCGGCCGGATCACGGCGTTCTCCGGGGACTGTCCAGTCGGCAAAGACTTCACTCCTTGGGGTTCTGTCAGGTGCTAGCCGATATGCAAGCGCCGTCCTCGTTCGGCCACCATGCACAGCCGATCACAGCATCGGGCCACGGCCCCGATGGCCACTCAGCCCCGCCTGCGCAAGAATCCATCCGGGGCGGTGGTGATCATCAACTTGTTCTCGGTCTCCTTGTCCATCTCGAATTCCGGATGCTCGCCGAGGAAGGCATGGACCGCGGTCTTCGGATTGTTGCCAGGCCCCCAGGGGCGGTCTGGGAACAGGTCTTCGGGCATGTCCTCCACGAAGGTGTCGAAGACGACGCAATAACTCCCCGGGGCCACCAAACCGGCATAGGCGTTCAGCTCCGCCAGGACGTGTTCATGGGTGTGGTTCGAATCCAGGATCACCAAGGGCCGGCTGAAATCGGATGCGAAACGGCGCACCTGGGCGACGATCTCCGGGGAGATACTCGAACCCTCCAGCATGTCGATCCGCCGGAAAAGGGGGTGGGACTCGATGGCCGCGCGGTTGTGCGGACGGATCTCTATGTCCACTCCCGGGTCCCAGGGTTTCACGCCACTGACTACTGATCCCCCCCTTCACTCCATCTTGTTTCGATGGATTACCTGTGCGGAGGACGGGTTGCGCCCTTCAAAAAACGGTGTATGTAACCTCACTGGCCTTGACCTGTCTCCACCTCACCCCATGCTCACCCAGAAACCCTTTTTAGGTAGCCATTGGGCGCTACGGTAATCTGCAACTTGTCCTCGATGGCCTCATCCACGATGAAATCAGA
>Ga0256841_1000272_pt1 | contig 56637 bp, 52 predicted proteins | sample 356308metaG_FD_185971 | JGI IMG/M metagenome (GOLD analysis project Ga0256841, IMG submission 185971) | Hydrothermal vent microbial communities from Mid Atlantic Ridge, Atlantic Ocean - 356-308 | ecosystem: Environmental > Aquatic > Marine > Hydrothermal vents | place: Atlantic Ocean: Mid... | reverse complement strand
AGGGGAGACGTATCGATGGCATGGACTATCGGGGTTCGTGCAAGAGCATTTCCATGGGAGAGGAGCATGACACTCACCGTTACCTGCTCCTCCACAGAGATTGGCTGAATCCTTACAGCACTTTCCCTTTCCCAGACCCACGACAAAACTCAAATCTTCGAGAGCCATTTTGTAGGTTTTTGATCTTTGCTTTCGATGCCCCACTCCCCTTAACACTTGGGCTCCCAACCCAAAACCGATCCCAACCAACCCAAGGATAAAAACGATGGTTCTTTTGTTCATGGTTTCACCTTTATTGTTAAATCAATAATTCAATCCTTTAAGAACAATTTCTTGTCCCTCACTTATAAGAGGGGGGGGGGACAAAGTTTTTTACAAGAAGGCAATAATTCCCTGCTTTTTTGCTCGTCTTTTTTGAAAAACCCATAGTGGTGACCAATTTCCGAAGTAGCTGTCGGGCTTAGGACATCCCTCCATCCGTGGAGCATGGAAGGTCCAAAACTACTCTTATCCTGGCCACACCAGCCTTGAAATGGGCGCGAGGGAAGGGATTTACCTATCTTCTCAATTCAAGAAAGAAGATGCGTTTTTTTTAGGCTCTGTTTCCTCCTGCCTTCTCGCCCTAAAGCCCGAGGAATAGATACACACTTTCAGGAAGCCAATAACAGATCTTGCGGTGAGGGCAGGATTTTGGAGGCCTTGTATCGCAGAAGGCTCAACTTGTGCTCACCTATGCTTTCTAGAGAAGAAAATCGCTGACCACTTCCCCGTATTCAGTATGAGCGTTATCTCAAGTCGAAAAGTTACGTTGTTACTTGGACAGTATTAATGTCCTGCCGATAAGCTGCGGGCGCCGAAGGCGACCTTCAGCTTCATCGGTTGTTAGGCCTCCCGCCCCTTACGCCTCGTAGGTCAACCCAAACACCGTGTCCGTCAGCCAGCGCCGGAAGCCCTCATTGTCCATGAACTGCTTGAACAGCTCCGTGTCATCCTTCAACACGGCCGTCATCACCCGCGTCAGTGCCTTGTCGTGCTCGATGCGGGCGTTCTGCTTGTCCGAGTTCTGGCGCGCATTCGGGTAGGCCTTGTCGGCTGCGACCCGCTGAGGGATGTCTTCGGTGATTAGCTTGTGCACCCGATCGGCGTCGGACCAGGGGATGTTGCCGAACTGATCGTTGAAGACTTTGAGGATGTTCGAGAGCCGGTCGTGCTCGGGTTCGGGCTTGTGGCCGCCGCCGGTGGTCGTCACCGGCTCGATCTCGGCGTCGGTATCCGGAAGCAGAACCTTCACGGCCGCCTGCTTCTCCACCCGGTAGCTGTCCATGTCGATCGCCTCGAGGATGCCCTTCGATAAGTCCTCCTCAACGGGAGCCGGCAGCTTCGGCACGAGGAAGGTCAGGAAGATCGAGAGCTTCTCCCACTCGGCCTTGCTGTATGGAAGGACCTGTGACAGAAACCCATAGGCGCGCAGGAAGGCCTTCGCCTTGCCCTTGAAGTCCACTTGCCCGTCCTCGTCGAGACGCTCGCGGTAATCCTCGACGCAGGCGTCGAGGATGGGGTCAAGCCGGTCGCGGTCCGCCCCGCCCAGGTAAAGCGCCACGAGATCGTCCACCTGCGGAACCAGTTGCACATAAGGAGAGCTCATGATTCCGTCTTCGTGGACCAAGCCAACCCTGCTTGTACGTAGGTTCTCCAGGTCAATGAGCTTGAAGACGAGGTCTCCGCGGCGAAACAATTGGTAGGTGCCTTAATCTTTAGGAACCAAGCCCTCAGGGTCTTCTGGATCGTTATGGACAACTCCTCTCAAGGTAAGCGAGAGAACATTCGTCTCTGCTCCATCCGCGTTGACATGCTCCTTGTGCGGAAAGAGCCACTTGCCTCGATCGACCCGCCAATGCTCCGACACCTCCCCCAGCCACGGCACGCCGGAGTCCTTCATCGCGGGATAGGGCTCCAGGTCGGCAATCATGACTCGGCCTTCCCTTCATCATCACGAAACAAATCAATATAACGCTGGTACATGAACTTGCGGTTGCGCAAATGGCCGGTGATCTCATTCAGGATGCCGCTGCTGACAAACTTCCCAACCAGACTATTGGCAGCAGTATAGGTGGTGCGGATCAGGCTTTGGACTTCGTTTACGGAAACAATGGGGTGCTCGTAGAGATGTTCCAGCACGCGGTGCCCGTTCCCTGCGGCTCTACCGAAATTTTCCGTGATCGTCGCCCGATGCGTTTCTCGCAGCGTCAGGATGCGGCGAGCGGTTTCGGTCGCCTGCTTGCTGACATCGACCACGCCGCGCAGAAAAAAAGTTAGCCAGTCTTCCCAGGTTCCTCGGTCGCGTACCGACTGCAATTGCTCGTAGTACTCCTGCCGGTACTGCTTGAAGTAGTGCGAAAGATACAGAACCGGCTTGAGTAGAATCTCCTGTTCGCACAGCAAGAACGCAATCAGCAGGCGCCCGACGCGGCCATTCCCATCCAGGAACGGGTGAATGGTCTCGAATTGGGCATGGGCCAGACCAATGCGAATGAGCATGGGAAGCGGCGTGTCGGAATGCAGGAACTGTTCCAGTTCGCTCAAGTGCCGGGTGACCTCATGAGGCGGGGGCGGCACAAAGGTCGCTTCATTGAGGAGGCAGCCAGCCGGGCCGATCCAGTTCTGACTGGTGCGGAGCTCACCGGGAGTGAGATGCTGGCCCCGAACTCCCCGGAGCAGTTCGGCATGAATCTCACGAATCAGCCTAACGGAGACCGGCAGCTCTCTCAGTCGTTTCAATCCGAGGTTCATTGCCCTGACATAGTTCACGACCTCGCCAACGTCCTGGGGGCGATCGGGGGTAAGAATCCGGGCTTCGGCAGCGAGAACATCCTGCAAGGAGCTCTGGGTTCCTTCGATCTGACTCGACAACACCGCTTCCTTGCGGACATACATGAAGACGAACAGATCCGGGTGCGGCAAGGTCTGAATGGAGCCGTCCAGGCGACCCAAAGCGCGATCCGCCTGCGACAGCAGTACCTGAATTTCAGGGCTGATGATCACAGCCGGATCGGGTGGCAGCGGATTCGGAATAAACGCCCGGTAGCCCTCCGGCTGCTGGATATATCTGCCTGCTCTGATAGTGTTTTCACTCACTTTGGGTCGTGGTCCCCACACGGTTGTTATACCTGCAACATGGTTGCCATTTCGCTCCATGCCTGCGCCAGCCTATAACAAGGACAAGGTTCAGCTCCATATTAAAGGCTACCTTGAATATGGCGGCGAATCCAAGCCCTGTTAAAGTCAGCCTTGAACAAGTCAGGGAGCCCCCCCCCGATGATCTCGCCCAGCAGCCCCTCCGTCTCCTTCTCGAGCGCCAGGATGTCCGCCCGGATCTCTTCCAGAGTGCGCAGCGGCTGCGGCTTGTAGAAGTACCGGGTGAAGCTGATCTCGTAGCCGGTCTTCACGCTGTCGGGGACGTACCAGGCATCGGGGGCATGCGGCAGCACCTCGCGACGCAGGAAAGCCTCGATGCCGCCTTCCTCCAGCAGGGGGATCTGCTCGGTGTCACGCAGGTCCGGGTCGCGCTCGTACTCGACCACCGCGGGCTTGCCGCCGATCGTGGCCTCGAACAGGCCGCGGAGCGGATCGGCGGCAGTGCCCTTCTTGTGGATCTTCTTGATGACCGGCGGTGCATCCTCGGCACGCTCGTGGGTCGCTTTGAGCTTCTTGATTTCGGCAGCCTTGTAGGCGTGCTCGGGGTCGACGCCCGCCAGGCGCAGGGGCCGCTCGACGGTGACCTTCCAGTAGCCGAAGGCAGCATTGGGGAAGATCTTCGACTGCTCGGTCTCCTCGAAGGCGAGAAAGACGTCGCAGATGCGCTGGATGTCCTCGGCCGAGAGTTCGCAGTTCTTCTTGCCGAGGTTCTTGCGCAGGGGCTTGAACCACTGCGTCGCGTCAATGAGCTGCACCTGGCCCCGGCGGTGCTCGGGCTTGCGGTTCGTCAGCACCCAGATGTAGGTGGCGATGCTGGTGTTGTAGAACATGTTGAGCGGCAGGGCGACGATCGCTTCCAGCCAGTCGTTCTCGATGATCCAGCGGCGGATGTTGCTCTCGCCCTGGCCCGCGTTGCCGGTGAAGAGCGATGACCCGTTGTGCACCTCGGCGATGCGGCTGCCGAGCGGCGTGCCTCGCTTCATCTTCGAGAGCATGTTGGCCAGGAAGAGCATCTGGCCGTCGCTCGATCGGGTGACGAGCGAATATTCCTGGTCGCCCGCATGCTCGATCAAGAAGCGCGGGTCCTTGAGGCCCTGCTTGCCGCCCATTCGCTCCAGGTCACTCTTCCAGCTCTTGCCATAGGGCGGATTGGAGAGCATGAAGTCGAACTCACGCGAGGGGAACGCGTCGTGGTCGAGCGTCGAGTACTCGGGGCCGCCGACGATGTTGTCCGCCGCGTCGCCCTCGCCCTTGAGCAGAAGGTCGGCCTTGCAGATGGCCTAGGTCTCGGCGTTGATCTCCTGGCCGTAGAGGTGCGTGGCCACCTGCTTGCCCTCCGCTGCAGCGAGTTCCTGCAGCGTCTCCTCCGCGACGGTCAGCATGCAGCCCGTGCCGCAGGCGCCGTCATAGAGCAGGTAGGTGCCTGACTCGATCTCGGCGGCGGCGGGCAAGAAGATCAGCTTGGCCATGAGCTTCACGGCGTCGCGCGGCGTCCAGTGCTCGCCCCCCTCCTCGTTGTTCTCTTCGTTGAAGCGGCGGACCAGCTCCTCGAACACCGTGCCCATGCCGTGGTTGTCGAGGCCGGGCTGCTTCACCGAGCCGTCGCCGTTCAGTAAGGGGTTCGGGCTCAGGTTGATGTCCGGAGAGAGCAGCTTCTCGATCAGCGTGCCCAGCACATCGTTTTTGCTACTCAGGTGCGAATCGAGGTGGAGTGTTTCCAGGCGAACCTCGAGAGGAGGGCTGTCAGGAGGACTGATCCTAGGATGACCGAGAGGGAGGCTATGAGGCTCACTTCGCTCTTTCCGAGGAAGGCCAGGCGGAGTCCGTCGATGCAATACAGCAGGGGGTTCCAAAAGGCTGCGGGTTCAATCCAGTCGGGGTAACGGGAGACGGGGATGAAGACGGCGCCGAGGTAGGTGAAGGGGAGGATGATGAAGGTGGAGATGCGGGCGACGTCGTCGAACTTGGTTGCGAAAACTCCTGCGGTGACTCCTAGGAGGGAAAAGCCCAGGCAGGACATGCAGAGGATGAAGAGGGCGAGGAAGGGGTGCGCAGGGATGGGCCCCCCGAAGGGGAGGGTGACGGCCCAGGTCAGGATGCCGACGAGGGCGCCTCGGGTGACGGAGGCTGCGCTGTATGCGAGGGCGATCTCCAGGTCCGTCAGGGGAGACACCAATAGGTCGACCAGGTTGTTTTGGAATTTGCTGATCAGGATGGTGGAGGCTGAGTTGTTGAAGGCGTGCTGCATGGCGCCCATCATCGCAAGTCCGGGGACGAGGTATTGCATATAGCTGACCCCTGCTTGCACGTCCTGGAGGCGATCCCCGAGACCTCCGACGAAGATGACCAAGTAGAGACCTGCCGTCACCAAAGGGGTCACGACGGTCTGTACGACTACGATCATAAAACGCATGATCTCGCGGCGGACGAGGGTCCAAAAAGGAAAACCGAAGAGTGGGAGAACCCGATCCTTAGGCTTTGGAGAGAGTGGACTCATACGGGAAGCTCCCTTCCTTGCTGCTCTCCCCGGCCTCGGGTCAACTCGAGGAAAACATCTTCAAGATCGGGGCGTTTGACTTCGACATCGACGGGGGCGATCCCCAGGTCGGCGAGTCGACGCCAAAAGGCTTCGCGATCCTCCTTGCCTTTGGTTCTCAGCGCGAGGACATGGCCCCCTTCCAAAAGCTCCGCCGCGAACTCGCGGAGGCTCACTGGGATCTGTGGTAAGGGACGATCGAAGCGCAACCTCAGCTCACGATCGCTGTGACGCTTCAACAAGTCGCTGGTCTTTTCGAGGGCGAGAATCCGCCCCTGTCCCAAGATGCCGATGCGCTCACAACCATCCTCGGCTTCGTCCAGGTAGTGGGTCGTCAGCAGGATGGTGGTCCCTGCTGCGTGAATCTCCCGGATAAAGCCCCAAAACTCCCGCCGAAGCTCCACATCGACTCCGGCGGTCGGTTCATCGAGAATGACAACCGGGGGCTTGTGGACCAGGGCTTTGGCAACAAGGAGGCGGCGTTTCATCCCTCCGGAAAGCTCGTGCCCCAGCTTGTCGCGATGTTCCCAGAGGTAAAGACGATGGAGAAGTTCTTCGATCCAAGCACTCGCCTTGCGCACACCAAAAAGACCCGCCTGAACCTGGAGAGTTTTCCTGATCGACATCAAGCGATCCGTCGAAACCTCCTGGGGAACCACCCCAAGATTCCGCCGGCTCAGCCGAAATTCTCCCACGACATCGTAGCCCATGACCCGGGCGATCCCCGAGCTGGGCCGAGTCAGGCCCGCCAAAATATTGAGGGTTGTGCTCTTCCCTGCACCATTCGGTCCCAGAAGACCAAAAAACTCTCCCTGCGCAACCTCGAAAGAGATCCCTCGAAGGGCATGCACCTGGCCATACTTCTTGCCTAAACCTGTGACTTGAATGGCTGGAGTCATCCCTTTTCCACCGGCCCGTCTTCTCCCAAATCCCCCAAATCCAACTCCCCCTGCTGAAACTTCTCCCTTGGCTCCAACAGGAGATGCTGCACATGCCCGAGGATGGAGATCTGCAGGAGAGCGATCTCTTTTTCTGCCGGTTCTTCGTCGAGAATGGGCTCCCGATCCATGTCTGCGGCAGTCACACCATGGTCATCCCCCAAAAGGAGGCGCGCCGCATTGAGGCTCGCAAGCCAAGCACTCAGATGGGTCTCAGGAATTTCAAGATTAAAGGACAGAGTCAAAGGGTTGATCCCAAAATTCTTGAGATCCTCGCGGATGATCTCCACGCGATCCCCAAAAAGATGGAGTAGATCCGGGCGAGCGTACTTCTCCCAATCCTCCCGCAGCTCAGGAGCCTGTTGAAAAGCATTGGGAAAGAGGGCCTCACGGATATCCTCTTCCCGCCGATCCAGGATCTCAGGCAAGATCAAGAGACACTGGATATAAAAAGCAGGGAGGTTGTGAAGGGTTACATGCCCTTCGGGCTCTTTGGCAGCGTAAGGTTCCTCCACGAATTCAATCCCTTCCTGCCCCGACCCGCTCGATCGTCGTCCGGAGATGAAAAGATTGCAGCTTCCCCGCAAAGATCTCAGCCCGCTCCCGATCCCCGGTCCACACGATGGAACGCCCCTTGTTGTGCACCTCAAGCATGAGCTTTCGCGCTTTGGCAGTCGAATAGCCGAAAACCTTCTGAAGGACATCCACCACATAGCTCATCAACGAGATCGGATCGTCATGTACAATCACACTCCACGGCGGCGCGGTCTTGGTCCGCGTTACCTGTTCCGTCCTCGTTTCTTCTTGTGTCGCTCCCCGAAACATGCCCAAACATCCTGCCCTGAAAACTTCGTTCTAGCCCGCATTATCCAAGAAATCACATCTCCTTGGGATAAAAAAACCCGAGAGAAAAAACCCTTAACCTGCTTTCTTCCTGAGATTGTGCCCAGAAACGCAGGCCACAAAAACAGTGGGTTAGAAAACACTCCCGGGTAAGTACTTACCAAACACTTTTTCCAAGCGCTCGCAAACTTCCCCCACTGTAGCCAAAACCTCTACGGCATGGAGAATGTGGGGCATCAGGTTTTCATCTGTAGCAGCGACCTCCTGGACCTTGTCGAGAGCAGCTTCTACAGCCACAGCATCCCGCGAACGACGACACTCTTCCAGGTCCCTCAAGGTCTCCTCGCGCAACGAATCGTCGACCCTAAAGATTTCGACATCCTCTTCCTCCACCTCAAAACGATTGAGGCCGACGATCACCCGTTCGCCCTTCTCGATCTCCTTCTGCCAGCGCATGGCCGAACGATGGATCTCCTCCTGGTAGAAACCACTCTCGATCGCAGCCACCGCACCCCCGCGTTCGTCGATCTTGTGAATGAGGGCCAAAGCCTCTTCCTCTACAGCATTCGTCAAGGCTTCGACAAAGGGGGAACCTCCAAGCGGATCCACCACATCCGCGACTCCCGACTCGTGGGCAAGAATCTGCTGGGTCCTCAGGGCCGTCCGCGCCGAAAGCTCCGTAGGCAAACCTAGGGCCTCATCCATGGAGTTCGTATGAAGACTCTGGGTCCCCCCCAAAACGGCCGAAAGAGCCTGCACCGTAACCCGGGCGACATTGTTCATCGGTTGCTGACTCGTCAAAGTCGAACCAGCCGTTTGGGTATGGAAACGGAGCATCAAGGCCTTGCGATCCGTCACCGAGAAACGCTCTTTCATAAAGCGCGCCCACATCCGGCGGGCCGCCCGAAACTTGGCAATCTCCTCGAAAAAATCATTGTGCGCGTTGAAGAAAAAGGACAGCCTCCGCCCGAAAACATTGGGGTCCAGGCCCCTCTCCCGGGCCGCCTCGACATAGGCTAAACCGTTGGCCAGGGTGAAGGCCAACTCCTGCACTGCGGTCGAACCCGCCTCCCGAATGTGATATCCCGAAATCGAGATGGTGTTCCACTTGGGGACGTTCTCCGTCGCGTAGGCGAACACATCGGTGATGAGCCGCATCGAACCCTGCACCGGAAAACGGTAGGTCCCCCGAGCCGCGTATTCTTTGAGGATGTCATTTTGGATCGTTCCCGAAACTTGCTCTCCAGAGATCCCCCGCTTCTTGGCCACGGCTAGATAGAGCGCAAGAAGGATCGGCGCCGTCGCGTTGATCGTCATCGAGGTCGATACCTTGTCCAGCGGGATCTCCGCCAAGAGCCGTTCCATGTCCAGCAAGGAATTGATCGGGACACCCACCTTGCCCACCTCGGGCAGGGCCAAGGGATGGTCCGAGTCGTAGCCCATCTGTGTCGGGAGATCAAAGGCCACCGAAAGCCCGCTCTGCCCCTGCTCCAGCAAATACCGAAAACGCTTGTTGGTCTCCCGGGCCGAACCAAAACCCGAATACTGCCGCATCGTCCAAAAGCGGCTGCGATACATGGTCGGCTGCACCCCCCGCGTAAAAGGCGCCACCCCGGGCATCCCCTCGCCTTCGCCATAGCAAGGCTCCAACACAATCCCCGAAGGCGTCCGAAACACATCCCTCCGTTCTCCAAAACGCGCACGGGCCGGCCCATAGATCTGTGCCTTCCACTCCTCAAGGCTCATCTTCGAGAAGCCCTCCGCGCCCTCCGACCCCTTGCCCTTACCTTCCACGCCTTCCACCATCGCTCCATTTCTCCTGCCCGGGCCACCAGAGCCCGAGACCCCACATTCCACCCAAAGCGCCCAGATTTACAACATTCTGCCTTTCAAGTGCTCAAGTCTCCCGCAGAAAGAGCCGATGAGAAGGTCATGATGGAATCTGATGTAGAATTTCTCGACAGCAACCGTTTTGAATCCGAGTATTTCCATTCCAGTCCCCGCCGCACTCTCACCGACCAGGAAGTCGGCATGGAAGAAGGTGACCTCTGCCCGGTCTGTGAAAAAGCGCCCCTCTCCTTCCGTGAACTCAGGAGTCGTTCGGGTTTTCCGCGCTTGCAAGCCTGGTGCGACCATTGCGGATCGAGCGGCGTGCTCTAAGAGGCGAATCCCAGCGCCGGGCTTGCCCCCCAAGCCCCAGGCGAAGATACTCCTCTCCGCATGCGTATCCTCAGATCCCTCCATCCCCGCTATCTCTCCAACTCCTACCTTCTGATCGATTCCGAAAGTAGAGAAGCGGCACTCATAGACAGCGGGGCGCCCACCGAGCCCCTAGCCTCCCTCCTCGAGCAGGGCGAAGCAAAGTTGCGCTACATCCTCTGCACTCACCACCATCACGACCACATCGAACACAATCAGTTCTACAGCAATCGCTTTGGCGCCCCCATCCTCGCAGCCCACGAAGAAATCCCCCTGATGCCCAGAGCTTCCATGGTCCAAGGGCTAGGGGACAGAGACTGCCTGCCCCTGGGCACACTCAAGATCCAATGCTTGCTCATCCCAGGCCACACCCAAGGGCAAATGGCCTTTCTCGTCCAAGCCCCCGGAAGCGATCCCAGCACTCACGCCCTCTTCACTGGGGACACCCTCTTTCGTGGCAGTGTCGGGGGAACCATGGGCCCCGGACACACCCGATTCGAAGATCTCCAACACTCCATCATGAAAGTTCTGATGGCCCTCCCCCACAGCACCCCCATCCACCCAGGTCACACAGACCCAAGCACCCTCGCACACGAATGGGAACACAACCCCTTCATCCAACTCTGGCGCGGCCTTCGGCCCTCCGAAGAACGCCCCGCACAGGCCCTCGGGCGTCCCCTCACCCTCATGCTCCAAGCCGAGGACTACGATGGCGGAACCAAGTGCCAAGTCCGCTTCGAGGACGACGGAAGCCTCGCCATCGCCCCCGGATCGCGGGTGAAATTATTGAAAGAGTAAGGAATCCAAGAGGGCAAAGCCCAAAGACCCTGCCCCAAGCCCCATTCGCTCAGAAAATGGGACAGGGAGCAGGGAGGATACCTAGCTCATATTATCGACTCCCGATGGTTCCTTCGCCTCCATTCGAAAGAACATAACCACGCTGATTCACAACATCCCGCACCCACCATTGGTTTGCAAACTTACGACCAAGGAGGGAAATGTTGTTAGGAATCGAGATCGTTCCGAAGGCAAAACCGTAGTTCGTCGTCGTAACTCGAGTCACGATGGACTGCATGGTGGCATAAAGGGTACATCCCGGAGCTCCTGAAAGAGGGCGCGAAGTTCGTAAACCTTGGATCAAGTAGGCCACGGTCCGTGCCCGAGCATTAAAGAGATAGACACGGAATGAGCGTCCGACCTCGGGCACTCCACCATTGCTCAACACAGGAGCAAGCCGTCTCGCCGGCCGCCCAAGACTCATGACCAAGCCTTGGTTACGACCTATGTAACTAGCTGTGGCCGCACTCGGGTTCCTCGAGAAAATTCGCGTGGTGGTCGCATCTCTTCCATAACAAAAATCTTCGTAATGCGGCCGCGAGGACTTACTCGTATTGACCATTTCCACGATCAGGTTTCGCCCATTACGTAACCAGAGATAGGGCCTCTTGAAGGGGAAACAAACATCGAAAGACTTCGTTCCACCACCTCCGGTTCGATTCGGAAGATGCAGAATCCCATCAAAAACGAGACGACGTCCTCCCGAATAATTCGCCATAAAATTCCGGCCGATCGTGGCAGGGGTGCGCGTCGATTGCCCAAGATAAACCTGAAGCCTCTGGGTCTCTGCAGGACCTCCATAGCGCTCGTCCCGGCGAAGGCAAAGCTGGCTCCACCATTGAGATCCTCCGATTTCCGAGCCGAGGAAGATCTGTTGGTAGCGCATCCGCATGGCATGCGGATAGGTGTTTGTACCCTGGCCCATCTTTGTCCGATACGCCTTTGGCAAAATATTGTGATAGGCGGGAATGGTCCGAGAGCCTGGGCAGCCTCGGCCAAAGCGCACATAGCGTCCGGGGACCGTAGGATTTCCCGTGGATAGCGAACAGGCCCAACCAAAGGCTTGCCGAGTCAAGCCTGGTGCAAGAGAAACAAGCTTGACCTCGATCATCAAAGTCTCATTGCGGGTAGCCGTGTAGCGAATAAACTCCTCCGTGTTCAAGCCGGTATTGGAGTTGACCAGGACCGTTGGGCCCCGTTTCAAGCTAAGGTCTAAATTGGACCAACTCGTGGAATTAACATTTTGCCGATTCCAGGCAATGGCGCATTGAAGCTTTTGTCCGGTACGAACGAAAACCTTCCGACTGTAGGTGCGGATCGCTCCACCCAAAACACCTCGACCATGCCTTGCAGCCGCGCGAGCAATATCCCGAGCACCATCGTTTTTGAGATAGCCTGCGCCAGGACCCAGAACCTTGATGGTGCTTCCCGTTCCGGGGCTGGCAAAGGTCGATGCCAACATCACTGCACGGGTCTCATCTGCCCGAAGCGAACGATTGATCCCACGGATCTGGGTCACCGCTCCGCAAACTTGGGGAGAAGCCATGGATGTTCCCGATGCAACCCAATCGACGTTTTCGTTATCACGACGAGCCATGTTTGTAGAAACGCCGTTGGCAGCAATATTGGGGAAATAGCGACCCCCCTGCATCCCACGAGAGGAAAAGCCAGCCAAAGTTTTAGAGTTTTCTCTCACAGCAGCGACAGAGAGGCCATTGATATTGGCATGGCTATTAAGGACGTTGGAACCATAGTTCCCAGCGGCGGTGCAGTTCACGATGTCGGCATTAAGCGCAAGGCTATCCATGGCCTTTTGCTCCACTGACAAAGGATTCGAACTTCCGCTGTAGGAAAGGTTCGTAGCAACAATTCGGCAAGCTGCAGCGTCCGCCGCCACCTTGTTATATGCCGCGGCCATGGTCGAGAGGCTGGAACTACCATTGGAATAGTCCGCAATCGAATAACCCGCAATCCTTGCGTCAAAGGCATGACCATTGTCCGCCGTGGAAGTCCGCCAATGCCAACCCGCGGCAATGGAGGTAACACCTGTTCCATGGCCATGAATATCGTCAAAGGGCTGACGCCCGATTTTCCGAGCAACACAAAGGCGACTTTGGCCGGTATTCCCGCGCCTTGACAACATCACATGGATGCGCCCGGTGCCGTGCATATTGTTATCAATACCGGTGTCGATGATCGCTAGACCAACATTGCTCCCGGTGTAACCCTGCGCTTGCAAGGCGTCCGCGTTGTGGTTATTCGCGTTTGTCGCGGTCTTGATCTGGGGAGTCGCCACTTCATCAGGTTGTAACCATGCGACATTGGGAAATCGCCGCAAAGCATCGAGATGCTTGGGGGCGATTTCAAAACAGCAGGCATTGACCAGCCAATACTGGAAAACAACTTTGCCACCCAAAGATCGCACCTCCTCGACAAAGTTCTTTTGGTGCGCCTTCATCTTGGCTTCCAACCCGGCGACAATACGAGAAATCTTTTTGGGGTCTCGCTTTCCCCACATTTCGGTCCGGTACTCTTTCAGAGAAAATGGGCGTTTCTTGAAATGAGCAATCCAACGTTCAGTCCCGGGAAGCGTCCCCAAAATGCCATGCTTCTTTGGGAAAACAGAATTTTGAACCGGTGCGGAAACGGTAGCTTTACTTTCAAAGGGCTTGTCGGAAACCGCTTGAGGGGGAACAGACCCTGGGGGAAATCCTTGGGCAGACAAGGCCGCTGAGAGAGCCAGCAAGGAAAGAAAGGAAGAGGATTTAAGCATAAAAATGCCTCCTTGGAATTTATGAGAGACGAGAAAATAGAAAGCCCCTCATCCTCTTGAATCCCTGGAACCAACCTGGACTCAAATTGAAAACGCAAGACTGATAGCCCCATTCCCCCATGGCAAAGACGCTCCGAAAGGTGCGTTCATGGAAAAACAGGAGCGAGGTTTCAAGAATCCAGACCAGGTATCAAGAAGACTTCGGACTGGAAGAAGAGCATAGGGAGATCAGTATTTTTTGCAATCCAAGCAATTAAAACCTGGGACCTGTGTAACTTCTCACCGAAGAGGGAAGTTCTCCCTCCCCCCCAAAGAGAAACAAAGGAAAAGGTTCACTGCCCCCCCGGTGCGGTTGTTTGCTTCTGTTTTGGGTCCTCCCAGATCCGCCTCACCCGATTCGGGACCACTCTGCTGCATCAAGAGCGTAGTAGCTGAGAATGGCGTCGGCACCCGCGCGTTTGCAGGAGAGAAGGGCTTCGAGAACGCAGGGTTTTTCGTCGATCCAGCCGTTTTGGGCGGCGGCTTTGAGCATGGCGTATTCGCCGCTGACATGGTAGACGAAAGTGGGGCGTGCGAAGCGCTGCTTTACGAGGCGGAGGATGTCGAGGTAGGGGAGGCCGGGTTTGACCATCACCATGTCGGCGCCTTCGGCGAGATCAAGAGCGACTTCGGTGAGAGCTTCTTCCGCGTTGGAGGGGTCCATCTGGTAGGTGTATTTATCGGCTTTGCCAAGCTTGGCAGCGGAGCCGACGGCATCGCGGAAGGGGCCATAGAAAGCGGAAGCGTATTTGGCAGAATAGGCAAGAATGCTGGTTTGGGACTGCTTGTTGGCGTCCAGGTGGCTGCGAATCGCACCGATCCTTCCATCCATCATATCGGAGGGGGCGACAATGTCGGCACCCGCGCGGGAATGACAGAGAGCCTGCTCCTTGAGGACCTGGACTGTCTCGTCATTTTGAACATAGCCTTCACGGTCGATGATGCCGTCCTGTCCGCTGCTGGTGTAAGGATCCAGGGCAACATCGGTGATGACACCCAGCTCCGGAAACTCAGTTTTCAGACGAAGGACTGCTCGGGGCGCGATCCCTTCCGGGTTCCAGGCTTCCGAAGCATCCTCGCTCTTTTTACGATCGGGAACGACAGGAAAGATGGCCAGCGCGGGGACACCCAATGCGAGGCATCGTTCCCCGACCCGGCAGAGGTCGTCGAGATCGAGACGCCGCTGGCCGGGCATAGAAGGAATGTCCTGGGACTTGCCTTCTTCGAGGACAAAGACAGGGTAGATCAGGTCGGAGGGAAGGAGCTGATGTTCCCGGACAAGAGCGCGGGAAAAGGCTTTCCGGCGCAGGCGGCGGGCTCGAAACGAGGGAAAGCGTCCGTAGACAGTCATCCATCCACCTCCATGTCAATCTCGACAATCTCGGGAAAACGCGTCTGGATGGCGCGCTCCAACTCGTTGATCGTTCGCCCCACGATACGAATCATCCGCGCCGAACAGGCAAAGAGTACCTCCTCTTTGGAGGGGCTCTGCTCCAACTCCTTCGTATCATGGCGCAAGGCAGCCCGATCGATCAAAGCTGAAGGGTTGAATTCGATCTCGACAGAGAGTCGCACCCGGTCGGGACCCAGGACAACCGTCTTCAAGGAAGCGATTTTTTGAACTTCGGGGCGGCTTGCCAAGAAGGCCCGAAGCTCGGATTCTTCAGCAGGGAGGACAGCTTTGCCCAGGAGAAGGCGTCCGTTGAGCTTGGAGAGAAAGAGGGCCATGATCCCCAGCAACACTCCGATCACGATTGATACCAGAGAATCAAACCATGCCCAACCCAGGTAGGAAGAAGCTGCGAGCCCCAGGAAAGCCAAGAGGATCCCAAGCACTGCCACGGAGTCTTCAAACAGGACGCCAAGGCTCGTGGGGTCGTCCGCATCCTTCCAAATACTTTTCCAGGGACGCCCTTCCCGTTGCTTATTCACCTCTTTGACGGCCAAAAGCCAAGAACTCCCCTCAAGGAGCAACGCGAAAAGAAGGATTATGGCTGCGACCCCGCTATGCCCCCCTTCGCCTGCTTCCAAAAAGAGGCTGTGGACACCGTGGTAAGTCGTCACTCCGAATCCAATAAAGAAAACCCCCATGGCCGAAATCAGGTTCCAGAGGTATCGAGCGTTGCTTGTTCCATAGTTGTAGGAAGCCGAAGGGCCCCGCTTCCCCTGCCGAATCCCCACCATCAGCAGGGCCTGGTTGGCCGTGTCCGCCAGCGAATGAATGGATTCGGCCATCATCGAGGGGCTGCCCGACAGTAACCAGCCAATGAACTTGGCGATGGTGATCGCCCCGTTTGCAAAGATGGCAACAAAAACCACCTTGGTTGTGCCTTCCGCGCTCACCCATTCCCTCCCAGCTTTCGTGCATGCATATGTAGATCCTGCCCCAGCCGGAGTGCCCCCACCAAGCGGGCCGGCCAGAGAAAATTGCTCACAAAATAAGGAAGCCGGCGCTTGGTTAAAAAAGCGACATAAGCCTCCTGGGCCTTGTCGTCAAAGGACTCACCCTCGATGCCGCACCAACGCCGTAGCGTATCCTCCCTACCCAAGCGACGCATCAGGTCATAGATCAAACGAGGGTCTCTTCGGTCCGACCATGTTTGGTAGCCCAGGACCTTGAAACCCTGGCGCGCCAGCAGGAGCTTGAGAGAGCGGGGCGAAAACAGATTCAGGTGTTCGGGGGTCACTCCATAACTCCAACAAGCCCCAAAGAGTCTGGCCTTGAGACAGGCATGATTGGGCTGGGCCGTATAAAAGACAGCTCCTGGACGCAGGAGCCGATGCACGATCCCTGCCACCCTGTCCGGATGACGGAGATGTTCAAAGGTGTGATGCATCAACACCGCGTCAAAGCTCTCCTCCTCCAAACCTTCCTGCACAAAGGCTCCTTCCTCGAGGCTCGTCACCCGGATATCGAGCCCCAACTCCTCCCTTCCATATTCGGCGGCGGGAACACAGAGCTCCGTGCCCACAGCCTCCCACCCCCTCTCCGATGCCGCCACAAGCGAGGTCCCCATCGAACAGCCCACATCCAGGATGCGCCCCGGCCGCACAGATCTCTCGAGCCTTTCCAGGATCTTGTGAAAGCGCTTCAGGTTTTTCTCGTGCTCTTGGTAGGCATCAAAGGCGTGCTGGCGGCTTTCGCTGTAGAACCCATCAAGCTCCACGGGGGAAGGGGGGTCAGCCATGCGCTGGAATCCGCACTCCCGACACTCCTCGTACCGGTGCTCCCACATCGAAAACAGGGGAGCGAAGCTCCTTCCGCCACAAGCAGGACAGTCCAGGGACGCCCCTTCCTCCCTCACCGCCCCCGCCCCTTTTCTTGGGGTATCGCTCGCTCGGCCCGTAACCATTCGAGAAAACGCTCCATGTCCGCGGGAACTGGGGCTTCAAAGCTCATCTTCTTCCCACTGGCCGGATGCACAAACTCCAGCCGATGAGCGTGCAAGGCCTGCCGTTTGGGCACCGGCGCATCCTCAGGAACCCGAATCCCCTGCACCTTGCGCGAGCGATACACCCGGTCCCCTACGATCGAGTGATGCACCGAATCCAGATGCACACGAATCTGGTGCGTTCGCCCCGTCTTGGGACGGCACAGTAAAAAGGCAAATTCCCGAAACCGCTCTTTGACCTCATAGTAGGTCTCGGCCTTCCGCCCTCCCAAAGGTGCGACACGAATCCGCTCGGGCCTCTTGGGATCGCGCTGGAGAGGAACCGTGATCCAGTCGGAGAAGAAGCGAGGAGCCCCAAACACAATGGCCAGATATTCCTTTTGCACCACACGATCATGAAACTGTTTTTGCAAGGCCGCCATCGCCGGAAGTGTCTTGGCCAGGACCATGACCCCTGAAGTCTCACGATCCAATCTGTGCACGATCCCCGGACGCGGCTCCCCGGGAGGCGAAGGCAGAAGAAGTCCGCAGTGCGCACAGGCCATATCCGAAACAGTCACGCGCCTGGCGCCGGCTCCAGGATGGCAAACGATTCCCGCCTCTTTGTCGATGACCAGGATCTCTTCATCCTCATAGATTGGGGTCAGGGGAGGGATGTCCTCCATGCGCTCAGGAGGCAGGGCGCTGGCCTCGTAGTAGGCAACGCGGACGAGGTCTCCCTTCCGCAGCCTCGTCGAAGGAGACAGCCCTTCTTGCCCCGCGATGTCGACCCTCCCTTCGCGGATCAGCTTTTGGAGCCATGCCCGGCTGGAATCTTCGAAGCGAAGGGCCAGGAAGCGATCCAAGCGGAGTCCGACCTCCTCGGATCGCGTTTCGATCTCGATGGCTCCTTCCCAATTCACCGATTCCCTGTCCTTTGGTTTGTCCGAGGTCACACTTCGCTCCTTGCCCAGGAACGCTATCAATCTGGGGACTCAGGGGCCAGCCCAATCAGACAGAGCTTGCGACTATAGCATTTTCGGTTACAGTTTGACTGCGGCCAAAGGCTCCATCACAGCGAATCATGGCGGAGTTCCGAAGCCCAAACCAAACCTGGGAGGCTGTTTTTGGAAGGAATGGAAGGGATCCGGGTTCTTCTGGTCGATGACGAAGAACATCTTGCCCGCAGCATCGGAAATTGGTTCACATCCAAGGGATGCAAGGTTCATACAGTTTTCGATCTTGAGAAAGCTCTCAGCACCCTCGAAGCCCTCCCTGAGCTGGACCTCCTTATTACTGACGTTTACCTGCAATCAGGACGCCCCACCCCCGGGGGACAGATTCTGGCCGAATACTGTGCCGAAAACCGCCCCAACCTGCCGGTCATCCTCCTGACAGGCAAACCCTCCCTGGACCTCGCCATCGCGGGGATCAGAAGCCATGCCTTTGACTTCTTGACAAAACCCGTGCACCTCCCCGTGCTTTGGCGCCGCGCCCAAAAAGCCGTCACCGAAATGCGGCTTCGAGCACGACTCTCCGAGTTGGAGCGGGACAACAGCCTCCTCTCAGCCATCCTCCCGAATGCGATCGAGGCCAAAGATCCCACGACAAGGGGGCATTCGGACCGTGTCGTGAGGTATGCGGACACCCTCGCCATCAAATCGGGTGTGGGCGAGGAGGAGCGACGCGACCTCCGCTTAGCGGCCCAACTCCATGACGTGGGCAAGATCGGCATCCCCGAGTCCATTCTGACCAAGCCAGGCAAACTCAATCAAGAGGAGAGGCTGGTCATCCAACAGCACCCTGAGATCGGATTCAAAATCATCGAACCTCTCAAGGATTTCCCGCGTGTCCGAGACTGGGTGTATCAGCACCACGAAAGATGGGATGGCCGGGGCTACCCACAAGGCCTTAAAGGAGAAGAAGTTGCACTCCCCGGGCGTATTTTGATCCTTGCGGAAGTCTTTGATGCCCTCGCAACAACCAGGTCCTATAAAAAACCTTGGAGCCCCGAAAAAATCGCGGACTTTTTCGAGCAGGAAGCCGGCCATCACTTTGATCCCGATTTGGGAAAGATTGTGGCCGAAGGAGTTCGTTCCAGAGGAGCTGCTTTTTTTCAAGAGTTTTCTTCCGAAACGGAACAAGCAGGGGGACAAACCTTCCTCTTCCCCGCCCTTTGACCCACCCCTTCCATTCTTGTAACCTGGTTTTTTTCTCAAGCGATTCGGTGGGGTTGCCCCTCCTCCGAGCCATGGACTTAGAATCCAAATTTTTCGGCTCCGACAAAACCTGCGGTTGTTCTCCCCTGGCCTCTTTTTAGGAAGCTCGTTCTGCGAGTCTTTCTAACCTTGAGATCTTTGACGCGGGAGTCTTCCCCAGGCTTATGCTGGACATTTGGATGAAACCATCTACCGAGATCCAATTAATCATGGTCCGACGCCTTCCCTCGGTTTTCTCAACTCAAGCCTTTATCGCAGTTCTGGCTTCGACTGCCCTCTTTAGCGCCCTCCTTCCTACAGTGGGAAGAGCCCAGAAGAAGTCAGCTCCCAGCATCCAACTCCCCAAGGGCTATCCCAGCGATCTTGTTTATATTCCTGCGGGAATGGTCCATCTGGGAATCAATGGAAAGAAGGATCTCGAGCCCATCGCTGAGCTTCACGCCCGTGGGCGAAAAAACGAACTCGATCGAGGCCGAAGGATCCAAGCAAGGGAACTGGGAGACGAAAAGATCTTCCTCCCCAGTTTCTTCATCGGGAAACACGAAGTCACCAATGCCCAGTTCCGTGCCTATGTCCTTGCGCACCAGATAGAAAAAAAGGTGATGCGGGATGGCAAAGAGGTCACGATCAAAGCAAACGGGGTGCGCTTCCCCTTCGACTGGTGGCCGCGAAGAGACCAGGATAAGCAACGAAAGCTCTACTACAAAAAGAACAAAGCCAGCAAGGCTCCTCCCTTCCGTCCCATTGAGTTTTGGAAGACCAACTTTCAGGAGCTCGAATGGGAAATGCCCAAGGGGAAGGAGAACTACCCGGCCCGTTATATTTCCTACCGCGAGGCCATGGGGTATTGCAAATGGGCAGGTTTACGCCTCCCCACCGAACCCGAATGGAACCGCGCACTTCGAGGCGACAAAATGGATCGCCTCCTCTGGGGTAAAGACTGGAAAAGCGCCAAGATCATGGAAAAGCTTGGCTACGACCAAAAAAGAAACCGGAAACTGCGGGCTGCATGCTGCGCCCCAAAATCCAAATCGGTTTTCGGGGTCGAGGATTTACTGGGCGGAGTCTGGGAATGGACCCAATCCCCCTTCAAAGCCTTTAATGGATTTCAATCTGCATTCCGTTCCTACAACCGGGAACTCAAAAGGCAAAAAAGCCAACCCCTCTTTCCCCCGACTTTCGACGCCACCAAGAGGGTTTGCCTGGGGGGATCCTATGTGACGGCTCTGCACCAGCCCATCCTTGCCTTTACCACCACAGCAAGGCTCGCCAAGGATCAAGGAGTCCTCTTCGAAGACCTAGGTTTCCGGATCGCCAAATCTCCTCAGCCTGCTTTTGATGCCGCCATCAACTGGAAACTTGACCTCAACGTGGACTACATCGGAGATCGGGACATCGATCTCCCCAAGCGCAGTGAACTCTCCCGCATGGAACGGGGACAGAAGCTGACCTTCGATCAACGTGGGATTGAACGTTGGGAACTCGATTCCGAAAACCCCGAGATCATCAAGTCCTACCATATGATCTCGGTGATCCCTGTTCGGGAGCTTCTTGTCACCAAAGAAAAAGAATTTCTTGTGAAAACCTCCCAGATCGGCGACATCAAACATGTCGGGATGCCGATCGCAGTCGTTTTCACCTCGGAGACAGTCAAAGTCAAGCAACCGGCCCTACCGGTTGGCAAGCCCACCATGGTCAGCCTCCAGAAGGGGATTTACTCGATCCACTTCCGGGGCGCAGGACTCCCAAGAGAACTCGAAGTCGCCCTGGGCGCTGGCTACAAATACCTCAAGATTCACAAGAAACGCCCCAGCGTCGAAGCCAAAGAGGCCAAGGAAGCCAAAGAAGCAGCTGAAAAAGCTGCCGCTGAAGCAAAAAAGAAAGGCAAAAGCATCCGCAAGAAAGCCAAGAAAAAGAAGAAGAAGAAGAAAAAGAAGCGGAAGCCAAAAAAGAAAAAACGGTCCAAGAAAAAATCCAAGAAACAGAGCAAAAAAGAGATCAGCGCAGCTCTTAAAGCCATCGCCAAGAACTGGGAGCCCGTGGTGGATCGCTACGGAATGACTGACGAAGACATCAAAAACTTCGGCCACAAAAAGCTTCCCAAGACCATGGTGCTCCAACCGGGCAACCTCCGCGTCCCCACCGACCGATCCATTCTCCTCGTCCGGGATAACAATGGTCAATACTTGGCATGGATGCCCTACTCCAAAGCCATTGTCCGCCAGGCAACCCGGCGAAACCCGCCGACCCTCAAGATGGACGCTTCTCGGAATATGCTCATCTACAGGGGTGGCCCGCGAATTAAGCCCTCCGCCTTCCGCTTCCAATTCGAGATTCCACTGATCCTGGAAGATGGGGTGCTTGACGCTGATTGGATCACCAAAAATCCGCTCGAAGAGATCAAAGGCGCGCAAAAAAAAACTAGAGGTCCAAGCTTCAGCCCCAAAAGGCGCAAGTAAAAAACCGTAGCAAACCCCGTAGCAAACCCCGTGGAAAACCCCGTGGAAAACCCCGTGGAAAACCCGTCCGCGGGTTTTTCGGTAGAAAGCCCTCTGGGCTTTCGGGAAAACCAAAACCTAAAGCCCTTCAAAGAATCTCAATTCAACAAAAAAACGCTAGAAGCGTTTCCACCAAAAAACCCGCGGACGGGTTTTCCACAGACCATCCACCAAGGCTCCCACCCAAGCCTTCTACCCCCTCACCAAGGAACAGTCCCTGGGCCTGGGTGGCCCCGGCATTTCGAGACGACTGGTCTCCACAATCAAAGACCCATCAAGGCCGGCCTCCTTCGCCACCCGATGGCCCAGCTCAAACCTGGATAAGGATTCGGGTCCTGGCAAATGTCGGACCCCTACAACCCCAGGATCAAGAGCCAAAGCCACCAAAGCTTCGGCCGCTTCCTTCACCAAAAGGGGTGTCCTGATTTCATCCGAAAACAAATGAACTTTTCTCCCCCCTCTCAGCTCCTCGAGGACATGGTCGCTTGCCCCATGCTGCCCATCAAAGGAAGGTCCATACAGAAGGGGAATCCGAACCACGAGCCCTTTTGAATCCTCAAGGACAAACTCTTCTCCCTCGGCCTTCGTTTCTCCATATACAGAGAGAGGCTTGGGAATCGCCTTCTCGCCATAAGGAGCATGCTCTCCATCGAAGACCAAATCTGTCGAGGTGAAGACCATCCGCCCTCCTAGAGAGCGGATGCAATGAGCGAAGGCTCCAGTGGATTCAACATTGACGCGGGATGCGTCTTCGGGGCGCTCCTGGCAACGTCCGTAGCGACTCATGGCGGCGAGATGAAGAAGGAGGAGATCCCCTTTTGATTCGCCAAAGCGTTTCAAGAACCGCTCTTCAATTTGGAAAGGCCAGAAGAGGTCAAAACCTTGTGCCCTTCCAAGAAGTTCGTATTCGAGACGGCGACCTTGGAGGACTTTAATGACTTCGTGGCCCAGGTAGCCTGTCCCCCCTGTCACCAAGATCTTCGGCGGCATGGGGGTTCAGGCCTCGGTAGGGACGGGACTCATCGCAAACTCAGGGAAAAGGCGCCTCGAGAGGTTGGTCTGGAGGAGCCCATCGGGATCCAAGCGATGCTTCAGTTCGAGGAAGGCCTCGAGGTTTTCCTTGGGGAAAAAGCGATGGGCGGATGCACTCTCCAGAGTGGCGTCTTTGGCAAAATAGAATTTGCCTCCTGCATCGAGGACCACTTCGTCCATCTTGTGGGCGTGGTACCAAAGACGCTCGCGGTTTTGGTCGGTGACCTTGAAATCCATTGCGAAGGAGAAGCCATCGATGGCGTGGGTGAGGAGGAAGGGATCGGGGCGGTGACGCTTGTAGACACCAAGGTAGGGGATGAGACCATCGCGGTGACACATGCGGAGGAGTTCGGTGTGGACGCGGGTGGCGTTCTCTTTGGGGACGAAGGACTGGTATTGGATGAGGCCACCTGGGAGGTAGGCCTTCTTCCAGTCGGGGACGTAATCCAAGAGAAAGTTGAAGGCCGCGTGTCCCTGCCGGTAGGGCTTGTTCCTCGTTTGGCCTCGGGTTCCCATGAAAAACTTGGCTGCGTTGACGGTGCGCATCCCGAAATCGTTCATGAAGAACTTCAACCCTCGCCACATCCAGCTTTTTGGAACAACACCAAAGAGGCGTTGGGGAAGATCCTGGGCTGCAGGGTCCAACATAGCCTTTGGATTGGGGTCTTCGCCCTCGCCCAGATACCGGGCCGCGTGGATGAGGCCGCGGCCGAGCCGTTTCCCCCGGGGGAAGCAATCAATCCAACCTACAAGGTAGTCGTAGTCATCCCTGTGTTCGTCCAAGAAGCAGGCCATGTGCTCCAGGGTGGGCGTGGAAATGGCTTCGACTTCGACCTGGCCGGAATAGACTTTTTTTAGGCGCATGCTGATCTCCACAAAGCAGCCCAGCATCCCGAAGCCGGAAATGGCGGCGAAAAACAACTCGGGGTTCTCCTCGCGACTGCATGTATGGACTTCGCCGTCGAGAGTGAGAAAGCGGAAGGAAAGCACATGCTCGCCGACGGTGCCATACTTCCAGTTGTTTTTGCCGTGGACGTTCATCGAGAGAAGGCCGCCATAGGTGGGATACATGGTTCCCGAGACGACGGGTGGCCAATAGCCCTTGGCAATGACACTGCGCCAGACTTTCTCGATGGTAACCCCCGGTTCCATGACGATAACTCCACTCTCTTCATCGAAGGAGAGGATCCGATCAAAGCCGGTCAAGTCCAACAGGATCCCTTCCCCGTTTTGAGCGGCATCGCCATAGCTGCAACCCGTCCCTCGAAACCCCACCGGAACTTTGTTTTCCCGGGCAAAGGTGAAGATCCTTCGAACCTCGTCCTGGTTTTTGGGGCGGACGACCACCGAGTTGGAATGGGTGGACATCCCCCAACCCTCGACCTCCTCCGGGACGATTCCGAGTTTTGCTGCGATTTCGATCAAGTCCATCATCTTTTTATATCGGTTGCTTCTGAAGACTCATAAAAGATCCGAAAGAAGCTCCTCCAAATCGGACAAACGCAGCATATTCGGACCATCGGAGGGGGCATGGTCCGGATCTTCATGAACTTCCAGGAAGAGGGCGTCAATCCCCACGGCAACGGCTGCGCGGGCCAAGGGTGGAACCATCCGCCGGTCCCCCGAAGTGGAGCCCCCAGCCCCGCCGGGACGCTGCACGGAGTGGGTTGCATCGAAAACAATGGGTGTCCCCCATGCGCGCATCTCGACCAGGCCGGTGAAGTCCACAACGAGCCTGTTATAGCCAAAACTCGTTCCGCGCTCGGTGAGGAGCACCTGCGGGTTACCGCTTTCCACCACCTTGCGCAGAGGATGGCGCATGTCAGAGGGGCTCAAGAACTGCCCTTTTTTAATATTGACGGGTTTCCCTGTTTTAGCGGCGGCCACGAGAAGGTCCGTCTGCCGGCAGAGGAAAGCGGGGATCTGGAGGAGGTCGGCCACCTCCGCCACGGCTTCGGCTTGGGAAGGCTCGTGGATATCGGTGACAATGGGCCGGCCAGTGCGCTCTTTGACCTCGGCCAGCCATTCTAAGCCCCGCTTGAGGCCGGGACCCCGGTAGGCATCGAGGGAGGTGCGGTTGGCCTTGTCAAAACTGGATTTGAACACAAAGGGGATGGAAAGACGATCGCAGATCTCGCCGATGACCTCGGCATGGCGGATTGCATGAGCTGGATCCTCCAAAACACAGGGGCCGGCGAGAAGTGCCAAGGGGCCGCCCCCACCCATTGAAACGGGTCCCACCCGGACGGGATTTTCTGCTTTGCGTTCACTCATCTATGTTCTCCTTGGGTTGGTCCGGCTTCTCCTCACATCCCCCCGTCCGCGCCCGAAAGAGGCCCGGGGACAAAGAAAGAGAGGGCCGCCTTGCAGACTTCGATTTCCAAGGGCGGGCGTGGCCCGGGATCTCCATCCACTTGCACCTCTCCTCCCGTTTCGGTCTCGATCCGGACCCGGCCGATCTGGCGATGGACAAGATTCTTTCCTTCAGCCAACCCCCCAAACATCCCCTTGACTACATGCCCCAGCATCGAAGTCGCGGTTCCGGCCGAGAAACCGAGGACATCCAAGAGCCCGTCGTCCCAACTGATGCCGCGAGGCAGTTTCCAAAAGCCCCCGATCTGCGCCACATTGGTCACAAGCACTTCTTCAAAAGGCCCCAAGCGCTCCCCGTCCTCCAGGACAAAAAAGTGGCGACCCTTCTCGTAGTTCCAAAGGGATCCCAGGATCGGCCCCACATATTTGAGCTTGCCCAGGGTCCCTCCCCCCCGTTTTGCATGGACCTCGGCCACGATCTTGCCGTCGAGACCCAGGCCCACACAGAGGAAAAAGCGCCGCTCCCCTTCCTCCGAGCGGATCCTCCCTGCGTCAAAGGACACCCTATGTCCGGCCGAAACCATCGCCGCAGTTTCCCTCGGTGACTTAGGGAGGCCCAGCTCCTTGGCCAGGACATTGGCCGTCCCCGTCGGACAGACCGCGATCCCAATCTCCGGCCCCGGATCCGCCTCCACGACCTCCCTGACCGTCCCGTCACCGCCCACGACACAAAGAGCGCGGTAGACCTTTTCCAGATCCCTGGCCCTCTCACGAATCTGCCCTGCCCCCGAGCTCAAAAAAATCTCCACAGGATGTCCCGCTTCTTGCAAATCCCGAGCTAAATAGGGAACCAACTCCCCAGCCAGGCCTCCCCCTGCCTTGGGATTTGCAAGAATCAGAATTGTCGAAGGGACACCCACCACAAAGAGAATCGTAGCCCCCGCTCCCCCAAAAAGTCCCCCCAAAAGTAGGGTGTCCTCCTCGGGAAAAGGGGCTAATCTCCCTGCATGGACAAGAACAAGAACGCCATCGTGGTAGGAGCCTCCTCCGGGATCGGCGCCGCCTATGCCCGAAGCCTCGCATCCTCCGGTTACAAGGTCGCCCTCCTGGCTCGCCGCCTCCCCGAGCTTGAGAAGGTCCAGCGCGGCATCGAAACCGGCTGGGGGCAAGGCCGTGCCCGTATTTACCAAAACGATGTTCTGGATTTCCAAGCCCCCCCCGCCCTCCTTCGCCAGATCGAAGAAGAAATGGGCCCCATCAGCCTCTTTTGCTACGCCGCGGGAGTCATGGCCAAAATCGGTAAGGACGAATACGACTTCAGCAAAGACAAACAAGTCCTCGACGTCAACCTCACCGGCGCCATCGCATGGCTCAACCCCATCGCCACCCGTTTCCAAGCCCAAGGCCACGGCATTATCGTCGGAATCTCCTCCATCGCCGGCGACCGCGGACGGCGGGCCTTCCCCTCCTATCACGCCGCCAAAGCGGGCCTCAGCACCTTCCTCGAATCTCTCCGCAACCGCCTCGCCCCCCACGGTGTCCAAGTCACCACCATCAAACCTGGCTTCATCGACACCCCGATGACCCGCGGGATGGACGGGCTCTTCTGGCTCAAAACCGCCGACGAAGCAGCCCAAATGATCACCAAGGCCGTTCGCCGCCACCGCTCGACTGCCTACGTCCCCGCCCGCTGGGCACTCGTCTCCCTCATCATCCGCAGCATCCCTTCCATCATCTTTAAGAGACTGGACATCTAAGCCCCCCTGCCCCCCTCAAACCCACCCCCCCTCAAACCCCACAGAAAACCCGTGGAAAACCCCTCCGGGGGTTTTTTGGTGAAAACGCTTCTAGCGTTTTTGTTATATGGAGAGGGTTTTGGTTGCTTGTGTTTTTGGTATTCCCGAAAGCCCAGAGGGCTTTTTACCAAAAAACCCCCGGACGGGTTTTCCACGGGTTTTCCAGGGGGGAAGGCCGGCAGGATTCCACCACATTGCCAATAAAAACACATCGAGTTCACCTCTAGGAAAGGACACCCCGTCGGCACAGCCCCCAGCAAAGATCATCTCCTGGTTTTTTATGTGCCCGACGAAAAAGAGTGGAAACAGCGTTGTGCAAAAATGATTTCGGCAGGCTTCAAAGAAGTTGAATCCTACAACCCCTATTGGGATCTAGAGGGAAAGACTTTTGAAGACATCGATGGTTATCGGGTTGTGATTCAAAACGAAAAGTGGGAAAAATAAGCTTGTCCTCCACCTTACAAATCGCTCCGAGAAACCCTTGTAGCTCTATTCCCAGAACTTCCGCCATATCAATACCAAGACAGAGAAAAATCACAGGACGACCTACAAAAAGAGAGATCTCAAGGCAGCAGACATATTGGCCATCCTCCTCTTCGGCTTGGGATGAGCCTTGGGCATCATCGCCCTCTTTCATGCCTTCGCTCCCGTGGAAACAAAGCCCATAGACCCCAAGAAGGTCCAAGAGCCTCAGAGGCTCATTCCACTTTGACTCCAGGCAGTCGCCTTCCTCATGTTGGGAATCATCATCCACCTAAAGGTCAGGCAGCTCATCAAAAGCAAAGGGCGCGAACCGGAGGACTATGAGGGTGTCCCCGACTAGGCTCCTGCTCGTCTCCCTCATCATCCGCAGCATCCCTTCCGTCATCTTTAAGAGACTGGACATCTAAGACCCACAACCCCATAAACCTCACAGCCCCCCTGAAAAAACCCGTGGAAAACCATGTGGAAAACCCGTCCGCGGGTTTTTTGGTCAAAAGCCCTCTGGGCTTTCAGGAACACCAAAAACACAAGCTACTGAAACCATTTCCATACAACAAAAACGCTTGAAGCGTTTTCACCAAAAAACCCCCGGAGGGGTTTTCCACGGGGTTTCCACCCGCTCACCTTGTTTCCATCCCATGGGAGTTTGAAAAAGTGGCGAATTTTTCAACGATTTAGGGGGAGCTGGGGCCATTCCCTGCCGATAAATCGGACACTCACCGGGGAATGGGGGGAAAATGGACAAAGCCCAATGGGGGATTGTGGCTGGGATCGCATTGATTGTGGGATCTATCGGCATTGTGGGGTTTGGGGGACATCGAAAGCAGGTCGAGGAAGACCTGCCGACTTTGGATCACGAGCTGGAGGAAGGGATCGGGCTGGGGGTTCGGATCCCGGTCTTGGAGGATTCTTCTCCTTCGAAGGGATTGGCAAAGAGAAAGCACCGCAGCAGAAAGCCTTCCAGGCGACAGATCCAACTCCTGTTTGATCCGGTGACGGATGGAATGCAGCGCTTGGATTTCCGCAAGGTTTTGGAGGAGCGATTCCCTCGTTTCAGCTTCCCCAGTGTTCGGCTGAGGGTGGAGGAGGGGCGCCAACGCCTTTACCAAGAAATGGGATCGATCATGATCAGCTCCTGGGGGCTCCGGCACAGGGACCGGAGGCGGGGAATCCGGGAAAACAAGCTGGGCTATGTTGCGGCAGTGATTGCGTCGGGGAAGGGAGCCGGGCTGCCCCCTCGGGTCGCTCGGAACCAGATCTATGATTTCTTGATCGGCGCACCCGCCCTTGCTGCTTCGGGACCCATGCCACCAGCGCTTCCCCTCCAACTCCAGGCATACAACGCCCCTTGGTTCGTGGGCGGATTGCTCAAGGGGCGCTTCTTCCCCGCCGCGACTTCCAGCCGGGTTCCACTCCGTTTGCGCTCGGTAGACGATGCGCTGAAGAACCAAGGCTACTCGCTGATCCCGCTGCCCCGAAAAAACCGAGGCTTCCTCTACTCCATGGTGGACGGGGTGCTCCCGACCCGGGACAACCTTGTCCTAGAACGCTATCCACTCAAAGTCGCCCTCTATCTCGCCTACAACGAAAAGGTCCATAACAGCGTGAGTCTCATGAAGGTTCTGGCCTGGATGACTTCTAAAGAAGGAAAGAAAGCCTTCTCCGATTGGCTGATTTTCTGAGGGGAGAGAGAAGGAAATCAAACGTTCGCTTGAAACGAACGATTGATTCACCATAAACTCTGAGCCCTATGAATGGCTCAGAGAAAAAACCCCATCAGAAGGACAGGCAAGGGGATAGAAAGAGGGATAAGCAGGGGTCAGGGCGCCCGAATCCGGCAGAACAGACCGGTTCGGCCCGAACACGCATCCTGGATGCCGCAGAGCGCATCTTCGCCGAACAGGGAGTGGATGCGGCTTCTCTCAGGCGGATCACCCGTGAAGCCGAGGCCAACATCGCTGGGGTCCATTATTATTTTGGATCCAAGGACGGCCTTGTTCTGGAGGTCTATCGTCGCCTGATTCGCCCGGTCAACGAAAAACGACTCGCCCTCCTCTCCGAGGCCCGCGCAAAGGCCGCCGATGCCCCCCTCCCCCTGGAAGAGCTGGTCAAAATCTTTTTCGTCCCCCCTCTCTTGATCTGTTTCCAGGAACACTGTGCCCGACCCTACCTCCCCCGCCTGATCGGCCGGATGTTCAGCGATGCGCCGGAACTCATCCGGAAACTCATCGATGAAGAGTTTGCCGAGATGAAAAACCGATTCCTCCAAGAGTTTGATTTGAGCCTTGGGGGACGCCCCAGGCAGGAGCTGATTTGGAAACTCCATTTCATTGTAGGAATCCTTGTCAACACCATGTTGGCCACGGACTTTCCACCACTCAGCCTGCTGGGATATCACCCCGCTGAGAAGTCGGAAGAGTCCTTACGCCAGATCCTTTCCTTCGCTCTCGCCGGTCTCAAGCAGGACCCCGAAGCTCTCGACCTGGACTGGGAAAACCTGGAAGACTACCGGATTGACGAAGGTGAATTGGGAGACAACACATGACATCCTTCCCTGCTTTCGCCAAAGACTCGGGCCGTTCCTTCTACACCCTCTTCCTTGGCAGCCTCTTCGCCACTCCATTGTTTCTGGCTGCCTGTTGGGCGCCAGCCCGCTTTTCAGAAAAAGAACTCGAAATTCCTCTTCCCAAGAACTTCGTCAGCGATGTTGCAAAAAACCAAACATCCCCTCTCTGGGAGGGGCAGAGATGGTGGGAGAGCATTTCCAGCACCGAATTGAACAAGCTGATTGAGGAGGGATTGAAGGGAAGCCACAGCCTCAAAGCCGCAGCAAGACGGATCGAAGCGGCAAGGGCCCAAGCGGAAGCTTCCGGTGCCAGCCTCTACCCACAGGTAAGCGCGGGTCTCTCCGCGAATCGAAGCAAGCAGATCTTCGTCGGCTTCCCCATTCCCGGACGCAGCGGCCCCCTCAGCTCGAGATCCAACAGCTATGGCCTCTCCCTCAATCTCTCCTGGGAATTGGATCTTTGGGGCAAGGTCTCTGCCAGCACTCGCTCGGCGGTCCTCCAAGCAAAAAGGAGCGAAGAACTTTACCAAGGAGCCGCTCTCAGTCTTTCGGGACAGATCGCAAAAGCATGGTTTGCCCTTCTTGGAGCAACAGAACAAGAAGCCCTCGCAAAGCGCACATTGGAAACCGATCAGCAGATTTTGAGTTTTATCCAAAACCGATACCGCTCAGGAAAAAACCGCTTCGTTGATGTGCAGCTCGCGAGGGAACGAGAGAAAAACTCGGAGACAACCTTGGCACGAAGCAAGCGCCTTGTTGCAGTGACAGCAAGGCAACTCGAATACCTTCTGGGAAAACCACCGAAGGGAGTGCTCCCCAAAACTCGGAAACTCCCCCCCCTCCCCCCTGCCCCACCCGCAGGAATGCCGGCAAGCCTCCTGGACCGCCGACCCGACCTGCGAGCCGCCCGCCTCGAGTTGCTTTCGCGAAAAGAACTCCACAAGGCAAGCAAGGCATCTCTCTATCCAAGCCTCTCCCTTACCACGAGCGGAGGCACCCGCAGCAACCAGTTCAAGGATCTGATTGACGGCGACTTCAGCGTCTGGAGCCTCGCCGGAAACCTCCTTCAACCTATCTTCATGGGGGGTTCACTAAGGGCCCAGGTCCGCGCCAACGACGCCCTCGCCCGTGCCAGCCTCCAAGATTTCGCCGATCTCGTCCTGCGCGCCTTACTCGAAGTCGAGCAAAGTCTCAGTAACGAACAGCATCTCCGTCGTGAGTACGAAGCGGGAAGCTCCTGGGTCGCCGCAGCCAAGGCCTCCGAGTTCACCACACGGGACCGCTACCGAAACGGGCGCGCCACCATTCTCGAAACCCTCAATGCCAAAAAGGCCCTCTACCAGGCCCAATCCGCCCTGGTGACTGTCCGCCGCAACCTCCTCCAAAACCGTGTCGATCTCTGCCTCGCGATGGGAGGACGCCTCGAAGGAACAAAGGTAAGCAAACGATGACCGAAGCCCACAAAAGAAGCACGTTTTCCCTCATTCTCGCCTGGGTTCTCCCCGTCCTTGTGCTTGGGCTAGGGGTCCTGGGCACAATCATCCTGATCCAAAGCCGGACTCCACCCAAACGCATCCCCCCTGCAAAGGTGATCCCCCTCGTCCGCTTCCACCTCGTCAAACCTACAGAACACACCTTTCGAGTGGAAACCCAGGGAACCGTCCAAGCCGCCCACGAATCCTCCATCGTCGCCTTGGTCCCGGGACAAGTCCTCTGGGTGTCCCCCAAACTCGAAGCAGGGGTCCGTGTCAAGGAAGACGAGGTTCTCCTCAAAATTGATGCGAGCGATTTCCAAACCCAAGTAGTGACCGCCAAGGCCGGGATCGCAAAGGCAGAGCGCCGTCTCGCTGAAGAACGCAAAGAAGCTCAACTTGCCCGGGAAGAATGGAAGCGCTCCAAAGAAAAAGGGGAGCCGGACTCTCTCCTCCTGCGAAAACCACAAATCATGGAAGCCCTCGCCGATCTGAGTGCTGCCCAAAAAACTCTCGAACAAGCAAAACGCAATCTTGCCCGCACCCAAGTCAAAGCCCCTTTCGATGGGATCATCGATAGCCGCCTCGTCGATCGAGGAACTTGGGTCGGCCCGGGGACACCCCTTTTCAAAGTGTTTTCCACCGATGCTGTCGAACTGCGCCTACCCGTTCGAACAGACGACCTCGCTTGGATCGATCTCCCCCGCACTCTTTCCAATAGCGTGGAAAAGACCCTTTACCCAAGGGTCCGCATTTCCACCCGCTTTGCCGGAAGAAAAGCCATCTGGAGTGGGCACATTGTCCGCATGGAAGGTCGGATCGATTCCAAAAGTCGCATGGCCCACCTCATCGCCCGAGTCGAGAAGCCATTTGCCTCCAATCCCCCCCTTTTCCCCGGACTCTTTGTGCATGCTTCCATCGAGGGGCGACGCATGGCCAAGGTCTTCGAACTTCCCCGCATGGCTCTTCAGGAGGAGAGCTATGTGACTCTCATCGACAAAGAGAACCATCTACATCGTCAACGTGTGGAAGTCCTAAAGAAAAACCGGGACACCATCATTGTTGGTTCGGGGATTCATCCAGGTCAGAGGCTCCTCCTGAGCTTCTTGGAAACCATTGTCGATGGCATGAGAGTTCGAACTTCAAACGAAGAACCGGCCCCCAAGAAGGGTGAAGACAAATGAAGAAGTGGGTCGAATGGTTTGCGGAAAACTCAGTCGCCGCCAACCTCCTGATGTTCCTCGTCGTGGTCGGGGGAATCCTCTCGATGTTCGGGCTCCGCAAGGAGGTCATCCCGGAAATCAACACTGAAAGGATCACGGTCACTGTCCCTTACCCGGGAGCCACTCCCGCCGAAGTCGAGGAATCCATCTGCATCAAAATCGAAGAGGAGGTGCAAGACCTGGAGGCAGTCAAGCGTATCACCTCCTCCTCCACTGAAGGCGCGGGGGTCGTCATCATCGAAGCCCTCGAAGGAAGCGATCTCGGCAAACTCCTGGGTGAAGTAAAAAACAGGGTCGATGCTATTGACACATTTCCCGAAGATGCGAAGGAACCTGTGGTTCAACAGCTTGAAGTGCAAACTGAGGTCCTGACCATCGCCCTTGCCGCTCCCACCACGGAGATGGGGTTGCGACGTCTTGGGGAACGGATCCGGGATGAAATCTCGGTCCTAGATGGGATCACCCGTGTGGATTTGATTGGAGGCCGGCCCTTTGAGATCAAAATCCAGGTACCGGAAGAAAATCTGCGAAAATGGGGCATCAGCTTTTCCCAGGTTGCAGACGCGATCCGAATGTCAAGCCTTGACCTCCCAGCCGGAACCCTGAAAACCCGCAGCGGCGAAGTTCTGATCCGAGGGATTGGACAAGCTTACAACCCAAAGGAATTCGAAAAAATCCCAGTCCTCACACAAGCCAATGGTGAGCGGGTTTTACTGGGTGACGTTGCAAAGGTCGTGGATGGCTTCGAAGACCTGGCGACAAAGACTCTCTTCGACGGTAAGAACTCTCTGCTCATCAAGGTCTATCGCGTTGGTGACCAAAGTGCCATTGCAGTGGCCGAAACCACCAAGAAATACCTGGAGCTGAAAAAACAACAGCTCCCAAAAAACGTTTCGCTCACGATCTGGTTGGACAATGCACGCCTTCTGAATGGACGCTTGGACCTCCTGATTCGCAACGGACGCATCGGGCTCCTTTTGGTTTTTCTGACTTTGGCTTTATTTCTGAGGCTCAGGCTGGCTTGGTGGACAGCCTTCGGGATCCCCATCTCCTTCCTCGGCGCCCTCTGGCTTCTACCCAGTCTCAACGTCACCATCAATCTGATCTCCCTCTTCGGCTTTATTGTCGTCCTCGGAATCGTTGTAGATGACGCCATCGTTGTCGGTGAAAATGTTTTCTCTCATCTTGCTCGAGGAAAACCCATCAAGCAGGCGATCAAGGACGGGACCACAGAGGTCCTTGTTCCTGTTGTATTCGCCGTCCTCACCACCATTGCGGCCTTCCTCCCCATGCTTGGACTCCCCGGGACCTATGGGCAGTTCTCCCGCAACATCCCCTTGGTCGTCATCGCCTGTCTCTGTTTCAGCCTGGTGGAGTCACTTTTTGTTCTCCCAACCCACCTTCGGCATCTCAAAGTGGAAACAAAGGATCCCGTGGGATGGAATCGGCTTTGGCTGGCCTTTCAATCCATCTTTACGCGAGGTCTCGATCAGTTCATTCGTTTCGTCTACAAACCCAGCTTGGATGTTCTCCTGCGTTGGCGTTACCTGACTTTGTCTGTAGGAGTGGCGACACTCTTCCTTACGATTGGAGTGGTCGCTGCGGGTTGGCTCAAGTTCACCTTCTTCCCCAAGATTGATGCGGATAATGTGTCTTGTGCCCTCACCATGCCCATCGGAACTCCCGCAGAAACCACTCAAGCCTCTCTGGATCGGATCACAAAGGCTGTGGAAAAACTCAGGAAAGAGTTTGAGCAAACTCCAGGGAGCATCATCAGGCACACTCTCTCCACTCTGGGATCGCAACCTTACAGGATCCAGCAATCACGGAATTCGGGGGGTGGGCTCATGGGAGCCCGGCCGGTTTCTCATCTGGGAGAAGTCACCTTGGAGCTGACACCCTCGGAAGACCGGGAGATCGGAAGCCGCAAGATTGCTGATCGCTGGAGGGAATTGGTTGGCAAGATTCCGGACGCAGTGGAACTGAGCTTCACAGGAGACCTGGTCTCGAGTGGGGCAGACATCAACCTCCAATTGACAAGTCCAGATATTGCGGTCCTTCGTAAGGCGCGTCAGGAAGTAAAGGCGATGTTGGCGTCTTATCCTGGAGTCTACGACCTTTCGGATTCCTTCCGAGTCGGTAAAAGAGAAGTGCATCTTCGGCTGAAACCGGAAGCCGAACCATTGGGACTCCGACAGGTTTCCATGTCCCGACAAGTTCGACAAGCAGTCTATGGTGAAGAAGCACAACGTGTCCAACGGGGCAGAGATGATGTCCCTGTAATGGTCCGCTATCCCGATCAAGACCTCAAGAGCCTTTATGCCATCGAAGACATGCGAATCCGTTTTCAGGGTGGCGATGAAGTTCCCCTCAGTGCGGTGGCCGATGTTTCCTATGCGAGGACTCTCTCGGAGATCAAGCGATCCGACCGAAATCGAGCGGTGACAGTGACCGCGAATGTGGACAAGGACAAGGGTGACCAGGAGAAGATCCTGACGGATCTCAAAGGCCATTTTCTTCCCAGCCTGAAGCGTCGCTATCCAGGACTGAATTATTCGTTTGAGGGGACACAACGAGAACAACGATCCTTCATGGAGGGAATGAAGAAGCAGGCTCTGTTCTCGATTGTTTTGATCTTTATCCTCCTCGCCATCCCCTTCCGTTCCTACTTGCAACCTTTAATTGTGATGTCGGTCATCCCCTTCGGGATTGTGGGGGCAGTGATGGGACACCTTTTGCTGGGAATGAACCTCACGATGATGTCCTTGATTGGACTCCTGGCCCTTTCGGGGGTGGTCGTGAACGACAGCTTGGTTGTAGTGGACTTTATCAACCGAGCAAGAAGGAAAGGTATTGGCCTTCACCAGGCAGTCCGAGAAGCTGGTGCCCAACGTTTTCGGCCGATCCTGTTGACCTCCGCCACCACCTTCGCAGGATTAACACCCATGCTCCTTGAAAAAAGCCTTCAAGCACGGTTTTTGATCCCGATGGCGGTCTCCCTCGGCTTTGGAATCGTCTTTTCCACTGTCATTACTCTGGTCCTTGTGCCCTGCCTGTATTTAGTGCTGGAAGACCTTACTGGGGGCAGGCGCTCCAAGGGAAAAGAGGAGTCTGCATAGGCTTTGTGTATGGATAAAAAAGGAAAGGGAAGAGCCGGGTGGGCCAGACCCTTCCCTTTCAAGGGCACTGAGAAAATGGGGTTTCTCAGATTGAATCACTATATAGAATATCCCAAGAATGCCTAGTCTGCATTCTTCTCCATACTGCAAAGGGAATGAGCCAAAACCGGATCAGGGTTTCGCTTCCATCCGTCAAAATGCGAATTTCGCGTTGAGACCGCTGCTTGTCAATGGGATCGCTCCCCCGAAAGCCATGGGTGAAAGCTAGGATTCCTCTCCTCTCGATTCATCAAGAACATGAGGAAAAACACCAGACAGATTGAAGCTTCCCATGAATCAAAGAAGAGAAAAGAGGCTTGCCATGCTTTGATGCACGACTTTGGGGTAGATTAAGCTCCATGTCCTCCTTCTTCTTGTGCTTTTTATTCCCTGCTCTGTGTCTTCCACTCCCAAATCTTCAAGCTCGAAGCCCTCAAAAACCAAGCCCTCCCAAGGGAGAGACGGTCCGTGGGATCACGATTTCGACCCATGGAATGGGCCGGGAATGGGCAAACCCAAAGGTCATGGGTCCGACTCTCAAGAAGATTCGAAACACGGGGGCGGAGTGGATTGCCCTGCATCCCTATGCTCGCATCCATGAAGATGGACGAGTGACTTGGAGGCGGGGGAAAAAGGGAGGAACCCCTTCCTATTGGAGTAAACCGATCACCCTGGCTCACAAGGCGGGGCTCAAAATCTTGATCAAACCCCATATTGCCTATTGGGGAACGCGCTTCGCTTGGCGGGGAGAAATCACCTTCCATCGCAGGGAGGACTGGAAACGGTTTTTCCGGGAATACCGAGCTTGGATCTTGGCTTTGGCGGAGGCTTGTAAGGACGCGGATGGGTTCGTGGTGGGGACGGAGCTGGACAAGACAGTGGTCAAAGAAAAAGAATGGCGAGCACTCATCGCGGAGGTCCGCAAGAGAACGAAGGCACCGCTGACCTACGCGGCGAACTGGACGGATTATGAGCGGGTCCCTTTTTGGGACGCTCTGGATGTGATTGGGATCCAAGCGTATTTCCCCTTGACAGAGGCAGTCAACCCAAGCGACCGAGAACTCGACCGCGCGTGGGAGGGACAAATGGAAAAACTCAGAGCTTTTTCCGAGAAGACCAATCGCAACATTATCTTCACGGAGATCGGCTATAACCGAAGTCATAAGGCCGCCCGGGAGCCTTGGAATTATGGGACCGATGGGGCTGATGCGAAGCCCTTACAACGGCGCTGCTTGGCTGCAGCTCTTCGGGCGATTGAAAAGGAGGACAGAGTCTTGGGGGCCTTTTTATGGAAGTGGTTCCCCGAGCCCTATCCTGTGGGCCGCAATTTTCAGTTGGCGACAAAAGCAATCCGTGCAGTTATCCGTAAGCACTGGAACCAGGACAAGGTGCACAAGCGATAGCATCCAGCAGTTTATGACCCGGAAACCTCCGATGAACCCCGCTTTGCCCTCTGCTCGCCCGCCTGAACATCAGCACAGTTTTCTGGACGCTTTTGTGGAGGATGTGGCCAAGAAAATACAAAAAAAAATGAAGAGCCCTGGCCTCCTCTGCTTGGTGCCCTCGGCACTGTTTGCAGAAGAATGCGCTCACCGGCTGCTCGAACGCAACGGATCCTGCGTAGGCATCTCCTTTCACACCCCGAGCTCCCTGTTCCGCGTCCTCTCCGAAGAATGCGGGACACCCTTCTTTTCGGATCTCCCGCGGGCGGCGGCCCAAGCTTGGGTAGGTCAATGGGTTGTAGAACTTTGCGAGGGAAAGCGGGGGAAGCTTTCGAACGACTTGAGAGAGGATCTGGCCTATCTGCGGCGCTTTCCAAAGGCCCGTGCTGCACTGGCGCAAGCTCTTCTCCAGGTTCGCTTGTATGGCTGCATCAGAACAAGTGACTTACCCCCCACCCGAGGTGGGCGGTTGCTGGGGCTTTTTTTAGAGCCCTTCGATGAAGCTTTGGATCGGGCGGAAATGTGGGACCCGGCGCGTCGCTTGAGCACAGGGCTGGCCCTCCTCCCGGGCTGGCTCGCGGACAAAGAATGGGTGTCCCTTATTGCCCTCCCTGCCGGGGGGAAAAGCCCGGAGTTTTTGGCCTATGCGGCTTGTTTGCAGGGGCTTGGGGCGCAGGTTTTCGAGGAAACGGGGACGGAGATCTTGGGGACAGGGGCACAATTGGCATTGCCGAAGAAGCTGCCGGACCTGGAATTTTTTACGGCCCAGGGGGAGGAGGCAGAGACGGAGGAAGCACTGGAACGGATCCGGGCTTGGATCCAAAAAGGGGTGAGGCCGGACCGGATCGCCTTGAGTTTTGTGAGTGCGGAACCTTATCTCCGCTTGATTGAAGAACGGGCTGAGGCTGTGGGGTTTCCATTGCGACCGACGAAGGGGGTGGCCTTCCGGTTGACGGCATTGGGGCGGGGGGGGCGGAATTGGCTGCGCTTTGTGTTATTGGATGGGCCAGCGGAGTTCCGAGGCCCTTTGCTGCTGGAGCCTCTTCTCCCTGGGATGGGCACTCCCGCGGCTGCAGCCTTGGACCGGATCGCAAGGGACCAGGCTTGGTTAGGAGGATTGAAAGACCTCCGAAACCTTTTGGATGAGATAAAGAACCAGCCGGAAGGTTTGGAAGAACTCAAAAAGTCCCTCAACAAAATGGTCTTTTTATGGGATGCACTGAATAAACATCAGGACACGGCCAGCCGTTGTTCGCTCCTCGAGGAGTCCATGGAGCGATGGGGGCTCTTGGGAGAAGACGAGAACAATCCCTTTGCCCAGGTTCTAGCCTCCCTACCCAAGGCCCAAGCCCTTCTTCCCCCAAAATGCCCACCCTTCTCCCTCGAAGAGCTGGCACAGCTCCTCGAGGCCCAATTAGAGGAGCAGTCCATCCCCCTCCCCCAAACTGTCCAGGAAGGAGTCCGCGTCCTCCCCCTCCAAAGAATGGGTGTCCTCGATTTTGACCACATCCTGATCCTGGGATGCTTGCGTGGACGCTGGCCCTCCAAACCTCGTATCAATCCATGGCTGTCCCCGAAGGACATTGAGCATTTGGGGGAGAAATTTCGGGAGCGGTTCGGGGTCCTACAGGCGAAAGGGATTCTTCCCCCCTGCCCCTGCCCCCCCAGCCGCGAAGAAGAGCAGGAGCGACAAAGGCTGCTGCTCCTCCTGAAACGCTGCAAAGGAACCCTCTGCCTCTCCTATCCAGGCGTTGACCTGCGAGCCAAACCCAAGGCCCCCTCCCCTTGGCTCGAAGAGCTGCGCACGGCCAAAGGGGACACCCATTCTTTGCGCCCCCTCTCTGCGGCTCTCGGGGACCGATTGAGTCGACGAGGGCCGGAGCCTTTGGGATTTTCTGAGCTTGAAGCCATGACCCTTGCGAGTTTTGAACGAAAGGACGAAGCTCTGCGCCATTTTGACGGGCGCTTTTCCTGCATCCCCCGGCAAGCAGGAGAGTTTGTCGCGGCTCGGGATCGCTTTCACCCAGGGGAAACGCCCAGCCCCTTCGATGCTCTCGGCCTCGGCCCAAGCCTCCGCCCGGGGCAGCCCATCTCAGTGACCGCCTTCGAGGATCTTGGGAATTGCCCCCTCCGGTTCTTTTTCCGGCACATCCTTGGCCTTCGCCCCCTTCCCGAAGAGCCTAGCCTCGACCTGGTCTCCGCTCTCGAACGTGGGTCGGCCGTTCATAGAATTTTGCAAAAGGTTTACGAAAAGCTCCTTGCCGAAGGGCTCTTCGACCAAGATCCTCTCCCAATCGATACTTGCCTTGACCTCGGCATTCAAGAAATCGGTCACAGCCTCCGCACCGAAGCGGACCGAATCATGTCTAGGCAATTCCTTCGCTTTCCCCGGCTGCGCCAAGAAGTCCTCGCCCTTTGGGGAAAGAATCTCGAAGCCCAATTCCGACTGGATCTCGAGGAGCTTCAAAAGTCGGGAGCACGCCCCGTAGCCCTCGAAAAAAAGCTGGAAGCAGCTCTCAGCTTTCAAAAATTGAAAGGAGAAGGACCGCAAAAGACTCCTCCCCTCCTTCTCAAAGGCAAATATGATCGGCTCGACCGACTTCCCGACGGTCGTTATCGCATCCTCGACTACAAGACTGGCACGAGCGCCAAGAAACTCCCTTCCAAGGATGTCCTCCAGGGACGAAAAACGCAGCTTTACCTCTATCAACGACTCTTCCTCGAAAGCGAAGGAACTCCTTCTCAGCCTGGCGACAGACATCCTCTTGCAGCCCTTCGAGGAGTCGGTCCAAAATTCCCAGTGACAGAAAGCAGGGTTCTGCCAGAGACCCCCCTCAATGAAAAATTCTGGGATGCCCCCCTCAAGGACGACCTCGAGGACAGCCTAGCAACTCTCCTGGAACTCTGTGAAGAAGGGCACTTCCCCTTCGAGAGCGAACATGGACCTTGCCGCCATTGTGAGTTTGCCTCGGCCTGCCCTCGGCACCATGCTCCCACTCAGGACCGCATGGAAGCGGAACCGCGAACAGCGAGCTTCCGCTCCCTGAAAATAAAATCTCCTACCAGAAAGGGTCAGAAACCGTGATCCCAGATCAAGAAGAGCGCGAGAAAGCCCTGAGGGCCTTCGATGAGAACATTCTTGTGATCGCTGGAGCCGGAACAGGAAAGACAAGCCTTCTGACCGGACGCGTCCTCACCGCCCTTTTGGGGCAGGGCCTGTCCCCAGACCAAATCCTTGTTACGACCTTTACCGAAGCCTCCGCTGCAGAAATGGCCGAACGAATCGAGAAGGCCCTCCTCGAATGCAGTAGAGGATGCATAAATTCGGAAAGTGACGCCGGTCGGGCCTTAACCGCCTTAAATCTTGACCCCGAAAGCGTTCGAGACCTGGCGGCCGCTCACCTTGAAGCAGGCTTGCCAAGCATGCAGACCATCCACGCTTTTTGTTTCAGCATCCTCCGGGACCATGCCCGCGAGGCCGACCTCCCCCCCGATCTAGAACTCCTCGACGAAATCTCCCAGGAAGATCTCTTTAACTCCTTTTTCAAAGACTTTCTCGAAAACGAGTTCGGAAAGACCGGTCCCGCTGAGCCCACAAAAGGAACAGCCATTCTTGAAAGCTCCGAGTGGGATCTCTGCTTTGAGAAGCTGAGCATGGATGACCTTCGCCAACTCATCCAACATTGGGTGTCCCATCCTCGATGGGCCGAACTCCCTCTAGACAAGGACTTGGGGCCTCTGCTGGATCAAGCGCGGACACTGCACGAGGAGATGGCCAGCCATATCGAGCGAGCCCGCCCGCACTGCACCAAAAGGAATAAAAATTTCGAACCCGTCCTTGTGGGCTACCACAAGGCTTTGGGAGAGTTGCTCCAACAAGGCCTCAAATGCCGCGATTCCGAGGCTTGGAGGAACATCGAACCCTATCTCCATCAAACAGGCGGCCCCAGCCTTGGTATCCCTTCTGGATATGGGGGAAAAGAGGTTTTGGAAAAAATCGGAAAAAAGGCCAAAAAAATCATGGCGTCCGTCTCTTCCATCCTCACCCCGGAGCTCCTCTCCATCCTTGAAAAACTCCTGAAGGAACTGTGGGCTCGTTACCGGGAACACAACACCCTGGCAGGAATGCTGAGCTACGATGAGATGATTGAGCGAAGCCGGATTCTTGTTTGTGATGAGACAAAAGGAACCCAGGTCCGGCAGAACCTGCAAAAACGCTACCGGCTCCTCCTGGTCGATGAATTCCAAGATACCGACCCCTCACAAAACGCCATCATCCTCAGTGTGGGGGAACATCGGGGCTCCCTCTTCGTGGTGGGCGACCCCAAGCAAAGCATCTACCGATTCCGGGGTGCTGATATGGAAGCATACGAATCAGCCACAGCCCAAATCCTCTCGCAAGGGTCGCAATGCACGCTCAGTGCAAACTTCCGCAGTCGACCGGAGATCCTAGCATTCGTCAATCGGATCTCTGGTCACAAAATCGTCGAGTCCCCAGGCATACAACCCCCCTATGAAGCCCTCAGCAGCGGACGAACTTTTGCCCCAGAGAAAGAGCCATGCATTCGCCTCTTGCGGACGGAATGTCCCCCGAGGGAAAAAGCCGCACAACGACGGATCCAGGAGGCCAGACAGCTGGGGACCCTGCTCTTGGAACGGCGAGCTCGAATCGGGAGCGACGATGCTTGGAAAGGCATCGGTCTTCTCGTCCGGAAAGGGGACACGGGGGAGGTCTTTTCGAAAGAGTTACAGAACATGGGTGTCCCAGTTCTAAGGGAAGGCGGGAAGAAGTTTTATGAGCGCTTTGAGGTGCAGCGCTACCTGGCCCTGCTAGGGCTCATGGTGCAACCCCATGATGAAACAGCTTTTCTGGCGGTTCTCAGGAGCCCCATCGGAGGGGTTCCCGATGCGGAATTGAAGGAGTTCGCGATTGGCGTCCGGGAGAAAAATGGGTGTCCCCTTGGGGAGCTTCTGTTGCGGGAGGCGGAGAACTTGGGGGATTTGCCAACCCAGATGAGCGAGGCGGTATTTCGTTTACGTAATTTGCGTGAGCGGGTTTTGGGCCTCCCGGCGGATCTCGCCCTTAAGGCCCTGCTCCAGGACTCAGGCTTACAAGTTGCAGAAGCCGCAAGTTTTGGTGGAAAGCAACGCCTTGCCAACCTGAACCTTCTGGTCGAAGACTGCGCAGGCAAAGTCCGTAGAGAGGGGGGCGACCTCCATCGCGCTTATGCCGATCTCACTCGTCTTGCCAAGCAGACGGTGGACTTCAACGAGGCATCCCTTTTCGATCCCAATGCTAAGGCCGTCCGCATCATGACCCTTCACAAGGCCAAGGGTTTGGAGTTTGACCTCACAATCCTCGCGGACCTCTCTTCCCCGCCCTTGGCAAGGTTTCAAGATGGGGTCTACGGCTTCAAAAGCCCCACAAAAGGATGGGTATCCACATTCAAAATCGGCCCTTTTTGCACGCCCCAATTCCTTGTGATGAAAGAGCGTAAGGAAGAACACGAGAAAGCTGAGGAACGGAGACTTGAATATGTCGGTATGACCCGAGCGCGCAACGAGCTTTGGCTCAGTTGGAATTATGCTCCCCAAGCTCGGCAAAGCCCCGAGATTCCCCCCATTATGGATGGCTTGGATCCCGGGGTCCCCATTGAGACCCTTTCGGGAGATGAGGAGATGGAAGGGTCCACAAACTTGAAATCCAAACTCTCATTCGACCTTGTTGAGAAGTGGATCCAGAAACGGAAGCGGATCGAAAAACAGGCATTCTCTTCCATGCGCCATTCCTTCAAGCTCCCAAGTCAACAGGAGAAACAGGAAGAAAAACCGGCCGCCAAAAGGACAGGGAAAAAAGGAGATCCAAAGCAAGGAATCTTGGCCCGGGAATTAGGATTCCTCTGTCACTGGATCCTCCAGAAGCTTCCCAGGGGAGAACTGAAGGAGCGCATGGAAAGCGCCCAAGCTTGGGTTAGGCGCAGGCTCGGACGTGAACGGGAGGGCAGGATGCTTTTGCAGGCCTGTGAGGAAATCTTTAGGGTCTTTGGTCTCTCCGAGTTACAGGCGCGGCTACAGGCCGGAGAAATCCTTGGAAAAGAGCTACCCATTCTCCACCTCGACGCCCAAGGACAACCCTGGCGGGGAATGATCGACCTCCTCCTGAAAGAAGAGGGTGGGCTCGTGGTCGTCGATTACAAAACCAACCTTCTTGGAGAAAAAGGGATCCTCCCCTTGGCAAGCCGTTATCAAGGCCAGATCAAGGTCTATCAAGGGGCCATCCAGCAGGCCTTCAATCTCCCTCACCCCCCCTATGCTGAGATTTGGGCCCTCCGAGGGAGCCTGTCCTACCGCTATCCCCAAAGATAACCCGCCCCTCGCTCCTCGGATTTCTTCGGCCTGAGTTGACAGCCAGTCGCCCGAGCCCGACACTCTCCCGCATGAAGCTCAACGTTTCCGAAGCAGCCAACCTTCTCCAGGTCTCCGAGCGGACGATCCGGCGCTGGATTGACATCTTAGGTCTCCCCTTTACGGAAGGGAGCAAGGGTCCCGAGTTCCAACGAACAGAACTGATCGACTGGGCCGATGCTCATAGTTTCCATCTCGCCAAAGAAGTCCCAGGTGAAAAGGACGCAGCCCCCCCAAGCATCCACCAAGCTTTATCCCAAGGAGGGATTCATTACCAGGTGCCGGGCACAACGGTAGAAGAATGCCTGGAGCAGGTCTCGCAGCTCTTGGTGCTACCCGACCCCATCGACCGAGTTTTTTTCCATCACGTCCTTCTCGCTCGAGAGGACCTTGCATCCACAGGAATTGGTGAAGGCATCGCCATCCCCCATGTGCGTGCCCCCCTCGTCCTTCATGTGGAAACACCCATCCTCGGACTCTTTTTTCTTGAAACACCGGTCAATTGGGCAGCCATTGACCATCAACCGGTCGATACTCTCTTCGCCCTCGTAAGCCCCGGCGTACGACGCCACCTAGGGCTCCTCTCTCGGATTTCTTTCGCCGTTCGGGACAGCAGCTTTCGTGCTCTCTTGAGAAACCGCGCATCCTCCGAAGAACTTTTCACGGCTGCTAAAGCCCTCGACGAAAAACTGGCACAAAGGTAAACCAATGTCACTCATTCTTCTCTCGCTTTCGCCCCTCCTTTCTCTGGGAGTCTTCCAGCCCCCCCAAGAAGCCAAGGTCCCCCCCGAGGAAAAGTCGGTTACCTTTCAAGGCTTCGAGTTCCAAACCCCCAAAGCATGGAAACGAGCAAAGCCTGAAGGCAAAAAAATCCGCTGGGTTCTCCAAGGCCAACACGGGAAAGATCTCTCCATGAGTTTGGAACCTCTCAAAACCAAACTCAGCCCTCAACAATATTTAATGGATCGCTTTGGCCGACTCGGACGAAAGTCCAATCCCAAATACTATGGCGGAAACTCCACGGGAATCACCTTCTTGGGCATCGAATTCAACATGCAGGCAGGAAAAGAAAAACCCTCCCAAGATCGGGCGCTTATCGCGGTTTTTCAAACCAACAAGGGCTTGATCCGCTTTGTCGCAACTGGGGAGGAGACCCTCTTTCTCAAGCAGCGACCCAGTTTCAAACGGCTGCTATTCACCTTCCGAGTCAAAGGAAAGCCACTTCCCCAGCGACAGGTTTCTCCAAAGCCCTCAAGTCCTACCTCAAGACCGAGCACCTCACCCAGCTCAGCCCGTTCGAAGCCGACCTCCGTAAGGCAAACCTCGGCAAGCCCCATAAAAAAGGGATGGCTTCAAACAAAGGTCAGGGATCTTGTAATCACCTACCCAAAAGCCTGGATCAAAACCAAGCCTTCCAACAACATGCGCCTCCTTGAACTCCACATCAAAGGAAAGGCCGGTGAAGGGGTCTTATCCGCCTATTACTTTGGTCCTTCAAGTGGCTCCATTCGCATGAATCTCGACCGCTGGAAAGGGCAGTTCAGCGATCCAAAAAACGTGGTGGAGAAAGAACTCAACCAAAGCAAACACAAGACCATCTTATTGAGTCTTGACGGAAATTACGGAGGGGGAATGAGCGGAGCCAAAACCAAAGGCCGCAGCCGAATCTTCGCATGGATCACCAAAACGGCCAAGGGACCTTTCTACTTCAAGCTGGTAGGTCCCAAAAAAACAGTGGATGCATGGGAAAAGGACCTCATGGAAGTTGCGAAAAGAGTTCGCTGAAAAAGTTTATTTCCGAAGGGACTCGATTCGACCCGCTTGATCCAAAATCTGGGTAATCCGTAGCCCATAACAATCATCCACCATCACGACCTCTCCCCGAGCAATTAACTTTCCGTTTACCCGTAAATCGACAGGCTCTTCAGACTTCTTATCGAGCGGAAGAATGCTCCCCGGGCCCAGATCCAAAACCTGGTCCAAACTCATTTCAGTTCGCCCGACCTCTACAGAAATGGGGATGGGAACGTCCAAGAGAAGATCCAAATTCTGACGTTCTGCACCTTCCCCTCCACCGCCCTCGAGAGGACCAAAATCAACGTTTTGAGCCGTGATTTCCGAACTTTCCACACTATCTGTCATATTCTCTTCCATTCCGTCTTCCATGTTCTTCACCTAGAATTTCTTCTTTAGTCCACCACTTGAAGGATTTTGGTGGCATAGCGCCGACCGCGCGTCCCCAGAACGCCACGGAATTTCGTTTTCCCCTGCACTGGGATCTCCAGAAGATCTCCGGGCTTTGTAGTGAGCGTCAAAACATCCCCTTTTTTCAAGGCGAGAATATCTCTGAGGTTCAGTTCCATTTCACCCAAGATGACCTTGAGATCCATCGGAATGCCGGAAATCGTTTCCGTAAGAACACTGCGATAGACCCCATCCTTTCGCCCCTCAGACAAGAAGCGCGAGCTCTCCAATCCTCCGAGGTGAGGCTCAAGCGCGGCATAAGGAATTGCGAGCCGAATATCTCCGAACAAAGGATTGCCTGATACCTGAAAATGTAAAGCAAGGACAACTTCTTGTGCAGGGAGAACCTGAGCGAGTGAGGGGTTTGTATACCGACCAATCACCTTGGGATGGACCTCAACCATCTCTCCCAAGCCCTCTTGAATATGGCCGAGCAATGGTTGCACAAGCGCGTCCGCGACCTCGTATTCCGCTTCAGAAAGATCTTGAGGGCAAGCATGGGCTTCGCCTGTCCCACCCAGGATGCGGTCAACGGCCCCATACAACAACTCAGGTGATACCGTAAGCACCGAGGGAAACCTTAATGGGTCCATCTGAAGGATGTAGGTTCCGGTCGGATGATCCAGAAGGGAAATCCAATTGGAAAACCGGAGCTGCTCCACACCCACGCAATCACAGCTTGCCTCTAGACGGAGACGTTCCGCAATCGCAGCCCCCATTTTCCGGGCGACCATCTCTTGAATGCGTGTAAGAACCTGGAGTTCTGACCGCGTAAATCGGTTGGGTTTAAGGAGGTCTAACTCTGCGACCTTGTAAGCCCCTTGGATCTCTGCCCCAGAGAAATCAAGATCATCGGCCTCCTCCAACTCTTCCGGCATCCCCTCATTTTGAAAGAGGTCCAGAAGGGCATCGATCTCAGCATTTGAAAGAATCTCTTCCACAGGATGTTCCGAGTAAGAGGACCTACTTGATCAAATACTCGTCGAAATAGACATCCGAGACCTTGGCATGGGCCTCCTCCGAATTGGGAAAGAAGGTTTCATTTAAGATGTCCCTCATTTCCAATTTCAGCTGCAGAGCATTGTCTCCCCCCGTGAGCTCATCCACACTTTTTCCCAGCAGAAGTATTTGAATCCGACTGCGCGCCTTGGGAAGGGCTTCCACAATCACCCCTTGAGTCTTGATGTCGTCCTCAGCTTTGTATTCAAAGGAGATCCCAATCTTTGCGACATTACGCCGAGTTCCCGGATTAAATGTCCAGGAGAGCTTTTCAGGCCAAACTTTTGGGGGAAAGCTGTCCAAGTCGACTTCTTTCTTTTCTTCCTTGGGCTTCTGAGGAGCGGTCATGGCAACAACCCCCACGGCCCCACCAACCACAAGTATCATCCCAAGAAATATCGGAAGCAATTTGGACTTACGACCGCCCTCTTGTTCATCTTTCTTTTCCTTCTCATCCGCCATCGGACCTTCCCTTCACTTCTGGACAAGCAGTAAAAACTCGCACTTCCCTTTGTTATCGGCACTTTGGCCTCATGACTTGCATGGGATTCCCACCGATGGCCCTCCTCTCAACGTTTGCGCACAACCCGGATCGAAACCGTCCTCCAGGCTCCATTCTTGGATCTGTTTGCCCTCAAAACACCGGCAGAGGGACGTAATTCGGCATTGCAGCCGACCTCCCTAAGAAATTGTAAGATGTTTTGACAGCGTTGGGACGCGAGATCTAAGGGAGTCATGCTTTCGATAAAACTGGCATAAGTGCGAAATTCGACAGTAAAGTCCCCCCCATTCAGGCTCCTTGCCAGTTCATCCAAATACGCAAGTCCCTCCTGTGGAATCTCGGCAGAGTGATGGGCAAAGACAAAGGGGGCCGTCATCTCAATTTCTTCGGTAGCCTCGAGTTTCTCACTTTTACTTTGATGGAGCTCCACCTCATCCCCAGTCCTCTCCTCCTCGGACAACTCTCCCGGGGTCTTATCCTGCTTCACATAATGAGGCCTTGGCGCATTGTTCTTGCTTATGTATTCGGATCCATCCAATAACCCCCCAAGCCCCACGGTCGAATAAATTGCATTTGCCATCGAACCTCGCATTGCCTCAAGAAGACCGGCCTGCTGTTGTTGGGCATATACATTGAGCAAAATGAAGAACACTAAAAGCAGAGTCATCAAGTCTGCGAAGGTCGCCATATAGGCGGGAACCCCTGCCTTCTTTTCCTCTTTAACCTCGACAGCCATCAACGCCCTTCCTTTTTGTTCCCACTCTTAGGAAGGACCAAGATCTCAACCCTCCGGTTTTGTGACTGCTCTTCATCTCCGATCCCGCGGGTCCTGGGATGACGGGCACCTTCGGAACGGATCGTCACCATTTCCAATTGGACTCCTTCGAGCCCTAAGATTCGGGCCACGCGCCTCGCCCTAGCAAGAGCCAGGGAATCAAAGCCCCCCAAACGAGAGCCCTTGTCGGAAAGAGCATCACAATGCCCTTCAATCATAAACCTCCGGCCTCTATGCAACCTTAACCTACGCCCAAGTTTGCGAACTTCCTCCTCAAAGCTGGCCGAAAGACGATCATCTCCTGGGGCAAAACAGCTGATCGTAGTTGGGACAATCCTTACCCCCGCATCCAGAGCCTTATCGGAAATAACAAAACCATCTAATTTCCGAATCTGGTTCTCGAGGTCGGGATTGGCCTCGGGATCAGGCCGAGAAACTCCAGTGTTGGCCCGATGGTCAAGGGTGGGCGTCTCCATCAGGTCGGGCTTATTCTTTTTCTCCTTTCCCACGATCCCAAATCCACCCTTCACCATGTCCATCACCTTGTTGAGAGTGTCTGTCTCCTGGGTGGTAAAAGTAAGCATCATGATAAAAAGAGTCACCAGTAGGGAAACGAGGTCCGAGAAAGTCACCAACCATTCGGGTGCGCCCTCTGGCGGATCTTCTTCAGGAACGTCCATGCAGCCCTCCTGGTTTCGGCCCTATTCAACTCGATTCAACCGTTTTTCTTTCGCTCGGTGACAAGAAAGACTTCAGTTTCTCTTTGACCAAAGCCGGTTTATCTCCTGCCTGAATCGCAATAATCCCTTCGACCATTAAGCCCTTGAGGGCGACCTCTTCCTTGGATCGATTTTCCAATTTTGTCGCAAAGGGGATGTAAAAGAGGTTTGCGGTAAAAGCGCCATAAAAAGTCGTAAGGAGAGCGACCGCCATACCTGAACCGATGGAGCTTGGATCCGACATATTTTGGAGCATTTGAACCAGACCGATCAGTGTCCCGATCATCCCAAAAGCGGGGGCCATGGATCCCATTGTTTCGAGAATGGACTTTCCTTGAGCGTGACGGCCCATGAGATTCATAAGATCAATTTCAAGGATTTCCCTTACAGTCGCACCCGGGAAACCATCAATGATCAGGCGCAGCCCTTTTTTCATGAACTCGTCATCCAGCTCCTCGAGCTTTTCTTCCAGGGCGAGGAGTCCTTCCTTACGGGCCAGATTGGAGAAGGAAACGATTCTTTCAATCTCTTCAGTTGGGGTTGGAAGAGGATAGAGAAGAACCTTCTTGACCACCCCCATCACAGAAAGCACTGCTGATAATTTGAAGCAAGTCAGAATGGAGGCAATCGTTCCTCCCATCACAATCATGACCGAGGGTGAATCCCAAAAAATAGAGATGGGGCCACCCATCATGATTGCGACCAGAACGAGGACCAGGCCGAGAAGAACGCCAATCAGTGACGCGAGATCCATTCGGTCTTCCCCCCCTTAGTTCCAAGATGCGACTGTTCCCATGGGAAGCATCCATTGCCCCCCAATCCCACAAGGGAAAAATCGGCAGTTTGGCCGCCTTACTGTTCAAAACTGCAACAGCCCGATCCCATTGGGGTTTTGACGAAGCCTAGCCCAAACCGGGGATTGATCTTATTTAGGTCGAATCAGCTTTATAGCCCGCTGGATCAGTTGGGCTCCACGCTGAGCGTCCATGATCTCCAGAATCTTTGCTGCAGCCTCGGGGTCCATGGAAACCAAGATTTTCACAGCTAAAGCCTCTTTGTCCGGCAAAAACTCGAGAAGAACCTCCGATGCCTTTTGAGGTTTCATGAGCGCCAAGGAGACGGCCTGGCGTTTTAAGTTTTTGTTTTCACTCTTCTTGAGGATCGTAATATCTGCTTCAAACCGAGCTTTTAGAGCTTTGAGATCGGAGATCCTCCGTTCCACTTCCTCCATTTTTCGAAGCACATTGTCCATTTCCTTGCGGATCGATCCCCGACGATCTTCGATGTCGGATTCCCGAAGCTGGAGCTCAAACTCTTTTGTCTTTATCGATGCCTTTTTTGCAATGAGCTGGTCCTTCAATTCCTCCGCTGAGCGATAGAACTCCAGGATTTCTTCTCGTGTGGTCTGAGGAATAAAACTCTCCAAAGAAAAAAGCCGTTTTTTCCGAGTTCGGTCCGCTGAGACCACATGAACATCTCTCTTTGGAAGTTTCTTTTTTTCCTGCTTCTGCTCCTTCGCCTCTTCCTTCTTAGCCTCATTCTCCTTTGTTGCAGATGCGTCGATCGGTCCAAATTCATCAGAAGTCGGAGGTTCTGGCGGCTTCAAAAATTGATTTAGCACAGGAACCGACTTGACCCCTTCGGGATTTAATCTGCCAGCCACACCCAGAAGCCCCACAACGGATGCCCCAAATACAGCTACCCCCGCCGTAGCCAAGCCCATACCCGCGACAACGCCTTTCATTGGTCCATCCCTTCTCTTACAACATGATTTCCCTGCTCAAGCCGCGCCTGCCCCCTTGACAAGGAAGCAAGCTCTTCGATTTGGCTTTGTTCCAACTTGTTTTGCTCATCCATCCAAGTCTCTTTTCGGATTTCACGTAGACGATCTAATCCCTTCCGCTCTCGGTAGGTCTCAAGCCATTCGGCTTCAATCTCCGCCAAGAGGGCTTCAGACCTTCGGATCCGAAATCCTAAGCTTCTTAGGTTGGCGTGAAGATGCACCCAGTAGGCTTTCCAGATTTCCACATTGGATCCCATCTGGGCCATCTCCGTTTCCGCCTCCCTGCATGCTCTCTCCAAACTCTTCCGATTTTGAAGAAGGCTTTCATGCTCAGCTTGAGCCTTGGCGAATTGGAGGCGCTTAGCCTTCTCTGCACGAGAGACAAGCTTTCGTATCTTTTCCAATCGAAAGACAAAGCGCTTCATCGTCCCTTCTTATCGACAGAATCTAGGCTCCAGCCCCAATAATTCATAAGATCCCTCAAGAGAAGTCTTTTTTTCAACGGGCTTCCAGACCGAAAAAATCGCGTTCCAAGAGGTCTATTCCAATCTAAGGGGCATGGAACCCTTCATAAGATGCTGCCCCCGAATCATGGGAGCTAAGATGAGCCGAGGCCCGATGTCAATTTCTCCATGATTTCCCTGGTTTGGCTCAAGCTTCGTTCCTCCCCTCCTTGGAAAAGTAATTCTTGAATCCCGGGCATAAGATCAATGGCAAGATCCAGTTCGGGATCAGCCCCCCTCTTCCAGGCTCCCACCTGAATCAAATCTCGGTTCTCCTCATAGATTGAAAGAGCCTTTCTCAAAGTTCGCGCCTTCATAGTGGCTTCCGGGGGGACAATGCGATCCATCAAGCGACTTACCGATTCAAGGATATCGATAGCAGGGAAATTCCCTCGGGAAGCGATCTTGCGGTCTAAAACGATATGGCCATCCAAAAGCCCTCGAACTGTATCGGAGACCGGCTCATTAAGATCATCCCCCTCGACGAGGACAGTCAGCATTCCGGTGATCGACCCCCGGCTTGCGGTCCCAAGCCTCTCAACAACTCGGGGAAGTGTCGCAAAAAAAGAAGGCGGATACCCACGGAGTGTCGGTGGCTCACCTGCGGCCAAACCGATTTCCCGGGATGCTGCAGCAAACCTTGTCACTGAATCCATCATGAAGAGGACGTGCTTGCCCTGATCCCGAAAATACTCTGCAATCGTGACTGCGGAAAAGGTCGCCTTGTATCGAAGAAGTGGTGAGGCATCACTTGTAGCCACAATTAAAACGGATTTCGCCATCCCTTCGGGCCCAAGGACATCTTCAACGAAATCTTTAACCTCTCGCCCACGTTCACCCACAAGAGCAATCACGTTGACATCAGAACTTGCCCCCCGAGCAATCATCCCCATTAAGGTAGACTTACCAACTCCCGAGCCTGCAAAGATCCCAATTCTCTGACCAAGACCGTTTGTCAAGAAGCCATCAATGGCCGAGATTCCTGTCTCCAAGGGGGTAACAATCGCTTGCCTTTCCATTGGAGGAGGAGGATCTCGCTGGACATCCATCTCCTTTCCACGAGGAGCGGGACCACCATCAAGCGGCCGACCCAGGCCATCCAAAACTCTTCCCAGACATTCATCCCCCACCCGGATCGTAAGAGGTTGTCCCGTTTGTCGAACGGAATCTCCGGGAGCAACACCATAGGCGTTCCCTATGGGCATGAGGACAGCATGTCCTCGGGAAAAACCGACGATTTCCGCCGGGACGGTTCCTGTCTTTGAGCCCACCATACAGAGTTCGCCAAGGGCAGCTTCAAGACCAACCGCTTCAAGAGTGATCCCGGAAAGCCCGGTGATCTTCCCAACCTGCTCACGTCGCTGGGTACTTCGACTCACATCAAGGATTTGCTCCAACCCAGGTAAAGTCATTGGCCCAGTTCCCCCAGAATCTTTTTAATCATGGCCTCGAGAACAGACCCTGGGTCATGGACAATCCTGCCATGGTTGCTTTCTATGCGACAAGCCCCTGGTGGAACTCCGGGATCGACCTGGAACTCAGGCTCCCTTTGATGAGTTTGTCCTTCTTGGGCCTGACCATTCCCCCATCTTTCAAGAACCCGCCCAAGGTCCTGAGGATTTAGAAAGACGAGAAGACTCTCATCATCGGCACCTACTGCTTGGGAAAGAGACTCTCGAATAACAGGAATGAGATCATAGTTGCCGGCTTCAAGTTCTCTCCCAAGGACTTCGCCTGCAAGACGGAGTCCCAATTCCAAGATGTAAGGGGCCCATTGATCCAAACGCGTTTGGACCAATGAATGCAACTCAGGGAGAGTCCTTTGGATCGATTGAAAAACTTGAAGGACTTCTTCCCTTTCCCTCTGCTCCTGTTCAGCCCGTTCAAGGATCGGGTCCCAACAGGGCCTTCCGGAACCTCCTTCTTGAGGACCGGCTCCCTCATCGGAACACTGAAGATGAAAACGAACCTGGCGAAGCCTGGAAGGGAAACGAAGGCATTGGGTCTTCATACCATTTTCTCCCCTCCACCCCCAACTGGTTGGATATCTCCGCTTTCGATCATGGAGCGAACAGTTCCAAGGATTTCTTTTTGTGCATCAAGAACTTCGCTCAAAGGTACTGGACCCTTAGCATCCCGCTCGTCCAAGACAATCTCTCTTGCCCTTTTGGATAGGTTGTTAAAAATATTGTATTCGGTTTCCGGGCCACAGGCCTTCAGAGCCAGGGCCAGCACTGCGGTGTCAATAGAAGCCAAGACTTTCTGCATAGGTTTCTTATCCAAGAGTGCCAAATCATCAAAGGTGAACATCTCATCCCGGATCAGCTCTGCAATCTTCTCATCCTTCTCCGAGATGCCATCCAGAACTGCTTTCTCCCCGCTTCCCCCTATGTTGTTCAAAATACTTGCAGCTTTTTTTATCCAGACCTTTGGCTCCGAATGACTCACAGAGAGATCCAAATCTTTGACCTTCTGTCGCATCACTTCGACGACCCTTTGAATGACTTCAGGAGCTGAATGCCCCAAAGTCGCAATCCTGTGCAGTAGATTGGCACGCTGTTCTTCGGGAAACTGCGCAAGGACCTTTCCTGACTTCCCGGCATCTAAGTGTGCTAGAAAAACGGCAGTAATTTGGGGATGTTCATCCACAAGAAGACCCGCCAAGTCTTCATCCGAGATCTCTTCGAAGACAGCAAAGGGTCTCTGATCGAGGGTCTTTTGTTCAACATTGTTGATCAGAGAACGGCCCTTCTCCTCCCCAAAGGCCTGTTTCAAAACAGTGCGAATGGAATCCCCAACATCCCCAAGTAAAAGACCGGCACCTTTAAACCTCTCAGCAGCTTCGGAAAACACAGATACAAGATCGCCCTCACCGAAAGCGATCTCTTCCAATTCCTTCATTGCACGCGTCAAAGTTTCCACTTGATCTTCACCCATATGGCGAAGAATATTGGCGGAAAGATCGGTATCGATACCCAGAAGGATAGCTGCCACCTTTTGGGTCTTGGTAAGGCCTTCACTCATTATGCATCTACTTTCTCACGCAACCAATTCTCCATGAGCCGACTCACCCCTCCTGGGTCCTCAGCCACAACCTTCTCAATCTCTTTTCTCAATTTTTTGATTTGCTTTGCGGGGTTGACTTCTTCTTCCCCGCCGGAATCAGAACCGGCTCCCAAACCACCGACTCCGACCGACAACCCCGACGATTTTTTCCCCTTCTTGAGCAGACTTCTCAAGAAAAGAAGAACAAAAATGATGGAGAGAATCTGCGCTCCAAGGGGGCCATATTGCTTCACGGTCTCCAAGATCCCACCCTCAGGAGAAGCCTCGGTTTCGTCCTTTGGAAATTCGGTAATGGCCGGGGTAATGGAACCGTCTCTTTTAGAATCCCACCCGACAGCTCCCATTACGAGGTTGACAATTTGGCCTTTGTCTTTTTCTAAAGTCTTGTCAATCGCCAAAGAAATGGTGATTTTTTTTACTTCTGGGGCCAAGGGCCGGGTAATCCGGGTCCCGAGTGTCGACTCGTAAACCTCATGAGTTCGACTTTCTTCTTGAGTATTTGCTCCCGCTCCTCCGCCCCCCTGCCCGGCAGATCCACCAGCGATAGACCCAACTCCAGGGTCTCCTTGGGCCGTTTTTGGGCGGTTTATTGAATTGGACTTTGTTGAGGTTTTTTCCCTCAGAACCTTATCTTCGGGAACAATCGCCTCTTTGAGACTCGTAATCGTATTCGCATAGGTCACCGAAGCGGTCACCTGGGTTTTCCCGGGATACAAGCGCTCAAGGGCCATTTGTGCCTTGGCAGTCAGGATCGAGGAGTGCTTCATCTCGAGAGCAAGAAGATCTGAGCTTGCTCCCCCGCCTCCAGCCTCCCCTTCGGAAAAAGAATGACCGTCCGTGCTGTTGACCGTCACCATCGATCGATCGATCCCCAAGGACTTTGTTGTGATTTCAACCGCCTGCCTGGCTACAGACTTGAAAGCTTCTGGATTTCTCAAAGAAATAATGACGCTTGCACTGGGCCGAACGGATTGCTCCTTGGAAACAAAAAAGCTTCTCTTGGGGTTGTTATAGATTACTTTTGCCCAAACCACAGAACGGTTAGCTCGGATCGCTTTTTCAACTTCTTTGGCTCGCACCCGCCTCATCATCTCCCGCGTCATATCCCTGGACATGGTCACGGAATCTAAGGCATTCAACCCCCCGGAATCATCACTGCCTTTCCCCAAGCCGGCTTTAGCCATCGCAGTCCCGGCCTTGGAGCGATCTCTCGAGTCAACCAGAAGGACATCACCCTGAAGCCGAATACGAATTCCTGCATCTTCAAGGAGCCTGATGGCTTTCGCTCGTTCTTCCCCCACCAAATCGTTGCGAAAAGGAACGAAGTCCGGACGAGTTCCAAAATAGACCAGAGAACTCATCCCAAGAACAACTGCCGTCAAAACAACGCCAACGATCAATCGTTGAGCGCCAGTCAGTTGAATCCAGATATTCTTGAGTTGGCTAATCAGATCCTGCAAAAACTGTGGCATTCTCCACCTTTTGGTAATGCGAGATTAAACTTGGATCCGAGTGACTTCTTTCCACGCCTCGACAAGGCGGCTCCGGATTTCCAACATGAGCTTGAAGGCCACATCCGATTTTCCCATTGCAGCCATCACCTCTTCCACGCTTTTTGTTTCCCCCGTTACCAGGCCCTCCATCTTTCTTTTGACTTCCATTTGCTTTCCTGTCACTTCTTTCAAGCCATCCAACAGGATGCTTCCGAAGTCGACTTCCTTGGGTGCTTGCCCTTCGCTGTCCCCTGCAATCTCAGGATCCAGGAATGGATCTCCCCCATGAGGCTGGATCCCCCGTAGGGGCTTTTGAATCAAAGCCTTTGCACCCCCCTGAAGCATCTTGAGAGATTCCATCAGCGAGTACTCATATTGGAAACGGTTTGCTTCGCCATGGCCCTATAAGCCCTGAAAGCTTGGAGGTTGGAAACAAAGGATCGACGCGCAGAAGCTAGATCAACCATCTCAAACATAATATTGACATTAGGAAGGCGGACGAAACCTTCCGAGTCAGCATAGGGGTGACCCGGGATCCTCACCCTCGGATGCTCGCTTTTTAAGTCGGGGACAATACTTTGGACAGCAACCCCTCCCACGACTCCTTCTCCATCCAAGATTTCTTTGAATGTCACTTGCTTCCTATTGTATGGACCATCCGGGCCAACTGTGTTGGCATTGGCGATATTGGAGGCAATGACATCCAGCCGAGTTCGCTCAGCTGCCATTCCCGAAATGGAGACATCAAATCCACTAAAGAGTCCATCCGTCATTGTGGTTTCCTCCTTCAACGAGCCCTAATCGCTTCTATCAGGGTTTTATAAGTTCCACCTGCCGCTTTAGTGAAAACCTCATGGAGCAGTTTGACCTTCTCCATTTTCATGAGTTCATTCATGACATTGACGTCATTACCATTGGCTTTCACCCTCGTCTTCCCCTCACGCACGAACGAAAAACGGACACCGGCCAGGTGGTCTCCATCACCCATCACCTCACTTAGGACCGATTCAAACTGAACATCCTTTGTCCGATAGCCAGGGGTATTTTGGTTTGCAATATTGTTGGAGATAGCTCTCTGCCTGAGCTCTAATCCCGCAAGTGCTTTCTCATAGAAGAGAGTGATTCGATCCAGGTTCATCCTTTCAATCCTTTGCCTTTGAAGTGCCCATATGACTGGACTTTAGTTATCGGCAAAAGTTGTCGGAATTCTTTACG
>Ga0256841_1000271_pt1 | contig 56643 bp, 44 predicted proteins | sample 356308metaG_FD_185971 | JGI IMG/M metagenome (GOLD analysis project Ga0256841, IMG submission 185971) | Hydrothermal vent microbial communities from Mid Atlantic Ridge, Atlantic Ocean - 356-308 | ecosystem: Environmental > Aquatic > Marine > Hydrothermal vents | place: Atlantic Ocean: Mid... | reverse complement strand
TCATAACGGCTCCTCCTTGGGGACGGGTCCCGCCGCGCATTATATGCCAGCGGTCGAGCCGGACAACAGAGTTCGCCGGGATTTTTTTCTCCGCCCCGCGATCTGCGAAGCTGAAGAGAAGATGCGTAACGACGACCTGCTGAACCGCCGCCGGTGGATCCTGGGCTCCCTGGGGGCCGCCGCGGCCGCCGGCGCCGGAGCGGTGAGATCGGACGCCGCCCATGGCAAAGTAGAACGGCTGCCCGGCTCCGGCGTCAAGATCGCCCTGAACGTCTACTCCTTCAACCGGCCCCTGCGCGCCGGCGAAATCACGCTGCCCGAAGTGGTGGACTTCTGCGCCCGCCACGGCATCGCCAGCCTGGACGCCACGGGCTACTACTTTCCCGGCTACCCGGACGCCCCGCCGGACGACTACGTCTACCGCCTGAAGAGGCGCGGCTTCCTCAACGGCGTGGCCATCCACGGCACCGGCGTCCGCAACGACTTCGCCGTCGAAGACGCCGCGGCCCGCCGCCGGGACGTCGAGCTGGTCAAACGATGGATCGACGTGGCCCGGAAGCTGGGCGCATCGGTGATCCGGGTCTTCTCCGGCCGCCGCGTGCCCGAGGGGCGGAGCTTCGAGGAAGTCCTCGAGTGGATGGTCCCGCTGATGCAGGAATGCGCCGAGTACGGGAGCCGCCGCGGCGTGATCGTCGGCGTCCAGAACCACAACGACTTTCTGAAGACCGCCGCCGAGACGATCCGCCTCGTCGAGGCCGTCGATTCGGAGTGGTTCGGCGTCGTTCTCGACGTCGGCAGCTTGCGCCAGGGCGATCCCTACGAGGAGATCGAAAAGCTCGTGCCCTACGCCGTCTCCTGGCAGCTCAAGGAGAACGTCTGGCACGGCGGTGAGGCTGAGCCGATCGATCTCGGGCGTGTGAAACGGATCATCGAACGCGCCGGCTACCGCGGTGTGCTGCCCATCGAGACCCTGGGCCCCGGGGACCCGAACCAGAAAGTCACCGCGTTCCTGGCGCGCGTCCGCGAAGTCTTCGGAGCCTGAGGATTCCCGGTGCGGGCGCCGAGCCGTCCCGCTACTCGAGGGTAATCTTCAGCGCCTGCGCGAACCGCGACGGCGGCTTCTCCGGCAGCGCGATGGAGAGTCCCGTTTCCGTCTGCTTCCACTCGAGCTTGCCCGCATACCCCAGCAGCCGAACCTCTTTTACCTTGGCTTCCTTGCTCGAAAGCGAGCGCAGCGTCGTCTCGCCCGGCCCCGGCCACTCGAGGACGATGGCGTAGAGGGCCTTGCCCTTGCGGGTGAAGCGGAAGTCGCCCTCCTCGAACCGCTTCCACGGGCGCGTCGCGTAGATCGCCTCGCCGTTGATCTTCAGCCAGGCGCCGGCGTCGCGGAGCCGCCGGGCCATCACCCCCGGGATCGTGCCGTCGGCCCGCGGGCCGATGTTGATGAGCAGGTTGCCGTTCTTGCTCACCACGTCCACCAGGTAGTCGATCAGCTCGTTCGAGCTCATGTACTCGCCCTCGGCGAGCAAGCGGTTGTAGCCCCAGGAGGTCGGGTCCAGCGAATCGCACAGCTCCCATTTCTTCTCCGAGATGCCGCGGATGTTGCGGCGCTCCGGCGTCGAGTAGTCGCCGAGAAAGCTGCCGTCCGGCTCGACGCCCCAGCGGTCGTTGGCCACCACCTCGGCGGGCTCGGGCGAATGGTTGTAGAAGTAGGCGAGCACCTCTTTGCTGCCCCAGTAGTCGGTTCCCAGGGGCTTGTTGTTGCGGTCGCGCACCGGCCCGATGCGGACGTCGCCCCAGAGGATGCTCGGGTGGTAGCGGTCGATCAGCTCCTTGATCGAGTTGTTCATGTATTCCACCCAGTCGCGGCCCGGGTAGCGCGGGTCCCAGAACGAGTAGGTGGTGTTGTGGTAGAAGCCCATCTTCAGGCCGGCCTGGCGCACGGCGGCGGCCAGCTCTCCGGCGATGTCGCGCCGCGGTCCCATCTCCATCGCGTTGCGCTTGGTGTAGCGGCTCGGCCACATGGCGAACTCGTCGCCGTGCTTGGCGGTGAGCACCACGTAGCGCGCGCCTGCTTCGGCGAACAGAGCCGCCCACGCTTCAGGGTCGAACTTCTCGGCCCGGAACATGGGGATGAAGTCGTCGTAGGCGAAGTCCGGCCCCCAGTTGTCGAGCTGGTAGCGGTAGGCCTTCTCGCGGATGTGCGCCCGGAAGACGCTCTCGGGCAGGTTGCCCCGCCGGGCGCGGTAGGGCGGGCCGCCGAGGTTGAACCCGAAGTCGGCGAAGGGGCTCATGAAGACCACGTACCACTCGTGGTAGGCCGGCACGGCGTAAGGCCCCCAGTGGATGAAGATCCCGAACTTGGCGTCCTCGAACCACTGGGGGACGCGGTGCTTCCGCAACGATTCGGTCGTCGGCCGGTACGGCCCGCCGGATTGGGCAAGCGCGGGCGCAGCGGCGCCGAGCAGCAAAGCCAGTAGCGCGGCCGCCGGCCGGCGGATGAGGAAGCGGCTGGTTGCGTTCATCGTCTCGGCTCTCCGTTGTCGGGCTGTGTTGGGAATCCGCGCCGAGTATATCAGCCCGGCGGCGGACGATTTGCGCCGGCGCCGGTATGCGCGCGCGGAGCGATTCCCGCTACGCTGGTCTCGGAAGCGGCGGCAGCCGGAGATTCATGACTCAGCACCTGGAGAGGCAGGCAGCGGCAGAAGACCGGGAGCAGGGAAGCGCCCCCGCCCTTACGTTTTCGGTGCTCGCGTTCCGGTTCACCTTCCGCGCCGAAGATGCGGTGCGGTTTCCGGCGGGGCAGGCCGGCAACACCTTGCGTGGCGCGTTCGGGACGATCTTCCGCCGGCTCGTCTGCGTGCCCGAGTGCCCGGGGCCGCGGGAGTGCGAACGCCGCTTGGTCTGCCCGTACGCCCGGATCTTCGAGCCGGCGGTGGCCCGCCCGGCCCCCAGCGGACTGGCCGATCCGCCCCGGCCGTTCGTCTTCCGCGCCGCGCACCTCGACGGGAGCGGGATTGCTCCAGGAGAATGCTTCCACTTCGACCTGCACCTGTTCGACTGCCGCGAGCCGGCGCTGGAACACTTCGCCGCCGCCTTTTCCGAGCTGGCCCGCGAGGGCTTGGGCCCTGGCCGCGGCCGGGCGGAGCTCGTCTCGGTGGACCGGCTGGACGCCCGGCGCGAGCCGGTGGAACGCGTCTTGGACCGGGGAGCGTGGCTGCGGAAAGAAGGCTGGCCGCCGATCGAGCTGAGCCTGGCGCCGGACCGCCGCGCAGTGTCGCGGATCGTGGTCCGTTTTCTGACGCCGGCAGAACTCAAAGCCGGACGCCGCATCGTCTCCAAGCCCGAGTTCGCCGTCCTGTTCGCCCGCGTTCGGGACCGCGTCGGCACCCTGCGCGCGCTGTATGGAGAAGGTCCGCTCCCGGTGGACTTCAAGGCGATGGGCGAGCGGGCCGCCGCCGTCCGGCTGACGCGCTGCGAGTTGCGGTGGGAGAAGACGCTCCGGCGCTCCACCCGCACCGGCCGGCGGCACCCCTTGGGAGGATTCACCGGCGAGGCGGCCTACGAGGGCGAACTCGCCGAGTTCTTGCCTTACCTGCGGGCCGCCGGATGGACCGGCGTCGGCCGGCACACCGTCTGGGGCAACGGGGCGATCGAGGTGGTGGCGGCAGACGCGTGACGGATCCGATTCGGCGGCATCCGACGGGCATCCGTGCGGCTGCGGGTTCGGGTCTCCTGCGGGCATCGGGCGGGGCCGCGCTGTCTGATCTTGTTGTGTGGTCGCCGGGTCAAGGGCCGGCGGGACGGCCGTTTGGGCCGCGGGACAGGAGGCTGATATCCTGAATCCACTATGGCTGTGAGGAAACTTGGCTCGATACGGTTCCGGGCGCGGTCGGCCGGCGCCCTCTTGCTGCCGGCGCTGTGGTTGATGACTGCCGGCTCGGCGGCGGCCCTCGACAACGGTTTGGCGAAAACTCCGCCGATGGGTTGGAACAGTTGGAACAAGTTCCACTGCAACGTCAGCGAGAAGCTCATTCGGGAAACGGCCGACGCCATGGTCGCGACCGGCATGCGCGATGCGGGCTACGTCTACCTGGTGATCGACGACTGCTGGCAGGTGGACCGCGACGCCCAAGGAAACATCGTGCCCGACCCCAAGCGGTTCCCGTCCGGAATGAAGGCGCTCGCCGACTACGTCCACTCGAAGGGACTGAAATTCGGCATCTATTCCGACGCCGGGCGCATGACCTGCCAGAAGAGGCCCGGCAGCCGCGGCTACGAATTCCAGGACGCCCGCCAGTACGCGGCCTGGGGGGTCGATTATCTGAAATACGACTGGTGTCACCACGGCAAACAGAACTCGGAGGCATCCTACGCCTTGATGCGCGACGCGCTGGCGAAGGCCGGGCGGCCGATCGTCTTCAGCATCTGCGAATGGGGCTCGACCAAGCCGTGGCTGTGGGCTGGAGACGTCGGCAACCTCTGGCGCACGACCGGCGATATCCAAGACTGCTGGGACTGCAAGAGGAAGTGGGGCGGTCTCGGCTGGACCCAGATCCTCGACCAGCAGGTGGGTTTGGAAGTCTACGCCGGACCCGGCCACTGGAATGACCCGGACATGCTCGAGGTGGGCAACGGCGGCATGACCACCGAAGAGTATCGGGCGCACTTCACGATGTGGTGCATCCTGGCGGCGCCGCTGATGGCCGGCAACGACCTGCGGAACATGACCGATGAGATCCGGGAGATCCTGACGAACCCGGAGGTGATCGCGGTGGACCAGGATCCGCTGGGCAAGCAGGGCGTAAAGGTGCGCGACGACGGCGACCTGGAGGTCTGGGCCAAGCAGATGGCCGACGGGAGCCGGGCGGTGGCGCTGTTGAACCGGAGCACGAAGAAGCAGGAGATCGCCGTCCAGTGGACCGAGATCGGCTATCCGGCGCACCTCAAAGCCGCCGTGCGGGACCTGTGGAAGAAACAGGATCTCGGCACGGCCACCGGCCGATTCAGCGCCGAGGTGCCGGGCCACGCCGTGGTGCTGGTGCGCATCCGGCCGTAGGCCGGGGATGGGGAACGGCTGAGGAGGAACGGCGCCGCTCCGGCGCTGGTGGCCGGCCCCCCGGTTCCCCGCCGCCCGGCGAGAGCCTGCTTCGTCTTGCCATTCGCTCATCCTCCCAATTGATGGAGTCTCCGGAAACCACGTGGAGGTTCACTTTCTCGCCAGGGAAAACCTGAAGGCGGCGCCAGGCTAGAGCCGGCGATCGGGCCTCTACCGGACCGGCTCACGACGTTGCACCAGTATGGCGTCCGCTTCCGGCATCCCGGAGCGCTTGCGGAACCCGTGTTGGACGGGACACGCGGACGCCCGGCGCCGGCAGGCGAGTTTCTCCGCGCGGTTCTCGAGCGGCTGCCGCCGGAAGTCCGCAGCGGGAACTGAGCGCGTTCCGCCGGCTCAGTGGACGGCGGGGGCGGGTTCTAAGAGCTGGCGGAGCCGCTCTTCGAGCTGCTCGAGCAGCCCGGCGGTCAGGCTGGCGGGGGCCGGCAAGCGAAGGACGCCGGCGGGGGTGAACTGGGAGCCGGGAACCGACTGGACCAGGCGCATGAGCCGCTGGGGATCGACCCGGGACTCGGGGTGGAACTTGATGTTGACCATGCCCTGGCGGCGGTCGATCGACTGGACGCCGGCGCGCTCGGCGAGGTTCTTGAGAACGGCGAAGCGGAGCAGGTTGCGGACGCTCTCGGGGGGCTTGCCGTAGCGGTCCTGCAGCTCTTCGAGAACCCGGGCGCTGTCGTCGCCGTTGCGGAGGTCGGCGACCCGCTTGTAGGTGCGGAGGCGTTGTTGCTCGTCGGCGATGTAGTCGGGCGGGATGCGGATGTCGAGACCTAGGTTGATGGTGGAGTGGATCTCCGGGGGCGCTTCTTCGCCTTTGAGCTCCTGGATGGTCTGCTCGAGCAGCCGGAGGTACATGTCGAAACCGACCATGTTGATGTGGCCGTGCTGCTCGCCGCCCAGCAGGTTGCCGGCGCCGCGGAGCTCGAGATCGAGGGCGGCGATCTTGAAGCCGGAGCCCAGTTCGCTGAACTCGCGCAGGGCGGCGAGGCGTTTGCGGGCCACCTCGCTCAGCTCGGCGTCGGCGGGCACCAGCAGATAGGCGTAGGCGCGGCGGTTGGAGCGGCCGACGCGGCCGCGGAGCTGGTAGAGCTCGGCCAGGCCGTAGCGCTCGGCGTTCTCGATGATGATGGTGTTGGCCAGGGGGATGTCCAGGCCGTTCTCGACGATGGTGGTGGAGACGAGGACGTCGTATTCGTGGCGCATGAAGCCGAGGACGACCTTCTCGAGCTGGGTCTCGCTCATCTGGCCGTGGCCGACGGCGATGCGGCACTCCGGCAGTAGCTTCTGGATCTCGGCCGCGCGCTGCCAGATGGTATCGACGCGGTTGTGGATGTAGTAGACCTGGCCGCCGCGGGCGAGCTCCTGCTCGATGGCGGCCTTGACGAGGCCGAGGTCGAAGCGGGCGACGGTGGTCTGGATGGCCAGGCGGTCCTTGGGCGGGGTTTCGATCACCGAGAGGTCGCGGAGGCCGAGCAGGGACATGTGAAGGGTGCGGGGGATGGGGGTGGCGGTCATGGTGAGGACGTCGATGTTCTTCCTGAGCTGCTTGAGGCGCTCTTTGTGGCGGACGCCGAAGCGCTGCTCCTCGTCGATGATGAGCAGGCCGAGGTCGCGGAACCGCACGTCCTGGGAGAGGATGCGGTGGGTGCCGATGACGATGTCCACCTTGCCGGCGGCGATGTCTTCGAGGAGCTGTTTGAGCTGCTTGCCGCGGCGGAAGCGGGTGATCATCTCGATGCGGACGGGGAAGGGGGCGAAGCGGCGCCTGAAGGTCTCGAAGTGCTGGAAGCACAGCACGGTGGTGGGGGCCAGCAGAGCGACCTGCTTGCCGTCGCCGAGGGCCTTGAAGGCGGCGCGCATGGCGACCTCGGTTTTGCCGTAGCCGACGTCGCCGCACAGCAGCCGGTCCATCGGCTGGGGGCGCTCCATGTCCCGCTTGACTTCCTGGATGGCGTTGAGCTGGTCGGGCGTTTCGGTGAACTCGAAGGCCTCGTCGAACTCGCGCTGCCAGTTGGAGTCTTCCGAGAAGGCGTGGCCCTGGGCGAGCTGGCGCTCGGCGTAGAGCTTGAGGAGCTCGTCGGCCATGTCGCGCATGCGGGCCTTGACACGGTTCTTCGTGCGGCGCCAGGTGGCCCCGCCGAGCTTGTCGAGGGTCGGGGTGGCGTCGCCGACGGGGCGGTATTTCTGGACCAGGTCCAGCCGCGTGAGGGGAACGTAGAGGCGGGCGCCGGCGGCGTATTCGAGCAGCATGAACTCGCCGGACTGCCCGCCGCTGCGGATCTCCCGGATGCCGAGGTAGCGGCCGACGCCGTGGGTGATGTGGACGACGTAGTCGCCCGGCTTGAGGTCGGCGATGTCGGCGGCGAAGGCGGCGGCGGCGGTGCGCGGGGCGGGGGGCTGGGCGACGAGATCGGAGCGGTCGAAGAGGTCCTCGGAGCCGAAGATGGCCAGGCGGTTGTCGGGCAGGACGGCGCCGCGCCGCACCGGGCCCTTCAGCAGCCAGATGTCGGCCATTTCCACGGCCACGTAGGCGCGCTCGGTGAGGTAGTCGGAGGCGCCGGCGGAGGCGTCGATACCGGCGCGGAAGGGTACCGAGTACTCCTGGAAGATGTCGGCGAGGCGCTCCAGCTCGCCGGCGGACGGGGCGAAGAAGACGACGCGGTTGCCTTCCTCGACGAGGCTTTGGGCCTCGGCGACGGCCACCGGGACATTGCCGTGGAAGGCGATGGAGGGCCGGGAGGGGATGTGGAACGAGGCCGCCGGCCGTTCGGGCCCCTCCACGTCGAGCTCGCGCAGCAGGAGGCGGTCGCGGCGGCCGAGCAGCTCTTCGATCTCCTCCCAGGTGAAATAGTTGGCTTCGGGGGGCGGCGCCGATCGGGCGGCGGGCTCGGCGAGGCGCTTCCAGAGGCGCTCGGCGGCGCCGCGGACCTCTTCTGGTTCATCGACGACGATGAGGCCGCGTGCGAGGAAGTCCAGCAGGCTGTGGCGCCGCGGGCGGACGAGGGGCACGAAGAATTCCCAGCCGGAGAAGGGCTCGCCGGGCGGGGGCGGGTTTTCGAGCTGCGCCTTTTCGGAGAGTTCGGCGAGGAATTGGCGGGTGGCCGGCCACTCGCGCAGGGGTAGAATCGAGGCGCGCCGGGTCTTGGCGACGGAGCGCTGGGTGCCCGGGTCGAAGTGGCGCATCGAGTCGATGGTGTCGCCGAAGAACTCGATGCGGAGGCCGTGGCGGGCCTCGACAGGGAAGACGTCGAGGATGCCGCCCCGGATGGAGTACTCGCCGACCATCTCGACGGGTTCGCGGCGTTCGTAGCCGACACTCTCCAGGTGCTCGGCGAGCAGCTCGAGCGAGATCTCGTCGCCGACTTCGACCTCGAGGGCGAGATCCCGGTAGAATTCAGGCGCTTCGGTCTTCAGCAACAGAGAGCCGGCCGGGGTGACCGTCAGCGGCGTGTGGCGGCCCGCCAGACGCCACAGGCCGACGGCGCGCTGTTCGCTGATCTCGGCATGGGGCGAGAGGTTCTGGGTGGCGAGCACGTCGGGAGCGGGGACGAGCTGGGGGCGGGCAAGGCTGGCATCAGTGGCGAGGATCTCGAAGAAGGCGCGGGCGGTCTCGGTGAGGGTCTCGGCCTGCTTGCTGCCGTCCACCACGACGAGGAGCGGGCGCCCGGCGAGCTGCCACAGCAGGACGAGGTAAACGGCCTTGGCGGTAGTGGTGAGGCCGGAAAGCGAGGCAACAGCCGGGCCTTCGCCCGGGCGGTCCAGATGGCGGAGGAGCCGCTGAAACTCCGGGTGGCGGCGGAGTTCCTCGAAGAGTTCGCGGATGGCCGGATGTATCAAGGCCGGCTGAGTATCTCCTCCACGATGCCGGTGGTCGAGTAGCCGGGCTCGAGGGGCAGGGCCAGGACCTTGCCGCCGGCGGCCTCGACTTCTTCCCGCCCGGCGATCCAGTGGGCCCAGTCGGCGCCTTTGACCAGCACGTCGGGCAGGACGGCGGCGATCAGCTCGGTAGGCGTGTCTTCGTCGAAGAAGACGACGGCGTCCACGGCCTCGAGGGCGGCGGCGAGCTCGGCGCGCTGCTCTTGCGGGATGAGCGGGCGCGAGGGCCCTTTGAGCCGGCGGACGCTGTCGTCGCTGTTCAAGGCGAGGACCAGCACGTCACCGAGCGAGCGGGCGCTCTCGAGCAGACGGACGTGGCCGGGGTGCAAGACGTCGTAGCAGCCGTTGGTCAGGACCACGGTCTTGCCCTCCTGCTTCCACCGGCGCCGGAGTTCGACGAGTTCCTCGCGGGTGAGAATCACCCCCATATCCTAGATTTTAGCGCCCGAAGCGGGCCCGGACGTGCGACCGAAGCCTACAGAATAGAATGGAGTTGTGACGAAGCGGATCGCGATCGTTGCCGGGCTGCTCGTGCAGGCGTTGGCGGCCCAAACGCCCATCATGCCGCTCGCCGAGGTGCGGGCGGGCATGAGGGGGGTGGGCAAGACGGTCTTTTCGGGCGACCGGGTCGAGGAGTTCGGCGTCGAAATCCTGGGCGTGCTGGAGAACGCCGGGCCGAAGCAGAGCGTGATCCTGGCGCGCCTCTACGGTGGTCCGCTGGAAAAGACCGGGGTCTTGCAGGGTATGAGTGGGAGCCCGGTCTACATCGACGGCAAGCTGGTGGGGGCGGTGGCGCTCGCCTTCCCGCTGGCGACCGAGCCGATCACCGGCATCCGGCCTATAGAAGAGATGTTGCGGGGCGCTCCCGAGGCGGCCCTGAAGCGCGTGGCTAGGCGGGTGACGCCGTGGGAGAGGGATCTGACACGGTGGTTCGAGGGACCGGCCGAGTTGCTTGCCGGGGGCTCGCGCATGGTGGAGATCGCCACGCCCGTCTCCTTCAGCGGCTTCACTCCGCGGACGATCGATTGTTTCGCCCCGCAGCTCCGGGCCCTCGGGCTGGAGCCGCGGCAGGGAATGAGCGGCGGCGGAGCGCGATCGTCCGAGCCGGCAGCAAAGGCGAAGCTGGAGCCGGGCTCGATGATCAGCGTGCAACTGGTGACCGGCGACATGAGCGTGGGAGCCGATGGGACCGTAACCTACGTGGACGGTGAGCGGATCTACGCTTTCGGGCACCGGTTCCTGTCGGTGGGGGCAACCGAATTGCCGTTTGCGCGGGCCGAGGTGCTGGCGCTGGCCCCGAACCTGGCGACGTCGTTCAAGATCTCGGCGGCGCGGGAGACGCTGGGGGCGATCACGGCGGACTACAGCACGGCGGTGCGGGGCGAGCTGGGCCGGCGGGCGGCCACCGTGCCGGTTTCGATCACCGTGAAGGGGCCGCCGCGGGGCGGCGGCGCGGAGCGCGTCTCCACTTACCGCGTGGAGATGGTGAATGAGCGGTTCTTGTCGCCGTTCCTGTTGCAGATGATCGTCTACTCGGCGATCGACGCTACCGAGCGGACGCTGGGTACTGAGACGGTGGTCGTGCGGGGCGAGGCGGAGTTCGAGAATGGCATCGGGCCGGTGCGGCTGGACGACGTCTACGCCGGCGAGGCGAACGTGCCGGTGCAGGCGTCCCTCGGCGTCGCGGCTCCGCTGGCGTATCTGTTGCAGAGCGGCTTCGACGAGCTGCGGCTGAAGGCGATCCGGCTGGAGGCGGAGGTGTTTCCGGAGCGGCGGCAGTGGGTCATCGACCAGATCTGGCCGTCGCGCGAGCGCGTGCGGCCGGGCGACAGCGTGGACATCATGGTGGCGCTCTCGGGCGAGGACGGAGCCGAGCAGATCCACCGGGTGACCTACAAGGTGCCGCCGGGCGCCCCTACCGGGCCGTTGTACTTCACCGTGGCCGATGCCATGACGACCAACCTGGCCGAGTACTACCACCTGATCGGACAGCGGATGCGGACGCCGACGCAACTGGTGCGGCTGCTCAACGAACTGCGGAGCAACTCCGGCGTCTATGTGCGCGTCTGGCGGCCCTACCGCAGCTACAACGTGCAGGGGCGTTCCCTCCCCGTGCCGCCGCCTTCGGTGGCGCTGGTGATGGGGCGGACGCAGCCGGCGGCGGGAGGAGCGGCCACCGGGTACACCTCGAAGGTCGCCGAGCTGAAGATCGAGCTGGGCGACGCGGCGGCGACCGGGTCGAAGACGATTCAAGTGGAAGTGAGGGAATGATGCGGGCGTGGACTTGGATTCTGCTGACGCTGGCGCTGGCGCCGCGATTGCCGGCCGCGGGGACGCAGACGTGGGAGATGAACACCTACGCTGACTTCCTCAAGGGGAAGTTCGATGGCGTGTCGCTGACGCGCGAAGGGCGGCTGCGGCTGGCGCCCAAGATCGAGAGCATCTTCACCTCCGACCAGCCGGCGATCTGGACGGTGGTCCGGGCGGCCGACGGCACGTTGTATCTGGGCACCGGCCACCGCGGCCGCGTCTACCGGGTGAGCCCGTCGGGCGAGAGCAGCATCGTGTGGACGGCCGACGAGCCGGAGGTCTTCGCCCTGGCCCTCGACGCCCAGGGGCGGCTCTACGCGGCGACGTCGCCGAAGGGGAAGGTCTACCGGATCGAGCACGGTAAGGCCGAGGAGTACTTCGATCCAGGCGCCACTTACATCTGGTCGCTGGCCTTCGACAAAACGGGCGCGCTGTACGTGGGCACCGGCGACGAGGGGAAGATCTTCCGTGTGGAAGAAGCGGGCAAGGGCGAGCTCTACTACGACACCGGGCAGATCCACGTGACCGCGCTGGCCTTCGACGCCCAGGGGCGGCTGGTGGCGGGTACCGAGCCGAACGGGATCCTCTACCGGATCTCGGCCAAGGACAAGGCCTTCGTGCTCTACGACGCCAACCTGCCGGAGATCCGGGCGCTGGCCCCGATGAAGGACGGGAGCCTCTACGCGGCGGCGATGGGCGGATCGGTGTCCCGGCGGGCGGCGGTGGCGACGACGATGGCGGGAAAAGCGGCGTCGCAAGCCGTGGCGCACACCTCGATCACCGTGTCGGCGTCGCAGGGCGGGGTCGAGATCCAGCCCCAGGCGAAGCAGGCAAAGCCGGCGGCTCCGAAGCCGATGGTCACTGTGCCGGCGGTCCCGGTGGTGGAGATCTCGGGGGTGGAGAAGTCGGCCGTCTACCGGATCTACCCGGACAACACGGTGGAAAAGCTGTGGTCCTCGAAGGAGGAGAACGCCTACGACCTCCTGGTGAAGGACGGGCGGCTGCTGTTCACCACCGACGAGAAGGGGCGGCTCTACCAGTTGGAGGACCGCGACAAGGCGACGCTGCTCGTTCAGACCAACGAGGAAGAAGCGATCCGGCTGCTCGAAGGCAGCGACGGGCTGCTGGTGGCCACGGGCAACATGGGCAAGATCTACCGGGTGGCGCGTGAGCCGGCCCCGGAAGGGGTTTACGAGGCGCCGGTGCACGACGCCTCGAGGGTGGCGCGCTGGGGCAAGCTGTCGTGGCGGGCCGAATTGCCCGAAGGCACCGAGCTGGTGTTCGAGACGCGCAGCGGAAACTCGGCCCGGCCGGATGCGACGTGGAGCGAATGGGCCGGGCCGTTGCGCGACCCCGAGGGCAGCCAGGTGACGAGCCCCAATGCGCGGTTCATCCAGTGGCGGGCGCGGTTCCGCAGCGCCGACGGGCGGACGCCCGAGTTGGAGAGCGTCACGCTGGCCTACCTGCCGCAGAACATGGCCCCGAAGGTGATCAGCATCACCGTGGCGAGCAAGGCGTTGACGGCGAAGCAGCCGAAGGCGGCCACCTCGACGACGCAGACCAGCTCCACGGCGGCCTACAGCATCACGGTGACGGCTTCAGGCGAATCCGGAGCTTCGACGGTGACCGGCACGGCGACCCAGAAGCTGCCGAAGACGGCCTCCGAACAGATCCAGATCACCTGGCGCACCGAGGACCTGGACGGCGACAAGCTGGTCTACGCGCTCTACTTCCGCGGCGAGGGCGAGCGGGAGTGGAAGAAGATCCGGGACGGGATCGAGGAGACCAAGTACACGCTCGACTCCGACGCGCTGGCCGACGGGAAGTACTACTTCCGGGTGGTGGCCTCGGATGCGCCGTCGAATCCGGCCGCCTCGGCGCGGCAAGGCGAGCGGGTGAGCGCTCCGGTGCTGATCGACCAGACGCCCCCGGCGCTGACCGCTCCCGAGCCCGAGCGCGAAGGGCCCCGGGTGCGCTTCACCGTGGAGGCGCGGGACCAGGCCTCCCCGTTGCGGCGGTGCCAGTACTCGGTGGACGCCGGGCCGTGGACGCCGCTCGAGGCTGAGGACGGCATCATCGACTCGAAAGTAGAGCGGTTCGAGGTGGCGCTGGACGGCCTCGGGCCGGGCGAGCACCTGATCGTCGTCCGGGCCTACGACGCCGCCGGCAACGCGGGACTGGTGAAGGTGGTGGTGCGGTAAACGCGGCGGAACCGCGAGGCTGGTTCGTCTCAACGGCGCGGGTGAACTCCAAGGCCAGCGCGGGGGCAACGGGCGGATCGCAGGTCCGTGCATGCGGACCGAGCCGGGAAGATGCACGCTACAATTCAAGTGAGGCGGAGGACATGTCGATTCGCCAGGTCAAGAACCCGCAGGTTGCCCATCCACTGGCTGAGACAGACTTACTGACAGTGGAGATGGAGTGGGACGACGAGACCCGCTCCTGGGTCAGCCGGGTCCCGGAGCTCAACGGAATCTCCACGTTCGGTTCCAGCTATGAGGAGACGCTGGACCGGACAGCCGAGATGATCGCGGGCTGGATCGAGACGATGCGCGAACTCGGTTTGAAGCTCCCGGTTTCTGAGAAGCGGGCCGAAGAGATTCTCCGGTTGCTGGGGCGCTAGCTGGGATGCCCTCGGTTACCGGGAAGCAGTTGATCCGGGTGCTGGAGTCCTTCGGGTTCCGGGTCGTGCGCATTCACGGAAGCCATCATCTGATGTGGAAGCGCGGGCATCCGGCCGTCGTTTCGGTGCCCGTGCATGGAAGGAAGCCTCTACCTCAGGGCACGCTCTCCGCGGTACTGCGCCAAGCGGGTGTGAGTAGGAGACAGCTCAGGAATCTGTTGGAGGGCCGGCGTGGTCGGCGTCTTCAGCGGTGACCATTTTAACGTCTTCCGTTGAAATGGTCACGCGAAGCCGGCGGAAGAAGTGGCCGCCGGGCGCGGGCGGCGGGGCTTTTTCGCGATGCCCGGGCAATTCAGAGAAGCGGTTTCCGCGGCTCGCGCGGCGCCGCAAGCCGTCAGTTGGCCTCCGAACGCCGCTTGAAGATCTCGGTGGTGTCGCGCGTTCCCTCCTCGGCCTTGCCGGCGGCGATGCGGCGGACGATGGCGCCCTTGATGCCGCCGAAGTCCGGCGTGCGCGAGTCGTTCATCTGGACGAGATAGAAGCCGCGCCGGGCGGGCGCGCCGGTATCGGGGACGCAGTAATACATCTGTAAGGCGAGGCGCATGTACTTGCTGGCGTAAAGCTGCTTGTTGGCGGCGATCAGCTTGGCTTCGCCGGCGCCGCCGGGAAACAGGCTGACGTGGTTGACGCGGATCACCGGTCCCTGTCCGAAGTCGATCTTTTCCCAATAGAAGATGTCTTCGGCGCCCTCCATCTTGCCCTTCGGGTAATCGACGATGTGGTGGTAGATCGCCGGAGCCCAATTCTTGTCCAGGTAGTAGGAGCGGTCCACCATTTCCTTCATCTCGCGCTGAAGATAGAAGGGCTTCTTGCGGTCCCGGTAGGCGCCGAGGGCCTCGAGGCCGCCCTGGCGGTAGAGCTGGACGCCCTCGAAGAAGAGACGCCGGAGGACTCTGTTGGCCTGGGCGTACTTGGCACGGGCCTTCCAGTCGACGAGGCGCTGGAACTTCTCGATGTTCATGACCTGGATCTCGCAGTCGCCCGGCTTGCAGTCCCCCAGGTCGTCGATGTCGCCGTCGTCGAACGCCAAGGCGTCGAAATCCGAGAGCCGGGGCTCGCGTCCGATGCGGCCGAACTCCCGCACGATGAGGTAGACCTTCTCCTGCTGGAGCTTCTCGACGTCGCGGAAGACCTCGGCGAACTTCTCCACCGGAGCGTTCACCCAGACGCCGCCGAAGACCAGGATGCCGTATTTGTCGGGCGAGTCGAGGATCTTGGTGACCACCTCGCCCCGGTCCATCTTCTCGATGTCGCGGTCGCCGAGCTGGATCTGTTCCTTGAAAAAGGTGTGAGGCTGGCGCTGGGCGCGGGCCGCGGCGGCGGTAAGCGACAGGACTGCCGCAGCGAGTGCGATGGTTGCCTTCGGCATGGGAAGCTTCCTTTCGGCGATTCGCCGGCAGTGTCCGGAACGATGTGCCGGCGACCTGGCCAGGCTGAGGAACTGGCCCTATAGTAGCAGGCGGAGCCGTTGCGGGATGTTGGGAACGGCAGAGGCACAAAGTGGGTCGTGGCTGGCTGCGGGCAACGGTATGCGAGAACCGAGCCTTTTCTGTCGAGCGCGCCGAGGAATTCTTTTTTCAGCTTCCACATCCGAAACCTTTGCGTTCTCTCTGCAACTGTGGTTGAGGGAGGGGACCGCTGAGGGGAGGGGGGCGGAAGACCGGGATTGGTCTGGCCGAAAGCGCTGGGGCCCCGGGGAGCCGGCGCGGGGACGGCGGGTATAATCATAGAAACAGCCCTTCGAGACGCCGAGCATGCCCGATCGAAAAACCGTTTCCCGGCCGCTGGCCTCTATCCTGCTGCTCTTTCTTGCCGGTTCTCTTCTGGTTTCCTGCTCATTTTCGAAGGAAGCGCCGGAAAGCGGACCGGGCGCCGCCGAAGCCGGAGCATCCACTGCGGGCCGGGAGGCTGGAGCCGTGGCCGAGATCGACGATCCGTGGCTGCGGCTCCAGCGTGTCTCCAAATGGACGGGCGATCTCGACGGCATGATCGAGCGCGGCGTCATCCGGCTGCTGGTGATTCACAGCAAGACGTTCTATTTCCTCGACGGGGCGCGGGAGCGCGGGATCTCGGCCGAATTCGGGCAGGCTTTCGAGCAGTATCTGAACCGGCGGCTCCGGGCGCAGCACAAGCGGGTAAGCGTGGTGGCCATCCCGGTGCGGCGAGACCAGGTGATTCCGTTTCTCGTGCAGGGCTACGGCGACATCGGTACCGGGAACTGGACGGTGACGCCGGAACGCGAAAAGCTGGTGGCTTTTGCCAGGGGCCGGATCAAGAACGTTCGGGAGTTGGTGGCGCTGGCGCCGGGTGAACCGGACCTCAGTTCCGTGGACGACCTCGCGGGGCGCGAGGTCTACGTGCGTCGCTCCAGTAGCTACTACCAGAGCCTCCGGGCCTTGAACGGGCGCTTCCGGCGGGAAGGGAAGCCGGAGGTCCGCATCCATCCGGCGGACGAGAACCTGGAGGACGAGGATCTGCTGGAGATGGTGAACGCGGATCTGCTGCCGGCGACGGTGGTCGACAGCCACAAGTGGGAGTGGCTGTGGTCGAAGGTCTTCAAGAACGTGAAGGTCAACCCGGCGGTCTTCGTCCGCGAAGGAGGCGAGGTGGGCGTGATGGTGCGGCGGAACTCGCCCCAACTGATGGCCGCACTGGATGGTTTTTACCGGAAGTACCCGCCCGGAGGACGACTGTTCAACACCGTTATCAACCGCTATATGAAGAGCACGAAGTGGGTGTTGAATGCCAACGCCTCGAGGGAACGGAAGAAGTTTCTGGCGGTGGTCGACTATTTCAAGAAGTACGGCGGCGAGTACGGCTTCGACTACTTGATGCTGGCGGCGCAGGGCTATCAGGAGTCGCGACTGGACCAGCGGGCGCAGAGCCGCACGGGGGCCGTCGGCATCATGCAACTGTTGCCGCAGACCGCCGCGGCGCCGCCGATCTCGATACCGAACATCGAGCAGGCGGAGGCCAACATCCACGCCGGGGTGAAATACTTACGGTTCATCATCGAGAAGTATTTCAACGATCCCGGGATTGACGAGGTGAACCGGATGCTGTTCGCGTTCGCCGCCTACAACGCCGGTCCGAGCCGGGTGGCGCGGCTGCGGCGGCAGGCGCCGAACTACGGTTTCGATCCGAACCAGTGGTTCGACAACGTGGAGTACCTGGTGGAGCGGAAGGCCGGCCAGGAGCCGGTGCGGTACGTGGCGAACATCTATAAATACTACGTGGCCTATAAGCGCATCCGGAAGATGGAGCAGAAGCGGCGGCAAGCGAGGGGTGGACGCCGGTAAGGGAGAGCCGGCGAACAGAACGTCATTGCAGAATACGTCGTCCGCCGCGCCGGCGATGCGGTTCCGGCGGCGGTCTGAAAACGCCTCACAGTAGCTCCGTATCGATCGATTCGGGCGGGGAGGGTTCGATAACGGGGCGGGTCGTGGACCGGGGCGCCGCGGCCAGTCCGCTATCGAGGAACGCGCGAAGCGCTTCCTCGGAGCCGTCGAAGAAGGTGTCGATCACGTCTTTCACGGCCAGCCGGCGGAGTTCGTCGCGGTCCACCACCGGAGTGTAGACGAAGGACCGGCCCACTTTCTTGCGCATCACGCGGCCGCGCTTTTCCAAACGGTCCAGGACGGTCATCACGGTGGTGTAGGCGAGGTTGCGGTTTTCCGTCACCAGCTTGCGGACGTCCTTGACGGTGCCTTCCCCGATCCGCCACAGCGCTTTCAAGCACTCGAGTTCCAGGGGCGGCGGAATCTCACGAGCGGCACGGGAACGGGGCATGGTCATTCGTCTGAGTTGAGCGCCTGCCGAAGCTTATCTCCGAAGAGCGAACCCTGGCCGCGGCGCACCGCGGCGCTCTGGGAAAGAGGTGCGGGCTTCGGCCTGCCGAGGGCCTGCTCGTCGGCAGCGGCGGCATCCGCGGGGGGCGCGGTCTCTTCCCCCGGGGCCGGGCCGTCACCGAAATCGCCGCCGCCGCCGAGAAACTTCTCCTTCTTGAGAATGTAGCGCTCGAGGGGAGGGCTGTAGCTGGTCCAGACGCCTTCGACCTGGTTGTCGCGCTCGAGCACCGCCCGCATGTTTTCCATCTTGGAGTCGATGTTGTCCAGGTAATGGAACAAGAGAGCCTCCGGAAACACCGGGACTTTCGGCGAGCCGAATTCGAGCGAGCCGTGGTGGCTGAGGACGATGTGCTCGATGAGCGCCCGGAGGCGCGGCGGGAACTCCGGGAGTTGGCGCAGCTTGTCGTCGATGATCCGTAGGCCGATGATGATGTGGCCGAGCAACTGGCCCTGGTCCGTGTAGCCGAAACTGCGGCGGTAGGAAAGCTCGTAGATCTTGCCGACGTCATGCAGGACGGCGCCGGCGATCATGAGATCCAGGTCGATGAACGGATAGTGTTGGGCGGTCACCCGGCAGAGATAGCAGAGCGAGAGCACGTGCTCGAGGAGCCCGCCGAGATAGGCATGGTGAACGCTCTTGGCGGCGGGCGCCCTCTTGTAACGGGCGGCGATCTCGGGATCGTCGAGAACCGCCTCGAGCAGCGCCCGGATGTGCTCGTTCTTGACTTGCGCGACGATGTCGCGCAGCTCGGCGAACATCTCCTCCGGGTCGCGCTCGGAGGCGGGAAAGTAGTCGGCGAAGTCCACCAGGCCCTCGTCGCAGCGCACCATTTTGTGAATGGTGAACTGCGGCCGGTTCTGGTAGATCTGGACGCGGCCCTTCACCTTGATGAAGTCGTCGCGGTCGAAGGTATCGACGACCTCGGCGACGTTGTCCCACATCTTGGCGTCGATCTCGCCTGTCTTGTCGGCGAGCATCAAGGAAAGATAAGGCTCGCCCGTCTTTTTCAAGCGGACGTCCTTGGACTGGACGAGAAATGTGGTGGTCACATCCTCGTTCGGCCGCAGGTCGCTGACATATTTGGATTTCATTCGGGCGTTACTTGGTGCTGCTCTTGGGGCTGGCCTTGGTACCGGGAATGGGAATGAAGAGGAACCGTTTGCGGCGGCGCTTGGCGATCACCTCTTCCCGGGTCACGGTTTCGGGGACGAGCTTGGCCGGATCTTTCCACGTCGTGTCCTTGCCCGGAGCCGCGGCGGTGTCGACGTAGCCCGGCTTGATTTCCAAATAGGCCTCCTGGCGGAGCTGGGTGAGGTACTCGCGGACCTTGGGCTGGAACTTCGGCTCGTAGAGCTTGGCCATGATTTCGTTCTCGACCTCTTCGAGCATCGCCAGGCCCGCTTTGTGGTGGGCGACCACCTTGAGGATCAGATAGCCGTTGGGTACCTTGATCGGGTCCGTGATGTAGTTCTTCTCTTTGTCCCAGATCTCTTTTTCGATCTGGGGCAACAGGTCGCCCTTCTTCCAGCCGCCCAGATCACCGCCGCTTTTGGCCGTCACCGCGTCGGAGTACTCTTTGGCCAGCTCTTCGAACTTCTCGCCGTTACGGGCGCGCTGGGCGATCTCCTTGGCCTTCTTCTCGGCGGCGGCCAGCTCGTCGCCTTCTTTGCCTTCGGTGGAGATCAGAATCTCCCGGAGAAAGACGCGCTCCTCGCGGATGAACTCGTTCTTGTGCTCGTTGTAATACTTCTCGATCTCCTCACGCGGAATGACGATCTTGCTGCCGACCTCCTGGCCGAGGACCCGCTGGGTGAGAATCCCCTCTTTTACCTCTTCCTTGTAGTCCTCGAAGGGCATGCCGGTGTACTGGCGGACGAGGTCGGCGAGCTTGTCCTGGTCGGCGACCTTGAACTGGAGCATGAGGTTGGCGAAGTACTTGGAAACCTCCTGGTCCACGTTGATGTCGAGCTGTTCGCCCTTCTGGACCAGCAGAAGGTGGTCGATCCGGTCGCGCAGGAAATCCTTCTCCCGCTCGGCCAGCCGTTTCTGGATTTCCGGCTCGGGCACCTTCTGCCGCCGAAGTTCCTCGATGAACTGCCGGCGAGTGCGTTCGAGGTCGGAACGAGTGATGATGGCGCCGTTGACCTTGGCAATGATCTCGTCGATGATCTCGACTTCGGGTTTGGTGCCTTTGGTTGTCGCTTCCGCGGCCACGGCTGGCCTGGCCAGCAGAATCGCCGTCAGGCTCAAGACACTCCAGCCCTTCATATTCCTCATTATCCGACAAGTGTAGTCCCGTGTCACCGGGCGCCGGCGGGGTTCCTTCCGGGGCCGCTGCCCGCTCCGGAGTCCGGCGGCCGGATCTCGCGGACCAGGGGGGCCGCCGGGTATTCCTTCTATGTATACTGGCCGGCGGAGGGTTCTCCGGCGGCCGCTGGGCCTTGGCGGCGGAGTGGAAAGGGGCCGCGGAGGGTTTCCGAAATCACTCGCGGAGGTGATGGCGTGGACCGGCGGATGTTCCTCATGAGCGGCGGGGCGGCGCTGGCGGCGCCGGCGGCGGACCGGCTCCGGGTCGGTTTGATCGGCGCCGGCGGCCGTGGTCGCTACCTGGCGGGCGTGTTCGAGAAAGACGCGGCGGTCCGCATCGCTGCGGTCTGCGACGTCTACGAGCCGAACCTCGAGAAAGGACTCTCCCAGCTCAACCACCCGGCGAAGGCTTACCGCGATTACCGGAAACTGCTCGAAGATCCGGAAATCGACGTCGTCATCATCGCCACGCCGGAGCACTGGCACCACCGCATGCTGCTTGACGCTCTGGCCGCGGGCAAGGACGTCTATGTCGAAAAGCCGCTGTGCCACACTCCGGAGGAAGGGGCGGAACTGGTCCGGGCCGCCAAGGCCTCGGACCGGATCGTGCAAGTCGGCATGCAGCGCCGCAGCTACGACCTTTATTTGAAGGCGCGGGACCTGGTTCAGGCCGGGCGACTCGGGGCCGTCCGCATGGTGCGCTCCTGGTGGCTGAACAACCGCCTGCGCGGGCGCCCGGACCGCAAGCTCGAAGGTCCCCTCGACTGGGACCAATGGCAGGGTCCCGCTCCGCGGCGGCCCCTCGATCCTTACCGGTTCTTCAACTGGCGGGCTTACTCGGACTATTCCGGCGGCATCGTCGCCGATCAGGGGGCCCATGTCTTCGACGCGATCCACCTGATCATGGACGCCGGATTCCCGAATGCGGTCACGGCGGCGGCGGGCGAAATCCATGTGCCGAAGGTCGATACGCCGGAATCGGTCGTGGTGGCCGCCGAGTACGACCGGGAAGACTTCGTGGCCGTCTTCACCATCAACTATGCGGCGATGAAGTATTACTACCGGAACGATCAGCTCAACCAGTACGACGGGGACCAGGCGAGACTCGATATCGGTCGCGAGGAGTTCGCCGTCTACGATCAGGGCGCCGAGGACAGGCCGGCGGTCAGAGAGGTTTCCCCCTTCCGCTTCAGCCACGCCTCGGAAGTGCACGTGGCGAACTTCCTCGAGTGCGTGCGCACCCGCCGCCAGCCCACCGCCACCGTCGAGCTGGGCTTCCAGGCGGCATTGGTCGTCCAACTAGCCAACATTTCGCTCCGCAAGGGGCGGCGTGTGCGGTGGAATGTTGGCGAAATGCGCGTCGAAGTGTGACCCGAATGCGCGCCCCGCGGCATACGGGCAGCGCCTCGCGCCGGGCCGGGCTCGTGCGGCAAGGGGAGAACAGGGCCCCATTCAGACCCCGGCTGGGCGGCGGTCGCCGCCAGGTCCTGTGATAAATTGAAGATCTTAGTCCCATGCCGCACAAGAAGTCGCTGGAAGAATTGCAGGCGCTGGCCAAGGGGATCCGGCGCAATATCGTGAAGATGATCGGGGCCGCAGGTTCCGGGCATCCGGGCGGGTCATTGTCCGCGGTCGAAATCCTGGTGACGCTCTACTACGACGTGATGCGGCACGATCCGCAGAACCCGTCCTGGCCGGACCGTGACCGCTTCATCCTCTCCAAGGGCCATGCCTGCCCGGTGCTCTACGCCACCCTGGCCGAGCTCGGCTACACGCCGAAGGACGAGCTGATGCGGTTGCGGAAGCTGGGCTCCATCTACCAGGGGCATCCGGACAAGCGCTTCCTGCCGGTGCTCGAGGCCTCGACCGGTTCGCTCGGCCAGGGGCTGTCGCTGGGCATCGGTATGGCGCTCGCCGCCCGTCTCGACGGCAAGGACTACCGGACCTACGTGCTGCTCGGCGACGGCGAGATCCAGGAAGGCCAGGTTTGGGAAGCGGCGATGTTCGGCGCCTTCCACAAGGTGGACAACGTCTGCGCCATCGTCGATTACAACAAGATTCAGCTCGACGGCTTCGTCAAGGACATCATGGACTTGGAGCCGCTGGTCCCCAAGTGGCAAGGCTTCGGCTGGCACGTGATCGAAGTGGACGGGCACGACATCCCGGCCTTGCAGCGGGCCTTCGCCGAAGCCGCGGCGACCAAGGGCAAGCCGACAGTGCTGATCGCCCACACAGTGAAGGGCAAGGGCGTATCGTTCATGGAGAACAATCCGAAGTTCCACGGCGTGGCCCCCACGCCGGAGGAGGTCGAGATCGCGTTGAAGGAGCTTGCGTAATGCCGGCGAACACGAAGTTTGCGCTGAAGATGGGTGTGGCCACCCGGGTGGCTTTTGGAGATGCTCTGCTCGAGCTGGCGCGCCGGGACGACCGCATCGTCGTCTGCGACGCCGACATCTCCAAGTCCACCATGACGCACAAGTTCCACCAGGAGTTCCCGGACCGGTTCTTCTCCTGCGGCATCGCCGAGGCGAACATGGTGGCCATCGGGGCGGGCCTGGCCGCGGCTGGCAAGATCGCCTTCGTCTCCAGCTTCTCGTGCTTTGTGCTGAACAAAGGCTTCGAGCAGCTCCGGGTCACGGTGGCCTATCCCGAGCTGAAGCACTTCATCGTGGTGGGGACCCATTCGGGCATCTCGATCGGCGAGGACGGCCCGTCGCAGATGAGCATCGAGGACATGGCGCTCACCTGCGCGCTGCCCGGCTTCCGGGTGTTGGCGCCGGCCGATGAAGTGGCGATGCGGGCCCTGGTGAAGGAGGCGGCCTACCACGGCAATCCCGTGTTCCTGCGGGCTGGACGGCCCAAGGTCCCCATCGTGTATGAAAACGGCGGCGAGTTTTCGATCGGCGGTTCGAACACCCTGATCGACGGCTCCGATGTCACGTTGATGGCTTGCGGACTCATGGTCGCCGAAGCCATCCGGGCGCAGGAGCTGCTCGAGAAGGACGGCATCTCGGCCCGGGTGATCGACCTCTATAGCGTCAAGCCTCTCGACCGCGAAACCATTGCCAGAGCCGCCGAGGAGACCGGCGCCCTCGTCGTGGCTGAAGAGCACCTCGTCGATTCCGGCCTGGGCGTGCGGGTGGCTCAGGTGGTCAGTGAGACGGCGCCCGCGGCCATGGAGTTCGTTGGGCTTACCGGTTACGCCGAATCCGGCCCGGGGGGCGGTCTGCTCGACAAGTACGGCCTGCGGGCCGGCAATATCGCGGCGGCGGCCCGCCGGGCGGTCGAGCGGAAAAGGGTGGGGTAATAATGGCGCCGGGAACCTCCGGCTTGCAGCCATCGCTGGCCCGGATGCTGGCCCGGATGATCGACGCCCGCGATCAGAAGGCCGCCAAAGCGGGCCAGGTCCTGCACGACGAGATCGGCCAGATCCTTTCGGCCGTCGGACTGCATCTCGACGTGCTGCGGATGGACCTCGACGAGCAGCTCCCGGAGGCCGCCCACCGGATCCGGGAGATCCAAGCCCTGTTGGAGAAAGCGTTCGAACAGGTTCGGGGGCTCAGCTACGATCTGAATCCCAACCGCGCCGAGCGAGCGGGATTGGCCACCGCCCTGCACCGGCTCGTCGGTGAGTGCCGCGGATCGTCCCGGATGAAGATCCGCCTGCTCTGTGACGCTTCGACGCGGGTGTCCGGACCCGCGGCGACGGCCATGTACCAGATTGCCGAGTGCGCGCTGTCGAACGCCCTGCGGCATTCCCGCGCTTCCAAGATCGAGATCTTCGTTCGCCCGGCGCGTGGAGGAGGGGCGGTGCTGGAGATCCGTGATGACGGGTGTGGTTTCGACCCGGTTCGCATGGCCGCGAATCCCGCCGGACTGGGCCTTCCTCTGATGCAATGTTTCGCCGACCGCGCGGGACTGAACCTGAATGTTGAAAGCGCGCCGGGAAAGGGTACAATCGTGAGGGTGACGTTGCCCGAGACAGGCGCCTGAAAGCTCCATGCCGTACAGCGTGTTACTCGTAGACGACCACCGAATCGTCCGGGACGGACTGCGGGGGATCCTTTCCCGGTCAGAGGAGTTCACTGTCGTCGGCGAGGCGGAGAACGGCGCCGAAGCGCTCCGATTGTGCGAGGAACGCCGGCCGGACGTCGTCTTGCTTGACATCGCCCTGCCGGGGTTGAGTGGCATCGAAGTGACCGCGGAGGTCGTGCGCCGCTGGCCGCGCAGCAAGGTCGTGATCCTGTCGATGTACGACGATGAACACTCCGTCGTCAGCGCCATCCGCGCCGGCGCCCGCGGCTTTGTTTTGAAAAAGGCCTCCGAGAACGACCTGATCGATGCGCTGCGGACCGTGGCCAAAGGCGGGTCGTATCTCAGCCCCCAGGTCTCTGACAAGCTGCTGATGCGCATTCAGCGCGGCGACCTCGACGCACCGGCGGCTCCAACCGGGCTGGACATCCTGTCGCCGCGGGAATTGCAGGTGCTGCGCCTGGTGGCCGAGGGCAAAACCAGCAAGGAAATCGCCGGGATCTTGAACCTCGGCCTGCAGACGGTCCGCAGCTACCGCAAGACGATGATGAAGAAGCTCGGAGTGAACAACGTGGCCACGCTCACCCAGATCGCCCTCGCCGCCGGCGTCACGCACTTCCCGACCCCCGAGCGCAAGGGCTGACCCGCGCGCCTCACCGCTTTGCCCGGTAGCTCCAGAGCAGCTCGATCGCCACGCCGCCCAGACGCTCCGCATCCAGGTAGGCAAACCGCCCCGATCCGGGCTGGTCCTTCTCACCCCACGCGCCGGACATGGATACCTGGTATCCCCTCTCCCTCCACCAGGCGATCGCGGCGTCCATGTCCTGCACCCGGAAAGCAAAATGCTGGAACCCCTCGCCGTGGGCCTTTATATGGTCGACATAGATGTCGGGGCCCTTCAGCGACTGAATCCACTCGTAGGGCGCCTGCCCGTGGCGCTGCCAGCCGAGGCGCATGTCGAACCCGCCTGGCCGGCCGCGGTAGCGCAGCTCGCGGAGCTTGCCGTGGGTGAATCTCATCGGGGGGAACCCGAGGCGGGCCCAGTATTCGGAGACCGGCTCCAGACGTTTCACGGCGAAAGCGAACTGGACCACGGTCCGGCCGCTGGGATTTTCCGTGGGCACGGTGAGGGGGCCTTCATCATTCCCGGGGAAATGGATGAGGCCAAGGACGTACTTGCCCTCGCGTTCGGTGTCGAAGAAGACCCAGCGGATCTTGCCGGCGTAGGTTTCCAGGCTTCCCCGCTGCAACACGCCCACGCCCAGCCCCCGGAGCCGTTCGATCTCGCCGTCGAAGGCTTCCTCCGAGGGCGCCCGGTGTACCAGGGCGAAGACGCCGCTGCCGTGGCGGTCCTTGAAATCCGCGAAGGCGTTGCCGGAGCTGCGAGGCTCGATCCAGTGCACGGCCACGTCGGCGAAGCGGCCGGACATCAGACGCACGCTCCCTGTGGCCGGTTTTCCCCGATAGTTTCCCTCTACGCCGGCTTCTTCGGTTTCGGTGAAGCTGGTCATCCCGATGCGCCGGAGTTCCCGGGCGGTGCGGTCCAAATCTTCGACGATCCAGACCACACGATCCACCGTGCGGTAGAACTCAGGCAGCTCCGCCGGCCGGCCAGGCGCCGCCAGACAAAGGAATCCAAGGGCCAGCAGTCCTGTTCGCTTCATGGGAGCAGCTCTGATTCCTCTTGATCCGCGCGGGTTTACGGGAGAGCTCCGGTTCATTCTTCGATGATCGCCTGGTGCGCCAGCACCTTGAGTTTTTGCTTCACCTCGAGGCCGCCGTCGGGGTAGAGCTGGGCCATGAAGACGCCGATCATGTCCGTCTCGGGACTGATGAAGAACTCCGTGTACCAGAAGCCGCCCCACCCGTGCGTACCTTCAGACGTGAGCTCGGTGAAGCCGCGCTCGCTGGTGTCGATGGCGAAGCCGAGACCGAACGCGAGCGGAGGATTCTTGACGATGTGGCCGAGGTGGTCCATCGTCATGAATTCCACGGTCTTCGGGCTCAGCAGCCGGGCGTCGCCAAGGCGGCCCTTGTTCAAAATCATCTGGGCGAAACGCGCATAGTCGAGGGCGGTGGCGCAGAGCCCGCCGCCCCCCGAGAAGTACTTCTTCGGACCGGCGTACGGATAATCGGTGGATCCGCTGGCTTCTCCGGCGCGCACGTCTTCGTCTTCGACCCGGACCAGTTTGCCGTCCTTGTTCTTTCCGTACACCGCCGCCAGCCGGGCCGTTTTCTCGGGGGGCAGGTAGAAATAGGTGTCCTTCATCCCCAGGGGTTCGAAGATCCGCCGGCGGAAGAACTCGTCGAGGCTCATTCCGGAAGCAACTTCCACGAGGCGGCCCAAGACGTCGATCGAGAGCCCGTATTCCCACTGCTCGCCCGGATGGTTCACCAGGGGAATCTTGGCCAGCAACTTCATCGCCTCGGCGAGCGTGTAGGGCGTGGGCCCGAGACCGTGCGGGATCCCGTAAGCGTTGTAAAGGGGGCCGATCCTCGGGTTCCAGTGATAGGTGAAGCCGGCGGTGTGAGTGAGCAGATGGCGGATGGTGATGGGACGCTTTGCGGGGACCGGGGTCGAACCCGGGGGAGCGCCGGGCGGCAGCACCGTCATGTGCGCGAACTCGGGCAGGTACTTCGCCACCGGGTCCGACAGGAGGAACTTGCCCTCCTCATAGAGCATCATGGCGGCGACGGAGGTGATCGGCTTCGTCATCGAGGCGATGCGGAAGATCGTGTCTTCCTTCATCGGGCGGCCGGCCTCCCGGTCGGCCATGCCGTGAACGCCGAGGTGGACGATTTTTCCGTGCCGGGCGATGAGCGTAACCGCCCCGGCGAGGTCCCCCGCGGCGATGTGATGTTCTACGAGAGCGTCGATCCGCGCCAGCCGGTCCGACGAGAAGCCGGCTTTCTCCGGGGGAACGCGCGGGAGCACTTGAGCCGCAAGCGGCGCCGCCAGAAGCGCCGACAGGATGAGCGTGCGTCGCGAGATCCGATTCATAGCCGCTTCAGTATAGCCGAGAACCAGCCGCATTATGGCAAGGTGGGATGCGCTCCGGCGCAGGATGGGCGGCGCGCCGCTTGTCATACGCGATGTAAACTCCCGTCAGACAAATGTCAGCCGCACCGGCGACCCCAAGCCGGCCGGTACCGCCTTCCCCGGAAGTGCAACGGCGGTCCTATTCCGTCATGACTGGGTGATTCCTCCCCCGCATCGTCAGATCCGGGTGACTTTGGGAACCTGGCGAACGAAATTTTTCGCTCTGTCCAGGATTCTTCTGAATGCGGCGCCGCACGCGTGTCTGACAGCGGAAATCCAGGTTCGTGATTCGGGTCGTGGCTTCCGCGCCCGGCCCCATGCTTCCGAATCCGGGACGGCTGGTCCGCCAGGCAACTTGTGCGTGGGTTCCTTCTCCACTCCACCTCCGTGTCAAAGGCCGGAGCTCGGCGTGCCCTCAGCACTGTTCTTGTCCTCTTACTGCTGGCGCGCCCGGTGCGCGGAACGCCGGTGTGCACCACCTCCAAGGGGTGTATTGAAGCCACGACAATTCGTGGATTCCAAAGTTGCCAACCCCGGGTGGGTGAGCCGCGCCCGCACCACCGGCAACTCGGGACCGCCGAGCTGCCGGAATCGGTCTGCCGAGGCGCAGCCGCAGACGTTGTCTGACATGAGGGAGCGGCCGGCGGGCGGGAAGGGAATCCGTACAGCGACCGCAAGCTACCCGGAAATCGCTGTTTCAGGAACCTGAGGAAGGCTGAAATTTCTCTCGCTAAAGCGGCCCCGATAGCGAACGGAAGCGAAAAATTGCGAACTTCAGCGAACTCGGGCTTTCTCGGGCGAATTTTCTGTTGACAATTGTCATTCATGGTGTAAGAATTTGGAACTGGTCAGCCAGCAGCGAGCAACTCGCAGGGATAGGCGGTCCCGGAGGCGGCCGGGTATGGAAAGCGGGCTGTGGGACCGAAACGGCGGTAGCATGTCTGGACTCCCTCCTGGCGTGGCAGTCTGCAGGGCCGGGCGGCGTTGGCTGGCCGGCGGCGCCGAGAGGGGAGAAAGGTGGGCGAAGAAGTGGAGCGTGTTACCGGTCGGCGCGAGAGCTCGGGGGGAGTTCTCCAGCCTTGGTATGCCATTCGTGTCCGCTCGCACTACGAGCGCGTGGTCGGCACGTCGCTGAGCCAGAAGGGGTATCAGGAGTTCGTACCTTTCTACCGGGCCCGGCGGCGGTGGTCTGACCGGACCAAGATTGTCGAGTTTCCCCTCTTCCCCGGCTATGTCTTCTGCCGGTTCGATCCACAGAAGCGGCTGCCGATCCTGCAGACGCCCGGCGTCGTGTCGATCGTCAGCTTCGGCAAGAAGTTCGTCCCGGTGGACGAGCGCGAGATCGAGTCGATCCGGGCGATCGTCACCGCCGGTTGCGAGGTGAAGCCGTGGCCGTTTCTGCGGATCGGGCAGCGGGTGCGGATCCGCGGCGGCGCTCTGGACGGCGTCGAAGGGCTGCTGCTTCAGGTCAAGAACGAGACGCGTCTGGTGGTTTCGATCACTCTGCTGCAGCGGTCCGTGGCCGCGGAAGTCGACCGCGGGGCGATCGAACCCGTGGTCTGACCGCGAATCGGACATTCTGAACCTTTTCCAATTCGCTCGATTCCCCGCCCGGGCCGCCCGTCGGGGCGGGGAATCGCGATCCAGCCAACAGGACATTCGTATCATGCCACATCAGCCTCGCTTGGAGCGTATGATCAGCTTCCGAGTCACTGATGAGGAGTACCAGCAGCTCAAGGAGCTTTCCGAACGGGCGAACGCCCGCTCGATGTCGGACATCGCCCGCACCGCCATGCAGCACTGGCTCCGGCACGGATCCACGGTAGCTCCGGACAATCTGCAGGTGAAGGTGCTCGAACTCGAGAAGCGAATCGCCGAATTGAGCGCCCAGCTCGACCGGCTGGCGGCGTTCGAACAGCACTGACAGGGCTGCCCGGGAGATCCACCATGAAATGGCTCACCAGTATCGCGCTATCCGCCTGTCTGGCCGCCGCTGCCCCGGCGCAGCCGCCGCAAGCCGCCGAGCCGGCCAGCCCAGCGGAACCGGTTGCCCCGGCCGTTGAGGCGCCCGACGTTAACCATCTGCCGCCCGCCGGGCCCTCACGGCCGGTGGCGCTGAGGAAGCGCCAGCCCAGCCACGGGGTCCCCGCCTACACGCTCGGTCCGGGCGACAAGATCGTCATCCGGGCCCTCGACGTGGAGGAATTTCCAGACGAACCCATTCTCGTCGATGACCGCGGCACCATCGATCTGCCTTATATCGGCCGGCTGAACGTCCAGGGCCTGACGCTCGGCCAGGTGGAAGCCGAGGTCACCCGGCGGCTGAAGAAATACTTGCTCAAACCCGACGTCACCGTCTCGATCGCCGAATTCCGCCCCCGCCCGGTCTCCGTCTACGGCGCCGTCGAGCGGCCGGGCGTGGTCCAGCTCCGGGGCCCCAAGACGCTCTGGGAGCTGATCTCCGACGTCGGCGGCTTCTCAAACCAGGCCGGCGACAAGATCCGCATCACCCGCCGCCTGGACGAGGGCGACCTGCCGCTGCCCAACGCCCAGGTGGACGAGACCGGCCGCTACATCACCGCCGAGATCAGCACCCGCGACGTGCTGGAGATGCGGGACCCGGATACGAACATCGAGCTGAAGGCCCACGACGTGATCTCGGTCTCCGTCGCCGATGTCGTTTACGTCGTCGGGCACGTCAACCGCGCCGGCGGCTTCGTCACCAACGGCTCCATCTCGCTGCTCGAGGCGCTGTCGCTGGCCGGCGGCTTCCAGCCCCACGCGGCGGCCAAGAACGCCCGCATCCTGCGGGTGAAGCCGGGCACCGACGAGCGGATCATCATCCCGGTGAATCTCAAGAAGGTCCTCCGGGGCGAGGCCGAAGACATCGCCCTGAAGCCCCAGGACATCCTTTTCGTCCCGCACGCCTCCTGGAAGGACTTCGGCACGAGGATGGTGCTCGGCGCCACTACCGCGGCGGCTGCTGCGTCGGTCTACGCCGGAGTCCGCGGCTACTGAGGGAGTTCCGCCCATGACCGATCGTCCCAACCAGCTCCCCCCTCCCGGCGACGGCGCGGTGACGCCCCGCCGTCCCGCCCCCGGTCCCGGCCCGCGCGAGGACCGCGAAGGCTACTACTACGGCGGCTACGGCTACGACTACTACGACGAGCCGGCCGGCGGCGGCCTGCTCGAGTACTGGCAGATCCTCAAGCGCCACCGCGGCAGCCTCGTCCTGATCACCTTCCTGGGGGCCGTGCTGGCGGTGCTCGTCACCATGCCCCAGACGCCCATCTACCAGGCCACCGCCTCCATCGAGATCCAGCGGATGAACCCCCAGTTCCTCGGGCTGGACCAGGTGAGCCCCGTCCAGGAGGCCGGCTACATCGACAACTCGGACCTGCAGACCCAGGTCAAGATCATCCAGAGCGAGTCGCTGCTGGCGCGCGTCCTCGACAAGCTTGGCTGGACCCCGCCGCCAGAGCCGGCCAAGCCCGACACCTCCCGCCTCTCGGTCTGGCAGCGGGCGCTGAAGCTGGGCGGCCCCGAGGTGGAGCGCGAGCCCCGGCTGGCGGCCATCGACTACGCCGCCGACAACCTCAAGGTCCGCCTCCAGACCAACACCCGCATCGTCGAGATCTCCGTCGATTCCCCGGACCCGAAGATCGCCGCCCAGTTCGCCAACACCATGGCCGACGAGTTCATCGAGCAGAACCTCGAGGCCCGCTGGAAGATGACCCAGCGCACCTCCGAATGGCTCTCGCGCCAGCTCGAGGAGATGCGCGTCAAGCTCGAGGCCGCCGACGAGCGCGTCCGCAACTACGCCCGCCGGGCCGGCCTCGTTTACACCCGCGACCAGGAGGCCTCCATCGCCGAGCAGAAGCTCGAGCAGCTCCAGAACTCGCTGACCCAGGCCCAGGACGACCGCATCAAGAAGGAGTCGCGCTACCACCTGCTCCAGTCCTCCCCGCCCGAGGCCCTGCCCGACATCCTCGACGACGACAGCCTCCGCGGCTACCAGACCACCCTCACCGACCTCCGCCGCCAGCTCGCCGAGCTGTCGATGACCTACACCGCGGACCATCCCCGCGTCCAGCGCCTCCGGGCCCAGATCCAGACCGTCGAGAACGCCCTGGAGAGCGAGCGGGCGGCCATCCTGCAGCGCATCCGGAACGACTATCAGGAGGCCCTGGCGCGCGAGAAGCTGCTGCGGGCCGAGTACGAGCGCCAGCAGGCGCTGGTCTCGGACCAGGCATCCAAGGCCGTCCAGTACAACATCCTCAAGCGCGAGGCCGATTCCATCCGGGAGCTGTACGAGGCCATGCTCGAGAAGGTGAAGTCAGCCTCCGTCGCTAGCGCCCTGCGGGCCTCGAACGTCCGCGTGGTCGATCCGGCCCGCATCCCCGAGGAACCTTACAAGCCCCGGCTGGCGCTGAACACCTTCCTCGGGCTGCTGCTCGGCGGCTTCTTCGCCGTCGTCTTCGTCATCGCCCGGGAGCGGATGGACCGCACCATCCAGGAGCCCGGCGACGCCGCCTTCTACCTGAACCTGCCCGAGCTGGGGACCATCCCGGCGGCCGAGGCCCGCCGCGGCCTGCGTCTCGTCTACCGGTCGCGCCGCTCCCCGAAGGGCCTGCTGCCGGAGCGCGGCGAAAGCTCGGACGGCGAGGCCGAGCCGGTCCCCGTGGAGCTGACCGTCTGGAAGCGCAAGCCCACGCTGATCGCCGAGAGCTTCCGCGCGGCGCTGACGTCGATCCTCTTCTCCGGGCAGAACGGCGACCAGCCGCGGGTGGTGACGCTGACCAGTCCCGGCCCCCAGGAGGGCAAGACGACCGTGGCCTCGAACCTGGCCATCGCTCTGGCCGAGATCAACCGCCGGGTGCTCCTGATCGACGCGGATCTGCGCAAGCCGCGCCAGCACGAGATCTTCCACGTCTCCCGGGACCACGGCCTGGCCGAGATCCTGCTCGAGCGCGGCCCGCTGAGCGAGGAGTCGCTGAACGGCTCGATCCGGGCCACGGGGCTCGAGAACCTCTACGTCCTGCCGGCCGGCGAGCAGACGACCGGCTCCACCAACCTCCTCTATTCGAAGCGCATGGCGGAGCTGCTCGAGCGGCTCGACGAGGCGTTCGACATGATCCTGATCGACACGCCGCCGATGATGCAGATCCCCGACGCGCGCATCCTGGGGCGGCTCTCGGACGCCGTCATCCTGGTGATCCGCGCCGGCCACACGACCCGCGACACGGCGCTGGCCGCCCGCGAGCGCCTCACCGCCGACGGAACCCGCGTGCTGGGGACGATCCTGAACTACTGGGACCCGAAGAAGTCCTCCGGCGGCTACTACCACTACTACGACCGCTACTACCGCACCCGGTACTACCACGAGGAAGGGTAAGCAGAGGGGATTCACCACCGAGAACACAGAGAAGATCTTGAAAAACAAAGGATTACAACAAGCCCGGCGGTGTGGGATCGGCAAGTTGCGCGAACCGATGACCCCGAATCCTGCAGTTCTCAGTGCCCTCTGTATCCCTGTGGTTGCACTTGCTGGTAGAGCAACGCGTCGTGGAGCTCAGTCTCTTGGACAAGGCGGCCCCCGCCCCCCCGACCACCGACTAGCGACCAGCGACTAGCGACTAAGGACTAGCGACTAGGGCCGCGACCAGCGACTCGCGACCAGGGACCACGGACTACGGACTACGGACTAAGGAGCAGCGACTAAAGGCGTGATTTCCCCCACCCTCCGCCCACTACACATCAAGGACCAGCGACTAGCGACCAAGGACCAGCGACTAGCGACCAAGGACTAGTGACTACGGACCAGGGACCAAGGACTAGCGACCAAGGACCAGCGACCATGCCTTTCCACCGCCTCGAAGACATTGACGCCTGGCAGGATGCCCGCCGGCTGACGAGGCTGGTTTACGGCGCGACGAGCGGCTGGCAGGACTTCGCCCTGCGCGACCAGCTCCGCCGCGCCTCGGTCTCCGCGATGGCGAACATCGCCGAGGGTTTCGGCCGGTCCACCGACGGCGACTTCGCCCGGTTCCTCGAGATCGCCCAGGGCTCGGCCTTGGAGACCGCCAGCCATCTCTATGTGGCTTCGGATCTGGGTTACCTGGACGAGGGCGCGTTCGGCCGCCTGTACGAGGAAGCGGTGGGCCTGAACAAGCGCATCGGCGCCCTGGTCAAGTACCTGAAACAGAGCCGCCGCTCCCGCCGCCGCACCACCACCCCCCGCCGAACGACCACCGACTAGCGACCACGGACTACGGACTAAGGACTAAGGACTAGCGACTAGCGTCGCGACTAGCGTCGCGACCAACGACTAGAGACCAGCGACTAAGGACTAGCGACTAGCCGTGTCCTCCATCCCCGCTTCGCTCACCGCTTGGGTCCGGCGCCTCCGCGAGGACGAAATCTCGTGGACCTTCGCCCGGAACGCCAGCGGGGCGTTCGTCATCGGCGGTCTAGGGCAGTTGGCGGGCTTCCTCGTCCTGCTGCCCCTGGCGCACCTGATGGGAGTGGAATCCTACGGGATCTATCTGTATGTCGCCGCGTGGCTGCAGGTCGCCACGATGCTCGCTGGGATGGGCATTCCCAACGCCGCCCAGCGCTTCGTACCGGAGTACCTGGCGACGGGCCGGGAAGCCGAATGCGGGAGCTTTCTGGGCTGGGCCAACCGGCGCGTTCTGGCGAACAGCCTTCTGCTCAGCGCCGCCGGGCTCCTCACTCTCGGTTTGCTCCACAGCCGCATTTCGCCGGAGACCCTCTGGACGGGCGTAATCGCCGCGCTGGCGCTGCCCTTAGCCAGCGGGGTGATGCTTCGCAGCAGACTCCTGCTGGCCCTGAAGGAGACGCTGCGCGCGAAACTGGTGGACTCGTTCCGAATGCCGCTGGCCGTGGGTGCGGCTGTGCTCATTTTCTGGATGGCGGACGCACGCCTTTCGGCCGCGGCCGCCATGGTAGCCCAGGCGGCCTCGGCTCTGTTGGCGTTGGTAGTACTCGGCGCGTGGCTGCGGAGGGGGCTTCATTCGGCTGTTTCCCCGGGGCGCCGCTCGGAAGCCCGAAAACTCTGGCGGGGGGTCGCTGGTTCCCTGTTCTTCATCGGAGCGATGGGTATGATCATGAGCCAGGCGGACACTCTCATGCTGGGGGCGATGCGCGGGACTACCGAGGCGGGCATTTACCGCACCGCCTCGCGCTTGGCAATGCTGCCCGCCTTCGGCCTCAGCGCCGCCAACACGATCACCGCGCCCCTGATCTCCGAGCTCTACTCCCAGGGCCGCATGGCGGACCTTCAGCGCCTGGCCACCCTGTCGGCCCGCGCTCTCTTCGGACTGATCAGCGGTGCAGGCCTATGTCTGCTTCTCGCAGGGAAGTTTGTCCTCGGCCTTTTTGGACCAGCGTTCACCACCGGTTACCTGGCCCTGGCGTTCTTGACCATCGGCCAGATGGTGAATGGCTTCTGCGGACCCGTTGCTCTGTTGATGACCCTTACGGGCGGCCACGACACAGCCGCGCGCGTGTTTCTCGCCGCTGCTGCACTTAACATCCTGCTGAACAGTATCTTGATACCCAGCCATGGAGGCATCGGGGCCGCAGTCTCAACCACCAGTTCACTTGTATTATGGAATGTTGTTCTTGTCGTTTTGGTTCAGAGACGGTTAAATATACAATCAGTGGCCATCGCAATGTTAAGAGTCTAGGCTCTATGCAGAATACGGCATATCCCTGTGGTACGCGCAGTCACTCCAATCCTACAATTGTGTGCATACTCGGATATGGTAGGAGCGGTTCGACTTTGCTCGATCTGTTATTAGGCTCACAAGCCGGGTACGTGAGTACAGGTGAGCTGGTAAACCTCTATCGGGAGGTAGAGCGCGATGAGTTGTGCTCTTGCGGACGCCACCTTTCCGAATGCACTTTTTGGTCGCAAGTGCTGAAGTCCGTGGGTGACAAGTTAGGAGAGTACGAAAAGGCTCGGCGACGGGTCGAGCTACTGAGTTCTTTCCCATTTCTCGCCGTGAATGCGCTTTGCAAGCGAACGAAGACCCGGTATAGGGAACTGACACGTTTGTTGTTTGACACTATTGTACGGGTCAGTGGCGCTGACGTGGTTGTGGACTCATCCAAGAGTACGCGGACGGCCACGGGACGCTTTTTAGCGCTTAGCCGTTTGGGCCAATACAATGTGAAAGCGATACTGCTTATCCGAGACCTCCGGGGTGTAGTGTGGTCCGCCATGAAAGGGCCGGGCTCCGGACGTGGGCCGGCGCCGGCAAGATGGAAGCGGCCGTGGGTGGCTCTTAGGACTGCAGTGTCTTGGGCGCTGACCAACGTCTTATGCAGGATCAGCATCGCAATCACCGGTCGGAGGAATAACATTGCGATTGTCAGATACGAAGAGCTTTGCCGCGACACGCCGGGCACTGTCTCGCGCTTAATGGCGTTCATCGGGCGCGGTCTTTTCGCGGAGATGGATCTGTCGCGCAGGAGAGTCACCGGTCATTTGGTGGCGGGGAATCGAGTGCGTTTCCGGGGGATCGGGAGAGTTTGCGAAGACCGTGGATGGGAGAAGGGTCTGCCGAGCTGGTATACCGTGGTAGCGTCGGTCGTCGACGCGTCCGTCCGGAGGCTCTTCGAGCAGCGGATTAAGACCTGGTCAAGCCCCGATTCGCCACGCAGGGCGGCAGGTGGTGGAGAGCCTGCGACAGCGAGTGTGGCGAGCCGTTGTGACGGATCGTATGGCACACACACGAGGTTGGCTGCAGGAAGAGCCGAGGCGACAGCTGCGGAGACCAGAGCAAGAAGTGAGCCCGGGGAGCCCCCAAGGACCTCGTGAGACAGGGCGCGTGGCAATGTCCATGCGGGTGGCCGCGGATATGTGATGCTCTGTACTTCAAGGCGAGAAGCCCCTTTCCCACCACCGTTGCAGCAGTGGAACAGGTGCCGTTGGTGCCAGCCGCAATTGCCGCGCTGGGCCCTTCTCTGGTGGGCCATCGCCGTCGTCGGTGCCCCTTTCTACATCTTTCCGAGCGGTCTACCCCAGCCGGCTGATTGGTTTCTAGCGGGGTTGATCGGCTATTATCTAGTGTGCAGTACCCCAAGGCGCGGACCGGGGCGTCAGGTATGGAAGCAGTTGATGGGCGTCATTTGGCCGCTGGGGGCTTTTGCCGCGTACACGCTGCTGGTCTCCTGTTACTGGGCGTCGGAACTCGCTGAACCAAAGGTCATGTGGAACCCGGCGTATTATGCGTTCAATTTTCTGGCCGTGATCGCCTTTGGGCGAACCTCTAGTTGGGGGCCAGAGCGGTTCTTGCGGTTCTTTGCTGGATGCATGGGGGCGTCAGTGTTAGTGCAAGGGGTGTTGGCGATTCCTGCGTTTGCAAGCGCTTACCGGATGACATCCGGCTTCAACAATCCCAACCAGCTCGGGTATTATTCGGTGCTGGCGGCAACGGTTATTGCGGTGGCTCACCGGCACGTTGGGCTGTCTGCCTGGATCGCCGGAGCGGGGCTCGGCGGGTCGCTGTTCTTGGCGGCGGTGTCGCTGTCGAAGGCCGCATTTCTTGGGGTAATCGCTTTCGGTTTGCTGGTCGTGCCCCGTGGGGCTAGACTGGTCGTTCCAGCCCTGGCAATCGTGCTAATCTTAGCCCAGTTCGTTCCGGTTAGCGAGGTCCAGCGGCGGGTGACGCAGCGGTTCGAGAGCATTGGGAAGGATCCGGACGACAGTCTTGAGGCGCGCGGGTACGACCTGGTTTGGAGGTACCCGGAATACCTGATCTTCGGTGCAGCCGAAGGGACAGATTATCGCTTTGGCCGAAAGGTCGAAATTCACTCGACCTTTGCGGCTGTATTGTTTTACTACGGACTACCAGGGATGGCGTTGTTTTGTTGGGGGCTATTTCGTGTGTGGCGACTGTGCCGACTGGGGGTGTTTCAGTTTGCCGCGCCGGCGCTCGTGTATGGTTTGGCGCACCACGGGTTGCGGTTCACGGAGTTCTGGCTGATGCTTGGGTATCTCTGCTGCACGGGAGCGGTGATCAAGATACGACACGAGGTTCTCCCGACCCGCGAGCCCCGCGTGGGGGGAGTGAAGACGAGGCGAGGTCGGTTGCGGCTCTCGCAGGCTTTGCCAGGGATCCGCAGCACTTGGAGCTAGTCGGCGGGCGCCTGGAGCACAATGGGGGGAAAGGCATGAGACAGAATATGGCGAGTACGTCCTGCTGTCTCGTCGCATGGTTGCGATAACTGTTGTGGGGTACCCGAGGATGAGCGGAGCGAGAGGGGTAGCGGCGCGAAGGTCCGGCTGCTCTGTGAAAAGAGTACTCGTCCAGCCCAGTGGTCATTGCCTTGTATTACGCCCGAACCGACTCGGCGGTCCGGCAGTGAGAGAAGCGAGCGACGAGGAGATGAGAGCCACCACAGCCAGTAGACGGTGACGAGGGAAGTGGGTATGTTAACGCCTCAGAAGACGGCCGCGAAGGGCTTGGTTCCCCTACACTGCCCGGTCGGGTTGGCCGGGGGAGGCCCAGCAGAGTCGAAAAAGCCACTTCTAGCCCTTGTCGGGGGTCCTGACATTCACAGCCGCATCCCGTTGGCACGGGTACTGGCGCAGAGGTTCGCCGTTATATTCATTGGGAGTTCCACAGCAGCTGGCGCTGCAATTGAGCAAGCCGGTTTTGAGTGGCACTGCTATCCAGTAGTCCGATCAATGAACCCTGCCCAGGTGCTTCGTGCATTTGCAGCGCAATGGCGAATCCTGAGGGCCACTCGGCCGCTGTTAGTTCACACATTTGATACGGTGCCCTGCGTCATCGGCAGACTGGCTGCGTGGGCGGCTGGAGTGCCATGGATCTTTGGGACACTCCCCGGACTAGGGAGTCTGTATACTAGTACCAGTGCCACTGTGGTGGTTGTTAGACCACTGTATCAAGTCTTACAGAAGCTCAGCAGTACTATTTCGGCTCAAACAACTTTTCAGAACACGGCAGATATGGAAGAATTTGTTCGGCGCGGAGTCGTCCCGCGCAGCAAGTGCAGGCTGATTCCGGGTTCCGGTGTAGATATTGAAAAGTTCCGGCCAGACAGAACTGACCGTTTCAGCCGATCGAGAATCCGTCGAGCAGTCGGCGCGTCGGACGAGACAGTGCTCGTCACATGTGTTTCGAGGCTGATCAAATCCAAAGGCCTTCTCGAGCTCGCCGAAGCCACTGTGACGGCGCGGAAGACTAATGAGAACGTTAAAGTATTGGTTGTTGGTACCCCTGCGGTCGGATCACCAGAGGCTATGAGCGAAGCGGAGATCAAAGACCTAAGATCGGCTGTAACACTAGTGGGGCCTCGAGACGACATCGTGGAGATTCTTTCCAGTAGTGATCTATTTGTCCTTCCGACTTACTACAGAGAAGGTATACCGAGGGTGCTGTTAGAGGCGGCAGCGTGCGGGCTGCCCATCATTACGACAAACTGGCCCGGCTGTCGGGAAGTGGTGCGGGACGGGGTTAATGGGTTGCTTGTGCCACCCCGCGACCCTGAAGCCCTTGCGAAAGCGATTCTACTACTTACGAGGGACAGGTACCTACGGGTGAAGTTCGGCAGGGAAGGACGGAGGATAGTTGTGGGGGAGTTCAGTATACAGCGAATTGCGGAACAGACAGCGGAAATGTACCTGGAGGCCCTGCGGTGTCGGAAGTAGAAAAGAGTTTCATAAGAGAGCGTATTCGGATCGAGAGGGTCTACGCGCTGCGACAGATGCATCGAACGATGTCTTTTTTCTCGTACGAAGATAAGGCGCATTTTTGGAGGATACGCGAACGCTACTCCGCAACTTTGGAACTACTGCAGGAGGCTGGTTTTGATCCGCTGGCTCAGGTGAGGATCCTCGATGTAGGATGCGGGGACGGTAGGTTATTACGAGAATTCATTCAGTGGGGTGCGGATCCAAGATTGTTGTCGGGTATTGACCTGAGGCTCGACGCAATTCAGAAAGCGCGGAGGCTACTTCCTGGTGTGGAGTTGCGGTGCGGCTGTGCGAGTGATCTGCCGTGGGGAGAGAGGACCTTCGACGTCGTAGTGTTAAGCACGGTGTTGTCCTCGGTTCTGGACCGCGAGATGCGCTCACGGATAGCCGAGGAATGCGGGCGGGTGCTGAGCGCAGGAGGGGTGATCCTCTGGTATGATTTTCTGTTTGACAACCCGAAGAACCCGGAGGTAAGGGGTATACCGGTCAGGGAGGTTCGGGAACTTTTTAGGGATTATGAGATAAGGGGCCGACGGATCACGTTGGCACCCTTCATTGCTCGGAGGATCTCGAGGGTCGGAGGCGAGGGGTTGTACAGAGTGGTGGCGTGGATTCCGGTCTTGCGCACCCACTGGTTAGCATTGCTCAGGAGGAGAGTAGCGGCCTAGGAACGTGAAGGCTTGTCGTCAAGGGGATGGGAAGCGTTAGATGACGGTACCTTTTTGTGCAGCCCAGATTGATGGAACAGAGGTGGGCGGTGTGGCCGGGGTATTATGCGGTGGATGGCTCACGACAGGTCGGCGGTGCGCAGAGTTCGAGGTTCGATTCCGGTGCTACGTGGGCGCGGCTCACGCGGTCGCTGTGAGTTCGTGCACCGCGGCGATGCACCTCGCACTGTCGGCGTTCGGGATCGGCCCTGGGGACGAAGTCATCACGACGCCGGTCACGTTCTGCGCAACGGTGAACGTGATTCTGCACGCGGGTGCCACGCCGATCCTGGCGGACATTGGCGATGACTTGAATCTTGATCCCGTTCGGGTGGAAGCCCTGATCACGCCGCGCACCAAGGTGATCCTGCCGGTTCACTACGCCGGGTTGCCGTGCGACATGGAGAGGATCTGGGAGCTGGCGCGTGAGCACGGGTTGAAGGTCGTCGAGGACGCGGCCCACGCCGTGGGGGCGGAATACAAGGGCCGCAAGATCGGTTCCGGCAAGAGCGACGCCGTATGTTTCAGTTTCTACGCCACCAAGAACATGACCACCGGCGAGGGGGGGATGGTCACGACGAACTCGGAAGAGCTGGCCGATCGCATGCGGATCCTGAGTCTGCATGGGATGAGCCGCGATGCCTGGAACCGGTACGGGAAGAACGGTAGCTGGTACTACGAGGTTGTCGATCTCGGCTTCAAGTACAACATGCCTGACATCCTGGCGGCGATCGGGCTGGTGCAACTCCGGAAACTGGACCGGATGAACGCCCGCCGGGCCGAGATCGCGGCGCGGTACAACGAAGCGTTCGCGGAACTGCAGGAGGTTCAGTTGCCGCCGGATCGGGAAGATTGCAAGCACGCGTGGCACCTGTACGTTCTGCGGCTGAACCTCGACATGCTGGCGATCGACCGGGCGCAGTTCATTGAAGAGATGGGCGTGCGCGGCATCGGCTGTAGCGTCCATTTCATTCCGATTCCGCTTCATCCTTACTACCGCCGGGTCTTGAAGCTCCGCGATCCTTGCCGCCGCGCGCTTGCCGAGTACCCCCGCCTGGTATCCTTGCCGATCTACCCTAAGATGAGCGACGGCGATGTGGAGAAGGTGATCGCCGCGGTGCGGGAGATTGTCGCGAAGAACCGCAGGCGCAGAGTGGTGGCGGCGAACCGCAGCGGCAGGGAAGAGCGCGATGGTCAAGAGGGCGCTTGACATCCTGATCAGCGCTGCCGTCCTGGCTCTGCTGTGGCCCGTTTTCGCCGCTGTCGCCGTGGCCGTCTGGCTGGACTCCGGACTGCCGGTCTTTTACGGGCAGACCCGGGTGGGTAAGGGATTTTGCCGCTTCACCCTGTGGAAGTTCCGGTCCATGTGGCCGAACGCCGGCGGTCCCCGGATCACGGTGGCGGGGGACCTGCGGGTGACGCGGGTGGGACGGTTCTTGAGGAGAACGAAGCTCGACGAGCTGCCGCAGTTCTGGAATGTGCTCAAGGGCGATATGAGCCTCGTAGGGCCACGGCCTGAGGTGCCGGAGTTTGTTGAGATATATCGTGAGCGTTACCGGAGGGTCTTGTCTGTCCGGCCGGGCATAACGGATCTGGCATCGATCCGCTTCCGGAACGAGGAAGCCGAGCTGGCGGCTGCCCCTGACCCGCACGAGCAGTACGTCCGGAAGATCCTTCCGATGAAGCTTGACCTTGCCGACGAATACCTGGAGAGGCGTTCGTTGGCCTGCGATGCGGCAATACTGCTGAGGACAGCGGCGGCCGTTCTGCGTCCCTCCTGACTGGGTGGATTCCCCACATGTCGTCTGAGACCCGTTTATGGCGCCTGGCGCGCTGGCTGGAACGGCAGCCGTGGCTGCACCGGCCGCTCGTGTGTGGTATCCAGTTGGCAATCTTCGCCGCCGCGGGCGTGGCGGCGTTCCTGCTGCGGTTCGACTACCGCATACCGGAGTCCGAGTATCTCCACGCTGCGTGGGCGCTAGCCGTCTGGGTGGTGGTCAAGAGCGTGGTCTTCCGGATGGCGGGTTTGCACCGCGGCTGGTGGCGGTTTGTGTCGATCTCGGACGTGGCCGGTATCGCCTGGCCAGGAAACTGCAGTCGCTGGGTATCCCGACCAAGAAGTACTTCTACCCGCCTTTGCACCGGCAGAAGCTATACCGCCGTTTCGCGCGGAAGGGCGAGCTTCCGGTGACGGAGAGGGTGTCCTCGGGCATCCTGAGCCTGCCCATTTACGAATCGCTCTCCGACGAGGTTGTTGATGCCATCTGTGCGGCGATCCGGCGGATCGCCGGGATGTCGTAAGCCGCCTTCTCGCTCAGCACCAGTCTGATCATCGCAGCATTCCCCACAGGAGGAGAGAATGAACAAGCTCTTTTCGGGCCTTCGGCCTGCCGACGCCATTCCCAGGATCCTGATGGACTTTGGTTTAGTGCACCTGTCGATGCTGCTGGCGCTCGGCTCGAGCGCTCTGTACAACATCGCCGTACACGGCCCGGAAGTGGCGGATCAAGTGATCGGCAACTTCTCGGCCTACTACCTGAACTTCTTCTGGCCCCTGTCTGGGGTCTTCCCCGTGGTGTTCTTCTTGCACGGCTTCTATACGCATTCGCGGTATTACCGGGGACGGTACAAGGCGTTGGTTGTGGTCCAGGGCGTGGGCACTGCGCTGCTGGTGTTCCTGGCGGCGAACTACTTCTTGTTCCGGGGGCAGCTCGTGGCGCGCAGTGCGGCGCTCGCCTTCGCGCCGCTGGCGGTGATCAGCCTGACCGGCGTCAGGTTTGCCAAGTCGTTTGTCGTACGGCACTTCGACATTACGCCGAAGACGCCGAAGGCGGTGTTCAAGGGCACGGGGCGCGTGCTGGTGGTAGGCGGGGCGGGCTACATCGGGTCGTTGCTTGTCAGGCGCTTGCTGGAGAGAGGCTACAGCGTGCGCGTGCTGGATGCGCTGCTATACGGCGATTGGCCGCTCAAGGACGTGCTGGACGATCCGAATCTTGAGTTTGTGGTTGGCGACTGCCGCAACATTCAGGATGTGGTGAAGGCCGTGCGAGGGGTCGAGTCCGTTGTGCATCTTGCCGCCATCGTGGGGGATCCAGCGTGTGAGCTGGACCACCAGAGTGCGCTGGAAATCAACTACGCGGCGACGCGGATGCTGGTGGAGGTGGCGAAGGGCAACGGCGTGGGGCGGTTCCTGTTCGCTTCAAGCTGCAGCGTCTACGGCGCGACGGACGCTGTCATGGACGAGCATGCCGCGGTGGCGCCGATCTCGCTGTATGGGCAGACGAAGGTCGATTCCGAGGACGCGCTGCTGCGGGCCAGGACGGCCGCGTTCCACCCGACGATCCTCCGGTATGCGACCGTTTTCGGACTGGGGTACCGGCCGCGTTTCGATCTGGTGGTGAATCTCTTGACTGCCAAGGCGAGACAGGACGGTGTGATCACGATCTACAACGGTCAGCAGTGGAGGCCGTTTATCCACGTCAGGGACCTTGTGGAGGCGACGGTGCGGGTGTTGGAGGCTCCGCTCGGGCTGGTGAGCGGCGAGATCTACAACATCGGGGACTCGCGGATGAACCACACACTGTCTGAGGTGGCTGAAGTGATCCGGCAGGTCTTTCCGGAGACGCGCGTCGAGCACGTGGAGAATTCAGACCGGAGGAACTACCGGGTGAGTTTCGAGAAGCTGGAGAGCCGTCTCGGGTTCCGGGCGCGGTACTCGCTGCGGGACGGCGTGGAAGAGTTGAAGAAGGCGTTCGACGAGGGGCTGATCGAGGACTACACCGACCTGCGCTACCACAACCAAAGGTTCCTGAAGGTGGCGGGAACCCCCCGCCACAAGGACAGGGTGGATGCGCTCGTGATGGCGGCGTTTGCGAGTCCGGCTCTGGAGGCGAAAGCAGCCGCTGCAGGGGGGTGAGGGAGATCCTGCGGCGGACGCTGGCCGTGCAGCAGGAGCGGGCGCTGTCGGCGCATGCGTGAGGGGGACCTTAGTCGCTAGTCCTTAGTCCTTGGTCCTTGGTCCTTAGTCGCTGGTCCCTGGTCGCTGGTCGGGGGGCGGGGGGCGGGGGCCTACCCGGGATGGATGATTCGAATTGCGGACATCTCCGTGGGCTCTGTGTTCTCGGTGGTTGAACAGAGATGAATCCTGGAAGGCGGCGGGGGAAGCGGTGCGGGCGCTGCGGGGTGGAGATCGCCCGGGGCGAGCTGTGCCGGCGGTGCGCCGAGTTCTTCCGGTCGATGAGCCGGGGGGAACCGCAGAGACTCCGGCGGCGCACAGGAAATGAAAACAGAGAACTGGTCCGCGAATTCTGAAAAAGCTTTGTGTGCTTTGTGCCCTTGGTGGTGGGATCCCAAGGACTTGCGGGCGATTCAGGCCAGTGGAATCAACGGGTTGCCCGGGGACGGCGGGAATCGGCGGGCGGCCGGGGCCGATAATGGTGTCTGGAGAGGGCGGAGAGCGACGCCGCGCGGCGAAGACAGGGCGAAGATGGGCGCGGCGCGGCCGGGGGCTCCAGGCGCTGCGACGCGTCACACGTCCCGCCAATCTGTTGAAACTAAGGGAGTTCTCCTTTTCAACGTTTTGCGTCGTTTTTCCGCCACGCGTCACGTCACAGCCCGCGGGGAGCCCGGGGCGGCGGACGAAGGGGTAGCGATCTGCCATGCCGATCTATGAGTATCGTTGCGAGGATTGCCGGCGGCGCGTGAGCGTGTGGGTGCGCCGGATGGGTCAGGAGGCCGAGCGGTGCCCGAGGTGCGGGGGCGTCCGGCTGCGGCGGCTGGTGTCGCGGTTCGCCCTGGCGCGCAGCGAGGAGGAGCGGCTCGAGCGGCTGGCCGAGGATCCGGCGCTGGCCGGCGTGGACGAGAACGATCCGAAGAGCGTGGCCCGCTTCATGCGGCGCATGGGCCAGGAGCTGGGCGAGGACGCCGGCGAGGATTTCGAGCAGGCCATCGAGGAGATCGAGCGCGGCGGCCTGGACGAGGGGGTGGGGGACCACGGAGACACAGAGGACACGGAGGTTGTAGAAAACAAAGTAGTTGGCGATGGGTGAGGCGGCGCGGCGTCTGGCTAGTGGCGTGGTCACGGAGAAGAGGGAGCGGGCCGGGACAGCGGGAACAGAGAAAAGGACTTGGCCACGAAGCGGAGAAGGGAAAAAGATCTCAGTGATCTTTGTGGCTTTGTGGTTCACTTGTTTCACTCGAACGGCCGGGAGATCCCGGCGTTTGGCGGCGGGCGAAGAGCAGCCCACCGGCCAGCGACTAACGACCAGCGACTAACGACCAACGACTAACGACTAGCGACGAACCCTCATGCCCCTCTGGCTGTTCACCCTCTGGACCATCGGCTGCCTGCTGAGCGCGACCGAGACGGCCGGCGAGCTGCGGCGGATGATCCAGGACCGGGTCCTGCTGCTGCTAGGCCTGGGGGCGGGGCCGGCGACCTTCCTGCAGGACGCCGCGGAGACGATCATCCAGAAGACGCCGCACGTGGTGGTCTTCGGGGTCCTGGGCTGGCTGGCGGCCCGGCACCCCGACGCCCGGGTGCGGTCCTTGCTCCTGACCATCGCGCTTACCGTGGCCGTGACGGCCGAGCTGCTCCAGATGGCCGCCGCCGGCCGCACCTTCACTTTTGCCGACATCGCCTTGAACACCGCCGCGGTCGGCGCGAGCTACGCCCTCCGCCGGCGCCAGGCGGCGCCCGAAACCGAGACCCTTTGATCCGCACGAACTGAGGCCAACCTGAGAGCCGCCTGCCCGGGCGCCGGGCCGGCGGAAAACCTGTGGCCGGGGCCTTCCGGCGCCGGCTGTAATCACGTGTAATACATTGAAAACTCTGTAGTTATTCCTGGACCATTCCGAATAACTGGAGTACAATAATTGGCGACTACAAAGGAGGCAACGGTGCTGAGAGTATTGATCGCCGGTCTGATTTCCGCCCTGGTGGCGACGGCCGCATCACCGGTAGCGACGGTGACCAGCGCCGCAACATTCCGGATTTCCGGCGCTGCGGTGCCGGTGGCGGGCGTGCCGGACTGGCCGCTGGCCGCCGGTGATGAACTCGTGATGGGCAAGGCGCCGGGCATGATCCAGTTCCGGGACGGCACTGAGATCTACGTGCTGCCGGAGACGAAGCTGAAGGTGGGCGGTTCGGCGGCCAACCCGGCCCTGACGTTGAGCCGCGGCGGCGTCGCGTACCGCTTCGCGAAGAACTCTTCGGTCCAGATCAGCGCCCTTTCGACGAAGGTTTCCTCGCGGGACTCGAGCCAGGGGCGCCTATGGTTCGAGAACGGCGAGGCCTGGTGGTATCCGGCGAACGCGGCGTTCATGCTGGTGGTGGGCGAGCGCCGGCGCGCCGGGGAGCCGATCGAGTTCGTCAGCCGGCGGATGACGCCGCGGAATTTCGGGCAGGTACCGGCGTGGCGCAATTACAATCCGCCGTGGGCGAACAAGCCCGGGGAGCCGAACCCGCCGCCGAACGAGGGGCTGCCCCCGGATGAGATCACGCATCCGGAGCGGCCGACTTGGATCTCCGGACGGGAGCCGTGAGGAGGCGTGAGGGCAAGGAGGGTGGTCCAATGCTGAAGCGTCTTGCATTGCTTGCTGTTATCGCCTCCATGGCCGCGTCCGCCCAGCCGGTACTGCCGCCGGGGGGCGTGGTCAACGCGGCCGACTACTCCCGGGACTTCGCTCCCGGCGCCCTGATCTCGATTTTCGGTGAGAACCTGGCGGCGGAGCTCGAAACGGCCTCGGGCACACCATTGCCGACTTCGCTCGGCGGCACGTCGGTGGAGGCCACCGACGGGACCAACACGTGGACGCTGCCGCTCTACATGGTGTCGCCGGGGCAGGTGAATGCGCAGCTTCCCTACGGCGTGAGCGGCTCGCTGGGCGTCCGGGTGGTGACGGAGGCGGGGGCGAGCGCCGCAGACACGATCGTCGTCCGCGAGCGGGCGCCGAAGCTGTTCGCCTGGAACGAGGGCGGCTTCGGGCGCGCGGTGCTGACCCATCACGACGAAGACGCGACGCCCGTGGACCGGCAGCATCCGCTCAAGCCGGGCGAGTATGTCTCGATCTGGGCGAACAGCCTGGGCGAGGTAGATCCGGCGGCGGTGGCCGGCGAACCGGCCAACGACGGTTCGCCGGGCAAGCCCCTGCAAACGGTGACGGCCGAGGTGCTGGCGGCGATCGACGGAGTGCCGGCGGCGGTAAGCTTCGCGGGCCTGGCGCCGTATTTCGCCGGTCTCTACCAGATTGACGTCCTTTCGCCCTATTCCGACGTGGTCGGCGACGTGGAGATCGCGGTGGGCGCCGACGGTATGCAGAGCCAGGGCAACATCTCGGTGCCGGTGGAGCCGAACGGCTTTTACTGGGCGCTGCCGGCCGGTAAGTTCCCGAACGGGCAGACGAGGACCGCCGTTTCCGGACCGATGACGGCGATCATGTTCTACCACGAAGACAAGGAGATCTGGGGCGAGAACGGCTTCAAGAAGTGGACGCCGAACACCCAGGCGGTGGGGGCCGATTTCGCCGGCACCAGCGGACTGGCCTTCACGCTGATGAACGGGAACGTGATCGTCTACGACAACAACGGCATCGAAGACGGCTCCCACGGCGGTTATTACGACAACGAAGGCGGCTCGATTCCCGATGAAAACAAGGCCAGCCTGACGGAATGGTTCAGCATGTCGGGAAATTATCGCGGAATTTTTGCGACGCATTTCCGCGTTCCGGAGACGATTACATTCGACACCCTGATCGCCTACTTCGACGGCAACGGCGTGCCCGAACTGCGATTCGACCCGTTCAACATGTACAACACCTACCGGATGAACATCTGGTCGTCGAACTTGCTGGGGCGCCCGGGGGTGCCTTCGTTCACGGGCAACATTTTCTCTACGGACAACGCCTCCGGACAGTTCAGCATCTCGCAGACCGATGTGGACCGGGTGTTTCAGAACGGGGCCCGGGATCCGATCTATCGGCTGGTGTACAAGCTGGACCAGCCGGTGACGCTGACGCCGGGCGAATACTGGTTTTCGAGCGACCTGCATGTGCCGGATTCGCCGCGTGCCGGAGGCTCGTCGGCTTCCGTGGCGGGCGGTCTGAAGGTCCGGCGGTTCTCCTCGGCCGAAAGGGCCATCCCCCAGTCATCAGTCGTCACTCCAACACCCTGAGTGAGCGCGTTGCGGTCGCATAGGCGGGCCCGCGCGGCCCGCCGTTTTTCTTTTCCGATGGCGGTTGCGGCGGTAACGTGGCTGGCGATCGGGGCGGGGTCGTTCCTTTACGGCGGCGCCCTGTGGGAGCACTGGCTGCCGTGTCTGGCGGCGATCCTGTTGGCATCGTCGGCGGGGGTGATTCTCACCAAGACCGAGACGTGGCCGCGGCTGGGGCGCTTGCCGGCGATCACCCTGGGGTTGTTGCTGGGGGCTGCGGCCGGGCAGTGGATTCCGGTTCCGGCGCCGGTACTCGAGCGCCTGTCGCCGGTCCGGGCTGAACTCCACGAAACTCTCTCCTCCTTTTGGGTTCGGCCCGGGCCGGCGGCCATGAGTGTTTCGCCGGCGGAGTCGCTGCGCTGGACGCTGACGCTGGCCGGCGTGGTGGGGGTCTTCCTCGTGGCCCGGCTCACGCTGCGCAGGGAGCCGGAGCGGGTGTGGCGTGGGGCCGTTCCTTTACTGGTCCTGGGCGGCTTTCAGGCGCTCGTGGGACTGGCCCAGGTCTTTGTGGCCGGGCAGCCGCTGGCGACGGGAACGTACGTGAACCGGAACCATTTCGCCGGACTGCTCGAGATGGCGCTGCCGTTCGCGGTGATGGGCGGGGTTGCCGCACTGAAAGGCCGGCGTTCCCGGCGATTGACGGTGCGCCGGGCACTGGCTGCTTCGGGGCTGTTCGCGATGGGGGCGCTGATGCTGGCGGCCATCATCCAGTCGCTTTCCCGGGCCGGGTTCTCGTTCGCCCTGGCTTCGCTGGCGCTGATGGGCGCCGTGGCGCTGGCGGGCCCGGCGGGTTCCGCCGGGTGGAAGCGCCGGGCGCCGGTGGCCGGGCTGGGGGTCGCCGCCGCAGCGGCGTTTCTGTTCCTGCCGACCGATCCGCTGATCTACCGTTTCGGCGCCTTGGCGGCGACCGAGGAGATCTCGGCGGACACGCGGGTTCAGGTCTGGGAAGACACGCTGAAGCTGATCGAGGACTACCCGGCCGCCGGCGTGGGCCTGGGCGGATACACTGCGACCATCCACCGCTACCAGACAGCGGCGCCGATGCAGACGATCGGCATGGCGCACAACGACTACATGCAGCTCGCTGCGGAACTCGGGTTGCCCGCTTTCGCGGCGTTGCTACTGCTGGCGGGCTGGTGTCTCCGGTGCGCGGTCAAGGCCGCGGCGGACGCCGAGCCGCGCCGGCGCTATCTGGGGCTCGCCTGTCTGGGGGCGCTCGCGGCCCTGGCGCTGCACTCGCTGGTTGACTTCAACCTCTATCTGCCCGCCAACGCAGCGGCGCTGGCGTGGGTCGCCGGCCTGGCGACCATTCTTCCTTCCTTACCCGCGCCACGCCCGCACCGCGCCCGCCGTCTCCCGGTTCCGCCGCCGGTCTTCGAGGCGGAACCCCTTCCTCCGCGCTGAGGCGCGGTCTCTCTGTACCGAAACCTTCAAGGTGCACCCGTGCGCCCGGATGGCGTAGCGAGGGAGACCTCGCAATCCCCGGTGCGGCTGACACACGGACGGGCGCGGGGGGTGTCTGGAACGGCCTGTCGAAGAGCCACCGGGGCGCTGGCAGCGCCGGCGGCGGTTCTTGTCTGGTATTTTCGAGAATCGGGGCGCGAGATGCCTGGTTGCCGACTGTCTCGCCGCTGCCTCTTTCAGCTCGGCACGGCGGCGCTGATGAAGCCGCTGAAGGGGGTCCCGGCGCCCGCTTCGACGGTGGCCGTCGAGCGCTGCCGTTCTTACCGGCATGAGTTCCACCTGGCTCTCGAGCGCGCGCTGGACCGGATCGGGGGCATCGGAGATCTGGTCCGGGGCAAGACAGTGGCGGTGAAGCCCAACCTCACCGGGAATGCCGCGAATCATCCCGAGGTCCCTTACCGGACGCACCCGGATTCGTTGCTGTCGCTGGTGACATTGCTGGCGCGCTACGGAGCGCGCCGGGTGCGGATCATCGAGGGGTTCTTCCCGGCCAGCCAGGAGATGCAGCACTGGGCCGCGTATGGGCTGGATATCGCAGCGATCGAGAACTGCGGCTGTCCGGTGGAGTGGGAGAACACGAACCACCGGGGCAAGGGATCCCGGTATGTGCGCCTGCCGGTGCCCGGCGGGGGGTACGTCTTCCCGGCGTTCGATTTGAACCACTCCTATGCCGACTGCGACGTCTTCATCTCGCTGTCGAAGCTGAAGAACCACTGGCTGGCGGGCATCACGCTGTCGATGAAGAACAACTTCGGGATTACGCCCGCTTCCCTGTACGGGGGCGACGCCTATCCCGGGGGGAACGAGAACCCGACCAGGTACCGCGGCAAGACCTTGCACGAGGGGACTGTTCCCATCGCCGAGAGCGCGCCGCAAGAGCTCGATCCCTCCAGCCCGCGGGAGCCGGGCTACCGCATACCGCGGATCATCGCCGATCTGGTGGGGGCGCGGCCGATCGATCTCGCCATCATCGACGGCGTGGTGACGATCCGGGGCGGGGAAGGGCCATGGAACCCCGGGATCCAGACGGTGCGCCCGGGGGTGGTGATCGCCGGCCGCAATCCGGTGTGCGCGGACGCCGTGGCCACGGCCGTTATGGGCTATGATCCGCGGGCGGGTCGGGGTATCTCTCCGTTCGTGGCGCGCCCGGACTATGGAGGAGCGGACAACATGCTGTTGCTGGCCGAGGCCGCCGGCTACGGGTCGGCCGACCTCAGCCGGATCGAGGTGGCCGGCCTGAGCATCGAGCAGGCCCGGTTCGGTTTCGGACCCGGGCCGGTGGGGAGTGAAATCGACGTACCCGGTGCGCCGCTGGCGGCCACGTCGGCGGCGTGGGCGTGCGGGATGCTGGCGCCCGGTGCGCTGGTCTCGCTGTGGGGGGAGGGCTTCCGGGACGGGCCGGCGTGGGCCACCGGTCCAGACCAAAGGGAGCTCGACGGACTCCGCGTAGACGTGACCGACAGCGAAGGCGCCACGAGGGCCGCGCGCGTGCTGTTCGCCAACCCGACCCAGGTCAACATCGTGCTGCCGGAGATGACCGCGCCGGGGATCACAGAGCTGCGGGTCTACACCGCGTCCGGCGAGACGAAGACGAGCGCGGAACAGACCTATCGGATCGCCCCGGGCGTGTTCACGGCGGACGGTACGGGCGAGGGGCCGCCGGCCGCCTATGTGGTCCGCGTGAAGCCCTCGGGCGAGCGGACCGTCGAGCTGGTCTTCGCCTGCCATCCGGGCGAGGGGCGGGAGGGTTGCGATGCGGTCCCGATCGAGCTGGGCGGGCCGGAGGAGATCGCCGTGCTCGTTCTGTTTCTGACAGGGCTGCACGGGCTGACGCCGGCGTCCACGGTCCGGGCGTGGATCGGGGACCGGCCCGTACAGGTCGATTACGCCGGCCCGCAGCGTCAGTACGTCGGGCTGGACCAGGTGAACTTGCGGCTCGAGCCGTCGCTCGCCGGCCTGGGGCCGTCGCTGGTGCAGCTCGAGTTCGACGGTCACCCGGCCCAGCCGGTACTGGTGGTCATTGCCTGACGGGCTCCCGGGCGACACGGCGGCTCACGAGCGCGGGCTTCAGCCACCGGATAAGATAGCGGACGCGGCTGGGATTCACGGGCGGCGGAGACAGGCGTCATGAGAAGGAGAGTTCGGGTACTCGCATGGCTGTTGGGGTGGGCGCTGGCCACTGCGGGGCCGGCGCCGGCGAGGGCTGTGGCCGTGGTGGCCGATCGTGGTCTGACCGCGCCGGCGGAGTTCGGAATGCGCGAGCTCGAGGCGGCGTTGCGGGCGCGGGGCGTGCGAGTGGCGCGGGCAGAGACGGTAGTGGAAGCTCGGGGCCGAGCGCTCGTGGTGGCGGGCCTGTGCGAGGGTGGCGGGGCGGCCGCGGCGTTGTTGCGGGTGGAGAACGTCAAGGCGCCGGAAGCCCCGGAATCGCTGGTGATTCACAAGACCTCAGTCAGCGGTTCTCCGGCGGTGGTCTTGTGCGGGAGCGACCAGCGCGGCTTGATGTACGCCGCGTTGGAAGCGGCGGAGCGGATCGGCTGGGCGCGGCCGGGAGAGGATCCGTTCACCTATATCCGGAACACGCGCCGGCGGCCTTACATCGGCGAGCGGGCGGTCTCGATCTATACGATGCAGCGGGCGTGGTTCGAGCGGCGGCTCTATGACGAAGCCTACTGGCACAAGTACTTCGGGATGCTCGCCCGGAGCCGGATCAACAGTTTCGTCGTTGTCTTCGGTTACGAGAACGGCGGCTTCCTGGCGCCGCCCTATCCTTATTTCTTCGATGTGGAGGAGTTCCCGGACGTACGGCTGGTGGGGATCACGCCCGACGAGCAGCGGCGGAACACAGCGGCCTTCCGGCGCATGATCGAGCTGGCGCACGCCTACGGGATCGACTTCACGGCGGCCATCTGGGACCACATCTACCGGGGCGGCGTGCAGGCGGGCGGGATCCCCGGCGCTTCGGAGCTGGCGGGCAAGAAGGTTCCCGGCCTGGTATGGGGCCTGAACGCGGAGAACCTGGCGGCGTACACGAAGGCGGCGCTGCGGAAGTTCGTCGAAACGTTCCCGGAGATCGACGCGATGCAGTTCCGGATGCACGGCGAATCAGGCCTGAAGCGCGAGGAGATGCCGGTGTTCTGGCACGAGGTCTTCACCATGGTCCGGCGGTTGCGGCCCGAGATGCGGGTGGATCTGCGGGCCAAGCAGTTGCCGGACGCGATCATCGAGGATGCAGTCAGCCAGGGGCTTCGGGTCCGGATCGCCACCAAGTACTGGATGGAGCAGATGGGGCTGCCGTTCCATCCGACCCACATCAACCGCCAGAACCAGCATGACCGGCGGCACGGCTACGCCGACCTGTTGCGCTACCCGCAGATCTACCGCGTGCACTGGCGGTTGTGGAACGGGGGGACGACACGGCTGCTTCTGTGGGGCGATCCGGAATACGCCCGGCGGTTCGCCGCCAGCGCGAAGCTTTACGGCGGCGACAGTTTCGAGGTGAACGAGATGCTGGCGACCTGGATGCTGGGCGAGCCGCACGACCGGGAGCCGCTGGAGGTGTTGAACCCGGCCTATCGCTATTACGACTACGCGTTCGAGCGCTACTGGCACTACTACCAGGTGTGGGGGCGGGTGAGCTACGCCCCGGAGACGCCGGCCGAAGTCTGGGAACGCGAGTTCGCGCGGCGGTTCGGGCCTGTGGCGGGCCTGCATCTGATGAAGGGCCTGCACCTGGCGAGCCGGGTGTTGCCGCGGATCGTGGCCGCGGCCTACCGGTATCGCATGTTCCCGACGACACGCGGCTGGGCCGAGATGAGCCGCATGGGGGAGCTGCCGAAGTATGCCGCTGACGAGGAACCGAGCGACGTCCAGCAGTTCCTGAACGTGAGGGAGGAGGCCGAGCGGATCCTCGCGGGCGCGGACACGGCGAAGCGGAGGCCGGAGGACGTGAGCCGGTGGTTCCGGGCGACGTCGTTGGAGATCTTGCGGCACGTACGGGCGGCCGTGGCGGCGGCGGAGGATCCCGGAGACAAGGAGTTCGTCTGCACGGTGACGGACTTGCGGATCCTGGCGCACCTGGCCGAATACCATTCCGAGCGGCTGCGGGCGGGCGTTCAGTACAACCTCTATAAGAAGAGCGGGGATCTGTTCGCGTTCGATGCTGCGGTCCGGCATGAGGCGAGGGCGGTCGAGGCCTGGCGGCGGATCGTGGAGGCGGCGGGCGACGTGTATCCGGACGAACTGGCCTTCGGCGTCCACGGCAAGGGGTTCCCGCGGCACTGGAAGGAGGAACTGCTGAAGCTCGAGGCGGGGCTGGAGAAGTTGCGCGAGCAGCGGCGGCAGGCGCGGCTGCCGGGAGACGGCTCGGCTCTGCGAATCGCGCACGTACCGGTGCGGCGGGCCGGCGTCGACGACGCGGTGACTGTGCGCGCGACGGCGGGTCCGGCGGCAGCGGATCTCCGAGTGAGGGTGCGCTTCGCGGTAGGCGGCGGCGAGCCTCGCGAGCTGGAGATGCGGCGCGTGGGAATGGGGATGTACGAGGCGGCGATCCCCCCGGCGGGAGGGGAGACGGAGCTGCGGTACTGGATCGAGGCGGAGGATTCCTCGGGCGGCAAGGCGGTGTATCCGGACGGAGGCGGGGCGGAAGCGATCGTGGTGACGATCAGCGACGACCGCGAGCCGCCGAAGGTGCGCCTGGAACGGGCCGGCGGTGTGCGGCCCGGCGAGGACTTGACGGTACGGGCGGCGGTGAGCGACGTGTCCGGGATCCGCTGGGCGCGCGTGCGCTACCGCCACGTGACGCAGTTCGAGGACTACAAAGCGACCGAGATGCGGCGGAATCCTTCGACGGGGCTTTACGAAGCCACGATTCCGGGCCGCTTCATCGTTCCCGAGTGGGACGTGATGTACTTCGTCGAGGCGATGGACAAGAAGGGCAACGGCCGGATGTACCCGGATCTCGAGAAGGAGGCGCCGTATGTGATCGTGCCGCTGGAGCGGCGGGAGCGGGCCGGGCGTTGAGTTCCTACTTCTTTCCCGTTTCCGGGTCCTGGTTGTGGAGCCAGGTGTCCCACGCGTGCTTGCGGCTGCCGGTGTAGTCGATGGTCTCGAAGAACTCCTCGTTGCCGAGCATGCGCGGGTCGCCTTCCGAACGCAGCATCTCTTCCATGCGCTCGCGGAGTTCGCGTTTGATGCGGGCGTAGCGGGGATCCTGGGCGAGATTCTCGACGTTGTCGGGATCGCGGTCCACGCGGTAGAGTTCCTCGGCGGGACGCTTGCCGAACGAGAGGCGGTAGTAGCGGTCGAAGCTGTTGAGCAGGAACCACTTTGTGGGGCTGGCGTCGCAGTTGCGGTAGCCGGTCTCGGGGTTGCCGGCGGGCCAGCGTTCCGGGTGGTAGTTGCGGATGTAGAGCCACTCCTTGGTGCGGATGGCGCGGACCGGGTAGCCCCAGTCGTGGGGACGGCCGAGGTCGTGGCGCTCCTTGCCGATGAGCATGACGGAGCGCGAGGGGTCGATCCAGCCGGACTTGCCGGAGGTGAGCAGGTCAAGGAAGCTGCTGCCGGTCATCGTACCGGCCGGCTCCAGGCCGGCGGCTTCGAGAATGGTGGGGGCGAAGTCGCGGGCGTTGATGAAATCGTCGATGACGCGGCCGCCGGGCACCTTCGCTTTCCAGCGGACGGCGAGCGGGATGTGGAAGCCGCGCTCGTAGATCTGGCCTTTGACGCGGGGGAAGGGCTCGCCGTGGTCGGAGGTGACGAGGATCAAGGTGTTGTCGAGCTCGCCGATCTCTTCGAGCTTGCGGATGGCGCGGCCGAGGTGCGTGTCGAACCATTCCACTTCGATGGCGTAGTCGAGGAAGTCGCTGCGGATGAGGTCGCTGTCGGGATAGTAGGCGGGCAGCTTCACCTGGCGGACGTCTTTGCCGGCGCGGCGGCCGGCGCCTTCTTCGTAGGCGCGGTGGGGCTCATGCGTGCCGAGCCAGAAGCAGAAGGGCTTGCCTTCGGGCCGGGCGGCGAGGAAGTCTTCGAAGTTGCCGGCGTAGTCTTTCGGTGAGATGCCGCGGTGCGGAGGCCGCAACTTGCGGGAGTTGAACTCGGGACCGGCGGGATTGCGGTCGCGGCCGCCGGCGCGCCAATCGCCGGGCGCCCACCCCTTTCCGGTATAGCCGACGAAGTAGCCGGCCTCTTCGAGCAGGTCGGGAAAGGTAGGGAACTCGCCGGGGAAGATGCTGAAGTGGTTGATGGCCTCTTTGAGTTGCCAGGTGTTGCGGCCGGTGAGCATCGTGGCGCGGGAGGGGCTGCACTTGGGGTTGGAAGTGTAGGCATTTGTAAAAAGTACGCCCTCTTTGGCGATGCGGTCGAAGGCGGGCGTCTTCAGCCACGGCGTGCCGAAGATGGAGCCGTGGCCGTTGCCCCAGTCGTCGGCGATGACGAAGAGGATGTTGGGGCGCTCGGCGGCGGCGAGCCACGAAGAACAAGCGGCCAGAGCGAGCAGCAGTACGGCGGCGCGGGTGCGTGTCGTCATGTCGAAAGCGTCCTCCCGTCTGGGGGCAGTAACCTTAATACTCTACTCCTCAGCGGGGGCTGGAAGGGCGAAGCCGGCGCGGCGGCGGGCGCCGCGGTTCGGCCGGAGCCGGCCGCCGGTTTTCCACAGGGGGCGCGGTTTGCATTTGGCCGGGTTGGTGGTAGACTGAGTTTTGCAAGTCCCGCGTCTTCGCCAAATCCCCAACAATGAGGTTGTGATGAGTGTCAGAGTGAAGTTTCTGACTGCCTTTATAGCGCTCGCCTGCACGTTGCCGCTGCTGGGCGGCAACGTCTTTCTCTTGCCGGACGGCATGACCGAGACGACGGTGTACGTCTATACGCCGGATCCTGTGGCTGCCGCCGGCTCCTACACTCCCGGGTCCGCCAAAGTGGTTCGCGTCGACGTGGCGGCGGATGGCTCGAAGTACTATACGGTCACCAACACGCAGTTGGACACGGTGGTGACCACGGATCCCACTTTCACCGTCGTGGCCCGGAGCGGGCAGTGGAACAGTCCCGGACGCGACGGGACGGTCACTCCCGACGGCCGGTATCTGCTGACGCTGGCCGGGATCCTGCGGATCATGGACATTGCCACGGGCAACGAGGTCGGCACGGTGTCGGTGGGATCCAGTCCGGGCAGCGTGGCGGTCAGCATCGATTCGCGGTACGCGCTGGTTTTGAGTTCGAACTCGCAGCGGCTTTACAAAGTGGACCTGACGACCTTCGCGGCGGTGGGGGAGATGCAGGTCGGGGGCAACTCGACCGCGGTGGCGGCGGGTCC
>Ga0256841_1000270_pt1 | contig 56721 bp, 52 predicted proteins | sample 356308metaG_FD_185971 | JGI IMG/M metagenome (GOLD analysis project Ga0256841, IMG submission 185971) | Hydrothermal vent microbial communities from Mid Atlantic Ridge, Atlantic Ocean - 356-308 | ecosystem: Environmental > Aquatic > Marine > Hydrothermal vents | place: Atlantic Ocean: Mid... | reverse complement strand
TTTTGTCTGGGATGCTCGCATCCGCATGGCGCCGGCCTTGAACGCGTTTGTCCATGATGCTTACGTTGCTGGTGAGGGTATCCTGACTGCGAAGCTGTTCGGTCTCTTGACAGTGATGAAGCAGCCCGGCACGCCGGAACTGGCACAAGGAGAGTTGATGCGCTTTTTTGCTGAAGCTGCCTGGTATCCCACGGCACTTTTGCCAAGTCAGGGCGTAGTTTGGGAAGCAATAGATGACACTCAGGCTCGCGCGACGCTTACCGATCGAACAACAACAGTAAAGTTGGTGTTTCAGTTTGATGATAAGGGATTAATCGGTTCTGTGAGTTCAGACGGACGATACCGCGAAGTTAATGGAGAGCTAGTAGCCACTCCCTGGCAGGGTCGTTTTTGGGACTATGAGATACGGAATGGCATGATGATACCGCTAAAAGGCGAGGTAGCGTGGCTTTTACCGGAAGGTCGGAAACCTTACTGGCGCGGCCGTATCCTGCGAATTGTATACGAATATGCTCATTGATGATCGGCTCTTGGGCCTAAAATAAATTCTTAAACACGGATTGCAGCCGACGTTAAGCGCTTGAAACCTGTATCTAAATCGATTTGGAATGAGATTGAAAAATACAAAAGAAATAAGAAATAAATCGTTTGAAACAAAACTCGGGCAGGTTTCTATTCAAAAAGAACTCGGAAAAGGTAAATCAGGTTATTCATATTTAGTAGAGTTTGGGGGTCAAAATCTGGTACTCAAAATTATGCATTATGAATCTTGTGATTATTATTCCTTTGGTGGCAACAATAAAGTTACACTCGAAGTAAATGCTTATCATAAGTTACATACTTGCGGAGTACTTCTTCCTAAACTTTTAAGTTATGATGCTAAACGAAACTACCTTTTGAAAGAGTATATTGATGGCGAAGTTGCTTCTCATTTGATTGCCGAAAATAAAATTTCTGAATCAATAATTGAACAGTTGTTCGATATGTATCACAATGTAAAAAAATATGGGCTGAATATTGATTACTTCCCGAATAATTTCGTCATAAAAAATGATCGCTTATTTTATATTGATTACGAGTGTAATCCCTATAGTCCTGCATGGGATCTATTGAATTGGGGTATATATTACTGGGCTAATTCGGAGGGATTTAAAGAATACTTATTGACTGATAATGTCTCGATTATTAATGATATTCCTGAGAAGGGAATACCAATAAAAAGTCCATTTGAAGAAAAAGTGGCTAATTGGAAAAAACGGTATAATATCGGCCTGAATGATTAAAGTAAACGCCTGACGTATACGGTTAGATAGTGCAAGTGGTTTTTACGCGTTTGTTGTCGTCCGCCTCAGGCGAGGGCCGTTTGGGCTTTTTAGCCCGGGGGATGTCATCCGTTTGACCGAAGGGTTGTTCGAGAATTTCTTTGTACAAGAAGTTGATGGCGTTTAAGGCTTGGTTTTGAGTGGATGCGGCTACTTTTCGTTGAATGGCGAGATGGGTAAGAAAGCGGTTGACTTCCTGTGCGCCCATTTGCGAGGGATGTTTTGTATTAGGAAAGAGCATAAATTGTTTTACCCGGTTAACGTAGGTTCCTTCGGCGCGGATATTTTCTTTGAGCGGGTCGAGTAAACGGTTGATTCCATCGGCAATTTCTTGTTAAACTCTTTAAGAGGGGATAGGGGGAGGGGGAATAAGGAATAGGGAATAAGGGATAAGGAATAGGGGTATTGAATTTCTATGAATCTAACAGATTTTTATATACTAAATTACCGCAATAATCGGTAAAAGGGCAGCGCTTTTGGAGGGATACGTTCTTTAATTACTGCTGGATAGCCAATAGATGTCTGTTTTGTATTGACGATGAGTCCGGTAGATATACAATGAATATAAAGTGCTACCTATTTGAATACACTGATCTTATTGCTTATCTTGCTAAAAAGTAAAGTGGGATCTTGCGGTTCAATATTATGTTAAGCCCTGAAAAAACGATGAGAGTTTATCATTTCTTAAATAAGCAATATGGGTTAGATGATTTGCAAAGAAGACGGTTAAAGATTGCCGAGATTATGAGTCTCAATGATCCGTTTGAACTATTGGGCATTAACCTATCCCATCCTTTGTTAAGGGAAGCTTTCGATGCTACAAAAAAGGATTTATCAAAAAAATATGGCATACTATGTTTTAGTAAAAGCTGGAGAAGTCCTGTTCAGTGGGCTCATTATTCAGATAATCATAAAGGAATCTGTATCGATTTCGATGTTCCCGATAGCCATCTTATTAAGGTTAGATATGTAAGATATCGCTTAAATCCGCCAAAAGTTATAGATGAGAAGTTTATGCTGAATTTGCTATTTACAAAATATTTTAGCATTTTTGATGTATGAAAAACGACTTGAAAAATATTAGCACCAAATTAAGAAAAGAATTAACAAAGCTACGTTCAGATTTTCATGTACTCTCTTTGGAAATATTTGGTTCTTTTGTTCGTAATGAACAGACACCGGATAGTGATATAGATATTTTAGTAACTTTTTCTCAGCCGCCTTCATTATTTAAGTTTATTGAATTGGAAGATTATTTAAGCGGAATACTTGGTGTAAAAGTCGACTTAGTAATGAAGAGCTCATTAAAACCCAATATTGGCAAAAGAATAATTTCAGAAGCCCAATCGATATTATGAAAGATAAAGATAGAATAAGTATTGACTATTTAAATGATATATTAGATTCTATAATCAAGATAAAGACCTTCCTTAAAGATATGGATTATCCCGTTTTTCAAGAAGATGTAAAGACTCAATATGCCGTTATTAGAGCATTAGAGATTATTGGTGAAGCATCCAAGAAAATCCCACAAGAAGTTAAAGATAATTATTCATGGATACCCTGGCGTTTTATGGCCGGAATGCGCGACAAATTAATCCATGATTATTTTGGCGTAGATACTCAAGTAGTTTGGAATACCGCTACCGAAGATATTTTAAAATTAGAAGAAGAAATAAAAAATATGGTCTCGTCTTATTTGAAGTAATCTCTAATTAGTGGGCGTTGCACAGCACGCCAATAAAGCCGACCCGCTACGGCGGGCGGCCTATCAAGCGGATCTAACGTTCCTCCCTCGCATAATAGCCTACGACATTATGCGCGCTCGGAACGATCATCCGCCGCCACGTTATGTGACAGAAAAATAAGGTATTGATATGAAACATTTTGACATAGGTTCAATTATCGTAATAGCTATAACATTTGCTTTTTTTGTAATGGCTCTATTTTATACTGGATTTACACATGATCTATTGTTGGAGGCCGGTATTTTTTTGGTTTCCGTAAAACTTATCATAATGGCGTATAAGACAAGCGTGTCTTCAAAAGAGATTAATCGTGAACTTGAAGAGATTAAAAACATTTTGAAAAATTTCAAGAAAAGCACATAAAAAATCACGGCACTGGATTTTTACTCCGTTGCGCTCCGTAAAAACCAGTGAGTTCAATCATTATGCAAGTAAAATTATGTTAAGAAATGCAATAAAAATCTTTGTAGTTTATATTTTCTTGTTTGCTCATGTTTGCGCACAAGATTACTTTTGGCAAAAAACGGATAAGTTAGAAGGTGGCGTGGTTTATTCATTACTCGTTCAAAATGATACCCTTATTATTGGAACCAAAGGAGGAGTATATATTAGCGAAAATTTTGGGAAAATATGGCAGCCAATCGGATTGAACTCTTTTGAAGTTTGGGATATTTCATTTTGTGAAGATTACATCGTTGCTATAAGCAGCGGTGGCTGTTATAGAAAAAAAGTTGCAGATGTTGAATGGGTAAAAATAAAAGAGGGTAGATATCAGACAATAGAAACAAAAGACTCCTTGATTTATTTGGGTTCCGGATATCAAGGAATTTATCGATCCAAAGATTGTGGACAAACTTGGGAACAAATCAACAATGGTATTGACAATCGAGATATTGAAAAAATCCACATTACTTCTTCAAATATTATTTTAGCGTCGGCTGCGGGGACATCAGGTTCTGGCGTATTCAGAAGCCTTGATTTTGGTGATAGTTGGTCAAGAATTGATCCTTATCAATATGCATGGAATTTTGAAGGTATTACAGAGTTTGATAGTGTTTTATATGCTTTTGATTTCAATAATAATGCAAAAGTTTATAAAAGCGTTGATGATGGATTAACATGGTTCTTGCCAAGCGGTAGTCATGCCCCGTCGGATATTATAAACTCAATTTATGCGGATAGCGACGGTATATATGTAGGGGTTTATCATTACGGTTTCTTTCGTTCTGCCAATGAAGGCGCTAGTTGGTCAAAAATCAATACTGGCTTGAAAAATCTTACAATATCAGACATAGATGGAAACTCAACCGAACTATTTTTAGCAACTTTTGATGGATTTTATAAATCTTATAAAAATGCGATGAATTGGATGAGATATATGAATGGTATAAGTAGTGCAAATATTTATTCGCTTTCACAAAATTCAGATTATCTTTTCGTCGGGACGAGTGGTTCCGGATTATTTCGAGCAACAAAAGATTTAAGTAATTGGCAAGAAATGGATCTTGGAAACAATAATAAATTTGTAACTTCAATTCTAGCTCTTGAAAATAATGTATTTGTGCTAGTTTCCTCATGGACGAATCATTACTATGAAGAGTTATTTGTTTCTACCAACAATGGCGCTTCATGGAGAAAATTAAACCCGAATTTAGATGCAGGACAGTTGGAAACAATCGTAGGTAATAATAATGTTCTGTTTATAGGAAGTGATTATGGTGTATTTCGGAGTATAAATTCAGGAAATAATTGGGAAAAGATGAGCAACGGAATGCCTAATAATATTAATAGTGCTTCTATTGCTGTGTATGATTCAATAGTTGTTGTTACGAATGGAACATCAGGCATCTATCGTTCAGATGATTTAGGAGATAGTTGGACTTATAATTCAGTGCCCGATTTGTTTTCTGGTAAAGCTGTTTCGGTTTCTGCTGATGGCGTTTTCTACTTGGGATCAGGTTCTGTAAATAAACTTTTTAAAAGTGAAGATTTAGGATTAACCTGGTTACAGCTTAATAATCCTCTGTACAATTCTGCTGTTAACTCAATTGGTATTGAGGGCAACTTTATTTATTGTGGATTGTCAAATAATGGCGTAATAATGAGTTCAGATGGGGGAGAAACTTGGGTTGAAAGTAACTTTGGTCTTGCAAGTAGAAAAGTTCAATGCATTAGCATTTCTAATAACAAACATTTTGTTGGAACATCTTCGGGATTATACAAAGAAATTACTTCTGCCATAACACCAATTATAGATTATGGCAAGGAATTGAATCAAAATTCAATATCATTACGTTGGAAGATAACACCTGGAATTACTGAATATCGTATACAAATTTCAACAGATTCAACTTTTCGGACATTACTTGTTGATCAGGTAATAAGTGATACTTCATACCATGCAAATAATTTGAATTTTATGACTACTTATTATTGGCGTATTTCAACAGTAACGGATTATTGGAATGAAAAGTTTTCACCCATTCAAAAAATAGTTATTGCTAATCCAATGAATTATAAGTTATATAATAATTATCCCAATCCTTTTAATAATGAGACTAATATTCGCATTGATGTTCCCTACAGCTCAGAAATTAAACTTGTACTATTTAATATTTTGGGGAAACGGGTAAAAACTATTGAAAAATCATTTGTTGAGGCTGGCAGTTATTATTATAAATTAGAATCAAACAATTTAGCTTCAGGAATATATCTTTTAAGATTGGTAGGAGACAATTATTCAAAAACGTTAAAAATAGTGCTCTTACGGTAAAAATGTATAACGAATAGGCTTCGCACCTGAGCGCTGTATCTGTGCAGGTTTTATGTGGTTTTTAAGTTTGGGCCTGTAATTTAAAATTGTAGTTAAGGTTCGTATAGTTAAACAAATTTTTCAATAAATTTTGACAGTAGATTTTTATTCAACATTGTAGTTAATGGCGGACGGGTGAAAAGCGACGCCTTTATACGGAAAAGGAACAATCATTTTGCACATATTTGTAAGAACTTGAAATATCCTCAAATATTGCAAAAGGCAGAAATAAGATTCGACGATTTTAAAGCTCTAATTGATGCCGCAGGTAAAATACTTAATGAGATTTCATATGCATTTGATCAATCAAAATTGGCATCATTGGGAGTTGGAGCGGAAAACGATACACATTTATTACTTAACACTCTCGTTGACGCAAAAAGCAATGATTCAAAATTGTAGCAGATGTTGGGATTAAAAGTATAACGAATAAGGTTAGATTGTATGAGCGCCTGCGAGCCATAATCCGAACCGTTTGCTGCCGTGCCTGCCCGCGGCTGAACAAAACTGTTTGTCTCCGCAATAGCATACTCAATATGTAAAAGCAACTCCCTTAAAATGACATAGCCCCCGATTTATATGCCTAAATATTGTATATTAAAACAGATCAAGAATCAGCATACAACGCAAAACAGAGGAGTAACATGATGTCAGAAGAAAGATTCAGCGGAATTCCGTTATTAGGTGAAGCCTTTCCCGAGCTGGAAGTGAATACCACCCACGGCAAGATGAAATTACCGGAAGAATATAAGGGTGAATGGTTCGTGCTGTTTAGCCATCCGGCGGATTTTACTCCGGTTTGTACCACAGAATTCGTAGCTTTCGCCAAACGGAATGATGATTTTGAAGCCCTGGATACGAAACTGATCGGGTTGTCCATCGATCAAGTGTTTTCCCATATCAAATGGGTGGAATGGATTAAGGATAATCTTGGCGTGGATATCCCTTTTCCCGTAATCGCCGATGATATGGGTAACGTGGCCAGGGCCCTGGGTATGGTGCACCCGGGCAAAGGGACCAATACGGTTCGTGCTGTATTTATCGTGGATCCGGATGGCAATTTGCGTTTAATGATCTACTATCCCCAGGAAGTGGGCCGCCAGGTTGATGAAATCTTGCGTGCTTTGAAGGCCCTGCAGATATCCGATAAGTACAAAGTTGCTCTGCCGGAGAATTGGCCGAACAATGGTTTGATCGGCGAAAAAGTTATTATACCGCCGGCAGGCGATGTAAAGACTGCCGAAGAACGCAAGACCGAAGCGGAAGGGTATGACTGGTGGTTTCGTTTCAAGGAACTGGATTCTTAAGTAATTTCGATTGATGCGGCCTGCGCTTATGAGCGCGGGCTTTTTTGGTTTAAAAAATGCTGACGCTCGGCTTCGAGATGTAGATGAGGATACTGTTTTTGCAGACTCTCTATCAATTTGAGCTGTTGTGCGATGAACCGTTGATGCTCCGGGCTCCGGAAATCTGTGGGGCGATGGGTCAGTGCGCGTAGCAGAGGCTGCAGGTCGTGAATGGTCTGCAGACAGGTTGGTGTACAAAAGGTGTCTTTGAATTTTTCCCAGATATAATCGATGGCCATTTGATTGGGATGGATCAGATCGGCCTGATAAAAGCGGTAGTCGCGCAAATCGTCCATCATGATTTCAAAGGATGGAAAATAGTCGCACCCCTCATAATGAAGAAGTGCCTGGTGTAAACCCGCTAATAAAGTAGCTTTGCTGTGTTGATTTTCGATGAACCCGTCCTTTAAATGGCGGATGGGGCTTATAGTGAATATGAGCCGGATTTCAGGATTTAATATCCGGAACCATTCGATGATTTGTTCACAAGCGGTTTGTACCTCCTGCACGGAAAGTTTCCTACGTTCAAATTGATCCGCGGGAAGCTTATGACAATTAGCCACGACCCGATGTGTTTTTTTGTGTGTATAAATCCAGGATGTTCCCAGGGTAATCAGAGCGTGCTTTGCGCCGAGCAAAAAAGAGCGGCTTGTTTCGGTATTTCGGTTGATTCTTTCCAGGCAGATGTCAGCATTATGATGCGAAAAGCGGCTATGGTGATCAAAGCTATGCCATTGGTGGTTATGATAGATTAAGTCTTCTTTGCCGAAGACCCTCTTTTGAAAGAGTATTTGCAGTGCTTCCAAAATGGAAACGGGATTATAGAGTACACCGAACGGATTCTTTAAGGTCTTAAAGTGAAAATCATCCAATTTCTGTGCGATATAATCGGCAAAGCAGGATCCGAGAGTGATCAGAGGTTCCCGGTGCTCGATTTGATTCCCGGTCGGTTGAATATCTATTTCTGTGCGGAATTTCATATTTCTACTGCATAATTTTCCCGGTTTGGATCAATCATTGAATTCCAGCCATCAACAATCATTTGCTGGACAATGGATTCAACGAATAAGTGCAACAGTTCGGTTTCAAAACGGGTTATCGGTTAATTTCGGTTCTACCCCCAAAACGAATAACCGAAAGGGCACTTTTGAAAGGATACCACCTCATAGGGACAGATTGCCGTAGTTAACCCCGGCACAAAGATACGGAATTTACAGATTAAAAAAGAGAATTTTTTTACAAAGAAAAATAGCTCGGATAAGCGGAATTCATCCATCCACAGTAAGCCGGAAGTTAAAATATAAGAGCGGTGGTCCGGGTTAATGCTAAAAATATGCTCAAAAAAAGTCAAAATACCACTGTTCGACAACTTGTTTGTATGTAAAATCGGATTTTGAAATCAAAGCATTGGTTCACCATCGGACCCGGCAATATTTTAGTCCTGATTAAATTATTGGTAAAGCTAATTTAGATAATATTTCCATAGTTAGTATGGAACACGATTATCAATATATGGGGCAGATGAGCAAAAGGTGGCGGACTCTACATTCTTAAAAGAAGAAGCGAAACCGTCAGGGAAGAAAGGATAAAGTAAAACCGCTATCAGGACGCGCCCAGTGAAATTGTACTTGCCTGATGTTCCTCTTCGAAGTCCTTATACGGGGGATTTTTGCATAAATAAAACAAGTCAAAAAAATCAGGTATTACCAACTACGTTCAAGAGTGTCATAAACAGGGTACCCAATGCCTTCTTTATCTTTAAATTTTGAGTCCCTTAAAACGTAAATAAATATCTAAACGCTTTTTTCCTCTAAGACTTTGGAAAATTCCATCTTCTTTGCATAACAGGGCGGAAGTAAACCCAATGCCTGTGTAAATAAATGTGCTGAATTCATAAAGCAAATTTAATATATTCTCAGTATATTACCCACACAAAAGGACATAGAGCCAATAATCTTATCCGTGAGGAAAGTATTATGCGTATTTTTATCCTGTTTATTTTGTTTTTTGTATCATCCTTTTTGTTATTTTGCAAGGAGAAGGTTCCATCCCGGGCCCAGGCTACAATCAACTCTCCCGATGGCCAATTAACCGTAAATTTCTATCTGAATCCGCAAGCGCCGCAGTATGAAATCCGCTATAAAGATAAAGTGGTGCTTAATCCCTCTTCCCTGGGATTCCGCTTTAAAGATGCGCCGGCCCTGCAGGCTAATATGAAGATCGAACGCACCGAGGTTTTGGAAGAAGATACGAGCTGGACACCGGTCTGGGGAACCGATCACCGGGTCCGCGATCACTACCGGCAAATGATCATCCATTTGAAAGAAAGAAATAATCCGCATCGGCTTTTGGATTTGGTGTTTCGTGCTTATAATGACGGGGTCGCTTTCCGATATATATTACCCGCACAACGGGAAATGCACAAGGTCGAAATTATTTCCGAAGAGACACGCTTCCGTTTCGCGCATAACGATACGGCCTGGTGGATTCCCGCCGATTATGATAGTTACGAACATCTCTATTCCAAAACGGCTCTTTCGGATATCAAGGGTGTTAATACCCCGTTCACGATTCAGACCAAAGAAGGCTATGTGATTACCGTTCACGAAGCGGCCTTAACCGATTATCCGGCCATGACTCTGAAAAGACTAAAAGATCGGCAAACGGATTTTAAAAGCGAGTTGGTTCCCTGGCCGGATAGTATAAAAGTGAAGCATAGTATTCCTTTGCAAACTCCCTGGAGGGTACTCATTATCGTTAGTCGGGCTAAACAATTACTCGCTTCTCATTTGATCGAGAATCTGAACAAACCGAATAAAATTAAGGATACATCCTGGATCCGACCCATGAAGTATGTGGGCATTTGGTGGGGAATGCATATCGGCAAATATACCTGGCACTCAGGGACGAAACACGGGGCGACCACGAGGCGTGCCAAACAATACATTGACTTCGCCGCCACACATCATATTCAAGGAGTGCTCATTGAAGGCTGGAACCGGGGCTGGGATTCCTGGCTTTCAGGCAATAATGTACAGAGTTATACCACACCTTATCCAGATTTTAATTTAAAGGAAGTGGCCCGGTATGCCAGACAGAAAGGCATTTCCCTGATCGGCCATCAAGAAAGCGGTGGCAATGTCCCCCAGTATGAGCGCCAGCTCACGGCAGCACTCGATCTCTATCAGAGTTTGGGAATTCATGCCGTTAAAACGGGTTATGCCGGTAAAATGCATCCTTCCGGTCAGCATCACCACGGCCAATGGATGGTGCGTCACTATCGCAGGGTCGTGCAGGAAGCGGCTAAACGCCAAATTATGATTGATGCCCATGAACCGATCAAACCGACCGGTATTCGTCGAACCTGGCCCAATATGATGACCCGCGAAGGAGTGCGCGGTATGGAGTATAACGCCTGGTCGGACGGTAATCCGCCGGAGCACACCACCATTTTGCCGTTTACCCGCATGGTGGCCGGACCGCTGGATTATACGCCGGGAATCTTTAATATTAAATTTGATCCCAGCGGCAAACATCGCGTCTATACGACCCTGGCCAAACAACTGGCTCTGTATGTGGTTCTCTTCAGTCCCTTGCAAATGGCAGCGGATCTGATCGAAAATTACCGGCACCAACCGGCCTTTCGGTTTATCGAAGAGGTGCCGACGAATTGGGATGAAACACTGCCTTTACAGGCTAAAATCGGTGACTATGTTTCCGTGGCCCGCAGAAAAGGGAATGACTGGTTTATCGGTACGATTACCGACGAACATCCCCGGCAAATGCAGATTGCACTCGGATTCCTTACACCGAATCGGACCTATGAGGCGGATATCTACGAGGATAGTCCGCAGACCGACTACGATACCAATCCCACGGCGATACGTATTCGTCACCGACGGGTAAGCAGTAATGATACCCTGCGGGTGAAAATGACCCGAAGCGGCGGACAGGCCGTCCATTTGAAATGGAGTGGAAAATAAAATTCGATGGGGTGTAAGTTAATAAATATATTGATCTCTATGGAAAGAATGAGTATCATCCTGTAAGTAGAAAAACGTATGCCGCTCAGGAACGAACTTGATCTTTAAAGAAGATTAGCGTTCGAATTTGTGGAAACAGAATTTGAATTTTCAGTATTCAAAGCATTGGAAGACCGAACATGGCCCGGGAATGGGAAGTTAAAAAACTAATAGTAGAAATCGGCCGCCGGCTCTGGCAGCGCGGTTATGTGGCGGCTAACGACGGCAATATATCGGTCAGATTGAACGACCGCGAAATACTGACCACGCCTACCGGTGTAAGCAAAGGTTTTATGAACACGGCAATGATCCTGAAAGTGGACGAGAACGGTAACCTGCTTTCCAGGAGTTCAACCTATAAACCTTCCAGTGAAATTAAGATGCATCTCGAAGTGTACAGAGAGCGTGCGGACATTAGCGCTGTGGTTCATGCCCATCCTCCCTATTGTACCGGTTTTGCCGTTGCCAATATTCCTCTCGACCGTTGCATCCTGCCGGAAGCGATTTTTACCATCGGTTCCGTGCCTGTTGCAGAATACGGCTTGCCGTCGAGCACGGAAATACCGGAAAAGATTCGGCCCTATATTCAAAAATCAGATGCGGTTCTTTTGCAAAATCATGGCGCGCTGACTCTGGGTTCGGACCTGATCAATGCCTATTATAAAATGGAAACTCTGGAACACACTGCCCATATAGTCTGGAACGCCGTACAATTAGGTAGTGTAAATGTTTTGCCCGAAGAAGAGGCGCAACGGTTGATGGCTTTGCGGGAAAAATATCATGTATCCGGGCAGGTATCCGCTTGTGAAACGGAACCGCTGGCCATTAAAGATAGAAAAATTGAAACAAGTGCACCGCCTTCCGGTCAGGCCGGTGTGAAAGATCCGGACGAAGCGCTGATAAAAGCAATTACCCAGGAGATTATGGAGAGTTTGAAAAAGAAAAACATATGAAATCTGCGAGACCCTTGATAAATTGGGCTCTTCCGGGTTTCTTGTGAAGCCGTATATTAACTGAAGAATGATAAAATGAATTAAACAATTTTTATTGTTTCGTTCATCTTGTATTTAAAAACAATAGTATCCGAAGGATACGAATATGAGTAGCCACAGGCGGAGCCTGTGGTAAAGCGGAAAAAGAGAGCGCGACGCTGAAGGCGTCGAAGGTAGAACACAGAGCAGGCTATCGAAATAGGAGACCCTATACATTGAAAGGCCTGGTTTATTTTACCGCTTTGCGGTAATCCTATTCGGTTGCATCTTGCCCACAGGCTTCGCTCCTGCCCGGCGGCTGACGGGTGTGGCTACTTATATTGCATCACTTCGTGATGATGTAAGGATGACATTTTTACGGCATTTAACCACAAGAAACCCAGTAGAGCAATAGATTGTTCCCTCTATCATTTGATATAGGTAGGATTCCTAAACTAAAATAAGTATCCGACCGAATAACCGGATACCTTTTTCCCAATATCCTCATTTCTTAATGAAGCAATCATTTGAACCGGAACGGATAGTAACTCACCCCTTCTAACGGTATTTTCGTCCATGTGATGTTTCAACTTCCCCTCTCTTAAAAGAGAGGGGAAAGAGGGGTGAGTTGTTTTTTCCTTCCAATCGACTGGAATCTGTTGCAAATACCGAATATTTTTTTACGTAGTTTTGTAAATCTCACTATCTTGCTCATAATGGATAACCCATACAGATCGACATAGAACCATAAATTGTTCCCATACTAAAAAACATTACAGGTATTTACCCTGTCTCTCTCCGGGGTACGACGGTTGCCGGGCTTTAGCGGATCTCTACGGCATTTATCTCCATACGGTTTAAATTCCCGAATTTTTTATAAATTTCTTTATTTCCCTTAATCCACTTCTTATATTAATTACCATAAATCGTAAAATGAACCGGGTGAAAAAAAATAAATACCGAATCTCTCGGAAATAACTTAAGACGTTCATCACCGGACACTACAAATTAAATAAAAGGGATAATCGTTTATCCCGATCCGTCCCGAAAAGGGCTCTCATCTTTTTTAACGGTTCCCGGGAGGAAATTATGAAAGCCAAATGGATCTTTATCAGTATGATTTTGTTGCCGCTTGGACTGATTGCCGGCAATCTTCCGATTAGGGGCGAATTATATGAGATTAAATATAATCCTTCCGAAAAGGGTATATTATCCGTTTCAGGCCCCATTACCCTGGTCTATGTATTTGATTACTGGGGGACCAGGGGTACCTATTCGGGAGGGGCGGAGGCCCTGTATCAAAATGTGCTCACACCGGATTCAGGGAGAGCCCGATCAGCCGAAATGGAAAAAATAGACAATCACTGGGTAGCCACCATAAAAATTCCAAAGAAAGCGGCTCTACTTTCTTATTATTTTACGGATGGGAAAGCCATAGAAGATAATAATTTGAAGACCTATGTCAGCTATATTTACGGGCAAGACGGGAAACCGGTTCGATCGGCCAGATTCCGTAATCTGGATTTTTTAGTTATGGCCGGAAAATCGAAAGCGGAACAAGTTTCCGAACTTAAAAAAGAAATGGCTGATTACCCTGATAATTTTCAGGCCTATATTCCTTTTTGGCATATGAAATTTAATGCGGCCCGGGGTCTTTCAGAACTGCTTGCCTACCGGAGTGATTTTGAAAAACAATTTTCCGATTTAAAAAGCGAATACGCTGAATCCGATTCTTTGTTACATGCCCAGGTTTCGGTTTATTATGATATCCTTCTGGTACTTGGAAAAATGTTTATGAAAGAACGGAATACGATTAGTGATACAATGATGCCTATGATTGAACGGATACCTGAAGAAAAACGGAGTAAATGGATTCAGGATTTCTACACGCATATGAAGACGCGTAGAAAAAATCAAAAGATTATAGCCCATATAAAAGGAAAACCCGCACCGGATTTTACCTTTACCACCCTTAAACAAAAAAAGCATAAACTGTCCGATTATAAAGGGAAAATTGTTCTCCTGGATTTCTGGGGAACCTGGTGTGGGCCTTGTGTTGCTGAAATTCCGAACCTTGCAAAAACATACGCTGCCTATCATGCAAAAGGTTTTGAGATCATTAGCATAAGTTCCGATAAAAGGGTTAAAAAGAATTTTAATATTCATGAGTTTAAAAAATTTATTGAAGATAACGGAATGCGCTGGAATCAGGTAGTGGACGATGAGAATCTACCCATCCATGCTAAATATGGTGTTATGAAATGGCCGACCCTTTTCCTGATTAATAGGGAGGGAGTGACCGTCAGGGTAGATGAAGGATTGCGGGGAGAGAGTCTGATGACTACAATTTTAAGAATGCTCAAATAGTTCATTTATCTACCTAAAAACGCATGTCCCTGTCCTGCCATGTAACGGCGGGATGCAAGGGGAAAAACGGAGAAGGGGACGGATAGAATGTTTGTTTGTTCCGAAATTCGCTGTAAGTTAGGAAGTCAACGTTGAAAAAAGGCTGTTATAAAGAACCGTGCGTTGCACACGAATTCATTTGTAAGGAAGCGATTATGAAACGTATGATTTTGATAGTTTTTCTAATAGGAGTTTTAGCCCGGGTTCAATTGTTCTCCTGTACAACCGCTGTTATCAGCGGAAAATTTACCAAAGACCACCGGCCCCTGTTATGGAAACATCGCGATTCCGGGTTTTTACAAAACAAACTGATGTATTTTTCCGATGGAACATACGACTATATCGGTTTGGTAAACAGCGTGGATTCCCTTGGGAAGGAAGTCTGGGCCGGAAGCAACAGTGCCGGTTTTGCCATTATGAATGCCGCTTCCTATAATTTGAATATCGGAGATACGACCAAACTGAAAGACCGGGAAGGCGTGTTGATGAAGAAAGCTCTGCAACAGTGTGCCACTCTGCAGGATTTTGAACAGTTGTTAACAGATTGGCCCAAACCCATGGGTATAGAGGCTAACTTCGGCGTTATCGATGCCCGGGGCGGGGCTGCTTATTATGAGACGGGCAATTTCACTTTTACGAAGATAGATGCCAACGATCCTTCCGTAGCTCCCTTCGGATATATTATCCGTACCAATTATTCGGTTACCGGTAAAAACAACACGGGTTACGGTTATATTCGTTTCCGGACGGCCAGCGAACTGTTTAATCAGGCTATGGCAAAAGGGGAAATAAGCGATCGTTATATTTTGCAAAAAGTCGACCGCAGCCTTTTCCATTCGCTCACAGGAACGGATCTGCTCAAAAAAGGGGATAAGCTTTCGGATAAAGAGGATTGTTTTGTTCCGTTTCAGGATTATATACCGCGTTACAGCTCCTGTGCCACCTTTTTGGTACATGGCGTTCGGACCGGACAGGATGTACGGCAATTGACTATCTGGACGTTACTCGGTTTTCAGCTTACGAGTGTGGCCGTTCCGGTTTGGATTAGAGGAGCGCAATCCATCCCCTCATTGCTCAGGGCAAATGAGAAGGGAGTAGCCCCTCTCTGTGACCTGGCCTTAAAACTGAAAGAGCGTTGTTTCCCCGTTAAACGCGGTTCCGGGAAAAAATATCTGAATCTACCAGCGGTTTGGAATCAGGAAGGCAGCGGTATTTTGCAGCAACTTCTACCTGTGGAAAATCAAATTTTTCACCGGACGGATCAATTTCTCGGTCGTCATAAAAAAGGAAAGATAAGTCTTAAACAGCTTCAGACCTTCTATAAGAGACTGACTTCGCTAATCAGCTCCGGCTATAAAAATATACTCAGCAAGGAAGAATAGCACTGTATTAATTTTTTCAATACCGACAGACGTCGGTCCAAAGATGTATCTTTCTTTCGAGCGTCGAAAGTAATGGGTTGGTCGTGTTTTTTCATTCGTCTGCGAATGTATTTGCAGGCAAGGGAAGAGAAAACGGTTTATCGGAATAGGAACAGCCGGAGGAAAGTCTCGTGTATTGCCTGCCCGCCCCATGGCGGGCCCAACTCATTTGAAAATCCGCTACCAAGGGCGAAAAAGGCACCCGACCGTTTTCATCCGGTTATTTTTCTTTACCGCTGCCGGTCCATTCATCGATCTTAGCGAAAAGATCGCTAATTTTGATAGGTTTGGACAGATAATCGTTCATGCCGGCTTCCAGGCAGGCTTCCCGGTCCTTTTCCAGAGCACTGGCCGTCATGGCCAGAATGGGAATATCTTTTTTTATGGCCTTGTCTTGCCGGATTCGGCGGGTAGCTTCCAGCCCATCCATTTCCGGCATCTGCACATCCATCAAAACCAAATCATAGGAATTGTCCTGAATGGCTTCAACAGCCTGTCGGCCGTTTTCCACCAAATCTACTTTATAACCCCGTTTTTCGAGAATTTTAAGGGCCACCTTTTGATTGATCACATTATCCTCTGCCAGAAGAATGTACAAGGACTTAGCCTTTATGCGGACTTTGCTTTCTTTTTTTTCCGCAGATTCGGAAGGCGGTGTGGCCTGCATCACCTGTAAAATCGTTTGTAATAGTTGAGACTGTTTCACCGGTTTGGTTAAATAACCCCGGCATCCCAGCTCCTTCAAACGGGCCGCGTCTTCTCGTTGCCCCATGGATGTCAAAACAATTATTTTGCTGCTTTTCAGGTCCTTATCGGCTAAAATTTTTCTGGCAACAGTTTCGCCGTCCATTTCCGGCATTTGCATATCCAGCAGAACTAAGGGGATGTCTTTCTTATTCTTAACCGCATCTCTCAAGATAGCCAACCCTTCTTTTCCGCTTGCGGCGGAGATCGGCTTCATCTTCCGGTTGCTCAATATTCGTTCCAGGATCATACGGTTCGTTTTATGATCATCCACGATCAACACCGGCAGATCATAAAGGGATTCATATCGCGGAAGCGGTTCTTTGCCCTGCGAATGCCCCTTGGTGAAATGAACGTTGAAGTAAAACTTACTGCCCCGGCCCAATTCGCTTTCCACGCCGATCTGTCCGCCCATCAGTTCCGTAAGCAGTTTGGATATAGACAGTCCGAGCCCGGTACCTCCGTAATGGCGGGTTGTCGTGCTATCGGCCTGAGTAAATTTTTCGAATATAGCCTGAAGCTTCTCTTCGGCAATCCCGATTCCGCTATCCCTTACGGAAAAATAGATATCCATATCTTCGGGATCGGAGTTCAACGGTTTCACTTCGACAATGACTTCACCTTCCCGGGTGAACTTAATGGCGTTACCGATTAAATTGATCAGGATCTGCCGTAATCGTCCGGGATCACCATGGACGAAGACCGGTGTTTTGGGATCGATCCACAAAGCCAGTTCAATACCTTGCTCCCCCGCCCGGTGAGCCAGAGTTACCACGGTAGTTTCCAATGTGCTATGTAAATTGAAGTCTTCATAAACCAGATCGAGCATACCCGCTTCAATCTTGGAAAAATCCAGAATATCATTGATAAGATGTAACAGGGCATAGGCGCTCTCGCGCACGGTATTCAAATAGTACCTTTGCTCTTCGTTGAGATTTGTTTCCAGAGCCAGCTCGGTCATGCCCACGATGGCATTCATCGGGGTGCGGATTTCGTGACTCATATTGGCCAGGAAATCACTCTTTGCCGCATTGGCCCGCTCGGCCTCTTTGCGGCTTTCGCGTTCGCTTTCATTCAACCTGGCATTTTCCAGAGCAATAGCCACCTGATGGCCCACCATGGACAGAATACGTAATTCCTCAACCCGGAACTGATTCAACCCCTTCTTTAACAGCACGCATACACCGATCGGTTCGGCGTTGACAATCAGCGGAGTACCGATCATCGATTCGTCCACCGGTGTTTCATCGGGAAGATAGTATACATCCGGATGATTTTTAACATCATTGATCAATACCGGTGTACCCTTGCGAAAAATCATGCCGATGATGCCCCTTTCCACCGTAATTTTTTCATTGGAAACCAGCTCCGTTTGTTGAAATACATCGGAGGAAAAGATCGGTGCCAGCACCTTCTCTTCCGCTTCATAGATGTAGATCTGGTAGGCGTCAAAACTTAAGATATTCCTGAAACCTTCGGTGACAGCCTGACCGACCCGTTCGATTTCGCGGTGAAGATTGATATTTTTAGTAATCTCATAAATGATTTCAAAATATTGCCGCCATTTTTTTTGATCAACCAGGGATTGTTGCAATTCGAATTCCCTATCCTTCAGGGGAGTCAGGTTATGCCAACTGCCGGCAATAAGCATTTGACCTGAAGGTTGATGCTGAAAAAGACGGGCACTTACAGAAACGGCAATCGGGAAACCCTCCTTGTGCCGTAATCGCAATTCATAGTCGTCGGTTTGATTTTGTTCCCGGATATGGCTCAGGAAATCATCCAGATCCGGTGGAAACCAGATGAGCTGCGATAAAGATTGCCCAATCATTTCCCGGGCGGAAAAGCCGAGCAGGGAATGGATAGCAGAGTTAATATACACTATTTCCCCGTTCGGGTCGGCGATAAATACGACATCGACGATTGCTTCTAAAATAATGTTGGGATCAATGGATACGGATTCGGGCATGGACCAATCTCTTATATTAAATTTATTGGCACTCATAATCGGATAAAATTGAACAATCTTAAAGTAAACCGTAATTTTAGCGGTGTACCATAATAAACGAAAAGAGAGTGATGCCATGTTTCAAATAGGTTGCCATGTTTCCATAGCCGATCATATCGCCAAATCCTTTGAACGGGCCCGTTCGGTTGGAGCGGAAGTCTTTCAGATATTTACCCAAAATCAACGCCAGTGGAAGGCGGTGCGTTATTCTTCCGAACAAAGCGATGAATTTCGATCCGTGCGGCAAGCGTTGGGATTTATAGATAAACCTTTGGTGTCCCATGCTTCTTATCTGATCAATCTCTGCGCCTGGGAAGATGAGAAACTGCAACGTTCCAGAACCGCTTTTATCCAGGAACTGAAACGCTGTGACCAATTGGGCCTCAATTATCTGGTCATCCATCCCGGTTCCTACGGAGAAAACGATGAAACGTGGGGTATGGAAACCATTGCCGATTCTTTGAATCATTGTCTGGATGAATATGTACCGCGGGTAAAGATATTGCTGGAAACTACTGCCGGGCAGGGAACGAATCTGGGTTATAAACTGGATCAACTGCGGTATATACTGACCCTGGTAACTCATCCGCAACATTTCGGAATCTGTGTGGATACCTGTCATGTCTTTGCCGCCGGTTATGATCTGGCCTCTACGCAAGGTTGGCGGGATTTTTTAGCGCAAGCCGACGATTTCTTCGGCCTGGACCATATACCTGTCTGGCATCTGAACGATTCTCTGCATCCCCTCGGTAGTCGTAAGGATCGACATGCCCCGATTGGTGAAGGCTACCTGGGAGCGGATACTTTTAAAAGAATCGTAAGAGAAGCGAGATTACAGGAAGCGGCAGGTATATTGGAGATTCCGGGCGGAATGGAAAAATTTGCCGAGAATATCGCAGCGCTTAAAAAATGGCGGATTGGTGATTGACTAAAAGAAGTATTATTGATTAAATTCCAGATGGCGTTTCATGTTTTCCAGACGTTGTTTAAGAGCGCTGTCCGAGCGCAGGGCCCGTTCCACGGTTTCGATGGCATGAATGACCGTGGAATGGTCACGACCGCCAAAATGCAGACCGATGGTAATCAAGGAATGATGGGTCAGTTTTTTAGACAAATACATGGCGATCTGTCGGCCGCGCACAATTTCTTTTTTACGGGTTTTGGCGCGTAACTGATCGACCGGTATATCAAAGTTCTGGGCCGTATATTCCATAATGCGTTCGATGGTGAGGGTCTTCTGATCGGGCCGGGCGATTTCAGATACGATCTGGCGGGCCAGATCCAGAGTCGGTTCGGCGGAGGTGAAGGTTACCTGAGCCATGATCTTGGTTAAAGCTCCTTCCAGTTCACGTACATTATCCATCAGATTCACGGCCAGGTATTCCAAAACATCACCCGGAATCGCCAGATCGCTTTCTTCGCATTTATTGCGCAGGATGGCCAGTCTTGTTTCGAAGTCCGGCGGTTGAATATCCACGACGAGTCCCCATTTAAAGCGGGAAACCAACCGTTCTTCAAGGGCAACCAGTTCGTTAATAGGCCTGTCTGAAGTGAGAATGATCTGCTTGCCGTTCTGGTGCAAATCGTTAAATGTATGAAAGAACTCTTCCTGGGTTTTCCCCTTATTGGAAAAGAAATGAATGTCATCCAGGAGCAAAATATCGCAGGAACGATAAAAGGCGGAGAATTCGGCTACCTTGTTTTGCTGAATGGAATTAATGAAATGCGAAGTAAAGGTTTCGCTGGAAGAATAGTAAACCCGTGTTCCCGGAAATTTATGCATGGCATGATTACCGATGGCCTGAATCAGATGAGTTTTCCCCAAACCCGTACCGCCGTAGATGATCAGTGGATTGTAATTGGTGCGTCCCGGAGAATCGGCTACCGCCCGTCCGGCGGCATAGGCAAAATTATTGCTGTCGCCTACAATAAAATTTTCGAATGTATAATGTTCATTAATGCGCGTAAAATACGGGGAACGGGTCTCCGTTGATGTCGATTCCTCTTTGCTTCCGGAATCCGAGACCCAGTCTTTGGCCTGATAGGCGGATCCGGGTCGGCGTTCGTTTTGAATAATATAGCGGACTTTTTTCGGCTCGCCGATTACCTGGGTAATGGCATTTTGCAGTAAACGGGCATAATGATTGTCGATCCATTCGCAGAAGAAATGGTTGGGTACTTCCAACTCGATAGAGTCGTTATGAATGGCCAGCGCTTTGGTGGGTGAAAACCAGGTATTGTAGCTTCGAATGTTAATATGTTCTTTGATGATATCCTGAATATTCTGCCAGACAGATTCCGGTTCAGATAGCTTCTCGGCAAGACTTGAAGACATGTTTTTTCAGACCCTTAAAATTTGAATTATCCACATAAAAAGTATTCTAAGTTCAGGACAATTATAAATTTATGATGAAAGTATCCATCCCTCTTTAGTAATCAAGTATCGGGTTAATATCAATAAAATTAACGGGTTACCATTAAATTGCTTTTCACGGTATTAATGAATTGAGTTTTCAGGTTTTTGTACAATGTGAATATTTGGCAGTTATCCACAACTTATCCACAGCCGTGCTTAACTGTCTGTATTAGTTTAATATTCTATCTTTTAAAATCAAGCGAACTGAGAAGATTTTTTTAAGAAATATTCATTTTTATCAATTTTTTTTTGTTTCGGCCACACTTCGTTGTTGTTTCACGTTAAACAACCGTTTCAGAAAAATAATCCCGAATTGCCAAAGATATTTTGCAAAGAAGGTGATTGCCGAATTGGGGATAACCGGTTGCTCACAAGTTTTATAGATGAGATAAATCAGGGGCGTACCTCGATCATCCGTCACCCATTTCCTTGACATAAATCAAGTGAGTGCCTATTTTAAATTTTACAATGAATAATGCAGGAGTAAACCATGAAAGCGGAATTCATTAAAACCGAACAGGCTCCCCAACCTATAGGACCCTACTCACAGGCCGTACGTGCCGGGTCTTTCATTTTTACCTCCGGTCAGATCGCTATTCAGCCCGCAACCAATCAAATGGTTGAAGGCGGAGTCGTAGAGCAGGCCCGGCAGGTTTTTGAAAATTTAAAGGCGGTTTTGGAAGCCGCCCAAAGCAGCCTGGATAATGTGGTGAAAACAACCATTTACCTGCAAAATCTGGCCGATTTTTCTGCTGTGAATGAAATTTACGCTGAATATTTCGGAAAAGCCCTACCGGCACGCTCTACGGTCGAAGTCAGTAAACTGCCTAAAAATGTTCTGATTGAAGTGGATTGCATCGCCATGGCTTAGGAGTATACAAAAATTGCCTAAATATTTTTTCGTTGTAAATCCTGTTTCCGGACGGGGTAGAGGTCAGGCGGTCGGCAAAGAGGTAGAGTCTCTGATCCGGCACGAAAAGCTGCAGTGTGAGGTGGTTTATACCGAACGTCCCTGGCATGCGGCCGAGCTGGCGCAGGATGCTGCCAAACACTACGATATTATTGTTTGCGTGGGCGGGGACGGTACGTTAAACGAAGTTGTAAACGGGATTTACGGCACTCACAAACCTCTGGGAATAATTCCGGTCGGAACAGGTAATGATTTTGTACGGGCGGTTCATATACCCTTTCAGACCGGCAAAGCGTTCAGACTGCTCATGCAGAATCATAGACGGACGATTGATCTCGGTAAGGCCAATGAACGTTATTTTCATAATGGAGTGGGCATTGGTTTTGATGCACACGTGGTGAACACCAGCAATCGCGTGAGGCATTTGAAGGGGAATGCCGTTTATCTGTATTCGGTGCTGAAAACACTTTTATCGTATCGGCCCCATTTGATTAAGGTTGCCATTGACGGCAAACAAACCATCCGGGATTTTTTTATGGTTACCGTGGGCAACGGGACTTCTTTAGGGGGAGGTTTTTATTTGACTCCGGATGCTAAAATGGATGATGGTACATTCGACTTGTGTCTGATCCAGAATATGCCCGTTAAAGATATTCTTATTAATCTGATCAAGGTATACCGTGGACGGCATAAGGAGGATCCCAGAGTGGATATACAAAGAGCCAGGGTAATCCAATTTTCTTCGGAACAGGGCTTTGCTGTCCATGCCGACGGGGAACTGCTTACTATGAATTCCAAATCATTAAAAATAGAGATCGTTCCGGCGGCACTTGAAATAATTGCCTGAATCGGAATCAGTATAAACAGGAAAAATTTTGTCCCGACTAACTTCCACATATCGAACCCTGTCTGTTTTCATTATTCTTTGGATGTCGAGTGCTCTTCAGGCTCAAACCGGTTCACAAGCTGTAGATTCCACCGGGCCGCCAACGAAGAGCGGGGCAATCGTTCGTTCCCTGATTTTACCGGGCTGGGGACAGATCTATCAGGAGCGGTTGACACAGGGGGCGCTGCTCTATGCAACGTCTGCTACTTTTTACTATCGAACTGTTTTCCATTACTGGTACTATAAGAAGAACGGTTCCGAATACCATTATCAATTATTCAAAACCAATCTCAGTGTGGCCGGTTTTCTCTATCTTATTAATCTTCTGGATGTGAGCGACGCGGCAATTCACGAGAAACCCCGGGGTTGGCAGGGCGGATTATTGAATAATCGCCCCTTAAAATCCCCCTGGGGAGCCGTATTACGTTCGGCCATTTTACCGGGCTGGGGACAGGTCTATGATAGAGCCTACTGGAAAGCTGCCGGTTATCTGGCGGTCGACGGCTATCTGTTTTACAGAGCGCATCAGGCCGACCGTAAGTATCGTGATACGGGGCAAACCCGTTTCAGGGAAGAGTATTCGAAATTCAGCTGGTATTTTGGCGCTGCCTATCTGCTAACTTTAGCCGATGCTTATGCCGGAGCTTATTTATTTAAATTCGATCAGGCCATGCGTTTAACCGTGCATCCTGATTGGGGCAAATCATATCTGGGTATTCGGGCCTATGTCGTCTTTTAAATTAATCATAATTATGGTACTTCTGGGATTGATTACATCAAAACTTGCCGCCCAAAGTCGATTCGGCGCTACATTAGCGGGTTCTGTAAATGAAAAAGACTCAACACATGTAAAAATGGCTCGGGATGATTGGTTCGGCACGGATAAAGGGCTGCATCTGCTGGGTAGTATGATGCTCACGGTTGCGGCAAGCAAGACCCTGCAACGAAATGATTTCACTTTTAAAAAGTCCAGGATATTTGCCGGAGGCTTCACACTAACGGTAGGTATCGGTAAAGAAACGTATGATGCCACGCAAAAGGGAAACCATTTTTCGTTAAAGGATTTGCTGGCAGACGGAGCCGGTATTCTGATCGCCAATCTTATTTTATCGATCCGGTAGCTTCTGTACGAGTTTACTCCGCTGCAATAGCAGGTACAGCACATGTTCATTGTTTTCAATCGGGATGTTTATTAAAATGAGTCGGGTACAGTGAGGTTATATGGAGCAAAAGTATTTCACATATTCGGGTGTGATCCATATTCATTCCACCTACAGTGACGGTTCCAAGTCGATTCCTGAAATCGCAGCCATTGCCAATGAACTGGATATCGATTATATGCTGATGACCGATCATAATACATTGCAGCCCAGGCTGGACGGGCTGGAAGGATGGTATGGCAGGGTTCTGGTGGGAATCGGATCGGAACTGAATGACCGGGAAGATAAGAATCACTATCTTGCTTTTAATATCAGTCGGCCCATCGATGTAACCGTTTCGGCTGAGGATTATGTTTGTGCCGTGCGCAAGCAGGGTGGAATCGGCTTTATGGCTCATCCTTTTGAACAACGTTCCGTAATGCCGGAATATCCTCCCTATCCCTGGACCCTCTGGGATAACGAATGCTTCGATGGCATGGAGCTGTGGAATCATATGTCGGAATGGATGGAAGGATTAACCCATAAGAATAAATACTTACGAGCTCTGCATCCCAGAAGGTCCATCCTCTCGCCGAAATTACAGACCCTGGAACGGTGGGATGAATTGAACCAGGTGCGCAAAGTAGTCGGCGTGGGTGGGGTCGATGCCCACGGCCATATTTATCGTTTATTCGGTTTTATACCCATTCGAATTTTTCGCTATAAAATTTCTTTCCGTACCATTCGCACTTATGTTTTAACAAAAAATCCATTGAATCGGGAAGAGGATGCTTCGGTCAACCTCAGCCGGGTTTACGAAGCCTTGAAAGCAGGACGCTGTTTCGTTGCCCATCGTCTGATGGGAGCCGCCAATTCATTTCAATTCTGGGTCGAAAAAAAGGATGGTCAGGCGACTATGGGAGATTCCATTCCTTTTTGTACCGGGATGCGTTTAAAGGTTCGGATTTCCGAAAAGGCCATGATTATCCTGATTCAAGACGGCCGGGAGATCAATCGAACCGATGGTGACAGCGCCGATTTTCCGGTAGTAAAGCCGGGAATAACGCGGGTGGAAGTGTACAAAGAAAACCGTCTCTGGATTTTATCGAATCATATCCGGATAATACGAGACTAATACCATGGGGAAGAATCGCTTGCTGGCCGGTTTCGACTATATTTTTGTTCTGCGTCCCATGCTCTTTTTCCCGGGCTGGTCTACTCTGATGGCCGGATTTTATATAACCTCCAAACAGCGTCTTATTTTGCCCCATGATCCGTTGAATTTAAAGGCATCGGTTTATCTGTTGGAGCTGTTCGCTGTTTTCGCTTTAGCCATGGGCGCAAGTTTTCTGCTCAATCAGATAGCCGATGTGGACAGCGATTTAAAAAATAAAAAGTTGTTCATTGTCTCCGAAGGATATCTGTCAAAATTCCAGGTGGGAATAGAGACCCTTGTGCTCCTGGTTCTATCCGTAGCGGGAGGCTTTCTACTCTCTTTTCAGGTCGGTTTACTCGTCAGCGTATTTATTTTACTGACCGGTTATATGTATAATTACCGGCCGTTCATCATGAAAGATCATCCCTTGCCCAGCCTGATTGCCAACGGTTTGATGGGCTGGTTGGCTTTTGCCATCGGTTGGGTAGCCGTGCAGGATGCCTCCTGGGCACTGGTCTACGACGCCTTCCCATATTTTTTTCTCAATACGGCTCTCTATTTTTACACAACCTTGCCGGATGCGGATGGTGATCGACGAAGTCATAAGAATACCTTTGCGGTCATCTTAGGGATAGAGAAACTTTTAATACTGGCTTTTATGTTTTATATGGCGAGTGTTATTTCCGCCATAGTTTTAAAAGATTGGACAGCCCTGCTTATCCTTACCCTGGCCGCTCCTTTTATCTCGGCAACTCTGTGGAAGCGCACCATACAGAGCGCGGTACGGGCTACAAAATTTACCATTCTCTTTTTTGCCCTGATTATGTGTTTGAAGTGGCCCTTATATTTTATTTTAATGGTTATAGGCTTTTACTCCACCCGCCGCTATTTTAAACTTCGATTTAATTTTGATTACCCTAATTTTAGGGGCAATTAGTTGAACCTATTCCCTTTGTGTCGTATTTTGGAACAGGATAATGAAAGGAGTAAAAAATAAATGGCCTTCGGTAAAACAAAATTCGGATTACAAAAAACAAGGGAAGGGGTCTTTTCCAAAATTACACGTCTGGTTTCCGGCAGAAAAAAAGTTGATGAAAATTTGTTGGATGAACTGGAAGAAATTTTTATTTCCGGTGATGTGGGTGTGGATACGACTTTATATTTACTGGACAAGATCAGAATTCGGATCCGCAAAGAAAAATTTAACAATTCCGAAGAACTAAACGCCATCATCAAAGATGAAGTGAGTCGTTTGATGATCGCGCCCCGGGAGAAAGAGGTAGAAGCAAAGCCTTATGTTATTCTGGTTGTGGGTGTGAATGGTACCGGTAAGACAACCTCCATTGCAAAATTAGCCTATCATTATAAGAATCAGGGCAAACAGGTTCTTCTGGCCGCTGCCGATACCTTCCGGGCTGCGGCTATCGAACAATTGTCCATTTGGGGAGAGCGGATCGGTTGTCCTGTCATAAAGCATCAACCTCTATCCGACCCCGGCGCGGTTGTTTTCGATGCGTTGACAGCCGCCAGGGCGCGGCAAGCAGACTATCTGATCATCGATACGGCCGGCCGCCTTCATACCAAAGTAAATTTAATGACCGAATTAAACAAGATTCGTAAGGTTATTGAAAGTCGGATGGAGGGTGCCCCGCACGAGGTCGTTTTAGTGCTCGATGCCGGAAACGGACAAAATGCCATCAGTCAGGCCAAAGAATTTGTTAAAGCGGCAGAGGTAGATTCCATATTCCTGACCAAACTGGACGGCACGGCACGCGGTGGTGTGGTGCTTTCCGTGAAGCGGGAATTGGGAATTCCCGTCAAATATATCGGGTTAGGTGAGCAAAAAGAAGACATGGAACTATTCGATCCCAAAGAATTTGTGGAGGGGCTATTCCCGGAACCATGAAAAAAATACACGTAACCACCCTGGGTTGTTCCAAAAATGTAGTCGATTCCGAAGTATTGATGGGACAACTGGCGTATAACCGTTTTGAATTGATCGAACGACCACAGGAAGCGGATGTTCTGATTATAAATACCTGCGGTTTTATCCAGGATGCCAAAGAAGAATCTTTACAAGCCATTTTCGAAGCTTTGAAACTGAAAGAAGAAGACCCGGCTAAAAAGGTATTCGTAGCCGGATGTTTAAGCCAGCGTTACCGCCAGGATATCGAAAAGGAAATCCCCGAAGTCGATGCCATTTTCGGCACGGAAGATTACGCTTCGATTCTAAATAGCCTGGGCAAGAAACATGCTGCCCTGGATAACCTGTATAGGTTGCGGAAGGTCTCCACACCACGGCACTATGCCTATTTAAAAATATCCGAGGGTTGTAATCATAATTGCGCTTTTTGTGCAATTCCGGCCATTCGCGGAAAACACCGCAGCCGAAGCATGGAAAGCCTGATTGATGAAGCGCAAAAACTGGCCGAAAACGGGGCCAAAGAACTCATTCTCATCTCCCAGGATACATCCTATTATGGTCGCGATATTTACGGCCGCTCCGCAATAACGGAATTAACCCGCCGGTTGGCGGACATTCCCGGCTTAAGGTGGATTCGCTTACTTTATTGGTACCCGACCAATTTCCCCCTGGATATCCTCGACTTAATGAAAAACCATCCTAAGGTCTTACCCTATATCGACATACCGATTCAACATATCAGCGATGCCATGCTGCACCGTATGCGTCGGGGTGACACCAGAAAATCATTATTGGATTTATTAAGGCGTTTTCGGGAAGAAATTCCGGAAGTTGCCTTGCGCACCACCTTGATTTTAGGCCATCCCGGGGAGACAGAAGAGGACTTTCAGGAACTTTATGATTTCGTCAAGGATATAAAGTTTGACAGGCTGGGAACCTTTGTGTATTCCGATGAGGAAAATACGGCTGCTTATGCACTTCCGGGTAAGGTTGAACCCCGTGTGGCTCTGGAACGGCAGGAAAAGATCATGGAATTACAGCAAAATATTTCAATTACTAAAAATAAACAGTTCATTAATCGCAAAATAGAGGTTATAATCGATGAATTCCAGGCCGATTCCGGTACCTGCATCGGAAGAACATACAGAGATGCCCCTGAGATTGATAACGAAGTCATCATTTCTGATCTTGGAAATGGCAAAAGGATAGCCAACGGTTCCTTGCTGGAAGTAAAGATCGAAGAGGCCAGTGAGTATGAACTGTACGGTAAAATTGTATAAGAATAAAAGGTGCCTATATGAAAAAAGTTAACGTATTAGGGGTCTGTGTAATCGTAGGCATAGGGATCCTTCTTCAATCGGCGCATGCCCAATACAGGGAATATGCCAAAGAGAGCGGTATCGGTATTCCGTTTTTTAAATTGGCACTTAATCAGCGTTTTGACGAGCATTCAAAGCAGGTCCATTTCTATACAAGGGCCCAGTTTCTGTATGACGATCTGATGTTCGTTCGTAGCGATACCAGCGGTTATGATGCGGATCTCGAATTTATCATCGCAATCTATGATAAAAATAATCGGGTTGTCCGCAGTAAGACGGTTCATAAAAAAATACATGTGCCCAATTTCGATCTTACCAACAGCAGGAAAGAAAAGTTAATTATTAAAAATGATTTTTTTCTGAATCCGGGAAAATACAAAATACTCGGAAGATCGAATGACCTGATTTCAAATAAGAGTGCTCAACGTAAAGTAAGTATTAAAATCGATGATTTTATCCATAAAAAGATTGCCATGAGTAAAATTATTTTTGCTCATGACCTGCAGAGGGACAGTAGCGGTCATGTCCTTAGCTTCACGCCTACGTTCGGTAATAATTTTAATGTCCGTTCCGGCCATTTTTTTGTTTTATTCGATGTGTTTACTCAAGATACACTGCAACCGTTGCAGGTGCACTATTCAATGAGTTCTAAATCCAAGAAATCTGACCTGGATACGACGATCACCCGCACCGCCCCGGCCAGGTATAATACTTTTGTCCTCGATATCCGCAAGGAGCGATTTAACAGAAGCGAATATACCCTGGAGGTCACGGTTAGTTCGGGTAAAAACAAGATAAAGCAACTTCAGAATTTTTCATTTTATTGGACGGATGTTCCCAATACGATTGCGGATATCGACCTGGCCCTGAAAGAAATGACCTACATTTTGAGCTCCGACTCACTGAAAAAATATTTAAAAGCACCTCTCAAAGAGAAGCAGGCCTTTTTCAAACGTTTTTGGAAAGAACGGGATCCTGATCCGGCCACAGCCCGGAATGAGTTGAAAAATGAATATTTTAAAAGAGTAAATTATGCCAACCGGGAATTCAAGGTCATGGGGCAACAAGGTTGGCAAACCGACCGGGGACGCATTCTCATAAAATTCGGATTTCCGGATGATGTGGAACGTCACCCTTTTGAAATGGGGACAAAGCCCTATGTCATTTGGCGTTACTATAATCTCAGGAAAACGTTTTTATTCATCGATGTGACCGGCTTTGGGGATTATCGGTTGCATCCCGATTTTTTGGAAGTGGAATATCAATAGTTAAAAAAAGCTGACCTGAAATGGTCAGCTTAAGATAGGACAGGCTTTTGAATTTTATTGGCCTGAATACAACTGGTGCAGACGCGCATCCGTTTGACTCCGTGTTCGGTCTGGACACGAATTCTCTGTAAGTTGGGCATGAATCGTCTTTTAGTTTTATTATGAGCATGACTTACATTATTTCCAACCATCGGTCGTTTTCCGCAGATTTCACATACCATTGCCATGATAACTACTCCTTACTATCCTCAATCATTTTAAAGAAACGCTAATTTAAAGAGATAATACAGTGAATGCAATAGTAAGTATCCCGGAACAACAAAAAAACAAATAAGCGGCAGCCATCCGTTAAAGTCGGATATCCTAAATATTTATTGCACTGTGGATAGAAATGACATAAATTCCCAAGGTTTAGGTTTAACCGCTCACTGTACTTACTGTACTTTTTAATCATCAATATTGAGCGGCACGATTTTTATTTGCCTGCAATTAATAGGGAGGTATAATGGATTTAAAAGAAATTAAACAACTAATGAAAATGCTTGAACAATCAGATATTAGTGAGATAGAAATAGAAGAAGAGGGTAAAAAGCTAAGGATAACCAAGAATTTTCCTTCCGGAAACGGTGAGGTCCATTTTGTGTCCGCACCGGTGCCGGCCGCTGCCCAACCCATGCCTCAGCAGATGGTTGCCGAAGCTCCACTTTCGGTACAGTCCGAGGTGCCGACGGAGGCCCCGGTTCCCGCGGTGAAACAGGATAATTTAGTCGAAGTCCGCTCCCCCATGGTAGGGACCTTTTACCGGGCTCCCTCTCCGGACGCCGATCCTTATGTGGAAGTCGGACAAAATGTAGCTGTCGGGCAGACCCTTTGCATTGTCGAAGCCATGAAGTTGATGAATGAAATCGAATCCGAAGTATCCGGTAAAATAGCCGAAATTCTGGTGGAGAATGCCCAACCGGTCGAATACAATCAGGTGCTATTTTTAATTGAAAAAAGTTAACGGAGCATCCTTTTTAATAATCTAGTGCTTAATATTTCAAACTGGGTTTGAGATCGTTTTAGAGCAGATCTCTTGGAACAGGAAACAGAGGCTGAACATACATGTTTAAAAAAATATTAATTGCCAATCGCGGTGAAATTGCCCTTCGTATTATCCGGGCCTGCAAAGAGTTGGGCATATCCACAGTGGCGGTTCATTCTGAGGCAGACGCGGAATCTCTCCATGTTCGTTTCGCGGATGAAGCCATCTGCATAGGACCGGCGGCGGGTTCGGAAAGTTATCTGAATCCCATTCGTATCATTGCCGCAGCAGAAATTTCCGGCGCGGAAGCCATTCATCCCGGCTATGGATTTTTAGCTGAAAATGCGGATTTTTCCGATATGTGTGCTTCCAGCGGCATTAAATTTATCGGCCCGAATGCCCATATGATTCGCAGCATGGGTAATAAAGCCCAGGCCAAGGATCTGATGAAGAAGGCCGGGGTGCCGGTGGTTCCCGGTAGTGAAGGTGTTCTGGATACACTCGATGAAGGGAAAGCCCTGGTAGAAGAGATCGGTTTTCCGGTGATGCTTAAGGCCGTTTCGGGCGGTGGGGGACGCGGGATGCGCATTGTGAATACCATGGATGAATTCGAGATTAATTTCCAGATGGCTCAGGCCGAGGCTCAGGGCGCCTTTGGTGATGCCTCCTTGTATTTGGAAAAGTATATTTCCAATCCGCGTCATGTGGAAATTCAAATTATAGCGGACCAACACGGGAATACCGTCTATTTGGGTGAAAGAGAATGCAGTATTCAGCGCCGGCATCAAAAATTACTGGAAGAAGCCCCATCGGTTGTGGTAAGTAAAGATTTGCGCAGGAAAATGGGTGAAATCGCCGTAAAAGGTGCTCAGGAAGTGGGTTACGAAGGAGCCGGGACGATTGAATTTTTGCTCGATGATCAGGGAAATTTCTATTTCATGGAGATGAATACAAGAATTCAGGTCGAACATCCCGTAACCGAGATGGCCTATAATCGTGATCTGTTGAAAGACCAGATTCGGGTAGCTTTCGGTGAGAAGTTGGATTACAGCCAAAAAGATGTTCATCTGTTAGGCCATGCCATCGAATGTCGTATCAATGCCGAAGACTGGCAACGCAATTTTATGCCCAATCCGGGCGAAATCGTCAGCTTTCATATTCCCGGTGGGCCCGGTATTCGCGTGGATACCCATGCCTATCAACGCTATCATATCCCTCCCTTTTACGATTCACTGGTTGCAAAACTCATTGCATTCGGTAAGGATCGCGAAGAGGCGCTGAGTCGTTTGAATCGGGCTCTGGACGAATTTATCATTGAAGGCATTAAAACAACCATTCCCTTCCATAAACTGCTCATCAATCGCCCCGAATTTATCGAAGGGAAATTTGATACAGGATTTTTGGATCGAATCAATCTGTCGGAATAATTCTATTTTTTATGCGGAGGTTTAGATATGAATGTACCTGCTGATTTAAAGTATACCAGTGACCATGAATGGGCCCGTTTAGACGGAGATACGGTAGTTGTAGGTATAACCGACTACGCTCAGGGTGAATTAGGGGATGTGGTCTTTGTGGAATTACCTGAAGAGGGCACGGAAGTATCTCAGGGGGATAGCTTCGGTACGATTGAAGCCGTGAAGGCCGTGGCCGATCTGTTCAGTCCCATAGGCGGTGAAATAATCGAATTAAATCCCATCCTTGAAGATGCTCCCGAAACCGTTAATAAAGATCCTTATGGAGAAGGGTGGATGGTTCGCATCAAACCTTCGGACCTGTCCCAATTAGACGGTTTAATGGACGCAGAAGCTTACAAAAAACATATTTCCTGATTGACCGGAAAATCCAGGCGTTTTTTTACGGAAGGCACAAGAGCGTGCCTTCCGCATCTTTATTCTTCGACTAAAAACCTTTGTTAATGATCATTTTATATATTAAATTGTCTGCTGATTTAGACAGTATCGTATAATCTGAATAAACTTCAAATATTGAAAAGGTTTACTTATGCCTTATCTCTCTAATGCCTCAACCGATATCCGGGAAATGTTGAAGACCATTGGTGTCGACTCTTTCGAAGACTTAATTAGCAATATACCCCAAACGGTCCGGCTTAAAGGAGAAATTCCTATTCCGCAAGCAATATCCGAATTGGAAGTCCGGCGAATGATGCAGGAATTGGCAGGAAAAAATCAGACAGGTATTTCTTTTTTAGGTGGCGGAGTCTATGATCATTACATCCCCGCGGTAGTCAATGAACTGGCCGCCAGACCGGAATTCTATACTTCCTATACTCCGTATCAACCGGAAGTCAGCCAGGGTAATTTACAGATCATGTATGAGTTTCAATCCATGATTTGCGAACTTACCGCTATGGATGTTACCAATGCTTCCATGTATGAAGCCGGTTCCGCTCTGGCCGAAGCAGTCTTGCTGGCCCTGCATCATACCCGCAAAAGGAAGGTTTTGCTCCCGGCCACCCTCAACCCGAATTACCGGAAGGTTGTGGAAACCTATCTGGCCAATATGGAGGTCGAGATCGAAGAGATTCCTGCACAGAATCTGACGCTCAATTTATCCGCTATAAAGAAGCAGTGGACGGATGAGGTTGCTGCTGTTGTTATTCAGCATCCGAATTATTACGGTTTCTTCGAAAATATGGCTGAAATTTCAGCCGAAAAGCAAGATAAGAGTACACTCTTGATTCAGGTTTATGACCCTATTTCGCTGGGGATTTTACAACCTCCTGCAGCATGGGGGGCGGATATTGCCATTGCCGAGGGTCAGTCTCTGGGGAATGCCCAGAATTATGGTGGGCCGTATCTCGGCTTATTTTCGAGCAGTCAGAAACTGGTTCGTAAGATCCCGGGACGTCTGTCCGGTATTACCCACGATGGTAACGGTAAGCGAGGATTTGTACTCACTCTCCAGACCCGGGAGCAGCATATTCGTCGGGAAAAAGCCACCTCCAATATTTGCACCAATTCCGGTCTGGTCGCTGCCCGTGCTGCTTTTTATCTCGCAACCGTAGGCAAAGAAGGAATTAAAGAAATTGCCAATCTGTGTTTGCAGAAGGCCCATTATCTCGCCGCTGAACTGATACAAATTCCGGGCGTGGAGATGGCCGGTCCGGCGCCGTTCTTTAAAGAATTTACCATTCGCTTGCCCGTTGAGGCCAGGAAAGTTATTTCAGAAGGACTACATCATAAATTATTTGCTGGAATTAATCTGGAACAATCGGGATTAAAAAATCATCTCCTGATTGCAGTAACCGAAAAACGTAGTCGTGCCGATCTGGATCTGTTTATTTCATTTATGAAAGAGGTGCTATCGTGAGGATGCAGTTATGCCGAAAATATTAGTGGCGGATGATAATCAGGAAATGCTGGTTACCCTATCCCGTATTTTCTCCTTTCATCAATTCGAAGTGGAAACGGCACATAATGGTCTGGAAGCGATCGAGATGGCCCGTAAATCCAAACCGGATCTGATCATTCTGGATGGTAAAATGCCCGAAATGGATGGGTTTGAGGCCTGCAAGGTTTTAAAATCAAAAAGCGATACCCGCGATATTCCGGTCATTTTTCTAACCGCTCAATATACGCATCCCGAGCAGAGGGTAACCGGCCTGGAACTGGGAGCAGAAGACTATATGCTTAAACCTTTTAATTCCCGGGAGCTGGTAGCCCGTACCAAAGCCGTGTTAAGGCGTACCGAATTATTAACCATGCTGCGTGACGAAAATGCCCGCTTAGCGGATAATAACAGCAAAATCAGGGGCGAACTGAACGAACTGCTGAAAGCCACCCGTAAAGGAGAGGGGGATTCTTTTATTGATCCCTTAACCGGTTTATACAGTAATTCATTTTTTGAACGACGCTTACAGGAAGAATTTTTACGCACCATCCGTCATAAAAAACCCCTGTCTTTGGTGATTGTCCAAATGCACCAAATGGAACGGATCGGAGAAAAATACGGTATTCAGGTTTCACACTACATCATGATGAAATGTGCCAACGCTCTGCTTACCCATACCCGCGTATCGGATGTGCTGGCCTCAAATAGTGATGATAAATATTTTATTCTTCTCCCGGAAACGGATCATCAGGGAACCTACCTCGAAGCCGAACGGGTGCGGATTGTTCTGCAAACGCTTGATCTCTCCGGTGATGAGTTGCTGAATACCCTGAATATCAATCAACGCCAGCAAAACGAATTTCAAAACTTAAGCTTTTCTTTGGGCTCCAGTACGTTTGATCCCAACGAAACGGAAATGGATGATCAGTTCGAATTGCTGCATCAGGCCGATCAGGCTTTACGTGCGGCTATTCATCAGGGAGGCAACCGTTTGGTTGTCTTCCAAACGAATCATACAGAAGATAATCAGGAGGAGTGAAAGGGTAATGTATCAGAAGTTGATTTTTGAACTCAGTAAAGAAGGTCGACGCGGCCATGTGTTACCCAAAATAGATGTTCCGCAAAAGAGTAAAGAACAATGGATACCGAAGGAATTTATTCGTACCCGCGATGCCGATTTGCCTCAGGTTCCTGAAAATGAAGTCGTACGCCATTATGTCGATTTATCGGTTCTTAATCACCATGTAGACAAAGCTTTCTATCCGCTGGGCTCCTGTACCATGAAATATAATCCTAAAATAAATGAACAGGTTGCCGCAGACCCGGCTTTCCTGAATCTGCATCCCCGGCAACCGGAAAGCTCGGCCCAGGGTGCTTTACAGTTGATGTATGAGTTGGGGGAGGCACTGAAAGCCATCACCGGTTTTAGCGGGATAACCCTGCAACCCGCAGCCGGTGCCCACGGAGAACTCACCGGCTTGCTGCTGATTCGCAAATATCATGATGTACATCATCATAAAAAGACAACCATTCTCGTTCCGGATTCGGCGCATGGTACCAATCCGGCCAGTGCTCATATTGCCGGTTTTCAGACAAAAAGCATAAAATCGAATCCTGAGGGAACGGTAGATATGGACGATTTAAAGGCGCACCTCAATGAGGATGTGGCCGGAATGATGCTCACTAATCCCAATACTCTGGGTATTTTCGAAAATCAAATCGAAGAGATTCGCAAACTCATGGATTCGGTTGATGCCCTCCTTTATATGGATGGGGCCAACTTAAACGCTCTGTTCGGTTTGGTGCGTCCGGGAGATATGGGCTTTGATGTTATGCATATCAATCTTCATAAAAGCTTCTCCACACCCCATGGCGGCGGTGGTCCGGGATCGGGACCTGTGGCTGTGAATGATAAACTGAAAGACTTTTTACCTGTTCCTGTGGTTGACAAAACGGATGCTCGCTACTATCTTAGTTATAATTACCCGGATTCAATCGGCCGGGTACAGGCTTTTTATAGTAACTTCGGTATTCTGGTCAGAGCTTATGCTTATATCCGAATGGTTGGTAGGGAAGGATTCCGAAGAGTGGCCGAACAGGCCATTATTAATGCCAATTATATCAAAACGCGTCTGAAAGACCATTATGATCTTGGCTATACGGCCCCTTCAATGCATGAGTTTGTGCTCTCGGCCGAGAAACAGAAAAAACGTGGAGCCAGGGCTCTGGATATTGCCAAGCGACTGCTTGATTTCGGCATTCATCCTCCCACTATCTACTTCCCGTTGATCGTTAAAGAAGCTCTGATGATCGAACCGACCGAAAGTGAAAGCAAGGAAATGTTAGATGCCTTCTGTGAAGCCATGTTACGCATCGATGAGGAAATAGGAAAGGATTTGGAAATGTTACATTCGGCACCGCACTCCACGCCCGTAGGTCGGCTGGATGAGGCGGCTGCTGCCCGAAACCTGGATATTAACTATTATAAACCCAACTAGCGTCTTCGCTTAGTAAATCAAACGGAGCCCAGTGATGCCTAAAAAGATACTGATTGTTGATGATAATATTAATGTATTACGTCTGTTAAAAATAACATTATCGAAATCGGGTGAAGATTATCAAATCATAGAAGCCGAGAATGGAGAGGTCGCTTACAAACTGGCCGAGAAGGAGAAGCCCGATCTGATTATTTCGGACGTAATGATGCCTAAAATGGACGGCATTGAACTGTGTATGCTCATCAGGGAGAGTTCATCCATTCCGTTGGTACCCTTTATTTTTCTGACTTCTTTCGAAGACCCTGAAACGGAATTACGTGGATTCCGGGCCGGCGCGGATGATTATCTGACCAAGCCCGTGGAAAGAAAAGCGCTTTTGAACCGGGTACAACGTTTGTTGCAACGAAAACAAGGCCTCGAACAACTGGAAACCAAACAGCAGGGATTTGCCGGAGACCTGAGTGAGCTTTCTATCGTGGAACTGGTGCAAATGTTAAATCTGAACAAAAAATCCGGTATATTGCACATCAGCGGAAAGATAAATGGTAAGATTTATTTGAAGAGCGGCCAGCTGTGGGCTGCTTCCACGGACGATAAAAAAGGCGAACCGGCTTTCTATGACCTGGTTGCTCTTGCCGGGGGAACCTTTCAATTTGAAATAAACGATGTGAATACGGAACGGAATATTGAAAACTCTACTATGAATGTGGTTATGGAAGCTTGCCGGATTATGGATGAAACCCGGCACGGCGAGGAGGGGTAAACTCTACATTTCGCTTCCGTCGTCCGGGGGCTTGTTGCAATGCAAACCGGACTCATTTTCATCCGCAGAAATTAAAAAGACCATAAATTTTACTCTTGTAGAGTAGACGGAACGAGGTGATTGAAATAGGGTACATGGTTTCACAGGCGCAAAGGTTTAGTTCCAGGCGCCTGTTTTGTTATAAATAGACGGTTTAATAAAGAGCCGGGAAAAACAGTCCCATGGAAATTCGTAAACAGCTTATCATTATAGGTGCCGGGCCGGCCGGATTAAAGGCCGGTGAAGAAGCCGAACGCAACGGTTTGGATTATATCATTCTCGAAAAGGATAAGATCGGCCAATCCTGGCGAAATCTGCGCCCCGGCATGTTGTTGCTCTCACCGTGTCATCCTCAACGAGACTGGACCAGCCTCAGCCACCGTTTACCTATATGGAAGTATCCCGTTAAAAGACCCTATTGCACTATCCGCGAATTTGTAAGCTATCTCGAGGCTTTTAAGAATCATTTCGACTTAGAGGTCAGGACGCATACCCCAGTGACGGGAATTCTGCCTAAGGATGGCGGATACAGGATCCTCTGCAGCGACGGAACGCAATATCTCACTTCATTCCTAGTTCTGGCAACCGGCGTCATGGGTAATCCCTATATTCCACCGATCCCGGGAATAAAAAATAATCCCTATGTGATTCACTCCGGTCGCTATAAGAATGCCTCCCGTTTTAAGAAGAAGCGCATCGTGGTTGTGGGGGGAGGCAATAGTGCTGCTGAAATTGCCATTGAGCTGGCCGGGTATTCTATTGTCCATTTGGTCACTCGCAGCGAACTCAAATATTTTTCGCAAACCGATAAACTTTATCATATTCGCGGTATTTATGAGAGCTATTTAAAAGAATTAATACGCGTGGAATTAATTCGTTACCATCCATTCCGGGAAATCGAACGCATTGAAAATAAAACGGTATTTTCTTCGCGGGGACCATTGGAAGCGGATAAAATTATCTTCGCGACCGGTTACCGGGCCCATATCGGTCTGCTTCATAACTTTAACATCCGGGTTGATGAAAAAGGCTGGCCGGAAGTTACCGAATATGGAGAAAGTCGCCAATATCCGAATCTTTATTTCGGCGGACCTTTGTCATACCAGCGCCTGTCCAGCAATTTTATCCATGGATTTGTACGCCAAACGGAAAAAACGATTCGGGAAATTGCCAATAAGGTTTTGGCTAAGGAACAAACCATTGAAATTTGACTTAAAGAAGATAGCTGAATAAATTAGCATTTGTGTGTTATACGGAAAGTATAGAACGATAAAAAAGTGGATTGAATAAGAGGTTCAAAAACCACTTGAAAAATTCATCGTAAAGGAGTGGAGTTGAATGTTAGATAAAGAATTTTTAGTAAAAGTCGGTCTGGCCGAAATGCTTAAAGGCGGAGTCATCATGGATGTGACCAATGCCGACCAGGCAAAAATTGCCGAAGATGCAGGGGCTGTAGCCGTGATGGCTCTGGAACGTATTCCTGCCGATATCCGGGCCCAGGGCGGTGTGGCCCGCATGTCCAACCCCAAATTAATCAAGGATATTATGGCCACCGTATCCATCCCGGTTATGGCAAAATGCCGTATCGGTCATTTTGCGGAGGCCCAGGTCCTGCAAAGTCTGGGTGTTGATTTTATCGATGAGAGTGAAGTGTTGACTCCGGCCGATGAAGCCAACCATATCTGGAAACATGATTTTAAAGTCCCCTTCGTTTGCGGAGCACGCGATTTAGGCGAGGCTCTGCGCCGTATTGCGGAAGGTGCCGCTCTGATCCGTACCAAAGGAGAAGCCGGATCCGGAAATATTGTAGAAGCGGTTCGTCATATGCGGGCCGTTCAAAAGGAGATTCGTCGTATTCAATCTTTACCGGATGAAGAATTAATGAGTTATGCGAAAAATTTAGGAGCACCTTTGGATCTGGTTCGGTACATCAAAGAGAACGGCAAATTACCTGTACCGAATTTTTCGGCCGGAGGCATTGCAACTCCCGCGGATGCGGCTCTAATGATGCAATTAGGGGCGGAAACCAATTTTGTCGGTTCCGGTATTTTTAAATCTGAAGATCCCGCCGAAAGGGCCAAAGCGATCGTATTGGCTACGACTCATTATGACGATCCCGATATAGTGGCCAAAGCCAGCGAAGGTCTCGGAGAGGCTATGCCCGGTCTGGAAATGAGCTCGATTCCTGAAGAAGAAATGTTACAAAAAAGAGGCTGGTAACCGTACTTGAATATCGGAATTCTCGCTCTGCAAGGCGACTTTGAGATGCATGCCCGGATGATTAAAAAGCTGGGCCATACTCCTGTTTTTGTTCGTTATGCTCACGAATTAAATTCATGTGATAAGCTGATTATTCCCGGGGGAGAATCCACTACCATGCTCAAACTCATCGAGAAGAATAGCTTACGGTCCGATCTGTTGGATTTTGGCCGTTCCAGGGCCGTGATGGGTACTTGTGCCGGATTGATTGTACTTAGCAGGGAAGCGGGCGATTTACCCCATCCTTCCCTAAATCTCATCGATCTTGAAGTCACGCGCAATGCGTATGGCCGGCAGATCGATTCCTTTGTAGATACCATTGTTTTTGAAGCGGACGGTCAGCAGATGGAGGTGGAAGGGGTTTTTATACGAGCACCTAAAATTTCTAAATTAGGACCGGATGTCCAACCGTTGGCATATCATGAGCGGGAAGTGGTCATGGCAGCCAATGACCATATTCTGGCCGCTACCTTCCATCCGGAGTTGACGGATGATGTCCGGATTCATGAATATTTCATCAATAAAATCGGTTAGAAAAGGTTACTATGAAAATTGCCGTATCCGCGGACGATCGTAATTCCATCCATAAAGGGCATTTTGGTGATGCCCCGCAGTATCTGATCTATCGCTTTAAAAACGGCACGCTTACTTTTGAGGAAGAACGTAAAAACCCTCTGTTTGATAAGGATTCGGTTACACACGGTAAAGTAAGACAAATCGTTCAAAATTTGCAGGATTGTGATGTCCTGCTTGGCCGAGGTTTCGGGAAACAATCTCTGATTAAATTAAATGAGTTTAATAAAGTCGCCTGGTTGGTTCGCTTCAATTCAATCGACCGTTTCGAAGATGCGATGACTAAAAAAGAGACTTCTGCGATTCATAGATTCTCTCCGCAATTGGAAAAGTTCCAACCACTTCGTGCGGAAGATCTGGGATAGATTGGGCACGGCATTCAACCTGAGTTACATATGAACCACGAAATGAAAAATTTAATCCGCTCCAGCTTAAAAGAACATCGTGATCTGCAAGAACAGGTCACGGAAGATTTGCAGGAGATTATTTTCCGGGCCTGTGCAATGGTAATGCAGACCATTCGGCAGGGCCGTAAAATTCTTCTTTGCGGAAATGGAGGTAGCGCGGCTGACGCTCAACATATTGCCTCCGAAATGACGGGGCGCTTTGTGACCGATCGACGCGGCTTGCCGGCCATCGCTTTAACCACAGACAGCTCGGCTTTAACAGCCGTTTCCAATGATTTTGGGTTTGAACAGGTTTTTGCCCGTCAGGTTGAAGCTCTGGCCGCAGAGGGTGACTTGTTAATCGGTATCTCTACCAGCGGTAATAGTCCCAATGTTTTGCAGGCCTTTGCCAAAGCCAGGGAATTGAATTGTACAACCCTCGGTCTTAGCGGAAACAATGGCGGCAAATTTGGCTCCTATTGCGACCTGAACATCGTTATTCCTTCCCGTAATACAGCCCGCATCCAGGAAATGCATATCCTCGTCGGTCATATCCTTTGCCAGGCTGTGGACCGTTTATTTACCTGATCAATCATCGTCATCGTCCCTGTTGTTCCTGAGCATCACAAAAGCACTACGTACGGGCGAAGGCATGGTGGATGCGGCTCCCTTAACCGCTTTCCAGATTATTTCATTGAACTCTATATCCGGTATGGCATCTTCACGACTTAAGTTCATCTGCTGACAACGAACCGCGCCATAAGCGGTACCGCTGTTCATTTCATTCAGATCTACCGAGGGTTTTATAAAACGGAAAGGTTCTGTATCGGATTGATCCGTAACAGAGGACAACAGCGGGGTGGCGGAAAGATCATATTGGGTCATGGGCGGCAGCCCAAGGATTAATTCCATGGTTTTTAAAACACTGCTGGTGGAATACATGGTATGATCCACATAGCCGTGTTTTACGTAGGGCCCGGCAACCAGCAGCACGGAACGGTGGGCGTCCACATGATCCGAACCGTTCTGGGCATCGTCCTCCAGAATAAAAATCATGCTTGAAGCCCAGTATTTGCTTTGAGATATGGTCTGGACGATCTCACCGAGGGCGTAATCATTGTCTGCGACCATAGCCTGTACGGTAGGGAAATCCTTTCTGGTGCCGGCAGTATGATCATTGGGAAGGCGAATAAGGGTAAAATCCGGCAAAGAATCTCCGCGGATATATTGATCGAATTCCTCTTTCCAAACTTTAAAGCGAAATGTGTCCCGGATACTCAGATCAAAGCAGGGAAATTTAGTACTGGTGTACAGTCGCATATAGGCATCATTCGCCCGGTAAAAACCGGGATGCTTTTTATCGTGCCAGGCGTATTCTCCGTAATTACGCAAGGTTAACCCTTTTTTAAGTACTTCATCCCAAATATAACCGGAAGACGGCCGGGCTGCGGGCTGCCCCCCTTCAAAATCATAATGACCTCCCCGACCACCGTAGAGGGTTGGCCAGGTTTTTTCAACATAGTCTGTGGCATAAGCAGCCATAGACCAGTTATGCCCGTCGGCACTTACTTCGGCGTCGGCATAAAAATTATCATACAGGGTAAACATGTCGGCCAGAGCGTGAGCATTGGGAGTGATTGCTGCGGGGAATAAACAAAGGCTCGAGTCCCCGTTGCCCCGGGGCACGTCCCCTAATACCTGATCATACGTCCGGTTCTCACGAATGATGTAAAATACATGACGGATTTTTGAGGATCGCTGTCCGTTATGATTTTCCGGAACAATATGCTGATGACCTTTCCGATTCTTCGTTTTGGAAATATAAGGGGTGTTGGCAAAGACCTGTTGAGAAAATCGGGATAGTTGTTGCGAAGAAGGCATGGCAATCATAGAAACGGTGCCTTTGAAGAGGCGACCGATATATTGATCGATCGGGCTCTTCTTCTTCATACCGGGTTTGGGACCCAAAGGATTAGCTTGCGAAGCAAGGCCCTTGCCATTCGCCACCAGAATTCGATTGGACTTCGACAAATAGCGCACAACCGTCGGATACCATCCCACTGGTATAAAACCTAAACTCCTGCTATGATTTACATCCGATATATCGAATAAAGCCAGATCGTTGTTGTCGGCATTGGCTACAAACAGGATTGTTTCGTCCTTATTGAAGGCCAACGCATTCGGTGTACTCCCCGGTGGTACGTGCGCCATGAGGGAAGAGATAACGGTTTCTGATATTGTACCGGATTTCAGATCGATTACGGAAGCTGAATTGCTGTTAGCGTCGGCTACAAAGAGCCGGCGGTCATCTTTGGTAATAAGCATCTCACAGGGATGAGCCCCGGCCGGAATGGTGCGTAAAATGCCGAAAGAGAATAAGTTCACTTCTACGATCTTAGCCTCTCCCCAAACGGATACATAGGCTTTGTTCCCTTGGTGATTAACTAGCACATCATAGCATTTGCCGGGCATGGCCAGGGTATCGACTACTTGCTTTAAAATCGGGTCGATCGCATATAATGTATTACTCTCCTTGGAAACCGCCAAGATACGGTTTTTCTGCGGCCAGTATGTCAATCCCGCAACAGAAACGGTTCCACTCTGTTTCACCGTATCAAGTGCCACGGAATACATAAATTTCAATTGTCCCCGGTTAAACGAATAGACCAGAACAGCGTCCTCATTTCCGGCCGAAACAAAGAGACGGTCCCCTGCACTGTTTAAAGCCAGTCCGAGCCAGGCGTTGGGCACAGTGACTCTTTGGGTCTCTTTTTGTAAATGCAGATCAATGACAGAGAGAGAGGGTGTTCCCTCCCCGTTATTGGTGGTGATTGCATAATGCTCATCCTGACTGATGACCATGTTCAGGGGTAACTCTCCCACGGGAATTTGTTGTCCTGCGGGTGTCAGCTTCCAACCGTTGGGCAAAAGAGTATACCGGGCATACCGACCCGGAAGCGATAATTCTCCGGCCGGTTTTACATAACATTGGGTCATTACCAGAACAGTAAATACAAAAAGAAGAAAAGAAGTAAGTAAACGTTTTTTCATAATCATCTCCCAAATTACCAAAACAAAATATTACAGCTAAAAATTATCAATTTCAAATAATCCGTTCGATGGGAAATAACCCCCATACTGCGCGAAGTGTCGTTTATTCGGTAATTCTGTCAGTCAAAAGCGAATGATTAAAAAGAACGGCAAAATCATCAATGAAAGAAATAAGGGAATAACCTTTTAAAATATAAGTGGTTAGGTTGGTATCTATCCTTCTGGCATGGGCCTTGCAAATACCTGTAACAAATTACTTAAAATAAAATAAGGAGAAAAAAATGGTTTTTATGCGCAGAGTCCCCGGAAGAAATATCCTCAACATTAAAAATGAGATCGATCGCATTTATGATGAAGTATTTGGGGAAGGTCGGGAAAATGAAGAATCCTTAGGTCGATTCATTCCTGCGGTGAATATTGAAGAGACCGATCAGGATTTCCTTTTGACCATGGAATTACCCGGTTTGGAAAAACAGGATGTGAAGATCACCTTCCAGGATGGGAAATTGCACATCAGCGGAGATAAGCAGGAAGACGATGATATGAACAAACGCAATTTCCTGAAATATGAACGGGATTTCGGAAAATTCCATCGTGTATTTGCTTTTCCTGCGGATATCAAGCTGGATCAGATTGAAGCAAGCATGGAAAAAGGACTTTTGCAGGTGCGTCTGCCCAAAGCGGAAGAAGCAAAACCGGAAGAGATTAAGATCAACGTGAAATAGATCGGAAAGTGCTTCCGTCCCTGCAAATATTTATTTCTTGCTCCAAATAAAGCCAGAACCCGTGCCTTTTTAAAAATGTACGGGTTTTTTTTATGAAACTTATTCCGGCCAACATCCTTTGCAAAGTAAGCGGGAAAATCAAAATTCAATTTGCATCTCTATCGATTCCGTTCTAATTTTACCGGAAATAAGGAGCGCTTATCATGCCATTTGGTTTAACGGAACTACTGATTATTTTATTTATTATTATCTTATTGTTCGGCGCCAAACGTCTACCGGATTTGGCCAAAGGTCTTGGCGGATCGATAAAAAATTTTAAAAAGGGCCTGTCCGGGGAAGACGACCAGCAAAAAAAAGATCATAAATAGTCGGTCAAATTGACACGCTTATCTGCATTAATTGATAGAACCTTTTTGCTAATCTTTGTTGTTCTATTTATAAACCCCTTAAAATCACCCTTTTCTTGTCTGGCATCCCATTTGCTTATAAACCTTCCAAAAGGATATTAAGGAGGAAAAAATGAATTTTGATAAATTTACTATAAAAGCACAGGAAGCCCTGTCCAATGCCCAGCAGATTGTACAGGAATATGGTCAGCAACAAATCGAACCGGAACATATATTAAAAGCATTACTCGGTGATGGCGAAGGAGTAGTGGTTGCCACGGTTAAGAAGTATGGCATCCCATTGGATCAAATCAATGCCAGGGTAGATCGGGCTGTGGCCGATTTGCCGCGTGTATCCGGCAGTGCCATGCAGGTCTATTTGAGTAACCGTAGTCAACAGATATTGAATGTGGCTTTAAACGAAGCCAAAGCATTAAAGGATGAATTCGTCAGCAGCGAACATCTTTTGCTGGCGATTAGTCAGGAAAAGAGCGGTAAAGCGGCCGAAATATTATTATCCTTCGGATTAAATAAGGATATGATTCTGAAGGCCTTGCAGGACATTCGCGGGAATCAGCGGGTAACGGACCAGAATCCCGAAGTAAAATATCAGGCGCTGAAGAGATACGCCCGCGATTTAACCGAACTGGCCCGGCAGGGTAAATTAGACCCGGTTATCGGTCGGGACGAGGAGATCCGCCGGGTATTACAGGTCCTGTCGCGCCGCACGAAAAATAATCCCGTACTGATCGGCGAACCGGGTGTGGGTAAAACGGCCGTTGTAGAAGGTATTGCCCATCGGATTGTGAATGGTGATGTTCCTGAAAATCTTAAGGATAAACGTATTGTGGCTCTGGATATGGGGGCTTTAATTGCCGGAGCTAAATTTCGTGGTGAATTCGAAGAGCGGTTGAAAGCGGTTCTTAAAGAGGTAACCGAGTCCGAGGGTGGGATCATTTTGTTTATCGATGAATTGCACACCCTGGTGGGAGCCGGAGCTGCCGAGGGTTCTATGGACGCCTCGAATATGATTAAACCTGCTCTGGCCCGGGGTGAGTTGCATGCCGTTGGAGCGACCACCCTGGATGAGTATCGTAAATATATAGAAAAGGATGCTGCCCTGGAGCGGCGTTTTCAACCCGTGCTGGTGGATGAACCCTCCGTGGAGGATACGATTTCCATCTTGCGGGGATTAAAAGAGAAGTATGAGGTACATCATGGTGTGCGCATTAAAGATGCCGCATTGGTTTCTGCTGCCGTACTTTCTCATCGCTATATATCCGACCGGTTTTTACCGGACAAGGCCATCGACCTCATCGATGAAGCGGCCTCCAAACTGCGTATCGAGATCGATTCTTTACCTGAAGAGCTGGATGATGTGGAACGTCGTCTGAAACAGTTAGCCATTGAAAAAGTGGCGCTTAAAAAAGAGAAAGATGAAGCTTCCAAAAAGCGTCTCGAAACCGTTAATCGCGAAATTGCCAATTTGGAAGAACAGGCCAGGGAATTGCGCTCACAATGGAAATCGGAAAAAGAGACCATCCAGGCCATCCGTAAGCTGAAATCCGGAATGGATGAACTGAAAAACGAAATGGAAAAGGCGGAACGGGAAGGCAAACTGGATCGTGTGGCCGAGATTCGTTACAGCCTTCTTCCGGAGACAGAAAAACAGCTCAAGCAAATGAATGAGCGTTTGCAGGAAATCCAGAAAGATCGTTCCATGCTCAAGGAAGAAGTGGACGAAGAAGATATTGCCGAAATCATTTCGCGCTGGACAGGCATACCGCTGCAACGTATGCTGGAAAGCGAAAAAGAGAAACTGCTTAAAATGGAGGATCGTCTGCGAACCCGGGTGATCGGCCAGGAAGAGGCCATTGAAGCGGTCTCCGATGCCGTTCGACGATCCAGGGCGGGATTAAGTGATCAGCATAAACCTATCGGTTCTTTCATTTTCCTTGGATCCACTGGGGTGGGCAAAACGGAACTGGCCAGGGCTCTGGCTGAATTTCTGTTCGATGATGAAAACGCCATGGTTCGTATCGATATGTCGGAATATATGGAACGCCATTCCGTCTCACGATTAATCGGTTCTCCTCCCGGCTATGTGGGTTACGAGGAAGGCGGTCAGTTGACCGAAGCGGTTAGAAGAAAACCCTATTCGGTTGTTTTGTTGGATGAAATCGAAAAAGCACATCCGGAAGTTTTTAATGTCTTACTTCAAGTGCTGGACGACGGACGGTTAACAGACAACAAGGGACGAACGGTTAATTTTAAAAATACCATCGTAATCATGACTTCCAACCTGGGAGCGGCTTATATCCGGGAACGCACCGAACAGATGAACAGCAATCAGGCGGAAACAGTCTATCAGGAAATCAAAGCCAATGTAATGGATATCTTAAAGAAAACACTCCGACCCGAATTTTTAAACCGGGTTGACGATATCATCGTCTTTCATCCTCTGACTACCCATGACATCAGAGAAATCGTTAAGCTGCAATTCCAACATGTCCAGAAACTGATAGAGGATAAGGGATATCAGGTTGAGTTGACCGATTCGGCATTAAGTTATCTGGCACAAAAGGGGTATGATCCCTCTTTCGGTGCCCGGCCCCTGAAACGGCTGCTGCAAAAAGAAGTGGTGAACGAAATCGCCCGTGAAATCATCGCCGGCACCTTGCAGGAAGGAAAAACCATTAAAATCGCTTATGAAGACGGAAAGATGCAATTCCGGACGGTTTAATCGGAATAAAAATAAATAAATAATGGTTCTTAATTGGAAAGAAGAAACCTCAATAATAACGAGGTTTCTTCTTTTTAATGCAGTAACAATTTTACCGGGAAAAGGATGGTATGAACTTAAGAATCGCGAAACTAATTTTACCTTTTGTCCTTTCAATAGGCTTTGCATTCGGCCAAACTTCCACTACCAAAACACAAAATGTAACCGTCGGTGAAGTCCGCCAGATGTTGGATGCAAAACAGGATATTCTTTTACTGGATGTGCGGACTCCTGAGGAATTCAACGGCAGATTGGGTCATATTGAGGGAGCCCGACTCCTTCCTTTGCAGGTTCTGGCGGAACAGTACCGGAAATTAAACCGATTCAAAGAGAAGAAAATTGTAGTGTACTGCCGCAGCGGGAACCGCTCCCTGAGGGCTACCCGATTTCTGCTAAAGAAAGGTTTTAAAGCGGTAAATATGCTGGGCGGGATGAGAGCCTGGAATGCATTGCCGAAAAAGATAATAAAACCCTGACCCCTGCTTTACTACTTTTGCATCTAAAATGAATGATTTGGAAATCCACTTTGTATACGGAAGGTAGTACAAGATGAAGTTCATTACGAAAAGCATGGACATCGAGGAAATTGTTGAGAAATTTCCTGAAACCATCGGTCCAATGCAAGATATGGGTGTTCAATGTCTGGTCTGCGGAGAACCGGTTTGGGGAACTCTGGAAGAAAAAGTTAAGGAAAAAGGGCTGCCTATGGATACGGTTGTCGAACGGTTAAACCGGGTAGTTTCCGAAAAAAATAAACAAAATAAATGAAGGCCGGTGTTGTGATGATAAAAAATAAATGGCGTAAGATGGGACTGTACGGGCTGATCGGACTGGGGCTCGGATATGCATATTATTATTTTATCGGCTGTGCATCGGGAACCTGTCCTTTAAGCAGTAACCCTTATATAACAAGTGGCTATGGTCTGGGTGCGGGATTATTACTGGCCTGGGATGGAAGAATAAAATCAAAAAAGGCCGGAGAAGAAGCCGATGAATAGTGTACTCTATATAGTATTGGCTGTTGTGGGCTTCTTTGTTGTTCTGCAGCTCTATATTCGTCTATCCACTTTTTCCAAAAAAGGCAAGGTGATAGAAGAGGTACCCGGTGTGCTGGGCAGTGAAATTAGTTCGGGTAAAAAGCTTCTGATCTATTTTTATACCACTTCCTGCGCGGCATGTAAACGGATGACTCCTGTAATCGATAAATTGAATAAGGAATTTGAAAATATTCGCAAAGTGAATCTGGCCGAAGACATGGCGGTAGGTAAAATTTTTGGAGTGATGGGCACTCCATCCACTGTGATCGTCGAAGGAGGAGAAGTAGAATCGTTTTTATTGGGCGCGAAAACAGAGGCAGCGCTCCGTAAATTACTGGGGTAAGACCTTCGAACCCTTGAATAAATTATGCTTCTTTTTAACTCTTCTTTTGTGTCTCTTCTTATTAAGCGCGTAACTTCGTTCTTTAATATTCTTTTGAATTTTCCGGTAGACCTCCATCCAGAATTGAGGATCATCCGCATGTAACTGCTTCATTTGCAAGAACTGATCGCGGGTTGTATGGTGGGTATCCAATACATCCTCAATACGTTCCGCCTTCTCCTTATCCTTTATATTCATTTTTTGAATAATCATAATATCGGTAAGTATCTCCGTAAATTGTTTCTTTGACAACGCATGTTCGGGATTGGCTTGGCAATTTGTCAAAAGAAAGGGAATGGCGGCAAACAAAGCCATTTTAATAAAGATCGGGGGAACTTTTTTCATGAACTCTTCGGTTTAATAATCATTGAACAAATTTAGAAAAATGTAAGGATAATTACAAGTGAGTAAGCTTGCCGGTACTTGATTGTTCTGGCATATATCCTTAGCTTCTCTATGAACTAAGCATGGGAATTTTTTATGAAACTTTGGAATAAACTAATTGTATTGATTTTATTAATCTCTGTTCCTCTTTTTGCCCAGGGATTCGGTCAGAATAAAGTGCAATATCATGATTTTAAATGGCATTTTCTACAATCCGAGCATTTCGATGTATATTTTTATCCGGGTGCCTATCCATTAGCTGTATTTGTCGCCGATGAAGCCGAATCTTCTTATGTATATCTGAAAGAGGATTTTCAATATGAGATTCAGGACAGGGTCAAAATTATTCTCTATAAATCCCATAACGATTTTCAGCAGACCAATGTATTGGATTCCTACCTGCCGGAAGGTGTCGGAGGGGTTACGGAGCTTTATAAGAATCGCGTGGTTATCCCCTTCGAGGGGTCGTACGATCAGTTACGCCATGTTATTCATCACGAATTGACTCATGCCGTCATGAATGATATGCTCTATGGCGGATCGATTCAATCCATCGTTTCCGGACAGGTGGTTCCGGTTCCCACCTGGTTCGCAGAAGGACTGGCCGAATATTTTTCCATGCGCTGGGATACCCGAGCCGATATGATTCTGCGGGATGCAACGATGAGCGGCTATTTGCCTCCGATAAAATATCTCAGTTATTATATGGCCTATCAGGGCGGACAAAGTGTCTTTCGCTATATCGCTCAAAAATACGGCAATCCTAAAATAGCTGAAATCTTGCATAAACTGAAGGGCAGTTTCCGTTTCGAATCCGCTTTTAAATCCGCCCTGGGCATGAAACTGGATGAGCTTTCCGACAATTGGCAAAAAGCCATGCGTAAAGAATATTGGCCGGATATAGCAGACCGCAAAGAAACCGACGATATAGCCAGCAGACTCACCAAACATAAGAAAACGAAGAATTATCTCAATATCAGTCCCACCCTTTCTCCTCAGGGGGATAAGATGGTTTTTCTGTCGGATAAAGACGGGAAGCAATCCATTTATTTAATGGACGTATTGGAACATAAAGTAATTAAGCGTTTGGTAAAGGGTGAGACCTCGGTCAACTTCGAGGAATTACACTGGTTGAGTCCGGGGATGGACTGGTCTCCGGATGCTGCTTACGTGGCTTTTTCCGCTAAAGCAGGTGATCAGGATGCTCTGTATATTTATAATCTGAAGACAGGTCACTTTAAACAGCATAAATTTAATCTGGATGGTATCTTTTCGGCCGCCTGGTCTCCCGATGGCCAGAATATTGCGTTTATCGGCAACCTCAACGGGCAGAGTGACATCTATATTTTCAATTTGAAAACAGGAAAAATCAGGAACCTGACCAACGATATCTTCTCGGATTCCTATCCCAAATGGTCACCGGACGGAGAGCGCATTGTCTTTGTATCCGACCGCGGTTCGTTCTTATCTAAGGATCAAATTCCGAAAAATTTTCGAATGTCCGCTCACAACTTCAAAAATCAGGATATCTATATTGTTAATCGGGACGGGTCCGGAATGAAGCGTATTACCGAATGGCAAAGTAATGAAACCAGTCCTTTGTTCTCACCGGATGGGAAAGAATTGCTCTATGTCAGCGATCATGAGGGAATTTCAAATATCTACCATCATAATCTGGTAAACGATAGTGTGTATGCGATTACCAATTTACTGACCGGTGCGTACCAATTAAGCCTCGACCGCGACGGGAAAACATTGGCTTTTGCTTCTTTTCAGGAAGGCGGCTGGGATATATTCACCATTGCCGACCCATTCAACCTGCCCGCTGTAAAGGTAGAGGAAACTCAGTATATTAAGCGCCTTAAAGAAGGATATGCTCCTTTGATTTTTCAACGCCCCAGGGAAAAAACGGTAGCGGCGGATTCTCTGGGCACCCGGCTCACAATGAAGAGCACGTCCGAAGATTACAGCCATTACGTTTTTGCCAATATGGATCGCAGGCTCTCTAAAAAGAAAGCGAAAGTTAAGCTTAAAACCGATGAGTATAAACTGGAAAGCGGTAATTACAAGGTGCATAACTATCGGGTGAAATTTTCGCCGGATTTAGTGAACGGTGCTGCTTCCTATAATACTTTGTGGGGATTTCAGGGCTATACGGCCATTGCTTTTAGCGATGTGTTGGGTAATCATAAAATATATTTGGGTACGAATCTCGTATTCGATCTGCGAAACAGCTATCTAACCCTTCAATATTTTTATTTGCCGCGCAGAACGGATTACGGCATGACCCTCTTTCATTATGCCAATACTTATTGGACCGGTCTGGGACTGGTTCGTTATCGTACGTATGGTTTTTGGGGAATGGCCTCGCATCCGTTCAACAAATTTACCCGGGTGGATTTTTCGCTGAATTGGTGGAATGCCACTATGGAGTTTCTCCAATTGGACGTACCCGGCCAGAAAATATCCAGTATTATGCCGGCTTTGCAATTGGTTCATGATACGTCGGAATGGGTCTGGCCGGATACGGGGCCTCGTGATGGTTTTCGGGGGTCAATCGGTTTTATATTCAGCCCCAAATATGTCTCAAACAGTCCTGAGTTTTATACCATTAAAACGGATTTGCGCCGTTATATTAAATTACCCATGAATTATTCACTGGCTTTTCGTTATGCGGGAGGTTTCAGTACGGGTAAGCAACCGCAACGTTTTTTTCTCGGGGGTACGGAAAACTGGCTCAACCGGCGGTTTAACGGCAATATCCGTATTGATAACTTATATGATGTCTATTTTTCCGAATTTGTGATGCCCTTGAGAGGGGCCCGCTATTATGAAAGAACCGGTACGGCTTTTAGTTTAATGAATTTTGAATTTCGTTTCCCTCTGATTCCTTATATGCAATTCGGATTTCCACCCATGCAGTTTGGAAATATTAAAGGAGTCTTTTTCACCGACGTCGGATCAGCCTGGCAGGCCTCCGATATGCAAAAGTTCCGGGGGGTAAAGAACGGAATATTTCACGATATTGTGGCCGGATACGGATTCGGGGCCAGGATGTATCTGGGATTTCTCGGTATTATTCTCAAATACGATTTGGCCTGGAACTATAATTTGCAAAAATCGAGTACTCCGATGCATTATTTATCCATGGGTGTTGATTTCTAAATGATCGAACAAATATCAGGGTTCGGTTCGCGTGCTATTCGTTTTATCCAGCAGACCGGCGAAGTTTTCATTATGCTGGGGAAGACCGTCAATTACTTCGGCCAGCTATGGAAAAACAGGTCGTTGGTATTCTACCAGATGTACGAGATCGGAGTCAAATCTCTGCCTCTCGTTATTTTCGTTGGAATCTTCGCCGGAGCCGTAGCCTCTGTACAAACAGCCTACCAGTTGCAAGGTTTTATTTCCTTTAATTATCTGGGGGCGGCTACAAGTGTTGCTATTTTTATCGAATTGGGCCCGGTATTAACGGCTCTGGTTGCGGCCGGCCGTATCGGAGCTTCGATCGCAGCCGAAATCGGTACGATGAAGGTAACGGAACAAATCGATGCTCTGGAATCTCTGGCGATTGATCCGATCCGCTATCTGGCATTACCCAGAATTTTCAGCGGTTTTGTGATGATTCCCGTATTAACCATTATAGCTGATCTGGTAGGGATTTTAGGGGCCTATTTTGTTGCTTATATGAATCTGGACCTGCCCCCTGAAATTTTCTTTGGTAGCGTTAAGGATTTTTTTACGATTATGAATGTAATGTCGGGTTTGATTAAAGCATTCGTTTTCGGTGGAACAACGGCCATTATCGGCTGTTACGTCGGATTTAATACCAGCGGCGGGGCGGAAGGCGTCGGCCAGTCCACCATCCGGGCCTTTGTTCTATCCTCGGCATTAATATTGTTAAACGATTATTTAATTTCAGTGATCCTCTTTTAATTATGATAAAAATCCATAATCTACACAAATCTTTTGATGAGAAAGTGGTTCTAAGGGGCGTTGATCTCGATGTTTTCGATGGCGAACGGTTAGTGATTATTGGGCGTAGCGGTTGTGGAAAAAGCGTCCTGTTGAAGCATATCCTCAATTTGATGCAGCCGGACAAAGGCTATATTTTGGTGGATAATATTGCCATCCGGAAAGTAGGCCAGAAAGATCTCTTCTTTCTTCGTAAACAGTTCGGTTTCCTTTTCCAGGGTGCGGCTCTTTTCGATTCGATGTCGGTAGCTGAAAACGTGGCTCTGCCTTTAGTGGAACATACGGATTTGTCGCCGGCTGAAATCGAAAGAAAAGTGGCGGAAAAGCTGGAATTGGTCGGCCTGCCGGGAACCCAGGATTTACGACCTGCCGAACTTTCGGGAGGTATGAAGAAGCGAATTGGCCTGGCCCGAGCCATTGTGATGGACCCCAAATATGTTCTGTATGATGAGCCAACTACCGGGCTCGATCCGATAATGGCAGCCAGTATCGACAAACTGATCATAGACCTCAGCAATCAGCTTAAACTTACCTCTATCGTCGTAACCCACGATATGCAAAGCGTGGAAAAAGTGGCTACACGAGTGGTTATGCTCCATGTGGGCAAAATTATTTTTAACGGGGATGTTCAAGCTCTGCATCAGTCGGATAATGCCGTAGTGAATCAGTTTGTCAGCGGTAGTATCGAAGGACCGATTCAACCCAAACCCGTCAAATATTAACTTCGGTTTTTATTCGGAAAACCAGGCCGATCGAAATGAGAATCAAAATAGCCCCGATATAAAAATTTAGCGAGGGGATTTCATTTAATAGAATCGCCGCATAAAAGGTAGCGAGAACGGCTTCACCCAGTAAGGCCATATTCACTTTATAGATCGGCATTCGTCTCGAGGCCCAATTCAGTAAAGAATGGCCGATCATACTGGGGCCCAGGGCAAGAAGAAGCAGAAGGGAAAAATTGAAATAGCTGATTCGTATCAGACTAAGTCCCTTGAGAACAATAAAAGGTAATAAGGTCATGGCGGCTATACTGTAGACCATGACCAGATACGGTAGCAAATCGATTTGATGCTTTGTCTTTCGGGCGAACAGCAGGTAGGCAGCAATACAAAACGCAGAGAAGACAGCCATGAGATCACCGCTCAGAGCTTCCATGTTCTGATATATATCACGGTGAACGGTCAGATACATTCCGGTTAAACCGAAGACCAGAGCCGGGATAAATGCTTTCGAAGCCTTCTCTTTCAGGAAAAACATGGAGAGCAGCAGAGCAAATAAAGGGTGAGTACTTTCCAGAAAAATTGAGTTTCCAACGGTGGTTTTTTGTAAGGAGTCTATCCAGAAAAAGAAGTGCAAAGCCAAAAAGATACCTGCCCATACCATGTAAGGAAGTATCCGCTTCTGTCGAATCCGGACGGACTTAAAACGTGGGAAAGCCCATGGTAAAAGGAACAGGGCGCTAAGCGCCAGACGGTAAAATGAAATAACCAGAGGATGCAAATCCTTCATCCAGCGGATGAATATGGAACTCCAGGAAACGATAAAAACGGCAAATATCAGGATTAACATAGTTCTCATTCGTAATCCGTTCATTACTATAACAAGATAAATATATGACGGTAAAATAATGACAAAGAAAGTAAGCCACAAGGATCAGCCCGATATGCCGTTGAAAAAATTGGCTACAACGATGATTCGTCAGGCCATTGAAGCCGTGGATCCGGCCCAACTCATCAAAAGGCAGCTTCACTTAGAAAAGCATCTTTTATATATCCATGATCATACCTTTGATTTGAAAAAATACCACCGTATTTACATCATCGGTTTTGGCAAGGGAGCGGCCTATATGGCTGAGGAAATGGAAGAGCTGTTGCAGGATCGTGTGACTACAGGTGCTGTGGTCGTAAAATACGGCCATGGTCGTGCCCTTCACAGGCTCCGTCTCTTCGAAGCAGGTCATCCGGTCCCTGATATGAATACTTTAAAAGCCGGTACTGAACTTTTGAAAATAGCTCGGCAAGCAGAGCAGGATGATCTGGTGATTGTTTTGATTACCGGAGGCGGTTCGGCCCTGTTCGAGGTTCTGCCTCGGGAGATTACCCTTGAGGATCTGGCCGTAATGAACCGGGAACTCCTCAAATGCGGCGCAACGATTGAAGAGATTAATGCCTTACGCAAACATCTTTCACTGGTTAAAGGAGGACGCCTGGCCGAGCTGATCCAACCGGCTCAGTGCGTAACTCTTATTTTATCGGATGTCATCGGAGACCCGCTCGATGTGATTGCCTCCGGACCTACGGCTGCCGATAACACGACTTATAACGATGTACTTCGAATTATCGAAAAATATGAATTAACCGCAAAGCTTCCCCGAACCGTCGTTCGACTATTTCAAGAGGGCCAAAGCGGGAAGCGGGAGGAAACGCCGAAACCGGGCGATCGAATATTCAACCGGGTGCATAATTTTATTATAGGAAATAATAAACAAGCGCTCGGGCTCCTGGAAGATATGGCCCGCAAACATGGATTCGCTCCTCTGATTCTTACGGATCAGGCCCGGGGTGAAGCAAGGGAGATCGGAAAACTGATTGCAGCGATTTTGAAATCGGCCATTATGGACGGACATCCTCTTCCTTCTTCAGGATGCCTGATTCTCGGAGGCGAACCGACCGTAACCCTGAGGGGCAAGGGAAAAGGAGGCCGTAATCAGGAATTGGTCCTGGCCGTGTTAACAGAGATGGCCGGAATAAGTAAACCCTTTTATTTTTGCAGCGTGGGAACAGACGGAACCGACGGACCGACCGATGCCGCCGGAGCCTGGATCGATCATCTGACGGAAGAAAGAGCCAAGAATTTAAATCTTAATCCCCATACATTCCTGGATGGCAATGATTCCTATCCTTTCTTTAAAACATTGGATCAACTGATCATGACCGGACCCACGGGAACCAATGTAATGGATATCATGTTCGCGTTGTTTTAACTCCGGCCGATTCGGGTTTGTTTCTTATGCGAATTCATCTTAAATTTCGGTTTATTGTATATCTAAAATGGATTTGATTCTTCCTTAGTAAATATGCGGGTATGGGAATGATTAAAGTCAAAGATCAGCAAATACAGACGAAAATTGAACAACTTTACGCTATGGGCCAGGGACACATATTCCGTTTCTGGGACGAGCTGACCGATGAGCAACGGGAACATTTTTTATCTCAAATCCGGCAACTCGATCTGTCTTTGTTAAGCCGCTTGATCGATTTTGGTCTGGATAAGGAAAAAAGCCTT
>Ga0256841_1000269_pt1 | contig 56748 bp, 44 predicted proteins | sample 356308metaG_FD_185971 | JGI IMG/M metagenome (GOLD analysis project Ga0256841, IMG submission 185971) | Hydrothermal vent microbial communities from Mid Atlantic Ridge, Atlantic Ocean - 356-308 | ecosystem: Environmental > Aquatic > Marine > Hydrothermal vents | place: Atlantic Ocean: Mid... | reverse complement strand
TAAGGCGCGCAGCGACGAGTGCTTGAATTTGGCCGGTCAACTGAAAGCTGTCCCGGATGGATACAGGGGCGGAACCGAAATGGTTTTTGTGGGAGACAATGAACTATAAAAGGCCCCAAAATGTGAAAAAGGCCCCAAAATGTGATCCGCCGATGGTCTCAGCGGCCGGTGCGCTTCAGCTCATCGTTCAGCAGCGTACGGCAGTAGCGGCACAGACGGTCGCTTTTGCGGTCCACGTCGCGGATGCTGCGGCAGTAGTGCATGATACAGGCCGGGTCCTTGCAGTGCCGCAGGTCGAAGGTATGCGCCAGTTCATGGGCGGCTTCCTTGGCCACGCGGGCGGGCAGCAAGGCCTTTTGCACCGCCGTCGCCAGGCCCTCGTCCAGCCGGTGCACCGAAACCACGCAGGCGCGCCCGCCCAGCTGCGCTTCCCCGTAAACATAGGTCAAAATCGGGATGAACAGGTCGACGCCGACCAGCGCCAGCACCTTGAACGCCTCCGGCGGCGCCAGGGAAGCCAGCTTCTCCAGGATCAGGGTCGAGTGGTACTGTTCGCGGGTGTGATCGAAGGCGAAATCGACACTGTCCATGAGCGGCAGCACCGCGGTGGGCAGATTGAAGATGCGCTCCACGGCCCCGCAGACCGCCGCGGTCAGTTCCGGCTGCAGGTTTCCGATGGGTGAAACCGCGACGGTATGGGCTGCCGCACAGCCCATCTTACTTCCGGATCTGGTAGCGTTTGATTTTGCTGTAAAGTGTCGAACGGTCGATGCCCAGTATGCGGGCGCTTCTGGCAATATTCCAGGCGTTTTCGGAAAGCACGGCAACAATGTGCATCCGTTCCATTTCGGCCAGCGATTTGTCCGCTGCGACCTCCGCGCAGACCGCAGAAGAGATCGGCAGATCGTGCGGTTCGATGGAAGTGCCCTTTCCCACCACCACCGCCCGTTCGATGGCGTTCTCCAGTTCGCGCACGTTTCCGGGCCATTCATAGAGCATCATTTCGTCGATGGCCGCGCGGCTGATGCGATTGACGGCACGGTTGGTTTCGCGGGCGAACTGTTGCAGGAAGTGGTCCGCCAGAAGCGGGATATCCTCTTTGCGTTCGCGCAAAGGCGGCATTTTAAAGGCCACGACATTCAGGCGGTAGTACAGGTCCTCGCGGAAACGGCGCTGACGGATGGCCTCCCCGAGATCCCGGTTGGTGGCGGCGATGACACGGAATTCGGCTTCGATGGGCCGGGTGCCGCCCACCCGGTAGAAGATGCGGTCCTCGAGGATACGCAGCAGGTCGATCTGCATGCGCATGCTGATTTCGCCGATTTCGTCCAGGAAAAGCGTGCCGCCATGGGCGAGCTCCAGGCGCCCTTTCTTGGTTTCCTTGGCATCGGTAAAGGCGCCTTTTTCGTATCCGAACAACTCGCTTTCCATGAGGTGTTCGGGAATGGCGCCGCAGTTGACCACGACGAAAGGTCCCTCGCAGCGGTCGCTGTGGGTGTGGATGGCTTTGGCCACCAAGCCCTTGCCGGTTCCGGTTTCGCCGCTGATCAGCACCGTGGAGCCGGTGGGCGCCACGTCCCGGATGAGGCTGAAAACCTGCTGCATGGGCGCGGATTGGCCGATCAGGCTCTCAAAGCGGGCGTGCTCACGGGCCTGCTGTCTCAGGAACTGGTTTTCGCGCGTCTGCCGGCGATGCGAGATGATACGGTCGATCAGCACGCCCAGGGCATCCGGGTCGAAGGGTTTCAACAGGTAGTCGAACGCCCCTTTCTTCATGGCCTCGATGGCCGTTGAAATCGAGCCGTAAGCGGTGATCATGACCACTTCGACTTCGGGGTCGCTCTGTTTGACCTGTTCGAGCACCTCGAGTCCGCTCATGCCCTCCATTTTGATGTCCAGAAATACGATGTCAAACAGCGTGTCCTTGAGCAGGGCCAGCGCCGATTCACCGCTTTCGGCGGTCGTCACGGCGTAGCCGTCGCGTTCCAGCCATGCGCCCAGGGATTCGCGCATGATCAGTTCGTCGTCAACGATCAGGATCTTAATGCGGTCCACGGGATTCTCCAGGGTTGGTTGCAGTGGCGTCAACAGCCGGTTTGACGGGCAGTTCGATGCTGATGACGGTCCCTGTCCCTTCACGGCTTTTGACCCCGATATGGCCGCCGTGCTCTTCGACGATGCCGTAAGCCACAGAGAGGCCCAGACCGACGCCCTTGCCTTTTTTCTTGGTGGTGAAAAACGGCTCGAACAGGTGGGGCAGGTTTTCTTTGGGGATGCCGCTGCCGGTATCTTCAAACACAATGCGTATCGCTTGTTTTCCCGCCGGCTGTGCTGAAATCTTCAGTATGCCGCCGCCGCCCGGCTGCATGGCTTCGGCGGCATTGGAGATCATGTTGACAAAAACCTGCTGCAAAAGGTCCTGGGAACCGACGATTTGAGGCAGGTCTGCCGCCAGGTGTTTTTCGACATGCACACGGCTGATTTTGAGGAGGTTCTGGTTTAAGAGAAGCGTTTTTGCGATCAACCGACGCAGATCAAATTTCTTCAGTTCCATGCTGGACTGGCGCGAAAAACCGAGCAGGTTGGAGATGATGCGGCTCACGCGGCGGGTTTCGGTCTCCATCAAGCGCAGGTAGGTGTTAAACTGCTTAAGCGTTTTGGCGTTCAAGTCGCCTTCGGCCACGATGCGCTGCATCAGCAGGTTCAGGTTTAAAATGCCGGCCACGGGGTTGTTGATCTCGTGCACCACCGATGCGGACAGCTTACCCAAAGAGGCCATCTTGTCCTGGTGAATCAGCTTGTCCTGTGTTTCCCGCAGTTGGCGGGTGCGTTTTTCCACCATTTTTTCCAGGCGGCGGGTAATCTCTTCTTCGGTCTTGACGCGCTGGGTGATATCGCGGCTGATTTCGATGAACTTGGAGATCTTGCCCGGAGACTCCCATACCGGATAGATGATGACCTCGATATAGCGCAGCTGACCCCGGCGGTCGATGCGTGTCAGCACGCTTTCGCTGCGGCGCCGGTTGTGGATGACCTCTTCCAGCGGACAGGTCACTTCCACATCGCACATGCGGTTGAGTTTCTGGAAAATCTGGTGGCATTTCTTGCCGATCACTTCGTCGCGCGAATAGCCCATCTGTTTTAAAAAAGCCTGGTTGGCCTCGACGATTTCGTGATCCGGCGTGATCACCAGAATGAAATCGGCAATGCCGTCCAGGATCATCTGGATCTCACGGTTGCGTTTGCGCAGCTTGTCTTCCTCGGCGGCGATGGCCTTCCATACCAGCAGAAAGGTCTGATAGCTGATGAGGCGGATGTGCCCCGGCTTGGTGGACAGGATGTCGCTGAGCAGGTGCGGGTCGGCGGTCAGCAGGATGATCAGGTCGATGCGGTGTTCCGGCAGGTACAGGTCGTGAGGATTGGAAAGGGTGATCAGTCCGAGCTCGGCGGCGAGCAGCATGCCGGCAGCTTTGGGGTCTGGGTCGGCTACCGCCGCGATGTGGGCGCGCATGCCTTCATCATCGAACTCCAGGGTCGTCTTCTGCAGGACCTTGCGGCAGAATTCACCTGCGCCGACAAGCCCGATACGGATGTTTGAAAGCAGGGTCTGCTGCATGTCGAAGATCCTCAATACCGGCCGCGCGCGGTTGCCGTGGCGGGTTCAGATATTGCCGGGTTTCAGTGGCCGTGCGAAGCACAGAAACAATTATAAATGATAACATGTGCTTTACCAGGATTCAAGGTGGTTTTCCACTTGCGCGGCCATTCCGGCCGGGTGTGTCCGACGGATGTTCACGGTTCCAGGACAGGTGCCGGCATCCGTTGCCGCGGGGCCATTTGGGGTTGACAAAGATACGTAAAACTGGTTAGTTGATAGCCTTTTATACCGATTGAATGATGCGAATTATGCAATAGCCGGTACATACCGGACGGCAAAAGGGCATCCTTAACTCAGGCTAAAGTCAAAGGGGTATTTCATGGGAGACGGCGTCATCGGTTCCGTAATGGTGGTCGGCGGCGGCATTGCCGGCATGCAGGCGGCCTTGGATTTGGCGGATTCCGGGTATTTTGTCCATGTGGTCGAAAAATCATCGGCTATCGGCGGCGTGATGAGCGAACTGGACAAAACCTTTCCCACCAACGACTGCGCCATGTGAATCATTTCACCGAAACTGGTCGAGTTCGGCCGGCATTTGAACATCAACCTGATCACCTGCGCCCAGGTCGAAAAAATCGAGGGCGCCCGGGGCCGTTTCAAGGCCACGGTGCGCAAATCCCCGCGCTACATCGATCCCGACAAGTGCACGTCCTGCGGCGATTGCGCCGAAGTGTGCCCCGTGGTGCTGCCCGATGCGTACGATCAGGGTATGAGCCTCCGCAAGGCGACCTACAAAAAATACGCCCAGGCCATTCCGGGGGCTTTCGCCATCCAGAAAAGCGATGTGGCACCCTGCAAGCTGGCCTGCCCGGCCGGCCTCAATGTCCAGGGCTACGTGCAGATGGTGGGGGCCGGCAAGTATAAGGAGGCCCTCGAAATCATCATGCAGGAGCTGCCCCTGCCGGGGGTGCTGGGCCGGATCTGCCCCCACGGCTGCGAGGATGCCTGCCGCCGCTGCCAGGTGGACGACCCCATTGCCATCCGCGATCTGAAGCGCCTGGCGGCCGATGAATTCGATCCGCGCGATATCAAGATCGACTGCCTGCCGGCGAGAAGGGAAAAAGTGGCCATCGTGGGCTCCGGGCCGGCCGGCCTGGCGGCGGCCTACCACCTGGCCCGCCGGGGAATCCGATCGACGATTTTCGAGGCCCTGCCCCAGGCCGGCGGAATGCTCAGGGTCGGTATCCCCGACCACCGCCTGCCGCCCGAGGTGCTGGACCGCGAGATCGAACTGATCACCAACCTGGGCGTGACGATCAAGACCTCCACACCGCTGGGGCCGGACCTGGGTATCGACGACCTGTTTGCGCAGGGATTTGCCGCCGTCTATCTGGCGCTGGGCGCTCACCGGGGGATCAAGCTGGGGATTCCGGGCGAGAAAGCCGAGGGCGTACGCCAGGGGGTTGATTTCTTGCGGGAAGTCAATCTGAGCGGTAAGGCCGCGGTCGGCCGGCGGGTGGCCATCATCGGCGGCGGCAATGTGGCCATCGATGTGGCACGCTCTGCCGTGCGCCTGGGTGCCGGGGAAGTGCAGATCATCTACCGGCGTACGCGCTCGGAGATGCCGGCCTGGGAAGAGGAGATTGCGGCTGCCGAAGACGAGGGCGCCCGGCTGACCTACCTGTCGGCGCCCCAGGAAATCCTCACCCAGGACGGCCGGGTCGTGGGCCTGCGGTGCATCCGCATGGAACTGGGCGCAGCCGACTCATCGGGCCGCAGGCGGCCCATTCCGATTCCGGGCAGCGAGTACGATATCGAGGTGGATCAGGTGATTCCGGCCATCGGTCAGCAGCCTGACCTGTCGGCCATCGAGAATGTGGACGGCCTGGAATTTTCACGCTGGGGAACCACCGAAGTCGACCCGCTGACATATGCCACCGGCCGCGCGGGTGTTTTTGCAGGCGGTGACCTGCAGACCGGCCCCTGGGTGGCCATCGGCGCCATCGCCGCTGGCCGCGAGGCGGCCGAGTCCATCGAACGGTACCTGGACGGCCGCGACATGGCGGCCGGGCGGACGGCCGTCGTCAATGAAAATCCGGATTATCGCCCCATCACGGAGGATATCCCCAGGCAGCCGCGGGCGGCCATGCCCACGTTGTCAGCAGCCGCGCGCCGGGGCAACTTCGACGAAGTGGAGCTGGGTTACGAAACCGAGGCGGGTCGCGCGGAAGCGCACCGCTGCCTGAACTGCGCCTATTGCTGCGAGTGTTTTCAGTGCGTCGAAGCCTGCGGCGTACAGGCTGTCACCCTGGAAACCCATGCCCAGAAGCCGGAGACCGTGGAGCTTGAAATCGGCTCCGTCATCCTGGCGCCGGGCTTTTCGCCTTTCGATCCCTCGCGTTTTGACAGCTACAACTATGCCGGCCACCCCAATGTGATCACCTCCATGGAGATGGAGCGCATCCTGTCGGCGTCGGGCCCCACCCAGGGGCACCTGGTGCGCCCCTCCGACCACGGGGAACCGAAAAAAATCGCCTGGTTTCAGTGCGTGGGATCGCGAGATCTGAATCGCTGTGACAATGCCTATTGCTCGTCGGTCTGCTGCATGTACGCCATCAAGGAGGCCGTGATCGCCAAGGAACATGCCGGCGACGCGCTGGACTGCGCGGTTTTTTTCATGGATATGCGTACCCACGGCAAGGATTTTGAACGCTTCTACGACAATGCCAGGGAAAAAACCGGGGTACGTTTCATCCGCAGCCGGGTGCACACCATCGATCCGGTGGCGGGCAGCGATGATCTTGCGGTGCGCTACCTCGACAATGACGGCCGCATGCAGACCGAAGTTTTCGACATGATCGTGCTTTCGGTGGGCCTGGAGACGCCCCCTGACGGGATTGCACTGGCCGAGCGGCTGGATGTGGCCCTAACACCTGGAAATTTTGCCAAAACCGACGCCTTTGCGCCGGTCAGCACCTCGGTGGAGGGAATCTTCACCTGCGGCGCGTTTCAGGGTCCGCGGGATATTCCCCAGGCCGTGGTCGACGCCAGCGCCGCCGCCGCGGCGGCAGGCGAGATCCTCAGCAACGCCCGCAATACGCTCACGCGCACCGAAGAGGTGGTCCCCGAAACCGACGTCGCCGGGGAGCGTCCGCGCATCGGCGTGTTCGTCTGCAACTGCGGCATCAACATCGCCGGCGTGGTGGATGTGCCGGCGGTACGGGACTATGCGGCTACGCTGCCCTACGTGGAGTACGTGACCGACAACCTCTACAGCTGCTCCCAGGACACCCAGGACACCATGGCCCGCATTATCCGCGAGAAGGGTTTGAACCGGGTGGTGGTGGCGGCCTGCACGCCCAAGACCCATGAACCGCTGTTTCAGGAAACCCTGATGAACGCCGGCCTGAACAAGTACCTGTTCGAGATGGCCAATATCCGCAACCAGGACTCGTGGGTTCACAAAAACAACCCGCAGCTGGCCACCGCAAAGGCCAAAGACCTGGTGCGCATGGCGGTTTCCAAGGTTGCCTTGACCGAACCGCTCAAGGAAGCTGAACTGGCGGTCAACCCTGTGGCCATGGTGGTCGGCGGCGGGGTTTCCGGTCTGTCCGCGGCCCAGAGCCTGGCCCGCCAGGGCTATGAAACCCACGTTATCGAAAAGAGCGCCCATCTGGGCGGCAATGCCCGCAACCTGTACCGCACCCCGGACGGTGAGCGCATTGCGCCCCGGCTGTCGGCGCTAATCGCCGATGTCCAGCAGGCGCCGAACATCCACCTGCACCTGGAGACGGAGCTGAAGCAAGTGGAGGGGTTCGTGGGCAATTTCAAATCCACCCTGGTCTGTAACGGCGATGGAACCCTGCTTGAGCACGGGGTGGTCGTTCTGGCCACCGGCGCCGCACCCCTGGAACCGGAGGAATACGGTTACGGCAGCGACCCACGTATCGTCACCAGCCTGGAGCTGGACCGCAGGTTCATCGACGATGACGCCGGCCTGAACCATCTTGAAACCGCGGTGTTCATCCAGTGCGTGGGTTCCCGGGAACCCCAGCGGCCTTACTGTTCACGGGTCTGCTGTACGCACGCCATCGACAACGCACTGGAACTTAAGCGGCGCCGTCCCGAAATGAATGTCTACATCCTGTACCGCGATATCCGGACCTACGGTGAGCGTGAGTACCTGTACAGCAAGGCGCGCGAGGCCGGAGTGATTTTTATCCGCTACAGCCTGGGGAACAAGCCGCAGGTGCGCGCCGGCAGCAGGAAAGTGGTGGTTGCGGTGACCGACCACGTGCTGGGGCGTCCGTTGGAAATCGAGACCGACCTGCTCTGCCTGTCGTCGGCTGTGGTGCCGACGGCCGTCGAGGGTTTGGCCCAGATGTTCAAGGTGCCTTTAAATGACGACGGCTTTTTCGTCGAAAAGCATGCCAAGCTGGGGCCCTCGGAATTTGCCACCGACGGCGTTTTTCTGTGCGGTCTGGCCCATTACCCCAAACCCATCGACGAAGCCGTGGCCCAGGGACGGGCGGCAGCCTCGCGCGCTGTGACGCTGCTGGCGCGTGAAAAGATCCACACTTCCGGCAACGTGGCACGCAGCGATCCCTTCTACTGCAGCAGCTGCGGTGTCTGTGTGGCCATCTGCCCGTATGCGGCGGCGACGTTCATAAAGGAGGGGCCCAACAGCGGCAAGGCCGAAATCAACCCGGTGCTGTGCAAGGGTTGCGGCCTGTGCGTGGCCTCCTGCCGCTCGGGGGCCATTCATTTGAGGGGATTCGACAACGACCAGATTTTTGCCCAGCTCTTCGCTTTGAACGAAGAGGCTCTGTAACGTACAGCCTGCCGGCATGCAAGGAGAAACGCAACATGGCCCCATGGGAACCGAAAATCGTCAGTTTTCTGTGTAACTGGTGCAGCTACGGTGCCGCCGATCTGGCCGGCGTCAGCCGCATGGAATACCCGCCGCACATCCGCGTGGTGCGCATTCCCTGCACGGGCCGGATGAGCCCCAAGTTTTTTCTGGCAGCGTTGCGTGAAGGCGCCGATGCCGTCTGGGTTTCGGGGTGACATCCCGGCGAATGCCATTACCTGGAAGGTAATTACTATGCCAGACGCAAATTCGTGCTGTTTCAGAATTTAATGGAACATATGGGGATCGAACCCGGACGGCTCCAGTTTTCCTGGATCTCGTCGGCCGAAGCGACGAAATTCGTTGAAGTGGCCCAGGCGGTTACCGAAACAGTCAAAGCCCTGGGACCCAACACACACTTTGTCAAACACGAAGCCAAGGTGGCCTGATATGCGCGCCTATACCGAAAAGATCAGAGAAATTGCCCGCAGACTCCTGGAGGCGTGCACGGTGGAAAGGGTGCTCGGTTTTCGCCGCGGCAGCGTGCCGATGATGAACGCGCCCTGTTTCGTGAAAACACCCGCAGAGGCGGCCAACCTGGTCTGGGACAGCAACTGCGGAATCAACCTGGCCAATTACCTGACCAGCCGCAGCGAAAAAATCGGCATTTTTGCCAAGGGGTGCGATTCGCGCAACATCGTCACGCATATCATCGAAAACAAGATCCGGCGGGAACAGCTGGTGATTATCGGGGTGCCCTGCCACGGGATGATCGACCGGCACAGGATCGCCGCCATGGCCGACGGCGAGATTCGGGAAGTTGTTGAGGATGAAAACAACATAATCGTTCAGGGCGACGGGTTCAAAAAAGTGCATAACCGCCACGATGTGCTGCAGGCCAACTGCGCCGTGTGTACGCACCGCAACCCGGTAATATACGACGAGCTGGTTGCAGATCTGGTAGAAGAACCAGGGGACGTGGACCGCTACCGGGATGTGCGCGAGATCGAGGCCCTGTCTGCAGAGGGGAAATGGGATTTTTTCGATGACCTGCTGCACGACTGCATTCGCTGTTACGCCTGCCGCAATGCCTGTCCGCTGTGCTACTGCCCCACCTGCTTCGTGGACGAGTCACGCCCCCAGTGGGTGGGCAAGAGTCAGGATCCTGTGGATGTGCGCACCTTTCATTTTCTGCGGGCCTACCACTGCGCCGGGCGCTGTACGGACTGCGGCGCCTGTGAGCGCGCCTGCCCGGTGGGGATCAACATGCGCGTGTTCACCAAGAAACTGGAGAAAGACTGCCTGGAAAAGTTTGGCTGGGAAGCCGGCCTGAGCCTGGAGGCGCGGCCGCCGCTGGATGCCTACCGGCCGGACGACCCGGACGACTTTATCCGCTGAAACCGGTGCCTCCAACCGCCGGTTTCTCCGGCGAGGCTGCAATGCAAAACACGGCGGCTTTAAAAAGGGTAAACACATGAAGGTCATTTACATCGAAAAGGCGCAATGGGCATCTGGACTGGAGAAGGCCGGCGACAGTTTCCGCCTGTGGGGACCCGTCAGGCGGGGACAGTTTTACGCGTTTGAAGAGCTGGCCGGCGGCCAGGTTCCGGCGCTGGACTTTCGCAACACACGCCTTTCGGCCAAGGGGCTGGTCTATCCGCAGTCCGAAAAGATGTTCGAATATACGCTGGATCCCGGGCAGCCGGATCATGACCTGCTCAAAGAGGCTCAAAAGGACTACAGCCCCCGGGCGGTCTTGGGCATCCGGCCCTGCGATGCCGATGCCTTTGAACTGGTTGCGCGCAATTTCGACACGCCGGAATACCAGGACCCCTACTGGCTGCGTGCCCGTGAGGCCGTCACGCTGGTGGGACTGGCCTGTGCGGCACCCTGCAGCACCTGCTTCTGCACCTCGGCCGGTTCCGGACCCTTCAGCACCAAAGGGCTGGACATTCTGCTGGTGGACAGCGGCGGGAATTTTTTGGCGCAGGTGGCAACTCCCAAGGGGGAGGCTTTTGCACAGGCCGCCGGTTGGCGGCAGCCGGCCGACGACGCGGCGGCGGCCGAAATCGACAGGCAGCGGCAAGTGGCCGAAGCCCGCATCGACTCGCATGTAGCCACCGAACGGTTGCGGCAGCAGGACACCCTGACCCTGCATGCCGCGCCTTTCTGGGATGACGTGGCCTTTGCCTGCATCAACTGCGGCACCTGCACCTACCTGTGCCCCACCTGCTGGTGCTTCGACATTCAGGATGAAACTCACGGCAGGCAGGGGGTGCGTCTGCGTAACTGGGACAGCTGCATGTTTCCGCTGTTTACCCTGCACGGTTCGGGACACAACCCCAGGGGGCAGAAGGTGCAGCGGGTGCGCCAGCGCTTCATGCACAAGCTGAAGTACTATGTGGACAAGTATGAAAACGGCATTCAGTGCGTGGGATGTGGACGCTGCGTGCGCCACTGTCCGGTGAATATTGATATCCGCAAGGTCTGTGAGTTGATGAACAGTTACACGCTTGCCGGCGACAGCTGTGCCGTAGTATCCTAGACGAGGGGTCGAGACGTGCAAAATCCATATCTGCCGTACGCGGTTCGCATTGAAGACATCATCACCGAGACAGAAGATAAAAACTTAAAGACATTCAAGCTGGCATTCGAGAACCCTGCGGATGAGGAAAAATTCGCTTATGCCGCCGGCCAGTTCGCCGAGCTTTCGGTGACCGGCAAAGGTGAAATCCCCATCGGCATCGCCTCTTCCCCCACCGAAAAGGGTTTCGTCATGTTCACGGTGAACAAGGTGGGACTGGTTTCCTCGCATCTGCACACCATGCAGCCCGGGGATCTGATGGGCATCCGCGGCCCCCTGGGCAACAGCTACCCTTGGGAACTGCTGGAGGGCAAGAACGTGGTCATTATCGGCGGTGGGTTCGCCTTTACCACCCTGCGCGCTTCTATCGTCTACATGCTCGATCCGGCCAACCGTTCGCGGTTCGGCGACATTCACGTGATCTACGGCGCGCGTTCACCGGGAATGCTGCTCTACCGGGATGAACTGGCCGGCTGGGAAGCGCGCGACGACATCCACATGCACATCACCGTGGATGCCACCGATGACCCGCATTGGAAGTACAACGTGGGTTTCGTACCCACCATCACCGAAAAGAAGGCCCCCCAGGCCGATGCGGAAACCTACGCCATTATCTGCGGCCCGCCCATCATGATCAAGTTTACCCAGCCGGTGCTGGACAACCTGGGCTACGGCCATGACCATATCATCATGTCCTTGGAAAACCGCATGAAATGCGGTATCGGCATGTGCGGCCGCTGCAACATCGGCCGGCATTTCGTCTGCAAGGACGGGCCGGTCTTTACCCTGGCGCAATTAAACGGCATGCCCAAGGAGTACTGATATACCGGCGGGGTGGCGAGGCCATAAATCCTCAATGGGACGGTATGCGGCTGCGGGGATTTCAAGCCAGGCCGCATTTTGTATTGACAACCGCGACCGAATCGTATAACAAAGCCATATTCTCGGCCAGTGCGGCGAAAAGGGCGGTAAGCCTAAGAAATAATTATATTATTTTAAGGAGGAAATTAAATGCCAACAGTTGAGTTCATGGGAAAAACATTTGAAGTTGACGAGGATGGGTTCATCGACAGTTATGAAAACTGGTCCGAAGAGTGGGTGCAGTACGTGAAAAAGGAAGAGGGCATCGATGAACTGAACGAAGAACACCGCAAGATCATCAGTATGTTGCGGGAATACTACGAGAAAAACGGCATTGCACCGATGGTGCGGGTGCTGTCCAAAGTGACCGGTTTCAAACTCAAGCACATATACGAACTCTTTCCGTCAGGACCCGGCAAGGGAGCCTGTAAGATGGCCGGACTTCCCAAACCGACGGGATGCGTGTAGCACCTTGATGTGGTGATCGCTTCCAATCGATTCGATAAAAGGCCCCGGTTTGCATGGGGCCTTTTATATTTGCCGGATGGCCCATCATGGTGATCAGCGTCAAAACCAATCAGCGTACGCAGTTTATCGATATCACGCGGCAAATTCAGCAGGCCGTCAGCGATACGCCGGCTTTTCAGGAGGGCTGGTGCCTGGTGTACGTGCCCCACACCACAGCTGCCGTGACGATCAACGAGAGTGCCGACCCCAGCGTATGCGCGGACATCATCGAGCGCCTGGACGCGCTGGTCCCCTGGCGGGCCGGTTACCGTCATGCGGAGGGGAATTCGGCCGCGCACATCAAGTCGTCGCTCATGGGTGCCTCGCAGTGCGTGGCGGTCGAGGCCGGCCGGCTGGTGCTGGGGACCTGGCAGGGTATCTTTTTCTGCGAATTCGACGGGCCGCGCACGCGCAAGGTGCACATCCGGCTTTACCGCGCGGAGCAGCGAACCTGATATGGACGATGTCGACCGGGCCATACTAAACCGCATACAGTCCGATTTTCCGATTGCCGCCAGGCCCTATTTGAGCATTGCGCGGGAGTTCGGCCTTTCGGAAAACGAACTGCTGGCACGCCTGCGCCGACTGAAGAAGCGGGGATTCATTCGCCGCATCGGTGGCAATTTCGTACCCGAAAAGCTTGGTTTCGTCAGCACGCTCTGCGCCGCCAGGGTCCCCGCAGAGCACGTTGACGCCTTCGCCGAAGTGGTCAACCGGTATGCCGGGGTCACGCACAACTATCAGCGTGACAACGACTTCAACATCTGGTTTACCTTCATCGCACCTTCCATGGATGAAATCAGCCGAAATCTCGAAAGCATATCCCGCGAAACAGGTGTGCCCACGATTTTAAACCTGCCGGCCACCAAAGTATTCAAGATCCGGGCGCATTTCAAGCTGTAACCATGTTGTCCGGCCGCAGTTGTGGTTCGCGCACGTCGCGCGACCCCCGCCGAAAGGGAATATGCCCGCATGCAGGACACCCGCATTGCCGCCGTTGTCTGTCGGTGCCCAGTCGGGCAGCTGGCATATAATCTGGAGCGTACCGCGCACTGGACGTCTTATGCCCGCAAACGGGGCGCTGACATCGTCTGCCTGCCCGAAATGAACATCAGCGGGTATCAGCTGTCGGCGCGCACCCGCCAAATCGCGGAAACGCCGGCAGGTCCGGTCTGCCGTGCGCTCCAGCGCCTGGCCGATGGCGAAGAGGTGGTCATTCTGGCGGGACTGGCCGAGAAAAAAGATGACCGCCAGATTTTCGCCGCCCACCTGGTTCTGATGCCGGGCAGTCCGCCGCGGGTCTACCGCAAACTGCACATCGCCCCGCCGGAGCAACCCTTTTTCACCGCCGGCGACACGATTCCCGTTTTCAACGCCGCCGGTGCGGCTTTCGGCATTCAGCTGTGCTATGATACGCATTTCCCGGAGCTTTCCACACGTATGGCGCTGGCCGGTGCCGAGATCCTCTTCATGCCCCACGCTTCGCCGCGCGGAACTCCGGCCGGCAAATACAAATCCTGGCTGCGGCACCTGCCGGCCAGGGCTTTCGACAACAGCTGTTTCGTAGTGGCCTGCAACCAGAGCGGGGACAACGCCGCCGGACTGTCTTTTCCGGGGGTGGCAGTGGCCATCGACCCATCGGGGGAAGTTATCGCCAGCCGTGTTGAGGACGAAGAGGGCGTGCTGCTGGCGGATCTCAAGGCAGCGGATTTCGAAGCGGTGCGCAGCCACCGCATGCGCTTCTTTCTGCCCCATCGGCGTGATGATCTGTTCGCCTAGCGCGCTTTCAGGAAAGCATCATCAGGTGCGTAGGCGCAGACGGATGCCGTTTTCCGCCTGGCGGACCGCAATACCGTATGCACCGATGGTTTCGATCAGCGGGCGGCCGAACAGAAAATCGAGCAGGCGCGCATCCACGCCGCTTTTTTCGACGCACAGCATACGCATCTGCCGGTCATAGGCGATGCTTTCGCAGATGGCGGTTTCCAGCGTGCGGTTCGGCGTGCTTTGCTTCAGCTGTGCGATGCGTGCGGCCAGTTTAACATGGTTGCAGCGCGATTCATGGACTTCGATCAGCTCCCAGAGTCCCTCGACACCACCCAGCAGATCTTTGCGCACCAGGCGGTTGTGGTCATAAATGCGTTCAATGGCGGACGTGTCCCAGCAGGTCAGCACGCGGCATTCCAGCGGGCGCTGGGCATAGATGCGGCAGCTGCGGTCGTCGGCGTCGTAAAACCGGCAGACCGGCAGCCGGCCCCGTCCCTTGATGCGGATAACCTCGCGGTCGAGAACCGTCACGGCGGCGCGTACGTTGTCGTACACCCGTTCACCGGTGCGCAGGGTGAGCAGGCTGCGCAGCGGGATTTTTCCCTGTTCGACCCGGGCGGCATCTTCGATGTGCAGGGCCGGGCCGCCTTTTTGGCAGCAGGTGCCGCAGCGCCGGCAGGTGGTTTGGGCGCCGGACCGGGAATCTGCCGGCCGCTCGTCGGCGGGCGGTATCGCCGGGGGGGATTGGGGTGTGCTCATGGGTTGACGTCTCACGCGGCGGCCTTCGGGGTGGGATTTTTAAGAGCGGGCCATCCGCTCTGCGAACTGGCGGCCCGCTCTCGTGTGGGTCAGCGGTTAAATTTTCCCTGATCGGCCGTCGTCACAGGGGCCGCTTTCATCGCCGAAGCGTGAATGCTCGGCCGTACCCGACAGCGTGCAGGCGTCTGTGTCGGTGCCGTCCGATCCTCCCGCTGCATCGTCGCTTTCAGCCAGGTGCAGAATGACTTCCTGCTCGGCAAGCCGTTTCATGCGTTCGTAGCGTTCCATGACTTCCTTTTCCAGATGTGCAGTCAGCACCTTGGACTCCTCCGGGAAGGTCATCTGCAGCGATGCGTAGCGCACTTCCCCGGCCAGAAACTGCCTCAGGCTGCCGTCCGGTTTCTTGGAGTCCAGGATAAAGGGGTTTTGCCCTTTTTGCTTGAGCTCGGGGTTGTACCGGTACAGCGGCCAGTAGCCGCACTGCACGGCGAGTTTTTCCTCCTCCTGGCTTTTCCCCATGCCGCGCTTGATGCCGTGGTTGATGCAGGGCGCGTATCCGATGATCAGCGCAGGCCCCGGGTAGCTCTCGGCTTCGGTGAGGGCCTTTACAAGCTGCTGCTTGTTGGCGCCCATGGCCACGCTGGCCACGTACACATAGCCGTAGGTCATGGCCATGGCCCCCAGATCCTTTTTGGCGGTCTTTTTGCCCGAGGCCGCGAATTTGGCCACCGAGCCCGTGGGGGTGGCCTTGGAGGACTGGCCGCCGGTGTTGGAGTAAACTTCGGTGTCGAAGACGAACATATTGATGTCCTCGCCGCTGGCCAGCACGTGGTCGATGCCGCCGTATGAAATATCGTAGGCGGACCCGTCACCGGCAAAGACCCAGTAGGAGCGTTTGGTGAAATGGCTGGACAGTTCGAGAATGTCGCCCAGCGGTGGGTGCTCCTTGTGGGCCGGCAGCAGTTGCTTGAGGGTGTCTCCGAATTTGCGCGATGCCGCCGGGTCCTGACGGTTTTCCAGCCAGCCTGAAAGGGCCGTCCTGATTTCCTCTGGAATGTCGCCGGTCACGGCTTGACGGGCAAGTTCCACCAGGCGGTTGCGCTGGTGGAAGGCCCCCAGAAACATGCCGTAGGCGAATTCCGCCGGGTCTTCAAACAGCGAGTTGCCCCAGGCCGGGCCGTGGCCGTCTTCGTTGGTGCAGTATGGGATGGTGGGCGCCGAGCCGCCCCAGATCGACGTGCAGCCCGTGGCGTTGCCGATCACCATGCGCTCGCCGAACAGCTGCGTGATGAGTTTGGCATAGGGGGTCTCCCCGCAGCCTGCGCAGGCGCCCGAGAACTCCAGCAACGGTTGGCAGAACTGGCTGCCCTTGACGGTGTTGCGTTTGGTGAGGTCACCGCGTACCGGCAGTGCAACGGCATAGGCGTGATTGGGGACCTGGACTTCGGTCTGGCTGGCCAGCGGTCGCATGACCAGGGCTTTTTGCTTGGCCGGGCAGATATCGGCGCAGTTGCCGCATCCCAGGCAGTCCAGCGTATTGACCTGGACGCGGAAGTGATACCCCTTGAGTTCCTTTCCCAGCGCCTTTTTGGCGTCAAAGCCCTGCGGGGCCGCCGCCAGCTCGGCGTCATTTAAAAGTACCGGACGGATGGAAGCATGCGGGCAGACCATGGCGCACTGGTTGCACTGGATGCAGTTGTCCATAATCCATTCGGGTACCATAATGGCCACGCCGCGTTTTTCGTAGCGGCTGGTGCCCAAAGGGAAGATGCCGTCGGGGCGGAAGGCGCTGACCGGCACTTTGTCACCCTGCTGGGCCAGGATGGGACGCGCCACCTTGGCCACGAATTCGGGTTCGTCGGCCGGCTGGGCCGCAGGGGCGGTGACATCCGCCCAGTTATCCGGGTAGTCGATTTTAACGAGCTTGTCCAGGGTATTGTCGACGGCGGCGATGTTCATGTTGACGATTTTGTCGCCTTTTCTGGAAAACATCTTCTTGATCTGTTCTTTCAGGTAGGCGATGGCGTCGTCCACGGCAATGACATTGGCCAGCTTGAAAAACGCGGTCTGCATGATCATGTTGATGCGACCGCCCAGACCGATTTCCGAAGCAATTTTAACGGCGTCGATGTTGTAGAAATTGAGTTTTTTCTGCGCGATGGTGCGCCGCATTGCGGCCGGCAGCTTTTTTTCCATCTGGGCGCTGTCCCATGGCGAGTTGAGGACAAAGGTGCCGCCGGTCTTAATGCCTTCAAGCACGTCGTAGATGTGCACGTAGCTGTGATTGTGGCAGGCGATGTAGTCGGCGGCGTCGATGCAGTAAGTGGACTGAATGGGACTCTTGCCGAAGCGCAGGTGCGAGATGGTGACCCCGCCGGATTTTTTGGAGTCATAGGCAAAATACGCCTGGGCGTACATGTCGGTGTTGTCGCCGATGATTTTAATGGCGCTTTTGTTGGCGCCCACCGTGCCGTCGGCGCCCAGGCCCCAGAACTTGCACTGTACGGTGCCGGGCGGGGTGACATCCAGCCCGCTGCCCACTTCCAGCGAGGCATGGGTGACGTCGTCGATGATGCCGACGGTGAAGTGTTTCTTGCCGTCCGCGGCATCCATGTTGTCGAAGACGGCCTTGACCATGCTGGGATTGAACTCCTTGGAGCCCAGGCCGTAACGGCCGTTGTACAGGGCCGGTGTCAGGCCACGTTCCATGAAAGCCATGCTGACGTCCAGAAAAAGCGGATCTCCGGGAGCGCCGGGCTCCTTGGTGCGGTCCAGCACCGTGATGCGCTCGGCCGAAGCCGGCATGACGTCGAACAGATACCGGCTCGAAAACGGCCGGTAGAGCCGCACCTTGACCAGACCGACTTTTTCGCCTCCGGCGACCAGGTGGTTGACGACTTCTTCGATGGTCTCGCAGGAGGACCCCATGGAAACCACGACCCGCTGCGCCTCGGGGTGGCCCACGTAATCGAACGGTTTGTAGCGGCGTCCTGTGAGCTTGGCGACTTTTCCCAGGTAGTCGACGACGATCCGGGGCGTTTTCAGGTAATAGGGATTGGCCGCTTCACGACCCTGGAAGTAGATGTCCGGATTCTGGGCCGTACCCCGCAGCTCGGGCCGTTCGGGGTTGACGCTGCGGGCGCGAAAGGACGCCACGGCTTCGTGGTTGACCAGCGCCGCCATGTCGTCGTAGTCGATCAGTTCGATTTTCTGGATTTCATGGGAAGTACGAAAACCGTCGAAAAAATGTACGAAAGGTACCCGCGATTCTATGGCTGCAAGGTGGGCTACCAGGGCCAGATCCATGACTTCCTGCACCGATGCGGATGCCAGCATGGCAAACCCGGTCTGGCGGACGGCCATGACATCCTGGTGGTCACCGAAAATCGACAGCGCATGCCCGGCGACGGCACGCGCCGTCACATGGAAAACACCCGGCAGGAGCTCGCCGGATATTTTATACATATTGGGGATCATCAGCAACAGTCCCTGGGAGGCGGTGAAGGTGGTCGTCAGGGCGCCGGCGGCCAGGGAGCCATGAACCGCGCCGGCCGCGCCGGCTTCAGACTGCAGCTGCCGCACCGTCATGGTCTGTCCGAAAATGTTCTTGCGGCCGTTAGCCGACCATTCATCCGCGATTTCCGCCATGGGCGAAGAGGGCGTGATCGGATAAATCGCCGCCACGTCGCTCATGGCATAGGCAACATGCGCGGCTGCCGTGTTGCCATCGATGGTCTTCATTTCTTTTGCCATAACAGGACTCCTTGCTTTGAAGATGAAAACGAGTGTGCGGGTCCAGCCAAAATATCACTTGCCTCTATCAAAAGGTAATTATTTTATTCCAATCCATGAGGAATGTAAACCGAAAAAGCAGCCTTGCAGGAACAATTCCCGCCATCTGCCCGATCAAAATCCTGATTGACAGAAAGCCTCGTTTGGCAGTAACAGAACAAGGTCGATAAGCGCCGGGATCATTGCGGCAGGCGCAAAAATCCGAGACAATGGGAGGTTTACATGGCATCTAAAGTGCTAGTTGTCGTCGCCACGGCGGAAAAGCAAAAGGCCCTGACCGGCATCATGTATGCCGTCAACGCGCAGAAAAACAAGTGGGTTGATGATTTAAAGGTCATTTTTTTCGGCCCCTTTGAAAATCTGCTGGCCGAAGACGCTCAAGTGGCCGAGGCGGCTTCGCAGCTCCTGGCCTATCAGCCGCCCACCGCCTGCAAGTTCCTGTCGGACCGGGACGGCATCAGCGCCAGGCTGGAAGATCTGGGGGTCAACGTCGACTATGTCGGATCCCTGATCTCGGGCTATCTTGAAGAAGGCTACGCGCCACTGGTATTCTAGCGCGCCTGCCCATGTCTGCAACAGATTTCAGCGGCAACGCACAGAATGCATTCCGGCTTTGTGCGCCTGAGCCAGCCGCAGGCGTCTCGGCACCTGCGGGCAATTTCAGCTTCTGCGAAGGGAGAAACCCATGACGGCCAAATACCGCCACAAGCGGCGACTGTACCCATCTGCCCACGAAGGCGCCACATCGGCCCGCCTGCACGTCGATTCGCCGCAATGTAAATCGTCTTCTTACGCCCTGGCTTATCAGGATACGGAGTTTATTTTACGCGATGAACTGCGCCCGGTGCGCCTGCAGCTGGAGGCGCTCAAGCCCGAGATCGTACAGGATGAGCAGAACATCGCGTCCACGGTGGTCGTTTTCGGCAGCGCCCGTCTGCCGGATCCCGAAACGGCCCGCCGGCAGCTGGCGGACCTGGAAAGCGAGGCCGGCCGGCATGGCAATGACCCGGCATTTGCCGGGCGGTTGAAAAAGGCGCGGCAGGCGGTGAAGAAGAGCCGTTACTACGCCGAAGCCCGCAAGCTGGGACGCCTGATTTCGAGCCATACCGGAAAGCACCAGCTGGTAGTGGTCACCGGCGGCGGCCCGGGCATCATGGAGGCGGCCAACCGCGGTGCTCATGATGTCGGCGCTTTGAGCATCGGCATGAATATCGTGCTGCCCTTCGAGCAGGCACCCAATCCGTATATCACGCCGTCACTGTGTTTCCAGTTCCACTATTTCGCCATCCGCAAGATGCATTTCCTGATGCGGGCGCGCAGTCTGGTGGTGTTTCCCGGAGGGTTCGGGACGCTGGACGAGCTTTTCGAAACCCTGACGCTGGTTCAGACCGGCAAGGTCAAACCGTTTCCCATCCTCTTGTTCAGCAAGGCCTTCTGGACGCGCATCATCAATTTCGATGCCCTGGTGGAGGAAGGGACGGTTTCAGCACGGGACCTGGATATTTTCCAGTTCGTGGAAACGGCCGAGGAAGCCTGGGAAATCATTTCCAAGGCCAACGGGGTAGATCATGCTTCTTGAATAAGGAGCGCTGCTACGGACTAAGGCAGGTATCTGAGGGCGATCATGGTGATGTCATCGAACTGATCGTTTTCGCCGCTATGCTGCGTTACCTGGGCCGCAACGGTTTCCACCAGCTGCTTTGCCGACGCGGGCGGAGTGTCCAGAATACGGATGAGCCGTTTCAGGCTAAAGAACTTTCCGTCCGCTGAGCTGGCTTCGGTTACGCCGTCGGTACAGCCGAACAGAAATTCGCCGGGTTTAATGTGGGTCGTACGGGGCGCAAAGTCCAGATCGGGCAGAATGCCGACTGCCGGCGCCGTTGCCCTGAGCTGCTGGCGCACCCCTTCACCGGGACTTGTAATGAACAGTGGCAGATGGCCGCCATTGACATAGGTCAGGCGGCCGCTGACAGGATCGAGCACACCGAAAAAAATCGTGGCGAACATGCCCAGATCCCCGTGGTGGCGCGCGATGTAGTTGTTGGTCAGTTCAATGGGCTTCAAAACGTGGTCGTGCAGAATACAGGCGTTGACCTGACGGCCGTGTATGCCGCTTGCGGCGGATTCCGCCTGGTTTAAAACCTCCCGGCAGACCTGGTCGGTATACACGCGGATGAGACTGCGGAACAGGGCCATGAACAGCGCGGCGCCCACGCCCTTGTCGCAGACGTCGGCGATCACCAGGCAAAACGAACCATCCGGCAGGGAAAAGACATCGTAAAAATCACCGGACACTTGTCTTGCCGGCCTGAAAAAGGCCTCGATTTCCCATCCCGGCGGTGACGCCAGCCGCGCGGGCAGAAAATTTTTCTGCATTTCACGCCCCTGCTCGAGCTCTTTGTTCAGAGCCCGTGAATAGCTGGCCACTTTTTCAAAGCTTTCCTGCAGCGCCTTTTCGGCGGCGTTGCGCTTGCTGATGGCGTCGGTGATGCGGCTGTACATCTCGCGGAAGGCCGCAATCACCTCCCCAAGCTCGTCTTTGCGCTGCACGGAGGCCGCATAGAACTCGGGTGCCGACCGATTCTGGCTGATGGCCTCGCCGGCGGCAATCAGGTCTTGGCGCAGCCGCAGGATCGGCGTCACCACAATGGGATCCAGGGCCAGCCAGGCGCCGATGGTCACGAATACCGAAATGATGATCACCAGGCCGGCGATGCGCCGGAAAAAAGCGTAGAGCTCCGCCCGGACCGGCGCCGTATCGTGGCGCAAAATAATGGTGTAGTCGGCATCATGCCATGCCGGGGAGCAGATCACATCGTAACGCTGGCCGTCTTCGAAAATCTGCCCGCCCATCTGGCCGGGGCGCATGGGTTTGAACGCCAGTTCGGGTGCTTCACCAAAAGTGCCGAGCAGACGGCCGTCCCGGCCGTAAAGGGCCCCCCCCAGAATACCCCGGTGCATCTGAAGCTTCCTGAGCTGGGCAAGCAGGTCGGTGTGGCTGATCTGCGGCGGTGACAGCTGCAGTACCATGGCGACCTTGGCTGCCGAGACGGCTTTGAGCTGCGCCAACAGCTCTTGCTGGCGTTTGCGAAATGACGGGATGAAAATAATGGTTTCGATGACGATGACACTGAGAAAAACCCAGAAGACGATTTTTCGGGGCAGGCGTCCGCGCAGCAGTTTGAGCTTGTTTTTCAGTCCACCGGCCATGGGCCTGGGCTCTCCCGGGATCCTTGGATGTCTGTTCTCTCAGGCGTTTCGCGTGTTGCAAGCATGCACCGCAGGCATTTAACGCAGGATACACCAATCCCCACCGGGCGTAAACGTTTTTTATCCAACGCCCGCCGGCTGACATCCGCCGCTCTCATCTACCATTGTCCGTTGTGCATGGACAATGACGCTTCCCTGAAACGCCTGTTTTGGCTGCGGTGGCGATCGGCTGCCGGAGGTTTTCAGGAGGCTCAAAAGGCATTGGGCGCAAACTTTTCATGCAGTCGGCGCCCATTTCAGACCCCAAATCCGACAAAAAAGTCTATTTTCATCATTAAAGACACATAAATGTTATATATAAGTTATATAAATACAATAATGTAATTTTAAACATGTATTGGCGATTTTCGTGGCGCTTTATAATAGTTTTTATTTACAATCGGTTATGGAGTTTATAGTGCAATTTTATAGCAACTGGCATGCGGCTTGCTCTTCGTCCGGTAAAACCGCATCACCGTGACAAAGGAGCGTTGGTCATGAAAAAAATTGAAGCTGTTATCAAACCGTTCAAACTCGATGACGTCAAAGAAGCCTTGAATGCTCTCGGTGTCGCCGGCATGACATTGAGCGAGGTTAAAGGGTTCGGGCGCCAGCGGGGGCACAAGGAAGTCTACCGAGGAGAGGAGTACCGTGTGGATTTCGTTCCCAAGGCCAAAATCGATGTCGTCGTGGAAACCGCCATGTATGAACAAGTGGTTGAGGCTATTGTGCGATCGGCCAAAACCGGAAAAATCGGGGATGGCAAGATTTTTGTGACAAACCTCGAACAGGCCGTCAGGATCCGCACCGGCGAGACCGGTCGCAACGCGATTTAAGCAACATTTTGCGCATAAGGAGGCATTTCGTGATGAAAAGGCTATTTCCCCTGCTGTTAATGTTCGTATGTTTCACAAGCCCGGCCTGGGCCGGTGACAATCCGCCGACACCGCTTTCCAACAAGGCGGCCATCGACCTGGTCCAAACCCATGCGGACTACGTCTGGACCTTGGTGGCCGCTGCCCTGGTATTTTTTATGCAGGCCGGTTTCGCCCTGGTGGAAACAGGCTTTACGCGCGCCAAGAATGCCATCAACATCATGATGAAAAACCTGATGGACTTTGCTTTCGGCTCACTGGCGTTCTGGGCGCTGGGCTTCGGCCTGATGTTCGGCGTCTCTGCATCGGGCTGGTTCGGCACGTCGGGATTCTTCTTGAGCGACTTCCAGCCCGGCGGCGACCCCTGGGTGCTGGCGTTCTGGATGTTTCAGGTGGTGTTTGCCGCCACGGCCGCCACCATCGTCTCCGGCGCCATGGCCGAGCGCACTAAATTTACGGGATATCTCATCTACAGTGTGGCGATCAGCGCGCTGATCTACCCCATATTCGGCTCCTGGGCTTGGGGCAGCCTTTACAAGGGCAGCGGCTGGCTGGAAAACCTGGGGTTCATCGATTTTGCCGGCTCCACCGTGGTGCACTCGGTGGGGGGCTGGGCAGCGCTTGCCGGCGCCATCGTGCTGGGCCCGCGTCTGGGCAAGTACGGTAAAGACGGCGCCATTCGTCCCATTCTCGGTCACAGCATGCCGCTTGCCGCTCTGGGCGTGTTCATCCTCTGGCTGGGCTGGTTCGGCTTCAACCCGGGCTCCACCACAGCGGCCAACAAGGACACCGCCATGATTTTCGTCAACACCAACCTGGCGGCAGCTGCCGGCTGCGTGCTGGCCATGTTTACCTCCTGGATCAAGTTTGGCAAGCCGGAAATCGGGATGAGCCTGAACGGCGCCCTGGCCGGCCTGGTGGCCATCACCAGTCCCTGCGCGACTGTTACACCGTTTAGCGCCGTTATCATCGGTGCCATCGCCGGCGTTTTGGTGGTGCTGTCCGTCCTGTTTTTCGACCGGATCAAAGTCGACGATCCCGTGGGTGCCGTATCGGTTCACGGAGTAAACGGTGCGTGGGGCACACTGGCGGCCGGCATTTTCAATATCGGGGGAACATCGGCGAAATTGATCGGTGTCCAGATCCTGGGAATCGCGGCCTGTTTCCTGTGGGTTTTTCCAACGGCCTTCGTGCTTTTCAAATTCATCGACAAGACCATCGGCCTAAGGGTTTCTCCCGAAGAAGAGCTGGAAGGCCTGGATATCACCGAACACGGCGGCAATGCCTATCCCGACTTCGAGGTTTCCTCCTACGGCGGGATGGTCACCGGAACCGCCGGAGTATCCCCCACACCGGTGGCGGTGGCTATGACGGCAGATCCCGGCCCGGCGTCAACGATCTGAACATCACATATAATACCTGAATTTTGCAAGCGTTGCGTTTGCCGCCTATACAAGGCGCAGGGCATGCAGCTGTAGTATACTACCGCAAATGCCCTGCAATACAGTAGAGGCGGTAAAATCGGCGCTCCCGCAGGGCAGACAATTTTGAAGTCAAAATGGAAGGTTTCCGAACATACCAATGACGCTAAAAATTATCGCGCTTCATCCATAGACAACCATGAGATAACATTACAATTTTATAAGTTTTCAAAATTGTCTGTGCAAGATTCAGGTAATAAACTCTTCCCTCACCCCTTTTGCGTCCGTTGCACCTGGAAAAGGGGTTTTTTACCTGCCGCCACCCGCCAATCCGGCAGGCCTCTCGGTATCTGCAAGGTTGTTCTCGGTAAATTCCGGCAGATGTTTTGCCGTCGGACAGCGGTTGGATTCACCAAGGGCGCTCGGCGGTGCTTTCAATCAGAATGGCGGCCGGGGGCGAAACCGGCGCCGGGGCAGAGTCGGTAGTGGCGAAGGCGAGGCATCGGATAGCGGCGGAATTCGGGCTATCGCAGCAGCAGCGTATCTTTGAACGTGTCCACGTAATCGCGGATGGCTTGCAGGACGGTGGCGCTGGGATCGACGAACTGGCAGCCAATGCCCCTTTTCTGCAGGTTTTTCACCTGGGCCTTGACGCGCAGGGAATCCTTGCGTGTCGGGAGCTTGAAGACCAGGTTGAGCATCTGGCCGATTCGCAGCGCCGTTGAGGACTGCAGCTCGATAAATACCCCGCCGCAACTCAGGTCGGTTACCTTCTTGGGTCCTTCAACACCGGGAATGACCACCGGACAGTCAAAGTCCAGCCGCGGGTGTTTCCGGCGCTCATCCTGAACATCGATCACTTTCCTGCGGTACGCGTTCAAAATTCCTGTCTCCCCACTGGATTATTGAAACCAATTATAATTATAGCGGTATTTGCAAGGGAGTGCAACTGAAAATCCACACCGTTGCCATCCTGGGGACGAACGGGCATGGGCAAAACGGTAATACTCCCAAATTCCGGCGAAAATACACCCTTGGGTGGATACAAATACGCCCATGCGCCGATGTTCTTGAAAATTTGTCCATGCTACTCATAATCAGCTATCTGTTTTGGTACGGCTGGAGGCGAAAAACGCAGGGCAATTGTCGCCGGAGGTGTGAATTGAGAGCAAAGGGAGGGGAAAATGGCAGAAAAGCAAGAGGAATACGTTAAACCGAAAGTTGAAAATTTTGGGTGGCGCGAAATTTACAAAAAGGAGGACTGGTGGGCCATCTGGCTGTCGCTGTTAATTATTTTTTCGGCCATGGCATTATATTTCAGCGGCAGCAGCTTAAAGCCGCTGGCCGTGACACCGGCCCGGTGGTCGAATTTCGGCCAGTTGTTCCACGATCTCGGAGCACATGTTCACTGGTATATCCTACAGTTTGTCTTCTGGGCGGCGGTTTTCAGCATCTCGACCAAGATCATGGGGTTTAAGACTTCGGAATTCCTGCCGTCGTTTGTCTTTGTCTATGTTATTTCCATCATCATCTTTGCGATCGGTGCCTGGGATCAGGCACACCATTACAATCTGGAACCGCCGCTGGTGGCCCTGGTCATCGGTTTGATCATCGCCAATTTTTTCCGGCTGCCGAAATGGATGGATACCGGCTTCAGGGTCGAGTATTACATCAAGACCGGCATCGTCCTGCTGGGTGCCACCCTGCCGTTTACACTGATCATCTACGCCGGACCGGTGGCCATGATCCAGGCGACGGTGATCGCCGTGACGACCTGCCTGGTGGTGTATTTTGCCGCCACGCGGATTTTCAAACTGGATCCGCGCCTGGCAGCCTGTCTGGGCGCCGGCGCTTCGGTATGCGGGGTTTCGGGCACCATTGCCGTGGCCGGTGCGGTGCGGGCGAAAAAGGAATTTCCGGTGGTGGCCATCACCCTGGTGATCTGCTGGGCCATCGTGATGATCTTCTTCCTGCCGTTCATGGGAAAATTGCTGAACCTGCATGCCGGTATCGTGGGTGCCTGGGTGGGGACTTCGGAGTTCGCCGACGCCGCCGGGTTTGCCGCGGCCCAGGCTTACGGCCTCATGGTGGGCATGGAGGAAATCGCGGTGCGCGCCTTTACCCTGATGAAGGTTATCGGCCGGGATATCTGGATCGGCATCTGGGCCTTCGTGTTTGCCATCATTTCGGTGACCAAATGGGAAAAAGCCGACAACCTGGGCCAGAAACCCAATGCCATGGAAATCTGGTGGCGGTTCCCGAAGTTCGTGCTGGGTTTCTTTCTGGCATCCATCATCATCACCGTCGTGGTGCATGCGATTCCCATGCAGCAGTATCTCAAGGTGGTGAAGCCGGCCCTGGTGAACCCCATCAAGGCCATGCGCACGTGGGCTTTTATCTTCTGCTTTTTGAGCATCGGCCTGACGACGCGATTCCGTGAACTGACGGCTGCCGGAGGACCGGCGCTGAAATCTTTTACCATGGGAGTTGTGGTCAACGTGATTCTGGGGTTCATATTCTCGGTGCTCATTTTCGGCCATTACTGGTCGACCGCCTTGAATGTCGTCAAATAACCTTTGACAGCGTCCCGTATGGAAAATCCGGGGGGGGACCGCCACCCGCCCGGATTTTTCCGCTGGAGCTGTCCCCGGGTACGGGAAAAGGGGATGCAAACCGTTGGATTCCAATCCGGCAGAGGTAAGCAGATGAAAGAGAAAACCTGCAGTCAATGCTCTTTTTTTAACAATGGGTCGCAATTTCTTGAAGACAGTTACGCCGGGCTCAACGCCTTGAGTTCAGCCTGGGGATGTGTTAGAGGTGATGCAGGACTCTGCAGCCTGCATGATGTTTATCTGTTCCCACGCGGGACATGTGAAGCGTTTCAGGACCGAACCGCAAATCACCGTTCCATGAAGCGTCAGGCCGCATAACCGCCATGGGGCGGTCACAAGCCACGCACCGCGAGGTTCCCGAAATAGTGCAATGCCTCCGTTTTAACGGGCCTGGGGTCTTGTTTGGCAAAGGATCGGGCGCGTGCTCCCCATGCGGGAGAGGCCACGGCCGTTAGTGGCCGCATACGGGCAAAAAGATCATGCAGCTATACCGATGGCGGTATGGCTCTTCGATATTTTGGATGCAACCGGGAAGCCGGCCGCACCGTGGCGGGCTTGGTTTAGTGGATCATGTGGCATTTTCATTTTCCCCCATCGGGGCGCGACCTGTCGCTGCAGCAGAAATTTTTCTTCGCAACCGCCTCTGTCTTTGTCGTCTTTGTGCTGCTGATTTCATCGCTCGTCTATTTCCAGTTCAAACGCGAATTGATGAACAAATCGTACGAGAAGACAAGCCTTCTGATGGCTGAAGTGCAGGCTGCCCGCAAGTACGTCAAAGACATCCTGCGCCCCAAAATGTACGCCATACTGCCGCGTGACGTTTTTATTGTCGAGGCCATGTCCACATCTTTTGTGAGCCGCAATATGATGGGCGAAGTGGCCTCCGTGTTCAAGCAGATGGTGTACAAACGGGCATCCCTGAACCCCCGCAATCCGTCCAATCGTGCGGACCGCTTCGAGAGAAAAATGATCGCGGCTTACAACCGCTCCCGCAGCAGCAAGGAGTGGCAGGGCATTATTAAACGGGATGACCGCAACTGGTTTGTCGCTCTGCAGCCGGTTTACACGGAGAAAAGCTGCCTGCGCTGTCACGGAAAGCCCGGGGATGCACCGTCCGATTTGTTGAGCCGGTACGGCAACCAGGCCGGTTTTTACCGGAAAGTCGGGCGGGTTGCCGGCCTGGATGTCGTGGCCATACCGGTGGATCGGGCACTGGCGCAGATTCACCGGACCTTTCTCTTTATCCTGGGGGCGGGTATTCTCTCCCTCCTGTTTTTGTTCGTACTGGTGGGCGTTTTTTTTGAAAAGTTCGTCCATCGCCCCTTAAAAAATCTGAGCAGTTTTTGTAAAAGTGTGGTGCATGGCGAAAGAAGCCTGAACGACCCGGTCAAGATGGATTCCCGGGATGAAATCGGAGAAGTCACGCTTTCTTTTTACGAGCTCATGGGGCACCTGCGGGAAACCCAGCAGGAGTTGAAAAGCTATTCGGAGGGTCTGGAATCGCTGGTGAAACAGCGTACCCGGGAGCTGAATCAAAATCGGAAGTTTCTGGAAACCGTCATTGCCACGGCGCCCATTGGTTTTTTGATCATCGATGGTACGCAGCGGATTACGTTCTGGAATTCTGCGGCCGCGCAGATTACCGGGGTTTCTTCTGAGCGGGTTATCGGCAGAAAACTGGGTGAGGTCGAGTTGCCCATTCCCGTGGAGATTCAGTCGATGAATGCGAAGCACCTGCACATGTTTGAGCATCACTTTACATCCACAGCGGGCCAGGCGGTGCATGTATTGGTCAATAGTGCCGTGATTGCCGCTGAGCAGGCCGCGCCGTTTTCGCTGGTGGTCAATTTTATCGACATATCCGAAATGAAAATGCTGCATGACGAATTGAACCGCTACGCAATGGAGCTGGAGTCTTTAATCGATGAAAAGGTGTCCCGCCTGCGGGAATCGGAATTGCGCTACAGGGAATTGTTTGAAAATGCCAATGATGCCATCGTTTTTCTTGATTCGGAAACGCTGCAAATCATCGATGCCAATCCCCGCTGGCTGAAGCTTTCGGGTACCGAACGGCGGGAGATCGTGGGACGGCCCTTTTCAAAATTTCTTGTCCCGCGTGACGGATCCTGTGCCGAAAAATGCCTGAAAAAGAGTCAGTCGGCGGCCTGCACGCTGGAAATGGTCACTCAGGGGGAGGACAGGATTTTTGTGGAGCTGATTTCAAGTTCCTTCTCGATGAACAACAAATCGTACGTGATGAGCATCATCCGTGACACGACGTTGAGAAAAAAATTGGAAGAAAAAATTATCAGAACGAATTTTGAGCTTAAAAAGCGGAATCGGGCCCTGCGCGATTTGACCATCCGGCTTTCGCAGGTCGAGGAAAATACGAGAAGGAAATTTGCCGGCGTCCTGCATGACCAGCTCGGGCAGGACCTGGCCGCCATCAAGATCAACATCGGCATGCTGGCCAAGAAGATGCAGGCGCGGCAGGATAAACTCCACAGGGATTTAGGCAATGTCCAGGAGCTGCTGGACAAGGTGATTTCGATCACCCGGGATTTGACATCGGAAATGTATCCGACGATCCTGGACAACCTGGGCCTGGTGCCGGCGGTCAAGTGGTACCTGGAAAACTTTTCCGAAAAATTTCACATCGCAAGTTCGCTGAAAGAGAACGGCGGCGTTCAGCGGCTGCCGTTGCCGGTGGAGGCCCTGCTCTTCCGGCTGGTTCAGGAAGCACTGCTCAACTGTGCCAAACACGCGCAGGCGACCCACGTTTCCGTTGCATTGCAGGCCGCTGCATCCGGGCTGGATATTGAAATCCGGGACAACGGATGCGGCTTCGATCTGGGCCGTTTTGACACCCTGGAATACAACGGCAACATGGGCCTGCACATCATCCGGGAGAGAATGGATTATCTGGGTGGGTCGGTCAGGATTTCCAGCCGTCCCGGGGGCGGTACGACCGTGAAATTGTCGCTGCCGTTGAAAAAACTAAGCGCGGGCGCTGTTGATCCGTATCTGCAAAATGCCGCCACGGGCTGACATTGGCTTTTTTCCGTAAACAGAAAGCTATACAGCGCAGTATGCGCACCGCCGATATGAATTTTTCTTTTCAGGAGTCTGACAGATATGCATGCGCGCATCCTGCTTGCCGACGATCACAACCTGGTACGCCAAGGGTTTAAAGCCATCATCTCCCAGAAGCAAGACTACCAGATCGTCGGCGAGGCCGAAAACGGCAGAGAAGCCATCGACAAATCATTGCAATTGACGCCCGAAATCGTCATCATGGACATTCTGATGCCTCACATCAACGGGATTCTGGCCACCGAAGAAATTAAAAAACAGCTGGAGCACACCCAGATCATTATTTTGTCCATGTACCGGGAAAAGCAGTATGTCTTGAACGCCTTTGTCGCCGGAGCCATGGGGTATTTACTGAAAGATGCGGCGGTCGATGAACTGCTGGAGAGCATCGATAGCGTTCTGCATGGACATATTTATATCAGTCCGCCGGTGGCAAAGTACGTGATTGACGATTACTGCCACCTGTTGCAACAGAAAAGTCCGTTCGATGCCTATGATTCGCTGACGGCCCGGGAAAAACAGATGCTGCAGATGATTGCCGAAGGCAGAACCACCAACGAAATTGCCGAAATCGCCTGTATCAGCCCCAAGACCGTAAAGACGCACCGCAACGCCCTGATGCGCAAACTGGACATCCACGATATCGCCGGCCTGACACGTTATGCGCTGCAAAAGGGGCTGATCACCATTGAAGCCCATTCCGGAAACAGCGCACCGCCGGATGTGCTAAAATCCATTCAATGCTGATGGCCGCCTTTCAGCGGCGCTTAGGCGGCCAGCCGCTATTTGCGGTGGATATTCGTATCGATGTGCAGCCGGCGAATGATTTTTTGCAGGGACGCGGCGGGAAAATTTGAAGCAGTTCGAAGCGCTTTTGACGTAAGGAGGTGCCGGACTGCCGGGTTGCAGGCAATCGGTGGCCGCTTTATTTCAAGGCTTCCATCCGGCAGCTCAGGTCGCGGTAAGGCGAAAAGCGCTCCAGGATGATCCGGTCCTGTTCGGTGGTGCTGCGCGTGACCATGCGCGCAACGACTTCACCCAGGCCCGGACCGAGCATGAATCCCTGGCCGCACATGCCGGCCACGTGCAAAAGGCCGGGGACATCCCGGTCCCATCCCATGAGCGGGGAGCCGTCGCTGGTCATAGGGTACAGGCCCCGCCAGACCCGGCGCACGCGCAGGTTCTGCAGCCGTGGCACCAGGTCCACCATGCGGCGGCAGACCTGGGGCAGGAAAATGGAAGTTTCGCGGTAGTCGCTGCCCGTCAGCGGTGGATCCGGGGTGATGCAGAAGACCACCTGCCCGTGCCGGTTCTGGTAGAAGTAGTAGTTGCGCGAGCCCGGTGCCGGCCGCAGGTCGACCACCATGGCGGGGCAGAACATCTGCACCGGCTCGGTGATGCCGGCCTCGTGGGATTCCGGAATCACCGGCAGGCGGCAGCCCGTGGCAGCCGTCAGATCTGCGGCACTGGCGCCGGCGGCGTCTACCACCACGCCTGATGCGAAATCGCCGTCCGTGGTTTTGACGCCGCAAACCCGGCCGTTGCTTTTAAGGAGCGTGTGGACTTCGGTGTTGAACCGGAAATCGGCGCCCAGCTCGCGGGCACGCCGGAAAAAGGCATTGATGGCCAAAAGCGGCGAGGCCGATCCGTCGTCCGGCGACAGGGTGCCGCCCAGAAGCCCGTGGCGGTTGATGCCCGGGACCGTTTTGGCGATGGTGCGGGCATCCACGAAATCGATATTCAGGCCGAATTTTTTCTGAACGGGCAGAAAAGATTTCAGGATCTTTTCCTCCTGCCGGCGAAAGACCGGAAAAACGTACCCGCCTTTTTCCCATTCGATGTCCTCCTCATAGCGCTCCTTCCAGGTGGAGAAGATTTCCAGCGAGCGGTGGCAGGCGATGATTTTAGCCGGATCGGAATGCGTGGCCCGGATGCCGCCGATGGCATGCTTGTTTTCCCCCTGCCCGGGAGAGGGGCGCTTGTCGATGACCAGTGTTTTCAGTTTTTCCCGGCTGCAGGCCAGGGCCGTGGGAACACCTGTTGATCCGGCACCCACGATGATGACGTCGTAACTATGCATGACGGCCGCCTTTCCGGATGCCGGCAAAGTATCCCATGGGCACCTCCACGAAAAGCGGTCGGTCGACGCGGTCGGTGACACTGCCCAGGTCGACGCCTTCTTCCTGGAAAATACGCCAGATCAATGGCCGGCAGGTTTTGGAGCCGCACGCGCCCATGCCGGCCCGGGTCAGGGCTTTGAGCTGGTTCATGTCGCGGACCCCGCTGCGGATGGCATCCCGGATTTCACCGGCCGTGATGCGCTCGCAGCGGCAGACCACGGCTGTGTTTGCGGCCGCTTCGCGCTGGTAGATTTCCAGCGCGTCGGCCGCCGTCGCCGGCATCCGGATGCCGGCGGCGGCTTTGGCCAGCTCCTTCGGCATGCGCACCTGCACCAGCAGGGTGTGCGGATAGTCTTTTTTGGTCCGCACCCGCAGCACCGGGAAATGGCCCAGAGCCGTGCCCGCGGGGTCTGTGACGGCGATGGACCGGCCCACTTCCAGCGCTTCGCGCCGGATTTCCCATGGCAGGGTTACTGTGGGATGCTCGGGGTCCCTGCGGTAATCCACCAGGGTGATGGCCAGGCCCGGACAGATGGCCACGCAGTTCAGGCAGCCGCTGCAGTCTTTGTCCTCTTCGCGGTAGGGAATGCCGGTGATGGTGTCGCCTTCGGTGTGGATGGCGCCGATGGGACAGACCGAAGTGCAGGGGTTGCAGGGCACTTCCTGGGTGCAGTGGAAGACGGGGAAAACCCCTTCTTCGGCCGCTGGCGGCGCGGCCGCTTGCGTCCTGCCGGGCCTGGATTTCAGCACCTGTGCCTTGTCAATCCATTCCTGCGGAATGTCTTTTGCGTGCATGCCCAGCGCTTTGGCGATTTTGAGCCCCGCGATGCGGCCGGTGAACATGGCCGCCGAGGCTTCGGCGATTTCCCGGGCGTCTCCGGCCGCAAAAACATGCATGCCGAATTGCCGGGCCTTGAATATGAACTCGTTGACTTCAGCCAGGCCCACGGCCACCAGCACCGTGTCCACCGCCCAGGTCTTTTCGGTGCCGGCGATGGCGTGCCAGTTCTTGTCCAGCCGGGCTATGGTGGCGGATGCCACCCGGTCTTTTCCATGGGCGGCCAAGATGGTGTGGCCGGTATAAATGGGAACACCCAGCCGACGCAGCTTGTCGGCGTGCACCCGGTAGCCGCCGATTTGCGGCAGGGCCTCGATCAGGGCCACCACCGCGATGCCGGCCTGGATGGCGTGATAACCGGCGATGAGGCCCACGTTGCCGCCGCCCACGATGAGCACGCGGGAGGCGGATTTAACGCGGTCGCGGTTGACCAGGGTCTGAAAAGCGCCGGCGCCGTAAACCCCGGGCAGGGTATTGCCGTCAAAAGAGAGCATCTTTTCACGGGCACCGGTGGCCACCAGCAGTTTTTGAGGGCGCACGCGGCGGTAGCCGCCATCTTTGACGATTCCCACGATCTTGTCCGCAAAGACGCCCACGGCCGTGCTGTCGAGCCAGATCTCGATGCTGGAATGCCGGCGGACTTCGTGCGCCAGCAGGGCGGCGATTTCGAATCCGCGCCTGCCGGCGTACGAGTCTTGGACGGAACCGAAGAACTTGTGGGTCTGCAGGACCAGTTTGCCGCCCAGGCGGTCCTTGTCGTCGATGAGCAGGGTGTGTACACCTTGCCTGCCCAACTCGATGGCGGCGGTCAGGCCCGCCGGCCCGGCACCGATGATCAGCACCGGGATGTCGATGACCGGGATGTCGGCGGTCTGCACCACGCGGTCAGCAGCCGGCAGTTTGGGCAGCCCGTCGAGGCTCTCGAGGCGCATGCCCGCCGCCAAGGGCGTCATGCAGGATTTGACCGGCAGGCCGTCTGCCATGACCATGCACTGGGCGCACTGGCCGTTGGCGCAGAAGATGCCCTGGGGGCTGTGGTCTTTGGGATGATGTCCGAAAACCGCAATGCCGTTGGCGATAAGCGCTGAAGCGATCATTTCACCGGCAAAACCGGTAAGCGGCCGTCCGTTCCAGCTGAAGGCGACCTCTTCACCCGGTGCAATATCCAGGATGGGGTGTCGGGTAATGCGATTTTGGGCCATGTCGTCTCTCCTCCGCGAATGGTTTGACCATTATAAATCCCCAACGGATTTGTCAATTCTTTTTTATACGGGCCGGGTGCCTTTGGCAGACATTATCGGCATCGCGTCCCCAAAACTCCGGGTGAGCGGGTATCGGATGGAGCGCTGCCGGCATTGGCAAAGTAAGGTGACTTTGGGGTTGACAGGAAGGCGTACCCGGCTTACAAATGGTTTGACCATTTGCCCGTGTTGAACCGATAGCTGTTTTTCGGAAAGGTGCGCCAACGCCCATGTTTCGCGAAGCTTCCCAGAGCCGGGTTTTTGAAGATGTCGTCAACCAGATCCAGGAGGCGATTCTAAAGGGCAGCCTGGAAACCGGGGATGTTCTGCCGGCCGAACGGGACCTCAGGGGGATGTTTCACACCAGCCGCGGAACCCTGCGGGAAGCCCTGCGCGTGCTGGAGGAGCGGGGGCTGATCGAAATCAAGCTGGGCGTGCGCGGCGGTGCGGTGGTCAAGGGCATTACCGCCGAAAGGGCCACCGAAAGCCTGGCGCTGCTGATCCGTTCGCGGCAGGTGTCCTTAAAACACCTGGCCGAGTTCCGCGAGGGCCTGGAGGGCAGCGTGGCGGCGCTGGCGGCCCGCCGTGCCGCCGAGGACGATCTCAGGATTCTGCAGGAACTGGTGGACGAGGCCGGACAGTGCATCGACCGCAAACCACTCGATCGGGATGCATTTATCGATGTGGACCGGCGCTTTCACCTGGCGCTGGCCGAAATCAGCCGCAATCCGGTCTATGTCTTCGTGTTTCACTCCGTACACGACAACATTCAGCGCTACTACGACCGCTTTTTGCCCATGCACCGGCGGGAGATCCTGGAAAACTACCGGGATCTCTGCGATATCCTGGAAGCGGTCGGCAACAAGGATGCGAAAAGTGCCCGCATGCTGGTGCAAAACCACGTGCTGCGTTTTCACCGCCACATGCAGACCCATGAAGCCACAGCAGACCAGCCCGAATCGAAAGCCATGGAAAGGGGAAATTAAATGCCGTCTTTATCTTTCAGCGAACTGGCGTCTCTGGATTATCGGCGCCCGGAAATCGAAAAAGGGTATGCCAATCAGACCCTGTACGTAAATCTCTCCGAGCTGGCATTGTCCGTAAAACCGGTCACGGAAGAGATGCAAAGGATCTTCGTGGGCGGGCGCGGCTTCGACCTGTGGCTGCTCTGGCAGGCCGTAGACGAGACCACGCGTTGGTCGGATCCGGAAAATGCCCTCTGCATTTCCTCGGGGCCCATGGGCGGTACGCCGGCTTACCCGGGATCCGGTAAAAGCGAGGTCGCCACACTTTCGCCCTTGACCGGATCGGTCATGGATTCCAACGTGGGGGGCTATTTCGGTCCTTACCTGAAGTTTTCGGGCTTCGATTCCCTGGAGATTCAGGGTAAACGGGCGACGGACACCGTTTTGTTCATCGACGGCATCGACGCGAAAATCCAGCTGCTGGAAACCGCCGGCCTGCCGAACAATGCCTACGCCCTGACCAATATGCTGACACAGCACTTTGCCGCTGGCAAGCCGCGCAGCATTTCGGTGGTTACCACCGGACCCGGCGCCAAAAACACGCGCTTTGGTTGTCTCAACTTTTCCTGGTATGACGCCAAACGCAAATGCGCCCGCTACAAGCAGGCCGGCCGTGGCGGCGTGGGAACGGTGTTCGCCGACAAGGGCCTGCGCGCCATCGTGGCCCGGTGGGAGCCCGTGGCGCTGGACAGCAACCGGCCGGCGGACAAGCAGACTTTAAAAAAAGTCGCCAGACTGCATTCCCAGGAGGTGGTCCAACTGGACCCCAAACAAAACGAAATGGCCCGGGTGGGCACCACCCACCTGGTACCCATCATGAACGATTTTGATCTGCTGCCGACGCACAATTTCCGCTACGGCCAGGATTCCCGCGCCAGCCTGATCGGCCGCGATGTCTTTAAAAAACTGTTTGACCCCGGTTTTGACGGCTGCTGGATGGGATGCACGGTGGCCTGTTCTCACGGCGTACGGGACTTCGTGCCGTTGACCGGCCCCTACAAGGGGCAGAAGGTGTTTGTGGACGGGCCGGAATACGAGACCATTGCCGGCTGCGGGTCCAACATCGGCGTATTTGACCCTTTTACCATCATGGAACTCAACTTCTACTGCGACGCCTATGGCCTGGACACCATCTCCGTGGGCACCAGCATCGCCTTTGTCATGGAGTGCTTTGAACTGGGGTTGATCGACGCGCAGCACACCGGCGGTATGGAACTGCGCTTCGGCAACCGCCTGGCGGCCCTGGAGCTGGTGCACCAGATGGCCGCCGGCGAGGGCTTTGGCCGTATTGTGGGCCAGGGGGTGCGCCGTATGAAAGCGTTGTTTGCCGAAAAGTTCGGTGTGGATGCTTTAGCCCTGCAGGACATCGGTATGGAAGCCAAGGGCCTGGAATTTTCGGAGTACATGACCAAGGAGTCCCTGGCCCAGCAGGGTGGCTACGGCCTGGCGCTCAAGGGCCCCCAGCATGACGAGGCATGGCTGATCTTTCTCGACATGGTGCACAACTTCATGCCGACCTTCGAGCAGAAAGCCGAGGCGCTGCACTGGTTTCCCATGTTCCGCACCTGGTTCGGGCTCTGCGGGCTGTGCAAGCTGCCCTGGAACGACATCGTGCCCGAAGACAACGCGGACACGCCCGAGCCGGCCAAGGTTATGAAACACGTCAGGTGGTATGCGCAGTATTTCACGGCCGTGACGGGGCGTAAGGCCGCGCCGGATGATCTCATTGCCATGAGTGAGGCGGTCTACAATTTCCAGCGCATCTTCAACCTGCGCATGGGCTACGGCACGCGCGCGCACGACAAACTGCCCTACCGCGCCATGGGTCCGGTCACCGAGGATGAATACACCTCGCGCCAGGAACGCTACGACAAACAGTTGCGCGAAAAGCACGGGGTGGACATCACCGGCAAGTCGACGGCTGAGAAGCTGGCCCTGCTGCGGCGTTTTCGTGAACAGCAGTACGAGGAGCTGACCGACGCCGTCTACCGGCGCCGGGGCTGGACCGCCGACGGGATTCCCACCATCGCAACCGTCCGGCGTCTGGGCATCGATTTTCCCGAAGTGCTGGCGGTGCTCGCCAAACACGGGGTGACCGCGTGATCCGTCTGGACGACCGCGAAATTCCCTGGCGTAGCGGCATGACCGTGGCCGATCTGCTCGAAAGTGTTGAAAAAGCGGAGCGCTACGCGGTGGTGCGTGTCAACGGGCACTACGTCTCGCGGCCGCATTTTGCCGCCACCCGGATTCCCGACGAAGCCGAAATCCGGCTGATCCCCATGATTGCCGGTGGATAGTCTTTGCGCCGGCAGCGGCCGGTTGCAGATATGACGCGGTGGGGCAGATGGCGTTCCCGGCTCGGCCGCCGGCAATGTGCATAGGGTACGCTTCGTTACTGAGGGCGATCCGGTTGGCACCGGGCACGGGAATCCGCACCTGGTGCCCACCTCTTTTCAAGCAGGTCTATTCACACAGCTCGAAGAGCGCGGCGGCACCCATGCCGCCGCCGACGCACATGGACTCCACACCGTATTGGACACCTTTCCGGCGCATGTTGGCCAGCAGCGTGGCGCACAGCTTGGCACCGGTGCAGCCCAGCGGATGGCCCAGCGCGATGGCGCCGCCGTGGATATTGACCTTGTCCATCTGTTTATCCAGGCCCAGTTCGCGGAGGCAGAAGAGGGTCTGGGCGGCAAAAGCCTCGTTGATTTCAAACAGGCCGATGTCCTGCAGGGCAAGCCCGGCCATGTCCAGCAGTTTGGGGATGGCGTAGCGCGGGCCGACCCCCATTTCCTCCGGCTTGCAGCCCACCGTGGTGTAGGTTTTGAACCGCGCCAGGGGCGTCAGTCCCAGGGCCTTGACACGCTCGCCGCTCATGATCAGCGTGGCGGCCGCGCCGTCGGTGGTCTGCGAGGAGTTGCCCGCCGTTACGGTACCGTTTGCGGCAAATACCGGTTTCAGGCCGGCCAGCACTTCCATGCTGGTGTCTTCGCGGATGCCGTCGTCGGTCTCCTGGATGACGGTTTCACGCTGCAGGCGGCCGTCGGCCTGGCGCACGAAGCGCATCGCCGGGGTGGGTACGATTTCCACAAAGGCGCCTTCCGCACGGGCCCGGGCGGCCTTCATGTGAGAGTGGTAGGCGAATTCATCCTGGGCCTGGCGTGAAATGCCGTATTTGCGGGCCACGATCTCGGCCGTAATGCCCATGGATGTGTAGAGGCGTGCGTCACGGTCTGTTAGGGAGGGATTGGGGCGGAACATGTGCCCGCCCATGGGAACGCAGGTCATGGACTCCACGCCGCCGGCGATCACCACGTCCGACCAGCCGGCCATCACCCGCAGGGCCGCCTGGGCGATGGCTTCCAGCCCCGAGGCGCAGAAACGGTTGACCGTGGCGCCCGAGACCTGATGCGGGAAGCCCGCCACCTGCGCCGCCACACGGCCCACGTTGAGCCCCTGTTCGGCTTCGGGAAAGGCGCAGCCCACCATGATGTCCTCGATGTCCTCTTTCTCGATCTGCGGGGTCTGTTGCACCACCGCGGCAAGGATGTGGGCCAGCAGATCGTCGGGGCGCGTATCTTTAAAGGCGCCTTTGTTCCGGCGGCAGCCGGGTGTCCTGACCGATGTGACGATGTATGCATCTTCCATGGTTGAATCCTCCTGCACCTGCTTTGGGCACTAGTTGCGCAGCGGTTTGCCGGTCTTGAGCATGTGCTCCACCCGGGCGATGGTTTTCTCTTCACGCCAGAGCTCGGCAAAGGCCTGCCTTTCCAGTTTGAGAATGACGTCTTCGTCGACCTGTCCGCCGCTGCGGGCATCGCCGCCGGAGAGCGCGTAGGCGATTTTTCCGGCGATGAGCGCGTCGTGGCCACTGGCAAAACCGCCCTGCTGCATGTTGAACAACTCCACGTTGACCATGGCCCGTCCGGCTTCGCCCATGACGGTGAGCGGGGTTTTCAGCGGCGGTGCATAGCCCTCGCGGGCCATTTTGAGCGCCTCCTTTTTGGCTTCGCCGATGAGGTAGTCGCGGTTGAAAACGATGCGGTCGGCGGCGTTCAGGTATCCATTGGCGCGCGCGTCGGCGGCCGAAGAGGAAACCCTGGCCAGGGCGATGGACTTGAAAACATGGACGAAAATGGGGCCCAGATCCCATCCAACGACGGCTCTGGGCAGGGCACCAGTGACCTTTTTCCACAGGTTCAGGCAGCCGCCGCCGGCCGGCAGCAGGCCGACCCCCACTTCCACTAGGCCCAGGTACAAATCGGCGTGGGCCACGATGCGGTCGGCCGCCAGGCAGATCTCGCAGCCGCCGCCCAATGCCATGCCGAAAGGTGCGGCCACCACCGGGAAAGGGGCGTAGTGTGCCCGCTGCAAAAGGCCTTGCAGGGATTCGGCCGCAGATTCCAGCGCGGCATACTGCTTTTGCCGTGCCAGGGTCAGCAGCATCACCAGGTCGGCGCCGGCTGAAAAGGCGCCCGGCATGCCGCCGGCCTGGTTCCCGATCACCAAAGCCGCACCGTTTTCATCCACGTAGTCCAGCGACCGGGCGAAAAAATCCATGATCTCGTCGTTTAAGGCATTCATCTTGGTGTGGAACTCGCAGCAGAAAACATCATCGCCCAGATCGATCAAAGATGCCGAAGGGCAGGTTCGGACCTGCCGGCCGGCGGTTTTCAGAGACGTCAGCAGGACGATGTTTTCGCTGAGCGCCACGGGCCGGTAGTCACCGGCGGCAAAGTCGTAGTAGAAACGGCGGCCGTCTCGGTATGTATAAAAACTATCGTGGCCGGCGGACAGCATGGCCTGGACCTTCTCAGGTACCGCGATCCCCGTTTTTTGCATACGCGCGGCAGCGGTTTTAACGCCGATGGCATCCCAGGTTTCGAAAGGCCCCAGTTCAAAGTTGAACCCCCATTTGACGGCGTTGTCGATCTCCACCACACTGTCGGCGATTTCCGGGATGCGGTTGGCCGCGTAAACCAGATTGGCCGCTACAGCCTGCCAGGCAAAAGCCGCGCCCCGGTCTTCGCCGTAGACGATGGCCTTGATTTTTTCGGCCAGGCCTGCGGCTTTTTGCGCCGCCGCCAGGCAGGGCAACGCCGGGGGCTGGGCCGGTTCATACTCCAGGGTGTCCGGGTTGATGACCAGCCGCGTGCGTCTGCCCTTTTCATCCCGGACGGTTTTGTAGAATCCGCTGCCGCTTTTTTTGCCCAGCAGTTTGCGCGCCACCATCTTTTCGATGAAATCCGGCACCCGGAAGGTGTCCCGCTGTTCGTCGTCTTTGACCATCTGATAGGTGTTTTCGGCCACCAGCTGCAGGACGTCGAGCCCCACCAGGTCCGAGGTCTTGAAAACGGCGGTCTTGGGCCGCCCCATCAGCGGGCCGAAAAGGGCGTCGACTTCCACGATGCCGAGCCCGTATTCTTTCATCAGGGAAATCGCCTTGAGCATGCCGTGCACCCCGATGCGGTTGGCCACGAAATTGGGCGTGTCCTTGGCATGCACGATGCCCTTGCCCAGGATGCGCTCCCCAAAATCCGTAATGCACGCCATTACCTCCGGCAGGGTCTGTTCGCCGCGGGTGACTTCCAGCAGTTTCATGTAGCGCACGGGGTTGAAAAAGTGAGTGCCCAAAAAGTGCTGTTTGAAGCCGTTGCTGCGGCCCTGGGATAGAAGTTTGAGCGGAATGCCGGAGGTGTTGGAAGAGACGATCGCGTCCGGCCGGCGCACGCTCTCGATGCGCTCGAAAAGCGCCTGCTTGATTTTGGGATGTTCGACGACGACCTCGATAATCCAGTCGCAGTCGCGCAGGCGCTGAAAGTCGTCCTCCAGGTTTCCGATGGAAATTCGCAAGGCATCGTCCGGGTGCATCAGCAGCGGGGGCTTGGCCCTGCGCAGGCGCCCGAAACCGGATGCGACGATGCGGTTGCGCGCCGCGGGGTCGCTTTTTTCTTCGTCTTTGAGATCCGGCGGTACGATATCCAGCAAAAGGGTGCGCACTCCGGCGCTGGCCAGCAGCGCGGCGATACCGCCGCCCATCACCCCGGAGCCGATCACGGCAGCTTGTTTGATTCGCTTGATCATGGCAACCTCCTTGTTCTGATGAGCCAAGGCTCGTGCACAAACTCAGGACAAAAACTGAATGAATACTCATTCATTTAGCAACCGAAACAACATCTTGTCAAGGGTAATCTTCAGGGCCCTGGCAGGTGCGCCATACGGGCACCATAGGCAGCACAGCGCGCCGGATGCACGTCGGTTCTGCTCCCCATGGGCACAGGAGCACATCCGCAACACGTATAACCCGAAGTTTCCGGAATCTATTGGGAAGGGCCGATAGTCCCGGGGCCGCCCTTTTCAGCCGGCTGCGGGCGATGCCGCAACGGCCGTTCTTGAAAAACAACGCATCAGGACTGCTTGCGGTATCCTGCCGCGTTGACGCCGTAGCGGCGCATGATCTGCTGCAGGGCCTGACGTTCCAGGCCGCACTGCCTGGCAGCCTGTGAAACGTTGCCCTTCGAAAGCGTCAGCAGGCGCCCGATATAGCGGGAGTTGAACAGCTGCAGGGTCTTTTCTTTGGCCTCTTTGTAGGGCAGCTCCTGCACGGCATTTTCAACCAGGCACTCGGGCATGGAGCTCTTTTTCAGGCCGACATCCGAAGGCCGGATCTCGTCGCCCGTTGAAAAGAGAATCCCGCGCATCACGACGTTTTCCATTTCGCGAACGTTGCCCTCCCAGCGGCGCTGCATGAAGATTTCCATCAGTTCGGTGGATATGCGCTTCGGGGGTTTGTTGAGTTTGGCGCAGTGCATCTTGGTCAGGTGGTTGGCAATCAGCGGGATGTCCTCGCGGTGCTCGCGCAGGGCCGGCAGTCGGATGGGCAGCACGTTGATGCGATAGAAAAAATCTTCACGGAATTCGGCCTTTTTGATCTTTTCTTTCAGTTTCTGGTTGGTCGAGGCGATGATCCGTACATCCACTTCAATGGACTTGGGATCGCCCAGCGGTTTGATCTCCTTTTCCTGCAGTACCCGCAGCAGCTTGGTCTGGATGGTCGGGCTGATGTCACCGATTTCGTCTAAGAAAATGGTGCCGTGCTGGGCTTCCTGAAACAGGCCGATTTTGTTTTGCGTGGCATGCGTAAAAGCCCCTTTGCGGTAGCCGAAGAGTTCACTTTCCAAAATTTGTTCGGGCACTGAGGGGCAGTTGACGGCCACAAATGCATTTTTGCTGCGCTGGCTCATGGCATGAATGGCGCGGGCCGTGAGATCCTTACCGGTACCCGATTCGCCGGTGATCAGAACGGTCAGGTCGGTCTTGGCCACCATCTGGATGGCTTCGTAGACACGCTGCATGGCGGCGCTTTTGCCAACCAGCTTCTGGAATACATGCTGGTTCTGAAATTCCCGCTGGTACTTGATGTTTTCCTTGAGCAGCTTGCTGCGCTCCAGCGCCTTTTCCAGCCGCAGCAGCAGGGCATCGTGGTCAAAAGGCTTGGTGATGAAATCGTAGGCGCCGCGCTTCATGGCTTCCACCGCCATTTCGATGCGGCCGTAGGCGGTCATCATGACCACGGTCAAATCCGCATGTTCGCGCTTGATGAGCTCCAGCAGCTCCAGACCGTCCATGCCCGGCATTTTGATGTCCGCCAGGATCAGGTCGTAGGGCTGCACCGAGAGCATCTTCAACGCGGCTTCAGCGGATGCGGCCGTCTCCACCCGGCAGTTCAGATCCGGCTCCAGGCTGCGCTTTAAAAGCTGCAGCATATCCTGTTCGTCGTCGATAATCAGAATTTTATCAGCCATGAAGCGTTTCCCATGATTTATCGTTCAACCTCCGCCGGGTAGGGTCCTGTACCGGGGACTAGGGGACCTTTTTCATCGGTGACATGCAGGTGCACTTTCGTTGGGACCGCACCCCTGGGGCGGTCCGGCAGCAGAATGGTAAAGCAGGCGCCCTGGCCCGGCCGGCTGTTGACGGCAATAGAGCCGCCGTGATTCTTGACGATGGCATAGCTGACCGACAGCCCCAGGCCGGTGGCATTGCCGGCGGGCTTGGTGGTGAAAAAAGGGTCGAAAATGCGTGACAGGTGTCGGGGCTCGATACCGTATCCGCTGTCTGCCACCTGGATGCGCACCTGCCGTTTGGCAGTGTCCCAGTCTGTGGTGAGCGTGATGGTGCCGGAGGTACCCACGGCGTCTTTGGCATTCATGATCAGGTTGATCAGGACCTGTTTGATTTTCTTTTCGTCGAGTTTCAGCAGCGGGAGCCCCGCCGCATACTGCCGGACCACTTCGATGCCGCCCAGGTCGGCATGATGGCGGATGAAGTTTAAGGCATCGTCCATGGCCGTGTGGATATCCATTGACACATTCTTGGGATCCGAGCTGCGGGCGAAATTGAGCAGGTCTTCGACGATCAGCTTGCAGTTGCGCACGTGTTTTTCAATGGTTTTCAGGTCCGCGAAGCGTTCGCTGTCCGGCTTTTCGTTGCGCTGCAGCAGTTGGGCGTACCCCAGAATGATGCCCAGCGGGTTGTTGATTTCGTGGGCGATGCCGGCGGCCAGCTGGCCGATGGATGCCAGTTTGTCGGCCTGGGCCATTTGCTGTTCCATGGACTTGCGCTGTTCGATGTCTTTGACCAGGAAGTGGATCGTGTGTGCGCCTTCGGCGGGCCCCTCATCCATGCTCCCGCTGACCAGCGACATCATGCGGCTGCCGTCCATGCGCTTCATTTCGATTTCAACGTTGGCGATGAAACCGTCGGAAGCGATGGCCGTGCGGATTTTGGGCCACACGTTTTCGTCCGCCAAAAAATCCTGCAGACGGCGGTGATTTACCAGCGATTCATCACCCTGCGGGCAGCCGAGCATTTCGTATCCCACCGGGTTTAAGTCCACGATGCGGCCGTCATCGGTGGCCACCAGAATCATGTCCTTGGATACTTCGAAGATGCGCCGGTACTTGTACTCCGAGAACGCCAGCGCCTCGGTGCGCTGTGCCACCAGCCTTTCGAGGTTCTGGTTGAGATAGGAGAGCTCTTCGTGGGCGACTTGCAGGGCCTGGCGGTCTTTCAATATCGCCTGGTAAATGCGCCAGATGCGGCCGAAAAAAATCGTGACCGAGGCCACCACCATGAACATGACCGTATTGATGGCACCGCTGACGGGTCGAATGGGGTCCCACAGCTGCGTGCGCCCCGAAAAAATGAGGACCTGTTTGAGAATGTGTCCGGCCGAGCGCGAAACGGAGAAAATGACCAGTGACATGCAAACCCACAACAGGTAGGTCCAGACGATATTTTTGCGGTCCCGCTGGCGCAGCCGGAAAACAAAGAACAGGCTCAGCAGGGAAAAAACGATCATCAGCACGGCGCCGATCAGGTCGACGAACCGGATGGGAAAAGCGGGCAGTGTCATGGGTTCGGCGGTCCCGGCGGGTTGCTGCCCGCTGCCTGCAGCAGCTGTTTCAATCCCGTGTATAAAAAGAACATGGCCGGCACGCAGAGAAAATGGTCCAGCCTTGCGACATAGTAGAACATCTGCAGACCGGTCGAAGGCGGCAGAGAGGTGATGCGCATCATCCAGGGGCCCATGGTGCGGGCCTGGATCACTTTGAACTGGTCGTCCAGCAGGTGTACGGCCATGGCGTCAATATTCCAGAGGATAAAAAACAGGGCCGCATACTGAATCAGGCGCCAGCCTTTCTGCCCGGTCAGCCCATTTCTGCGCAGGCGGAAAATCAGAATAACCATGGACAGAAGAAACAGCAGGTGGGCCATCTGATGTACATAGACGCCCTCGATACCGCCGTGCCCCTGGGTGGCCGCGGCCGCAGAAGGGTTCAGGAGCTGCCACCCAAGGACCGCCGCAACGCAAAACAGGCGTAGGGAAGCGGTTTTACAGGCCCGTTGGTATATGCGGCAAAACTTCATCATCTGGTGAGAAGCGGCGCTGTGATGAACACGCCGGAGGCTTTCAATTTTCAGACAAGATGCAGAAAGTAGCTGCCGGCAAGACAGATGCCCAGCACCTCGCCGATACCGGCGGAAATGTGAAAATGCCTTTCGGCGGCGTTTTTTGAAAGATAGCTGCAAATGACGACAAATCCGATGAGCAGCAGGCCGATCGTCAGCCAGGCGATGGGAAAACCGAACCATGCCAGTACCCACTGGGCGGTGAAAACCGCCACACCTCCCATGGCGATTCCCTGCAGAAAGGGGATCCCGTAACGCTCAATGCTTTTCAGATGAGCCAGCGGCCTGGCGAAAGGCGATAGAATGATGCCGCTGATGGTCCCGGCCACCAGCTTGCCGTTGATCAGGGATAAAATCAGCGCAACACTGTAGGCAAGAATAATTTTCATCGGCTCGCTAGTCCGGATTGAGTCGTTGTAGGGTCAAACTTCCCCGGAATTGAAGCACACTCCGAAAAGGCTGTCAATGGGGTGTCCGCGGGTGCCGGCCGCCATTTTTTTCAGCGCAGTGCAGGGCGCGTTGGATCCGTTTCAAAGAGGGGGTGCCGGTGCGGGGAAAAACGGCCGCCCGGCAGATGGTCCAGTGGGTGCAAAGAGGTTTTTCAGTCTGTGCCCGGCTATGTCCGGTATCTTCGGCAGGTTATATGCTGTTCGATCGCATGTCGCGGCGCAGTTTCAGGGCGGCGGCGTATGAAATTTTGTCCGTCGATCGGCTTTTTCGGGCGGGGCGTATCCGCGTCATCACGGGCCAGGCCAGATAGACCAGTACCACCGAGGCCACAAACCAGAATGCGGCCCCCAGGGCGATGGGATCCTTGCCCGCATCCCATGGGATGCTGAAGATAAAGCTGCGGCCGAACAGTTCCTTGAGACGCTCCGGCCGGTACGCGTTGTTGACATAGGCCAGCATGGATATCAGCGGCAGGTAGCGTGTCAGCAGGCTGTTCAGCAGTCCTTCGAAAAAATAGTCGTAGTACACCCGGTTGAGCTCGGCCTGGTCGATGTTTTTCGCCAGCAGCTTGGCCTTTTCGCCGTCGGCGCACTTCAGCGCTTCCTGGCGCACGTCGAACCAGTAGCGAAAAGCCTTTTCGAGTTTCACGTAACGCGAAGTTCGGTAATGGCGGCTGAAAAACTTGGAAAAAGCCACCGTTGCCAGCGCGATGAGCGTGATGGCCGCCGCCGGTCCCAGGTGGTTGAGGGGCGCAACGACAACGTCTATCCCTGTGACGATGTGCTGTACGGTCACCAGAATCCAGGCCCACAGCCGATCCAGCAGGGCATCCATTTCTCCGTCGTCCTTTCGCTTGTTTTCAGGAAGGGTCCGGGTGCTCGGATGCACCCGAACCCTGTTTTATCCGTGTCAATCGGCGGTTAGATCCAGACTTCGATTTTGAAGAACCGGAAGAACAGGAAGAACAAGGTTGCCGCCAGAATGATCTTGAGTGCCTTTTCGCTGAAGAGCTTCTGAGCCCGGCTGCCCAGCATGCCGCCCACAAAGCCGCCGATGATGATGGCGATCATCAGGGTCATGTCCGGCAGGTAGCCGTTGATCAGGTAGCCGATGAAGGAACCGATGCTTGAAAAACAGGTGCCGATCAGCGAAACCGGTACGGCCACGTACATGGGCAGGGCCCCCAGGGTGGTCATGGCGGGCACCAGCAGAAAGCCGCCGCCGATGCCGAAACTTCGCGACACGACACCGATGAGCAGGCCCAGGATGCCGAAGAGCAGCGGGTTGATCTTGAACTCTTCGCCCCAGAAGGTGAAGCGGTAGTCGGTCATGCCGGACTTGACCGGTTCGATGCGGCCCATTTCGACGGCCGTGCCCTCGGCCTTGGCCTTGGCCACGGCTTCGTTGAACTTTTTCACCATGGCCTTGATGTTCTTGCGCTTCTCCATGACCTTGGGCGACAGTTCATAGAGCGTACGGATACCCATGATCACCACCAGGACGGCCAGCCACTCCTTGTACGATTTCATGGGCAGGTACTGGGTGGCGTATTTGCCCAGCCAGATGGAGCCGATGAAGATTCCCACACCGAAGGAAATCCCCACCGGCCAGGCCACGCGTTTCTCCACCACCGCATACCGATAGAAGGACCCCAGCGGCGAGAACAGGGTCAACGCCATGTTGGAGGGCCGCAGCACGTTGGCGGCGTTGATGCCTACCGGCCCGGCGGTCTGTACGATCATGACCTGAAAAGCGGCCATCAGCATGCCGCCGGCCGCGCCGATCATGGAAAAGTAGGTGCCCACCAGAATGGCGCCGATGATAATCCAGATGGGGTTCATATAGCGGCCGCCCAGGGACATCCAGTATCCGTTGCCGGCCACGTTGTAGCTGCCGATTTTGCTGCCGTTGACGAAAACGTCGAATTTTGTGTCCGGCGGGGTGTGGCGGAAGGTCTTGAAGGTCGCCGTGAACTTGCCGGTGGCCTTGTCCAGCTTGATGACCGTGCCCTTGTCCCAGTAGTTGTGGCTGGTGGCGTAGTCGGTCAGCACGCTGCGCGAAAAGATGACCACCTTGCCCACCTTGGTCTGTTCCTTGGTGACGGTGTAGATGCCGAATTTTTTCTGGTGGGTGTATTTGAAAAAGTTCCACTGGTCTTCGGTTTTGATGGGCCCCAGCGAGCTTTTGGCTTCATCGCTCAACTGGCTGAATTTCGCCAGGTTGAACATGGTGGTGCTGTACAGGCCGCGTTTTCCGCCCTGGGTGAAAAAGGAGGGTCCGCCGAATTTTTTCTTTTTGACTTTGCCGAAGGTGTCCGGTTTGGTCGTCAGCATGTAGAACAAGACCGGAACGCTGCTGTCGGCAGTAAAGCCGAACTTTTTCTCGTCCTTTTTAAAGTGCTTGGATTCGTTGACGCCCTTGGTGTCTTTGGGGGCGAACATTTTCTGGTCGGCAACGGCGATGTAGAGATCCTGGCCGGGGGCAATGCTGCCCTCGATGGTCACGGTGTCGCCGGCCTTTAACTGGGTTGTCGAAATCTTTGCGGCAGCATGGGACATGGCCGGGGTTACCAGGACCAGCGCCAGAGCGGCCAACATCAACGGATATACGATTTTTTTCATGATCCTCCTCCACAGGTTAGCGATAACAGAAGACCTCCATCTTCATCAGCAGCAGTAAAAATGTTGTTTTTTGCCTCCCCCCTTTCTTCATGATCTGATACGCAAGTGTATGTTCCAATGCCCATACCAAGCCGCTTATTTCAGATCGAAATATTGGACGGCCAGCAGCCCGCCCAGCAGGCCGCAGCCGGCGGCCACGGACAGCAGCTGGAAAAGCGCGGCCGGCGGCGTCAAAAGCATTCCCGTGGCCGATAAAAAGACGGCATTTAAAATCCCACAGGCCAGCACCGCGGCGGAAAAGCCGGCCCCGGCGGCACAGAGGCGTTTATGCCTGAATCCCCGACGGGTTTTCTCCAGCAGCATGTAGCCGGACAGCATGGCATTGAATCCAATGATCCACGGCAGGTACCTGCCGGCGCGCACCATGGGCACCAGACTGGCGGTAAAACCCGCCAGAATCACGGTGCCCAAGGCGCCGGCCAGGACGCTGTATGCGCTCTTTTTGGCTAAGTCGGGTTGCAATGTCAATACACGTCTTGTTTTGGCCATGGTTCAGACCCGCCGGCAAACAGAAGCTCACGAACCGTAATCTCAAGAAATAAAGCAAGCTGTATGCCATGGCCGCATATGGGGCCGGGGTATTGCGACCGGAAGTCGGGCGAATGTTATTTTTATAAAAAAAACAGTTAAATAGGAATGTACCGATCCTGTTGCCGGCTTTGGCAGACACCCCGGCCGTGTGCTTTGCTGAGATCATCCGACTGCATAAAAAAAGATTCACCTGAAAAGGATATGGATGATCGACTGTATTTTAAATAAGATATATTTCGCAATAAAAATCTGTCGGCGCAATAAAAATATTGCTCATGCAGCTGAGTTTGCGCCATTATCGGCGGCCCGCCGGCTTCGGCGAAGCCCTTGCCGTGCGGAATAACTGGCTGAAAATGCAGGCCGGAGGTTTTTATGCCGACGTATACGGGCATGGTTTGGCGCATGTCTGCGGCAGGTGGGGTGTCCACAAGGGTGGTATGAATATTGCTTGAAGGTTCAACGATCTGCCGACTCATCATAAGCTTTTTTGCCGGGCCCGGACCGCTGCCAAGCAAAAAGGCAGGCCCTTTACATAATTTTGTATTCATAGTATGGGCACTAAAGAGGCCCAGCCTCGCTAATTTTTTTAACCCGGAGGAGAAATTATGGAAAAAGAAGTCTATTCGATCTGTTTCATGTGTTCTATACGCTGTCCGATTCGGGTCGTGGTCAAAGACGGCCATGTCAAGTGGGTCGAGGGCAACCCGCATGTGGCCGGCATGGAGGGCAGCCTGTGTCCGCGCGGGTCCGCCGGCATCAGCCTGCTTTACGACGACCAGCGCGTGCAGTCGCCCATGATGCGCGTGGGCGAAAGGGGCGAGGGCCACTGGAAAAAGGTGAGCTGGGAAAAAGCCCTGGATTATGTGGGCGAAAAGCTCAAGGGAATCATCGATGAGTATGGCGGGCACAGCGTGGTGCTGGGCGAGCGCACCCAGCTGGCCACGCACGTCAGCAAGACATTTTTGAAAGCCATCAAGTCGCCCAACCACTTCACCCACGATGCCATCTGCAAGGGATCGGTGAATACGGCCTGCCGTTCGCTGTTCGGCTATGTCGACTCCCAGATGAGCGTGGACATGAAAAACGCCAAACACATCATCATGTACGGCCGCAACCTGTTTGAATCCATCGAGGTCAAACCGGTCAACAACCTGATGGCCGGCCTGGAGAGCGGGGCCGAACTGACCTACATCGATCCGCGCGTGACGGTCACGGCCACCAAGGCCCACCGCTACTTTCAGATTCGGCCGGGCACCGACCTGGCGCTGAACTACGCGCTGATCCATGTCGTTTTGAAGGAACGGCTCTACGATGCCGCTTACGTTGACCGTTGGGTGCTGGGCCTGCCCGAGCTGCAGGAGTTTATCCAGCCCTACACGCCCGAATGGGCCGAAAAGGAAACCGGCATCCCCGCCGGCGCCATCGTGGACCTGGCGCGCCGGGTCAGCAAGGACAAGCCGCAGGTCATTTTCCACTTCGGCTACCGCGGCGCCAACCACCCCAACGAGATTTACACACGCCGGTCCATCATGATCTTAAACTCGCTCATGGGCAGCGTGGAGGCCAAGGGCGGGTTCTTTTTCAAGAAGGGTCCGGCCGAGGAAGGCGGCAAGGCGGCGCGCAAGCTCACCGGCCAGGATTTTCCGAAAATCGACGTGCCGCGTTTTGACAAGGTGGGCACGCCGGACTTTCCCCTGCCCGATCCCAACCACGGCGTGGGCCAGATGCTGCCCTTTGCCATTTTGAACCAGGATCCCTATCCCCTCAAGGCAATGATCGCCTACCGTTTCGATCCGCTGATGTCCATCCCGGACACCAACCTGACCCGCAAGGCCCTGGACAAGCTGGACCTGATCGTGGCCATCGACATCAACTACAGCGACATCGCCTGGTATGCGGACGTGATCCTGCCGGAATCCTGCTACTTTGAACGCACCGACTGCATCATGCAGGCCAACGGCCTCAAGCCGCAGATGTTTTTGCGCAGGCAGGTCGTACCGCCGCGCTACGACACCCGCGACGGGGCCATGATTTTAAAGCAGATCGGCGAGCGCATCGGCATCGGCGAGTATTTCCCTTACGAGAGCATGGACGATCTGGTGCGCTGGCAGCTGGAGGGCACCGGCTTTACCATGGAGGATTTCGAATCCAAGGGGTTTGTGGCCTACGGCAAGAAGCCCATTTTCTGGGACCGCAGGGACGCCATCAAATTCAAGACGCCGTCGGGCAAGATCGAATTCAAATCCTCGCTGATGGAAAATGCCGGTTTCCAGTCTTTTCCTCCCTACGAGGCCATGCCGAAAATCGAGGGCGACCAGTTCCGCCTGATCGTGGGAAGAAACGCACTGCATACGCACATCTCCACCCAGAACAACCCCTACCTCAACGAGCTGTGCCCGGAGAACGAACTCTGGATCAACGATCAGCGGGCCAAAGAGTTGGGCATCGCCGACGGCGACTGGGTCTACGTGACGTCCAAGGCCGGTGAAGGCAAGATCAAAGCCAAAGTAACCGAGCTCATTCATCCGGAGGCCGTTTTCATGCTGCACGGATTCGGGCATACGGCCGAAAAGGCCGCCCGGTCCTACCAAAAGGGCTTGAGCGATGCGCTCATCCAGGAGAACATCTCCGACATGATCGGCGGCAGCCCGGCGCTGCACGAAACCGTGGTGACCGTAAAGGCAGCCTAAGGCATCGTATCGAATGTCAGATGTGCAATTTTGAAATGGAATTGAAAAAACGTAAAACGGTTTCATGGAGGTTAGAATGAGCAAATATTTCATGCTGCAGGACCAACAGAAATGCATCGGCTGCCACAGCTGCGAGATCGCCTGCAAGAGCAACAAGTCCCTGCCGCCGGCATCCCGGCCCTGCCAGATCATCACGGTGGGCCCCAAGTTCTTCGACGGCAAACCGCGGGCGTCTTATATTTTCATGCCCTGTTTTCACTGCGAAAACCCGTGGTGCATCTCCGCCTGCCCCACGGGCGCCATGCAGCGAAGAGCGGATGACGGCATCGTTTTTGTGGACCAGAACCTGTGTGTGGGCTGCAAGACCTGCATTTCCGCCTGCCCCTGGGGCGCGCCGCAGTGGAACCCGGAAACCGGCAAGGTGGTCAAGTGCGACTACTGCATGGACCGCATCGATGAGGGCCTCAAGCCCGCCTGTGTCACCATATGCACCACCCACTGCCTGCAGTTCAATGTCACCGAAAAAATGCCCAGCATCAAGCGCAAACGCTACGCCATGGCCATGGCATCGACCAAGGGGGCGGCTCTGCTGGAATAAATGCCGAAAGCCGCGTGATTGACCGCGGGCTGCTGATGAAGTCCGGCGGCCTGCGGCCGAACGTGACCGGTCCGGTGTGCTCAAAGGGCCGCAGGGGCCGTCGGAAAACAGTGTTTGTGCCCGGGGCGGCCGATTACGCCGCGGTGAAGGCTGTGGGCGGACCTGCAACCGGCCGGATGTCCGGTCGGGCCCAGCGTGTACAGGCAGGCGCCGCAACAGCCCGGAAGGCAGCTTTGTTTTCCATGCCCCCCGGCGGCCTGCAGATAAGGAGTTTTTTATGGATGTCGCTGCAATGGACGCGATTCTGGCCAAATTCCCCACCATAAGGGGCAACCTGATCGGTATTCTTCACGAGATGCAGAGCCACTTCAACTATCTGCCGGAAGAAGACCTGCGGTATCTGTCCAAGAAAACGCAAATTCCGATCACGCAGATTTACAGCATCGCAAATTTCTACAATCGCTTCAGCCTCAAGCCCAAGGGAAAAAACACCGTTTGCGTGTGCCTGGGCACCGCCTGCCATGTAAAGGGCGCCGAGCGGGTGATGGATGAAATCAAGGCGCAGTTGAAGGTGGATGTCGGTGAGAGCACCGACGACATGCAATTTTCTCTGGAAGAGGTCCGCTGCATCGGCGCCTGCAGCCTGGCGCCGGCAGTGGTGGTCAACGAGGAGACATACGGGCAGGTGGCGCCCAAGCAGATTCACGGCATACTGCAAAAATTCAAAAAATAGTCGCCGACAGGCGGACAGCGGGGACCCAACACCGGGCTTGCAGACGGTGCGGGGCTGAAGCGCCTTTCATCTAGGCGCATAGCGGCTTTGCGGTCGAAGGTACGGGCTGAAAACGGTGTCCAAGCGCTGAACGAACCTGCCGGCAACCAAAGGCAGAACTATGGGATCTACGACTGCAAAAGAAATCGTCATCAGTGTCTGTGCCGGCACAGGGGGGGTGGCCGCCGGCGGCTTTAACGTCATCGAAGCTTTCAAGGCCGAACTGGACAAAAACGGGTTGAGCGCCAATTACCAGCCGCGGGTTCACAAAGTGGGCTGCCGGGGATTTTGCGCCAAGGATGTCCTGGTGGACGTGCAGGTCGACGGAAAAACCGAGACATACCAGTTCGTCACACCGGAAAAGGTCGCGCCGATCGTTTCCGAGCACATTGTCGGCGGAAAGCCCGTCAAAAAGTGGCTGGTGAAAAAAGACTACCACATTTTTCACGACAAACAGCAGAAACTGGTGCTGGCCAACTGCGGGCAGATTGATCCCGAATCCATCGAGGAGTACATCGCCGCCGGCGGCTACCGGGCGGCTTCCAAGGCGCTGGGCATGGGGCCCGATGAGATCATCGAGATCATCAAAGCCTCGGGGCTGCGCGGGCGCGGCGGCGGAGGATTTCCCACCGGGATCAAGTGGGAGAGCTGCCGGCGTGCCAGCGGGGTGGTCAAGTATGTTTTGTGCAACGCGGATGAAGGCGACCCCGGCGCGTTCATGGACCGCTCGATCATCGAGGGCAATCCGCATGCGGTCATCGAGGGCATGATTATCGGGGCGCACGCCATCGGTTCGGTAGAGGGGTTCGTCTACATCCGGGCCGAATACCCACTGGCCGTCGAACGGCTCCGGCGGGCCCTGGAGCAGGCCCGCGAAAAACATTTTTTGGGCAAGAAGATTTTCGGCACCGAGATGGACTTCGACATAAAAATCGTGCTGGGCGCCGGGGCTTTCGTGTGCGGCGAATCCACGGCGCTGATGACCTCCATCGAGGACAAGGCCGGCGAACCGCGGCCCAAGTACGTGCATACCACCGACCGCGGGCTGTGGGGCAAGCCCAGCAATCTGAACAACGTCGAAACCTGGGCCAATGTGCCCATGATCATTGAAAAAGGGGCCAAGTGGTACGCCGGCATCGGTTCGGAGCGCAGCAAGGGCACCAAGATTTTTTCCCTGGTGGGAAAAATCAACAACACCGGTCTGGTGGAGGTCCCCATGGGCATCCCCCTGCGGGACGTGATTTTCAAGATCGGCGGCGGGATCCCCAAGAAAAAGCAGTTTAAAGCCGTTCAGACCGGTGGGCCTTCGGGCGGGTGCATTCCGGCCAGCCTGCTGGACATGCCGCTGGATTACGAGCACCTCTCAGAAGCCGGCTCCATGATGGGATCGGGCGGCATGATCGTCATGGACGAAGACACCTGCATGGTGGATGTCTCCAAGTACTTTCTGCAGTTCTGTGTGGATGAAGGCTGCGGGCAGTGTACGCCGTGCCGGGAAGGCGTTTTCCAGATGGTGCGGCTGCTCAATGAAATCACGGAGGGCAAGGGGACGGAGAAGCACATCGGCCTGCTGGAAGAGCTCGCCGCTACGATCAAGGACACCTCCCTCTGCGCGCTGGGTACCAGCGCGCCCAACCCGGTGATCTCCACGCTGCGCTACTTCCGCGACGAATACGAGGCGCACATTTTCGACAAGCACTGCCCGGCCGGTGTATGTAAAGCACTGACACACTTTTATATCGATGCCGACAAGTGCACGGGCTGTACGCTGTGTGCGCGCAACTGTCCGGCCGGCGCCATTACGGGGGAGAAGAAAGAACCCCATGTCATCGATCAGGATAAATGCATCGTCTGCCGCATCTGCTATGAAAACTGCAAGTTCGGCGCGGTACAGAAGGGATAGGGGGAAGGATTCATGCCCACCATGATTAATCTGACCATCAACGGGGAAAAAATTGCCGCACCGGAGGGTACCAGTGTGCTTCAAGCCGCCCGTCAGGCGGGTATTTTTATTCCCACCCTGTGCGATTATGAGGCGCTGGAGCCCGAGGGAACCTGCCGTTTGTGCATCGTTGAACTGAGCGGGTCGATCCGGCCCTGCATCCGGGTTTCCTGTATTCAGGAGGTCAAGGAAGGGCTCGTCGTCGAAACCGAGACCGAGCGCATCATCAAAAACCGGCGGCTGATACTGGAACTGCTGCTGGGGCGTTCGCCCTACTGCCGGGAACTGTTGGACCTGGCGGGAAAATGCGGGGTCATGACCAGCCGGTTTCTGACCGGTGAAGACGACGACTGTATCCGCTGCGGCCGCTGCGTACGCGTCTGCCGGGACAAGATCGGTGCCTATGCGCTGTGTTGGGTGAACCGCGGCTACAACCGCAAAGTGGCCACCGACTTCGAGCGGCTATCCGAGTACTGCATCGGGTGCGGGTCGTGCGCCCAGGTATGTCCTACCGGCGCTATTAAGATGGAAGACCGGGGCAATCAGCGCCGCATTTACACCTGGGGCCAGGTCGTGGCGCGCTTCGAGCTCGAGAAATGTGAAAAATGCGGCCGCTATTTTGCACCCAGGAAATACATTGACTGGATGCGCAGAAAGGCATTCAAGCCCAAGGGAATTGAACTGATCGATTTGATCTGCCCGGAGTGCCTGCGCAAAACAGAGCGCCCGGCTCCTGCCAAGGTGCCGTTCGGCAACGGCGCTTTTCCTGCCTGGTAAGGGACCGATACACGGCCTGTGTGGCCGCCCGCCGGAGTTGCAGCGGCGGCTGCAGAGAAGGCCGAAGGGCTGTTTCCCATGGATAGACAAGGAAATACCGACATGGTCACAATCAAAATCGATGGAACGGATTATCAGGCCCAGGAGGGTAAGCGGCTCCTTCTGGTGCTGGAAGAAAACGGCATCCGCATCCCGCATGTCTGCTTTCATCATGCTCTGACACCGGCGGCGGCCTGCAAGCTCTGCGTGGTGGAAATCCGGGAGCAGGATAAACCGCCGGTTACGCGGTTGTCCTGTTCGCTCAAAGTCAGAGAAGGCCTGGAGGTCATCACCGAAAGCGCCATGATTCAGCAAATGCGGAGCAATGCCATCGGCAATCTGCTGAAGATGGCACCGCGATCCGACGTGATTCACCAGATCGGTGAGGAGTTCGGGCTGACCACCGGCGTGAAACCCGACGGCTGCATCCGCTGCCGCCTGTGCGTCCGGGTCTGCAAGGACATCATCCACGCCAGTGCCCTGAAAATGATGAAGATCAGGGGGATGAACTATGTCATGCCATCGGAGAAAGGCTCCTGTATCGGATGTGGGACCTGTGCCAACATCTGTCCCACGAATGCCATCCGCGTGGAAGACAAGGGCAATGTGCGCAGCATCATGATTCGCGACGAGATCATCGGCCGGCACGCCCTGGAGATATGCGATCTGTGCGGCACCCGGTTTGCGACGACCAAATTTTTGGAGCACGTGGGGGAGCTTGAAAGCGAGCACCCCGATGCCCGAAAATCGGGCCAGATGTGCCCCTCGTGCGCCAAACTGGCTGCGCGCAAAGCGCAACGTCCGCTGACACCGCACCTGCATATGACCTATGGCGGCAAACCGGTGAAGTGAAGCGGGTTTTTGCATAGCACACCAAAAAGCCGGGGGCCCTGCAGGTAAAAAGCGCGTACAATCTGTTTTAAGCGCTGTTTTTTGAAATGGCTGGGTCTCCTCCTTTGCCGGCCGTAAACCAAACCGGCGCGAACCGCGGCTTAAGCCCCCGGCGCCTTCGATACGGGTGGTTTCCCCCTCCGGCTGTTTTCCCACAACATCCCCTTGCCAAACCATCCGGGCAGTGCCATAGTTATCGGCATCTCGGATC